>Ga0315278_10005877_pt1 | contig 11120 bp, 7 predicted proteins | sample YL17G06_0_MG_FD_203880 | JGI IMG/M metagenome (GOLD analysis project Ga0315278, IMG submission 203880) | Sediment microbial communities from Yellowstone Lake, YNP, Wyoming, USA - YL17G06_0 | ecosystem: Environmental > Aquatic > Freshwater > Lake > Sediment | place: USA: Wyoming | collected... | reverse complement strand
CGATGTTGATCAGCTTCAACATCGGGTTGATCGCCGGGCCCGCCGTGTCCTTGTACGGATCGCCGACCGTGTCGCCCGTCACCGACGCCTTGTGCGCATCCGAACCCTTGCCGCCGTGGGCGCCCGCTTCGATGTACTTCTTGGCGTTGTCCCAGGCGGCGCCGCCGGTAGTCATCGAGAGCCCCACGCAGAGGCCCGAGACGATCGAGCCGATCAGCAGGCCGCCGAGCGCCTGGGCGCCGAGCACGAAACCGACCAGCAGCGGCACCGCGACGGGGATCAGCGCGGGCGCGATCATCTGGCGCAGCGCGGTAGCGGTCACGATGTCCACGCAGGTGCGGTAGTCGGGTTTGCCGGTGCCTTCCATCAGACCCGGGATCTCGCGGAACTGGCGCCGCACTTCTTCCACGACCTTCCCGCCCGCGACGCCCACCGCTTCCATCGCGAGCGACGCGAACAGGAACGGCACCATCGCTCCGATGAAGAGACCGGCGAGCACGGATGTGTTGGAGAGGTCGAAGCTGGTCTGCACGCTGGCCAGCCCGCGCAGATCCTCGATGTAGGTGGCGAACAGCACGACCGCCGCGAGGCCGGCCGAGGCGATCGCATAGCCCTTGGTGACCGCCTTGGTGGTGTTGCCGAACGCGTCGAGCGGATCGGTGACCTGGCGGACCGCGTCGCCCATCTTCGCCATCTCGGCGATGCCGCCAGCGTTATCGGTGATCGGACCGTACGCATCGATCGCGACCACGATGCCGGCCAGCGAGAGCATGAACATCGCCGCGGTCGCAACGCCGTAGAGACCGGCGATCGAGTAGCACGCGAGCATCGCGGCGACGATCACCAGCACCGGCGCCACGGTCGCCTGCATGCCGACCGCGAGACCGCTGATGATGTTGGTGGCGTGGCCGCCGACCGACGCGTCGGCGATGCGCTTCACGAAGCGCGAACCGTCGCCCGTGTAGACGTCGGTGATCCACATCATCGCGCCGGTCACGATCCCACCGATCGCGGCGCACAGCCAGAGCCGGAAGTCCGAGACGATGACGCCCGTCGCGGTCTTGTCCGGGACGTCGACGAAGAAGTTCACCAGCGCCAGCAGCAGCAGCGACGCCACCGTCGCAACGCCGAGGCCGGTGTACATCGCGCGCATCACCGCGGGTCGCTGGCCAGTGGCCGGCTCGTCGATCGTCACGAAGCGCAGCGCGAGGATGCTGCCGAGGATCGCGACCGCGCCGATCACCAGCGGGTAGAGGAACATCGCCTTGCTCTCGGGGAACACCAGGTGCGCGATCAGCATCGCGGCAACGGCCGTGATCGTGTAGGTCTCGAAGAGGTCGGCGGCCATGCCGGCGCAATCGCCGACGTTGTCGCCGACGTTGTCGGCGATCACCGCGGGGTTGCGCGGATCGTCTTCGGGAATGTTCGCTTCGACCTTGCCGACGAGATCGGCGCCGACGTCGGCGCCCTTGGTGAAGATGCCGCCACCAAGGCGCGCGAACACTGAAATCAGCGAGCCGCCGAAGCCGAGGCCGATCAGCGCCTGTAGCTGCACGTGCCCGAGCTGCGCGAAGTCATCGGGGACCAGCATCTGCGCGAACAGCGCGAGCGCGAAGAGTCCCGCGCCGACGACCATCAGACCCGTCACCGCGCCGCCCTTGAAGGCCAGGTCGAAGGCGGGTCGGAAGCCCTGCTTCGCGGCCTCGGCAACGCGCACGTTCGCCTGCACCGAGACGCGCATGCCCATGATGCCGGCGGTGGCACTCGCCACTGCTCCGACCACGAAGCCCGCTGCCATCCAGCCACCGAAGGCGATCAGCAGCAGTACGGCGATCGGCACGCCGACCATCGCAACGGTGCGGTACTGGCGATTCAGGAAGGCGCCGGCGCCCTCGGCGATCGCGGCCGAGATCTCGAGCGCCCGCGGGTCCGTGGCCGGGGCCGAGCGAACGCCCATGTAGAGAACCATCGCGTAGCCAAGTGCCACCAGCGCGGCGACGGCGGAAATGAAGATCATCATCCGTTGGGTCTCCCGAGAGTCTGATCGTGCGCGCCAGCAGCGGCGCAGACTAGAGAGCCGAACGAGTCGGAATCCCTTCGGGGATAGACTCGCCGGCGGCACAAACTAGAGAGAGAGCTGGGAAACTGCCAGCCCGGCTACGCAGCTCGCTGCAGCAGCTCGACCATCTCGGAGCGCTCGGGCCCCGGCATCTCGACGGGCGCGCGCTGATCGCGATCGCGCCACGCGGCGAGTACCCGCGCGATCACGTCCGGGTCCTTCATCAAAGCGTCCGGCGGCGTGAGCAGGTTGAAGGTCCGCATGAACGCGCGCACGACCTTGATGTCGCTGCGCAGCGCGGGAATCAAGCCGTCGCGGAACACCGATCGCAGGAAGGCTTTGGGGTCGACGGGCTGGCCCGGCTGCATCGCAATCGCGCCGGCGGGCGACTCGCCGCGCGCCTGCGCGGCCGAGATCTCGCGCGACTCGCGGTCCTGGTCGCGCGCCGCGCGGTACCACGGCTCGATCTCGCGGCGCGTCGCCTCATCGAACGCGAGCGCGAGGCCGCGCAGCTCGCCCGCGTGATCGCGCAGCGCGTCTTCGAACTCCCAGGCGTGCACGAAGGCGAGCGCACAGCCGCGGCCGTAGAGCGGGTTGCTGCAGATCGCGGCGTCGCCGATCGCGAAGACACCGAGCGCGAGCGGCTCGCCGTCGCGCACGAAGCGGCGGCGGCGATTCACCAGCTTCGCCATCGCGCGCACCTCGGTCACCGGCTCCGAGCGCTCCGGCTCGATCCATTCGCGCGTCGCGGGCAGCGCGCGCGCCGCGGCTTCGAAGGGACCCTCGTGCAGGATCGCGCGCAACGGATCGTCGTCGAGCGCCGCGGCGAGCGTGATCGAGAAGATCCCCGAATCGCCCGGGAAGATGCCGAACTTCATGTAACCGAGATCGGCGCCAACGACGCCCTGTCCTGCGGGCGCCCTGGCGCCCGGCCGCAAGCGATAGAAACGCGAGCAGTAGAAGATCCCGCACTCCTCTTCTTCCTTCTCGACTTCGGGCGTGCCGAGTAGGGCGAGCCAGTGCGGCAGCCGCGAGCGACGGCCACTCGCATCGACGACGAGGTCGGCCTCGATCGTCTGGCGCTGGCCCAGGGCGAGTGCGCGCACGCCGGTGACGCGGGGCAGACCCGTCGCGGCGTCGCGCGCGGCGACCAGACCCTCGACTGCCGCGCCGCCGAGCCACGACACAGCGGGATTCGCGAGCACGCGCTGCCGCAGCACCCACTCGAAGGTGATGCGCCGGCAGGCGAAGAGCGTGAGTTCGTCGTCGCCCGGTGCGGGCGTGCGATCGACGAGCGTCGGCGGCAGGTAGTCGCGGAAGTGCAGGTCATTGGCGCCGTGCGCGTGCAGCGACTCGAGCACATCGGGCGCGCGCGCCAGCAGCCCGTTTCGGAGGCGCGCGAGGAACGCATGCGAGTGCCACACCTGCGGCGCGCCGTTGCGCTCCCAGCTCTCGAAGGCCTCGACGGGACTCGGCGGCAGCGGCGTTGCGTCGCGTTCGAGCACCTGCACCGCGTGACCGGCCCGCGACAGCGACAGCGCCGTAGCCAGTCCCGCCACCCCACCACCGATCACCAGTACCCGCATCATCCGCCTCCGCAACCGCGCCGGCACATTCTAGCCGCGCCTCCCCAATTCGGGGACGTTCCTGCCTCTTGCCTTTCTTGCCTTTCTTGCCTTCAGGAACGTCCCCAACTCAACGGGGCAGCAAGCGGAATGATGGGTCGCTGATGCGCTCGCTGCGACACACGGGGCATCGACCCGGGGCGTGGAGGTGACGCGACTCGCGGTCGCGGAACGAGTGACCGCAGGCGAGGCAGCTCGGCGGCGACACGACCAGCTGCTCGCCGCGACTGCGCGCGCTGTGTGCGACGTGGAGCAACTCGTCCTCGAGATCGCGCACCGAAAGTCCCAGCAGCGCGCGCAGCGTGTCGAAGGCGATCTCCTCGCGCAGCAGCAGGCCGCGCATCTGCTGCCGCACGGTCCGCGCAGCACCGACGCCCTCGGGATCGCGACGACGCGACATCGCGTTCTCCTCAGGCCGCCATCGAGAGCCAGAGTACGGCGCCCGTCGTGACCCAGAACGCGCGACCGGCCCGCGCTGCGCCGGCACCACCGAGCGCCGCGAGCGCGCGATCACACGCGTCGACGCCGAGCGCGAACGCTACGGCGAGCGGTCCGACGAGGCCGAGCGCGTACGACGCCTTCGCCTGCCCGAAATACGGCAAGTCGAGCGTCAGCGCGATCAGCGCGAACGCGATCGCCGCTTCGAGCACGAGCAGGAACGACCACGCCGCGCGCCGCACGCCCTCTTCGCGCGTGAATGCCAAGCGCAACGTGCGCGCAACGCCCCAGCCGAGCACCAGCGTCGCGGGCAACGCGAGCCAGTAGCCGATCGCGGCGAAGTCCCAGTTCCAGACTTCGGTCGGGAACGCCGCGTTCGCGCGGCCTGCAATCCAGCCGTCGCCCCAGAAGCTCGCGTAGAGCGCGTCCCCGAACGAGTGAAAGCCCGAGAGCGCCGGCCGCTGCAGCGACTCACCAAAGCCGAGGTAATACGCGATCGTGTGGAAACCCGGCTGCGACCACCAGACCATGCCGGGCAGATTCCAGTTGCCGGCGATCGGCGTGCCGTAGAGCTGCACGCTGCGCGCGTAGAACCAACCGCTCACGGCCGCGATCGGCGCCCCGTAGGCCGCCGCGATCGCGGCGAGACGCGCGGGCCGCACGCCCTCGGCGACCGCGCTGCGCACCAGCAGGAAGAATCCCGCGACCGCGGCGAGCAGCAGCGCCGTCAGCTTCGCGAGCAGCGCGAAACCAACAGCGAGGCCGACCAGTGCCGCGTCGCGGAGTCGCAGGCGTCGTCGCAGCAGCGTCCGCACGCAGGCGAGCGTCGCAACACCGAACAGAGCCGCGTGCAGCGGTTCGTTCGAGACATACGCGGACGTGTAGACGGCGAGTGGAAGGACGCCCGCGAAGAGCACCGCGACCGCCACCAGCTCCGGCCGTGCGGGTAGCAGCATGCGCGCGAGCGCGAACGCCACCCACAGTGTGCCGAGTCCCGCGAGGAACGACGGCAGCTTCGTCGCGACGCGCTCGGCGCCCGGACTCCAGCCGGCGAAGCCCTCCTGCAACAGCGCCACGGTCGCGTAGTAGAGCGGCGGGTGATAGGTGGACCAGCCCTCGTTCGCGAGCGGCACCCGATGTTCGCGGCGCAGCACGTCCACGTAGACGAGATGGTTCGTCGCGTCGAAGCCGGTCGTCAGCGGCAGCGATGCGAGCTTGCCCGCGAAGAGCGCGATCCAGCCGGCGTGTACGAGCGCGAGCGCGAGCGACGGGAGGCGTGCGCGGTGGCGCGTGAACCACGGCGCGCCCGCGAACACGACGGCGCACGCCGTGATGAAGATGCCGAGCAGGAGCAGTGCCTGCGCCCGGAACGCGCGCGCCGGCCGCGGGCTCGCGGCGCCGCTCGGGTGCGGGCGCGTGTCGTCGGCCAGCACCGCGGCGCTCGCGACCGCGCCGTCGCGCGAAACGCTCCAGCTGGTGTCCGTCGTGATGGGATCGCCAGCCACGTCGAGGCGTGCGCGCAGCAGCGGCGGGCCGCGCGGGTTCCAGACCTCGATGGCGATCTCGTTCTCGCCCACTCGAAGCTGCGGCGCGGCGTCCCCCTCGCGACCGCTACGCCAGCGCGGATCGGGGTCCGGAGAAGCCCAAAGATCGGCGCCGTTCACGCGCACGCGATGGGCGCGCGCCGCCTCGACGTGCAACACCGCGTCGGCGGGCGCCGCGGAGAGCGAGAAGCGCCGCGTGAAGGTCGCGACGGGGACCCTCTCCTGCTTGTACTGGCGCAGCCTCGCATCGACCGGCTCTGGATCCGTGATCCAGGCGGCGTCGCCACGCGCGAACAGGAATGCCACGTCGGGCGCGCACGCGCAGCGCTGGCCGAGAGCGACGCACGCCCCCACCGCGAGAGCGAGCGCACCGAGCCGTTGCAGCTGCTCGAGTCGGGCGTGTTTCGTGGCGGCAGGCGACGCGATGATTCGATCTCTTTATGGCGATCGGAGCGCGGCGCAGCATACCCCGCCGCGACGGGGATATACTGCGGCGCCGATGAAACTCGTCACCTTCAGCCATGACGGCGCGACGCGGATCGGCTGCGTCGTCGGCGACCAGGTCGTGGACTTCGCGGCGACCGCGCCCGAACTGCCGCACGAAATGATCGCGCTGCTGGAAACCGGTCCCGACGCGCTCGCAGTCGCGCGCCGCGCCGAGCAATCGACGCTCGCGCGGCTTCCTCTTGCTGAGGTGCGTCTCGCGGCGCCGATCCGCCGCCCGCCAAAATTTCTGGCGATCGGGCTCAACTACGCCGATCACATCGCCGAGGCGCGGCACATCGGCTACCAGGCCAGCGAGGCGCCGATCTTTTTCAACAAGCAATCCACCTGCGTAATCGGGCCGGGCGAGCCGATCCACGTGCCGCGTGTCTCGCACCACCTCGACTACGAGGGCGAGCTGGCGTTCGTGATCGGGCGCCGCTGCCGGCACGTGCCGCGCGAGCGCGCGCACGAGGTCGTGGCGGGCTTCACGATCTGCAATGACGTGAGCGTGCGCGACTGGCAGCGCCGCACGCCGACGATGACGATGGGCAAGTCGTTCGACAGCCACGGCCCGCTCGGCCCCTGGCTGGTGACGCCGGACGAGGTCGGCGACCCGCACACGCTCGCGATCCGCACCTGGGTCAACGACGAGCTGCGCCAGGACTCGAATACCGCGCACATGATCCACGACTGCTGGGCCCAGATCGAGCACCTGACCACCGCCTTCACGCTCGAGGTCGGCGACGTGATCTCGACCGGCACGCCAGCCGGTGTCGGCGGCGCGATGAAGCCGCCGAAGTGGCTCGTCGCCGGCGACCGCGTGCGCATCGAGATCGACCGCATCGGCACGCTCGAGAGCCCCGTCATCGCCGAACCCCCCGATACCACCCGAATAACCTGACAACAGTGACAACAGGAGCCCGGCACCTTTCTTGACAAGGAGCAGCATGGAAGTCGAAGGCAAGGTCGCGATCATCACTGGCGGCGGTACGGGCGTCGGTCGCGCGACCGCGCTCGATCTGGCGCGGCGCGGCTGCTCGGTGGTCGTGAACTACAGCCGCTCGAAGGACGCGGCCGAGGCGACGGCCGCGGAGGTCGCGAGGCTCGGCGTGCGCGCCCTCCCCTTCCAGGCCGACGTCGCCGACGACGCCGCCTGCCGCGCGTTGGTCGACGCGACCGTGCGCGAACTCGGTCGCGTCGACGTGCTCGTGCAGAGCGCCGGCGTCACCGTCTTCGTCCCGCACGCGAATCTCGACGCCATCAAGGCCGACGACTGGCAGCGCGTACTCGGCGTGAACCTGATCGGCGCCTTCCAGATGGCGCGCGCCGTGAAGGCCCCGATGGACGCCGCGGGCGCCGGCGTGATCGTGAACGTGTCGAGCGTCGCGGGCATCGCGGGCATCGGCTCGTCGATCCCGTACTGCGCGTCGAAGGCCGGCATGAACAACCTGACCATCACGCTCGCGCGCGCACTCGCGCCAAAGATCCGCGTCGTCGCCGTCGCGCCCGGCTTCATCACCGGCCGCTGGCTCGAAGGCGGCCTCGGCGCGGCCTACGAGCCGATCAAGAAGGCGATGGAAGCGAAGTCGCTGCTCGGCCGCGTCGCGGAACCGGAGGATGTGTCGGCGGCGATCGTGTCACTGATCTGCGGCAGCGATCTCGTGACCGGCGTCGTGGTGCCGGTCGAGGGCGGGATGCTGATCGCTGGGTGAGCGCAAGCGGACGGGCTGTCGTCAGGGAATGGTCTCGAATCCGCTGTGCGGCCGGAAGACGCGTCCGGTCGACAGCGTTCCGTCGAGCAGGTCGATCCGGAGGTAGGCGACTGTCCCGGGCCTGGGGTCCGATGCGAGATCCGTCTTGCCGTCGCCGTCGAAGTCGCCCACCACCGTCACCGGGTAGGCCCCGCCACCATTCGAGACATGGCCCCGGCCGATCGCGAAGAGCCCGTCCATCTGCTCGATCCGCGTCGACGAGGGGCCGTCCAGGAAGAGATCAGCTTTGCCGTCGCCGTCCACGTCGCCAGCCGCGACGACCTTGAACGCCCCGGCGCCGTTGGTGAGAAAGGAAATGCAGCTCCCGCAGCCTTGCGAGACCAAGACTCGGTTGATGCGGATCATGCCCGACGAGACGCCATTCGAGACGGCTTCGACGCGGCCGTCTCCATCCAGGTCGGCGACCAACGCAACCGGAAACTCGCCGTTCCCGTTCCCGATGAAGACCGAGCCGACCTGCGTCACGCCGTCCATTAGATCGATCTTGAAGAAGGTGGGGCCGTCGAGGAACAGATCGGCCTTGCCGTCGCCATCGACGTCGCCGGCGGCCGCGAACGTGGTGCCCAAGCGCGGCACGTAGCCTTGCGCGACGGCAAAGTCGCCCTCCAGCAGATTGACGCGATAATGCGTCGCACCCTGGAAGATCAGGTCATCGTCGCCGTCGCCGTCGAGATCCGCGACCCCGACCAGCTCGAAGGCGCCACCCCCCGTGCCGATGAACCCCAACACAAGCCCGCCATCCAACGGGTTCTGGTAGAGCCGCACGATCGTCGGCACGCCCCCCACCCCCACGAGGTCGGCCTTGCCGTTGCCGTCGATGTCGTAGGCGCCTGCCAAGAGCGCAGGACCGATCACGGCGGCGATCAGGGTCGTCCACCCGAACGCAGCTTACGGCCCGGGAAGCTGGCGTCGATCTCTCATGCTCCCCCTCCCACGTTCATCGAAGCATAGCTACAAGCTCGATCTTGTCGGCGCAAAGTACAGATGTCCGGGTTTCTCCAAAGTAGAAATGTCCGGTCTTCCTTCTGAGTCCGTCTTCATCGCCGTCGAGGAGCACCAACGTGCGGCTGGCACCGCTCGCGCCGATACCGCGCAGCGAGACGCCTTGCGTCGTCGGATGCGCGACCAGGCTGCTCGACCCTCGGAACAAGCTGAAGCCGGGGATCTGGCGCAGAAAGTCATCGACCGTTTGCGCGGAGGATTGTTGGATGTCGTCTCGGGTGAGAACAGTGACGTCGGCCGCCGTGTCGCTCAGGAGTTGCTTCGTGCGGGTCGCGGTCACGACGACGGGATCGAGCATTGGGACATCGCCGATGTCGCGCGATCCGTCAGCCGCACTGCGAGCCGTCAACGACAGGAGGGTTTACAGAAGTACCGCGAGGAGCCCGCGCCCAGGCAGGGCGGCTCCATACCCGCGCGGGCGGCGAGAGTCTGTCTCGATGGACAGCATGATCAACCGTAGGAGCGGCTTCCAGCCGCGACCTCCCTTACAACTCGCCGCCGTCGGTCGCGGCAAGATGCCGCTCCTACCGGATTTCGAGACCGGCTCGAGACACCCCCACCCACTCGAAGTCGCGGATCGCGATCGACGCATGCCGGTCCTGAGCCCTGGCCGAGTTCACGGCAACGCGTATGCCACGACATAGTCGCCTAGCGTGCTGCCCATGCGCGCATGACCGCCGGCCGCGATCACGATGTACTGCTTGCCGTTTTCGTGTACGCGATAGGTCATCGGGGTTGCCTGGCCACCGGCCGGCAGGCGTCCTTTCCATAGCTCGGTGCCGGTCTCGACGTCGAACGCGCGCAGGTAGTTGTCCATCGCCGCGCCGATGAAGACGAGTCCACCCGCGGTGACCATCGGTCCGCCGATGTTGGGGACGCCCCAGTTCATTGCGATCGGGATGGGAAAGATGTCGCGCGTAGTGCCGAACGGCACCTGCCAGCGGATCGCACCGGTCGCCGCGTCGACGGCGGCCAACGTCCCCCATGGCGGCGGACTGCACGGAATGCCGAGCGGCGACAGCAACGGCTCGCGCACCATGCCGTACGGCGTCCCCAGTTGCGGCGAAATCTCCAGGCTCGGATGCGCGCCTTTCTCCGCATCGTACTGATCGCGCGGAATCAGACGCACGGCGAACGGCACGCTGCTTTGGTTGACGAGCACCAGGCCGTGTTGCGGATCAAAGGCGACGCCACCCCAGTTGGTGCCGCCGGCATTGCCGGGAAACATCACACTGCCCTTGATGCTCGGCGGCGTGAAGATGCCTTCCGAGCGCATGCTCGCGATGCGGTCGCGGCAGCGGCCGCGATCCCACGGCGTGAGTCCCCAGGCGTCGTCGGGTGTGAGGCGTGCGGGGACCAGCGGTGGCGGCGCGATCGGGAACGGTTGCGTCGCCGATGTGTACTCGCCGGGCACATCGGTTTGCGGCACCGGTCGCTCTTCAATCGACAACAGCGGCGCGCCGGTTTCTCGATCGAGGATGAAGAGGTGTCCCATCTTGGTCGCCTGCGCGACGGCCGGAATGTCAGCGCCGTCGCGGCGCACGTGCATCAACGTCGGCTGGGCCGGCACGTCGTAGTCCCACAGATCGTGGTGCACGGTCTGGAAGCGCCAGACGACTTCGCCGGTCGCCGCACGCAGCGCCACTACAGAGCTGGAATAATAGTCGCTGTCGCCGCGATTGCCGCCGAAGTAGTCAGGCGCGGTGTTGCCGGTCGGAACGAACACCAAGTGACGGTCGGGGTCGACAGAGATGATCGACCACGCATTCGCGGTGCCGAGGCGAAAGCGGGCGTCGGGAGCAACCGGCCGCGTGTCGCGCGCACTCGGAGGGATCGGATCCCAACCCCAGCGCAACGCCCCCGTGCGGGCATCGAACGCGCGCACGACGCCGCTGGGCGCATCGACGCGTTGGTTGTCGGCGACGTTCGAGCCGACGATGACAAGATCGTCGATGATGGCCGGCGGTGAGGTCACACCGTACTCCCACACGTGAACTTTGCCGACGCCCGCACCGAGATCGACTTCGCCATTCGCGCCGAAGTCCGCACACGGCTTGCCGGTCGCGGCGTCGAGCGCGATCAGCCGACTGTCCTTCGTGGCGTGGAAGATGCGACGGTGACAGGGCTCGCCCGCGCCGCGATTGGGATCAAGCCACGTCGACACGCCGCGTGAGGTAAAATCTGAGTAACGCAC
>Ga0315278_10005876_pt1 | contig 11121 bp, 9 predicted proteins | sample YL17G06_0_MG_FD_203880 | JGI IMG/M metagenome (GOLD analysis project Ga0315278, IMG submission 203880) | Sediment microbial communities from Yellowstone Lake, YNP, Wyoming, USA - YL17G06_0 | ecosystem: Environmental > Aquatic > Freshwater > Lake > Sediment | place: USA: Wyoming | collected... | reverse complement strand
TCATCATCGATGCCTCCTGGCACATGCCGAGCGAGGGCAAGGACGCGCATGCCGAATATCTCGTGGAGCATATTCCGGGCGCGATCTTCTTCGACATCGACGAGATCGCCGATACCAAGAGCGGCCTGCCGCATATGCTGCCGCCGCCTGAGAAATTCTCCTCGCGCATGCGCAGCATGGGGGTCGGCGACGGCTCGCGCATCGTGGTCTACGATTCTAGCGGGCTGTTCAGCGCGGCGCGGGTGTGGTGGACCTTCCGCGTCATGGGCGTCGACGACGTGAGCGTGCTCAATGGCGGATTGCCGAAATGGAAGCGGGAGGGCCGGCCGCTCGAGAGCGGGCCGCCTAGGAGCCGCACCACGCGCCACTTCACGGCACGGCGCAATCTCGACCTCGTGCGCGACGTCTCCGACGTCAAGGCGCTGCTCAAGGACAAGTCGGCCGAGCTCGTCGATGCGCGCGCGCCGGAGCGATTCTCCGGCCAGGCGCCGGAGCCGCGGCCAGGACTCCGCTCGGGCCACATCCCCGGCGCGCACAATGTCCCCTTCGGCAAGCTCCTCAACAAGGACGGCACGTTCAAGTCCGCGCCCGAGCTCGAACGGCTGTTCGAGGAAGCGGGCGTCGATCTCTCTAAGCCCGTGGTGGCGAGCTGCGGCTCAGGCATCACGGCGAGCGTGCTTGCGCTTGGGCTGGCCGAGATCGGTCATCGCAAGACCGCTGTCTATGACGGCTCCTGGTCGGAATGGGGCGCCGATCAAAACCTTCCCATCGAGACTGGGCAGGGGGCTTAAGCGAATGCAACCCCCTCGCCTGGCCGAGGCTAGATGAGCAAACGAACCGGGAAGCAGAAGGATATGACCCGGCTGGTGCATGCCGGGCGCGAGCCCGCACGCCAGCACGGCTTCGTCAACACGCCGATCTATCGCGGCTCGACTGTGCTGTTCCCCACCGTGGCGGCGCTCGAGGCGAACGATCAGGACTTCACCTATGGCCGTCTCGGCACGCCCACGGTCAGGGCGCTCGAAGAGGCGATCGCCGAGCTCGAAGGCGGGCATCGCACCTGGCTCACGCCGTCAGGCCTCTCGGCCATCGTCACGGCGCTGCTCGCTTTCGTCTCGGCGGGCGACGAAATTCTTGTCGCGGACACCGTCTATCGCCCGAACCGGCGGTTCTGCGACAACGTGCTGAAGCGGCTCGGCGTGAAGACCATCTATTACGATCCGCTCGTCGGCGCGGGCATCAAGGACCTCATCACCAAGAAGACGCGCGTCGTCTTCACCGAGTCGCCGGGCTCGCAGACTTTCGAGGTGCAGGACATTCCTGCGATCGTGAAAGCGGCGCACGCAGCCGGCGCGGTGGTCATTCTCGACAATACCTGGGCGACGCCGCTTTATTTCAAGCCGTTCGCCCATGGCGTCGATGTGTCGATCCAGGCGGCGACCAAATATATCGTCGGCCATGCCGACGCGATGCTGGGCGCCGTCACCGGGACCGAGCAGGTGTCGGCCGCGGTCGCCAAGGTGCATGAGGATTTGGGGCTCTGCACTGGACCCGAGGACGTCTATCTGGGCTTGCGGGGCTTACGCAGTCTCGGGGTGAGGCTTGAGCGGCATCAGAGGTCTGGGCTTGAACTCGCGCGTTGGCTGGCGGAACGGCCCGAGGTCGCGCGGGTGATTCACCCGGCGCTCCCCTCCGATCCCGGCTACGCGCTCTGGAAGCGCGACTTCACTGGCGCCTCCGGGCTCTTCTCCATCGTGCTGAAGCCTGTCTCGGAGGCAAGGCTCGCCGCCATGCTCGACGGCCTCAGCCTGTTCGGCATGGGCTATTCCTGGGGCGGCTTCGAGAGCCTGATCCTCCCCTTCGACCCAAGGGCCTATCGCAGCGCGACCAAGTGGCAGGTGGAAGGGCCGGCGCTGCGTTTACATATCGGGCTGGAGGACGTCGACGATCTGAAGGCGGATCTCGACGCCGGCTTCGCGCGGCTCAACGCGCGAGGCTAGCCGCCTGCGCGGCGGGTAACAGCCCTAGTCCAGCGTGTAGGCGACGAGCGAGTTGCTCAGCATGATCGGGATCAGCGCCATCTTCTGGTCAGGCAGATAGATCAAGTCGGCGCTCCCCTTGCCGAGCTTGATCAGGCGCTCGAACTTACCTTTGGCGTCGATGCGGTAGAGCCCGCCCGCCGCCCAATCGGTGACGAGGTAGACGCCTGGCTGAAGCGCCTGAAGCCCGTCGAGATTGCCGAGTTTGTCGTTGTTGCCGATCGTGCTCACCGCTTGCTTCTCGAGATCGACGGCAAGCAGGCCGCCCAGCTCTTGCTTCTGCCCGTCGCCCGGCAGCTTGCCAAATGACGCGACGATCAGCTTCTCGCTCTGCACGAGAAGACCGTTCGGCCCGTTCAACACATCGTTGGCGAACCACGGCTCGAAGCTCCCGTCCTTGAGCCGCCAGATCGTATTCATCGGCGTATCGGAGGCGTAGACGGTCCCGTCCTCGCCGACCGCGACATCGTTCAAGAAGATCGCCCCCTTGGCCGGGTAGCGCTTCACGATCTCGCCGGAGGCCACGTTGATCTCGATCAGCTCGTCGACATCGACCACATAGAGCGTGCGATCGTGCAGCGCCATTCCGGTCGGAGCGTTCAGTCCCTTGATCCACTGCCGCGCGATGAGCGTGCCGTCGGGCTTGAGCTTGGCGATGAAGCCGTTGCCGTCCTTCTGCATGATCGCGCCGGCAATATTGCTGACATAGATCGCGCCCGTGGCTGGATCCTGGATCACCGATTCGGGTTGCTCGAGCCCCTTCACCTCAAACAGCAGCTTGGGATCGGCGGCGGCTTCGTTGCAGAAGAGGAGAGCGAGAAAGAGTCCGACGACAAAGCGCATGACGGTCCTCGGCGGCGTAAGAGGAGGCTGGCCAAAGCGGCCGGGAAGCGAATTGGCGGTCCCGGAAGGATTCGAACCTTCAACCCTCTGCTTAGAAGGCAGATGCTCTATCCCTTGAGCTACGGGACCACGAAGTTCGCTTTAGAACTATAACCCGAAACGATGACCCTCAGTGCGTCCAGCGGTCGGGCCGGCCGAACTTGAAGTTCTCGGCATAGGATTTCGGTCTCAGCCCCGTCTTTTGCGGCTCCTCGAGGCGGAAGGCAATGCCCTGACGCGTGGCGAACGCCACCGCCTCCTCCTTGGAGGCAAAGCTCATGCGGACCTGCGGCTTGGTCTCGGCCGAGCTGGTCCAGCCCATCAAGGGCTCGATTACCCTCGGCTTCTCCGGCTCGTATTCCAAGACCCAGTCGCGCGTCCCCGCCAGGCCCTGCTGCATCGCGGTCTTGGCGGGCTTATAGATGCGGGCGGCCATGCGGCTCCTCGTTCTCGTCCAAACAGGCGATGGTCGGGGCAGGAGGATTCGAACCTCCGACCCCCTGCTCCCAAAGCAGGTGCGCTACCAGACTGCGCTATGCCCCGATCGGATCGCCGGCCATTTTCGCCGATAAACCATGGCTGAAGCCCAGCCATTCGCCAGATACATAATTGGCGCCGGAGCTATAGGCTAGTCTTTAGCCTTGAGGAAAACCCTAATTGGCGGAGGCCGGCTACTGGTCCTTGCCCTTGGTGAGCCCAGGATAGAGGACCTTGTCCCCCCGTTTCAGGCCGATCCTGCCGGCTTCACCGCCCTTGAGCTCGAGCACGCCGACGATGTCACCCTCCGAGGGGATCACCGCCGTGGAGAAAGGCTCGGCATTGGCCTCGATCCGGTGCACTTTGCCTTCGGGCGAGATGAACACCATGTCGAGCGGGATCAGCGTGTTCTTCATCCACATCGCGGCAGGCTGCGGCTGGTCGTAGAGGAACAGCATCCCGCCATTCTCCGGCAGCGAGCGGCGAAACATGAGACCGAGCGCGCGCTCCTGGTCGGTGGTGGCGACTTCGATATTGAAATTGTGATCGCCGCTGTCGGTCTTGAGCACGAGCGTCCCGGTGCCCGCCGTGTAGCCGCTCGCTTGCGCGAACACGGCAAGCGCGAGCAGGCAGAAAGCCGCGGAGCGGGCGAGCCGGTCGAGCCCGCGTAAGGTCAGTGGGAGGACGGTCCTTGCGAGCCGTCGGGCTTGAGCTCCGCCGCCATCAGGCCCTTCGGTCCCCGGCCAAAGCGCACCAGCAGCGACTGGCCGGGCCTGAGCTCGGTGAAGCCACAGCGCCGGAGCGTCTCCATATGCACGAAGATGTCCAGCGTCTGGTCGCCGCGGGTCACAAAACCGAAGCCGCGCAGGCGGTTGAACCATTTCACCGTGGCGCGTTCCCAATCGCTCTCCGGGATCACGATGACATGGGTCCGCTGCGGCAATTGCGACGGATGGATCGCCGTCGAATCGTCCATGGCGCGGATGCGAAACGCCTGAAGGCCCTTCGGCCGGCGCAACACCTCGCAGACCACGCGGGCTCCCTCGTAGGCCGTCTGGAACCCATCGCGGCGCAAGCACGTTACGTGCAGGAGAACGTCGGGAAGATCCTCGTCCGGAACGATAAATCCATAACCCTTTGACGCATCGAACCACTTGATCGATCCTGACACTTCGAAGACATCAACTGTGACTTCCTCGTCGCGTTGGGTATGGCCCTCTAGATGTGGCGGTTCTTTCGCCCCCATGCCGCATTCCCCCGCTAAACTTTTGACGCAGCCGAAACGACGCCCCACACACGAATCGGCCGGAATACACTCGTTTGCGAACATAGCATCGCCGCTTACCGAGGCCACTGGAATTTTCCTTACGTTTCGTCCTTCTCCACAGTCGGGCGCCCGAGTTCGCGATTTCTCCGCAGCGGCGCGCGCAACCATCTGATCGGCAAGCGAATCTCGCGCGGCAGTGAGAAAAGACGGCGGATGCGTCGCCAAGCGCAAGAATCTCGTGCCGCGATCGCGCAAACATTTCTGGCGTCGAGAGAAATTTCACTTTAGGCGCTGCAGAACGGCATGCTGTGGACCCCGTGCAACAATGGCAATGCAATCTGCATGTTCGAACGGCAAAAAATGGCCCCAGCGTGATGCGCTTGCCACACATGGGCGCCGCGCGCTAATGGGGGTGCGCTCGGCGTGGGTGACAGCGTGAGGAGACGGCAAGCGATGAAATATCTGCACACGATGGTGCGCGTCACCGATGTCGAGAAGTCGCTCGACTTCTACTGCAACAAGTTGGGCCTGAAGGAAGTGCGCCGGACGGAGAGCCAGCAAGGCCGCTTCACCCTGTTCTATCTCGCCGCCCCCGGCGATGAGGATGCCCAGGTCGAGCTTACTTATAACTGGGACCCCGAGCCTTATGGGGAGGCCCGCAATTTTGGGCACCTCGCCTACGAGGTCGACGATATTTACGCGACCTGCGACCGGTTAATGAAGAACGGCGTTACCATTAATCGCCCACCGCGCGACGGCTACATGGCCTTCATCCGCTCGCCCGACAACATCTCGATCGAGTTCCTGCAGAAGGGCGGCCCTAAGCCGAAGCAGGAGCCCTGGGCGTCGATGCCGAATACGGGCAAGTGGTAGAGGCGGCAGAGCCCAGAGTGGCGCCCCCTAGGAGAATTGAACTCCTGTTTTCAGGTTGAAAACCTGACGTCCTAACCATTAGACGAAGGGGGCATGCTTCAAGGCTCTGCTGATATAGAAAGCTTTGCCGACGCCCGCAAGAACGCGTGGACTAGGGCTGGGCGGAATGCGGGTCGGCGGCGTCCTCGATCATGAGCTCGATGGTTTCGCGGCCCTGCCAGCTTGAGCGGCGTAAGTGCCCTGCGACGTGAAGCGGAAGCCCCTCGCCTTGCAAGAGCAGCGCGCCAAGCGGCGTATCGGCCACGCGAAACGCACAAGCCTCGATGCGCGCGCCGTCCTGGGCATGAAGCGTGCAGCGGATATGCGCCTCCTTGATCGCGCGCACGCGGCTCAAGCGATGCGCTGGGAAGACGAAGCGCGGCTCGGGATGTCCGGGGCCATAGGGGCCCGCGCGGTCGAGCAGATCCATGAGCTCTTGATTGGCGCCGCCGGCCGAGAGCGCGCCGTCAATGGCGAGATGGCGCAGGGACGACGCTTGCGCCACGGGCCGGGCGAGACGCTCGAGCAGGAATTGGAGCAGCGCGTCGTGCTTGCGGCGCTCGAGTTTGAACCCTGCCGCCATGGCGTGACCGCCGCCTTTGACGAGCAGCCCCTCATGCACGGCCGCCCGTACCGCAGCCCCGAGATCGACGGAGGCGATCGAGCGCGCCGAGCCTGTGGCGAAACCGTCAGGCTCGAGCGCCGCCACGAAGGCCGGCAGGCGGAAGCGCTCGGCGACACGGCCGGCGATCAGTCCGATGAGCCCTTTGTGCCAGCCTTCGGCGGCAAGGAAGAGCAACGGCCGGGTGGGATCGTCCGCCAGGAAAGCCTCGGCGGATGCGAAGGCCTCCTCGAGCATCTGCTCCTCGATGGCTCTCCGCTCGGTATTCAACGCTTCGAGCTGAGCTGCGATCGCGCGCGCCTCGATCTCGTCGTCTGAGGCGAGAAGCTTGGCGCCGAGGTTCGACGCGCCGACCCTGCCGCCGGCATTGATGCGCGGGCCCAAGATGAAGCCAAGCGTGTAGCAGGTCGGCGCCGCGTCGATGCGGGCCGCGTCGGCAAGAGCGCGCAAGCCCGGATTGTGCCTGAGCCTCAAGACCTTGAGCCCCTGCGCCACGAAGGCGCGGTTCGCCTCCTTCAGCGGCACCACGTCGCAGACCGTGGCAAGCGCCACGAGGTCGAGCAGGCCGAGCAGATCGGGCTCAGGCAGAGTGCGGTAGAAGCCCTCGCGGCGCAGCGCGCGTGTCACCGCGACCAAAAACAGAAAGACGACGCCGGCGGCGGCGAGATGCCCTTGGCCCGAGAGATCGTCCTGCCGGTTCGGGTTGATCACCGCGAAAGCCGGCGGCAGCGCCTCGTCAGCCTGGTGATGGTCGATGACGATGATTTCCGCACCGGCCGCGTTGGCCGCTTCGATTGCCGCCTCTGCCGTGGTGCCGCAGTCGACGGTGAGGATGAGACGCGCGCCCTCTTGGGCAAGGCCGGTCAGCGCCGCTTCGCTCGGCCCATAGCCCTCGGTCAGGCGGTCGGGGATATAGGTCGTGGGCGTTTGCCCATGGGCGCGAAGGTACCGCTCGATCAGCGCAACGGAGGCCGCGCCATCGACATCGTAGTCGCCGAACACGGCGATCGGCTCCTTCGCCCTGATGGCGGAGGCAAAGCGCTCGGCCGCCTTCTCCATGTCCTGTAGGCGAGCGGGGTCGGGCAGAAGCGTGCGGAGCGAAGGATCGAGGTAACGGGAGGCGGTGTGAGTGTCGGCCCCGCGCGCGGCAAGCACGCGGCCGAGCAGCTCAGGCAGGCCGTGCGCCTGGGCAATCGCCGTGGCGATAAGCGCGCGGCCCGGAGCGAGGCGCTCGACCCAGCGAGACCCGCGCGCGGAGCGCTCCACCCCAAGCATCGCCGGGGCGTTCTCGCTGTCCGCCTGTCTGTATTTGAGGGCTGCCGTCACGCTACGCCGTCCACTCGCCGCTACCTCCAACGAAGGCGAGTGTAAGGTGATTCGGAGGGCCCTCCCCGCCGTCAGTCGAACTTGCTGATATCGGGATGCTCGGTCTTGATCCAGCGCACCGTGCGGGTCGAGGCGCGCATCACCAAAGTATGGGTGAAGATCGCCTCCCGGGTGAAGCGCACGCCTTCCAGAAGCGAGCCGTCGGTGATGCCGGTGGCGGCGAAGGAGAGGTCGCCCATGATCATGTCGCGCATGAGGTATTTCCGGCCGAGATCGTGGATGCCGGCCGCGCGGGCCCGGGCGCGATGCTGTTCGCTCGCCGCAACGAACCGCCCCTGCATCTGGCCGCCGATGCAGGCAAGGGCCGCGGCCGCGAGCACGCCTTCGGGCGCGCCGCCGATACCCATATAGATGTCGATGCCGGTCTCAAGCGGTTCCGTCACGTGGATCACGCCGGCGATATCGCCATCGCCGATGAGGCGAAGCGTGGCGCCCGAGGCCCGCACATCCTCGATGAGCTTGGCATGGCGCGGCCGGTCGAGGACGCAGGCGGTGATCTCGCTCAAGGCTACGCCCTTGGCCACGGCGAGCGCCTTCAGGTTGTCGGCAGGCGACGCATCGAGATCGACCAGGCCTTCGGGAAAGCCCGGCCCGATAGCGATCTTGTCCATGTAGATGGTGGGTACCTTCAACAGGCTGCCGCGCTCGGCGACGGCAAGCACGGAGAGCGCATTGGGCAGCGCCTTGGCACACAGCGTCGAGCCTTCCACGGGATCGACGGCGAGATCGACCTTGAGCGGGGCCGTCCCGCCGGCGCCGACCGTCTCGCCGATATAGAGGAGCGGCGTCTCGTTCTCTTCACCCTCGCCGACCACCACCACGCCTTCGATCGGGAGACGGGCAAGCTCGCGATACATGGCGGCGGCGGCGGCCTCGTCGGCGGCGGCCTCGTTGCCGCGGCCCCGCCACAAAGCGGCGGCCACGGCGGTCGCCTCGGTGACGCGAATGATGTCAAGCGCCAGAGCGCGGTCGAGCTCGGTTTTGGCCAGAGCCTTCGACACGTCCGTTCCTCCCTGCCCTTAGGCGATCTTAGCTGTCGCTTATAGGGATACCACACTCACTATCACAGATTTTCGATGCGGATCATCTGCGGCTTCTGGTCGACATGGCCGTCGCGCTCGATCGCGGCCAGCGCCTTTCGGATCGCGGCCTCCGTGGTCTGATGGGTGATCATGACGACGGCGGCGGGCGTGCCTTTATGCGGACGGTCGAACCCGGGAAGCTCCGCAGCCGGCCTGCGCTGCACGATGCTCTCGATGGAAATCCCCTGGTCCGCCATGCGGCTGGCAATGGCCGCGAAGGCGCCGGTCCGGTCGTAGACCGAGAGCCTGATATAATAGCCGCCCGCATGCGCCCGCATCTGCGCCTTCTTGTAGGGCTTCAGGGTCTTGGCCTTGGCGCCGAAGGGCGGCAGGATCAGCCCGCGGGCGATATCGATGAGGTCGCTGGTCACGGAGGACGCCGTCGGGCCGCCGCCCGCGCCCGCGCCGATCAGCATGACGTCGCCCACGAAATCGCCGTCGATGGCGACACAGTTCTGCACGCCGTCGACCTCGGCGATCGCCGTGTGCTTCGGCACCATGGTCGGATGCACGCGCTGCTCGATGCCGCTATCGGTGTGGAGCGCCACGCCAAGCAGCTTGATGCGGTAGCCGAGATCGCCGGCAGCCTCGATATCGGCCGGCGTGATCGACTCGATTCCCTCGACATAGACGGACTCGAAGCTCGTGCGCGTGCCGAAGGCGAGGCTGGTGAGGAGAGCGAGCTTATGCGCGGTGTCGAAGCCGCCAATATCGAAGGTTGGGTCGGCCTCGGCGTAGCCTTGCGTTTGCGCCTCCTTCAACACGTCGGCGAAGCTCCTGCCCTCCTTCTCCATGAGCGTGAGGATATAATTGCAGGTACCGTTGAGGATGCCGTAGACGCGGGAGATGGCGTTGCCTTGCAGGCTTTCGCGCATGACCTTGACGACGGGAATGCCGCCGGCCACGGCCGCCTCGAAATTCAGCGCGACACCGTTCTTCTCGGCGAGCGCGGCGAGACTCGGGCCGTGATGGGCAAGGAGCGCCTTGTTGGCGGTGACGACATGCTTGCCGGCGGCGAGCGCCGCCTCGACGGCCTGTTTCGCCACGCCCTCCTCGCCCCCGATCAGCTCGACGAACACGTCGATTCCCGGGTCCTTGGCCAGCGCCACAGGGTCTTGCACGAAGCGGAAGCCGGAGATGTCGGCGTCGCGCTTCTTATTCCGGCTTTTGGCCGATATCGCGACGACCTCGATCGGGCGGCCGGCGCGCGCGGCAAGCTCCGCCTTGCGCGCCGCAAGGAGCCGCAACAGACCGCTGCCGACGGTGCCGACCCCGGCCAGCCCAAGCTTCAATACATCCGTCATGGTCAGGGATCAGAACGACCGATTCGCCTTGGAGGCAATGGGAATGACGTTGTGCAAAGTCTTGGCGGACTCGGAGAGGAACCGCCGGATGTTGCGCGCGGCCTGGCGGATGCGCTGCTCGTTCTCGACCAGCGCGATGCGCACATAGCCCTCGCCATACTCGCCGAAGCCGACGCCGGGCGAGACCGCGACACCCGCCTTCTCCAGGAGGAGCTTTGAGAATTCGAGCGAGCCGAGATGCGCGAACATGTCGGGGATGGGCGCCCAGGCGAACATGGTGGCCGGCGGAGACGGGATCGGCCACCCGGCCCGCGTGAGGGCGTCGACCAGGCAATCCCGCCTGCGTCGATAGATGGCGCGGATGTCGTCGATGCAGTCTTGCGGTCCGTTCAGCGCGGCGGCGGCGGCCACCTGGATCGGGGTGAAGGCGCCATAATCGAGGTAGGATTTCACGCGGGTAAGCGCGTGGATCAGGCGCTCGTTGCCGACGGCGAAGCCGACGCGCCAGCCGGGCATGGCATAGGTCTTGGACAGCGTGGTGAACTCGACCGCGATATCCATGGCGCCCGGAATTTGCAGGATCGACGGCGGCGGCTCGCCCTCGAAATAGATCTCGGCATAAGCGAGATCGGACAGGACAAGCAGCTCGTGCTTCTTGGCGAAGCCCACGACCTCCCGATAGAAGTCGAGACTGGCGACGTTTGCCGTGGGGTTGGCCGGATAGTTGAGCACGAGCGCCGACGGCTTCGGCACCGAATGGCGCATCGCCTTGTCGAGCGACGTCATGAACTGGGAATCGGTGCCTGCCGGCAGATGCCTGATGACGCCGCCCGACATGATGAAGCCGAACTCGTGGATGGGATAAGTCGGGTTCGGCACAAGGATCACGTCGCCGGGGGCGGTGATCGCCTGGGCCACGTTGGCGAAGCCTTCCTTGGAGCCGAGCGTGGCCACCACTTGCGTATCGGGATTGAGCTTCACGCCGAAGCGCCGCGCGTAATAGGCGGCTTGCGCCTTGCGCAGGCCCTGGATGCCCTTCGAGGCCGAATAGCGGTTGGTGCGCGGATCGCGGATGGTCTCGACCAGCTTGGCGACGATATGCTCCGGCGTCGGCATGTCGGGATTGCCCATGCCGAAATCGATGATGTCG
>Ga0315278_10005874_pt1 | contig 11122 bp, 11 predicted proteins | sample YL17G06_0_MG_FD_203880 | JGI IMG/M metagenome (GOLD analysis project Ga0315278, IMG submission 203880) | Sediment microbial communities from Yellowstone Lake, YNP, Wyoming, USA - YL17G06_0 | ecosystem: Environmental > Aquatic > Freshwater > Lake > Sediment | place: USA: Wyoming | collected... | reverse complement strand
GCGGGTCTCATCAATCCCGTGGTCGCCGCCGTGCTCATGCCGCTATCGTCCATCACGGTCATCGCGCACTCGTACCGGGCGCGGAGCTTCGCCCGACCGGAGGCGCCCCCGTGTCGGTGATGTTCGTTCTCCTGCCGCTGGCGCTCCTCTTCGCCGCCGCCGCCCTCGGCGTCTTCGTCTGGGCGGCGCTATCGGGGCAATACGACGATCTCCACACCCCCGCCGTGCGGATTCTTCACGAGGACCCTCCGCCTGAGGGTCCCAGGGAGGGACGCTGAGGGCGGTCCCGAGGGCCGTGATTTGACTTCTCCGGCCGTCTATCGGATCATCCGGTGACATGTCCGGCCGGGACTACGACGCCATCATAGTGGGCGCCAGCTTTGCCGGCCTGGCGGTGGCTCGCCGTCTCTCGGGGCGTGTCCTCCTCCTCGACCGGAACGAAGTTGGCGCCGTGCAGACGTCAGCCTGCGGAACGCCCCTCTGGGTTCCGCAGGCGCTCGGCGTGGCCGACAGCGTGCTCCAGGTCCACGACAAGCTCACGGTGCGCGCGCCGACCCGCACCGTCACCTACGACCTCTCCGCGGTGCCCTTCTGCACCTTCGACTACAAGCGTTTCTGCCAGGGCCTGCTCGAGCAGACGCGGGCCCGCTTCCTCCGCGCCTCGGTCACAGGCGTCGAGGATGGGGCGGTGCTGACGAGCGACGGGCGCTTCACGGCGCCGGTGATCGTGGACTGCTCGGGCTGGCGGGGTGCGCTCGTCAACGGCGGCGCCCCGGCATCGCCCGCGCGCGGCCATTTCTCTTTTGGACTCGAGACCAGGACGGATCTCTCAGACGAGGGCCTGTCCTTCTGGCTCGACGGAAGCCTGATCCCCCGAGGCCTCGGGTGGATTTTCCCCGTGGGCAAGGGCAGCTTGATCGGGCTCGGCTCGTACGTGGGCCTGTCGAAGCTCAAGCCCGCGCTCGAGCGGTTCCTGCGCGACCGCGGTACGGTGGCGACGACCTACCACGGCACGTACTTCCCGCACCGCCTCTTGCGGCCCACCGTCGGGCGGCTCTTCGCCGTCGGCGACGCCGCGGGGCAGTGCCTGCCGCTCACCGCCGAGGGCATTCGGCCCGCCGTGTACTTCGGGGTCGAGTGCGGCCGGGTCATCCAGCAGATCTTCGAGGGACGCCTCGGGCTGGCCGAGGGGCTCGAGCGCTATCGCGCCCTCGTGGACCACCACCGCCAGGCCTACCGCATCCTGCGCCTCGCGCAGTGGGTCGCCGAGTACGCGCCGACGCGCTGGTTCGTCGCGCTCACCGGGCTGGCCGGGCGCCGGTCCGTGCTGCCGCGCTGGTGGCCGCGCTATGGCTGGTTCGGCCGCTTCGATCCCGACCCCGCGGCCGTCGCGTGAGGCCGTCGGACGTGGCAGAGGCCTGGCCCTGACCACCCGCGCCCGGTGGGCGCTGGTGGTTGCCATCACCCTCGCTGTGTGCGGCTTCTGCGGGTGGCTCGTCTGGACGGACGCCCCCGTCTACCGCTTCGTCTACCGCCTCTTCCACGACAACCAGTACATGAAGGACAAGCTCGTCGAGTGGGGCGCCGCGGCGCCCGTCATCTTCATCCTGATCCAGGCGCTGCAGGTTGTCGTCGCGCCCATCCCCGGCGAGGTGACGGGCATCCTCGGCGGCTTCGTCTTCGGTCAATGGATGGGGCTCATCTACTCGACGATTGGCCTGACGGTCGGCTCGCTCGGGGCCTTTGGGCTGGGCCGGTGGCTTGGCGACGCCTACGTGCGGAACCTCGTCAGCGAGGAGACCTGGAACAAGCTCGGCTTCATCGTCGAGGCGGAGGGAACCATCCTCTGCTTCATCATCTACCTCATCCCCGGCCTGCCCAAGGACATCATCTGCTATCTCTTCGGCCTGAGCCCGATGCCTTTCTGGGTCTTCGCCGTCGTCTCGACGCTCGGCCGGATCCCGGGCACCTGGGTGCTCTCCGCCCAGGGCGCCAAGACGGCGACGGGACACTACATCGAGGTGATGGTATTCACGGCGGTTGTGGCGGCCCTCGCGGTGCCGCTCTACTACTATCGGCACCGGATCGTCCGCCGGTTCAAGGGCCGGAAGCAGGACGGTGACGAGTAGGACACGATTCGAGAGGCCGCTCGGACAGGGCTTGACACCCGAGGCCCGAACGGGTAAAGTCTGCGGCACTTTCTCCATGGGGGTCATAAGCCGGTGAATCAGACGGGGATGAGTACCGCGCAGGGCTGGTGGCGGTATTTTTACTTTCCCCACGTCTGCCCGCTGGCTCCCATGCGCTGAACAGAGGAGCCACGGGGCGGACGATCCGCCGGCCCGTGGCGAGGACAGACACCAAACGCCGCGGGTGACGGACCCGTGGCGTTTTTCATTTCTCAACAGGAGAGACGGCCATGATCATCGTGCTGAAGCCGGGATCGAGCGACGCCGACATCGACGACGTGTCGCGGCGCGTGGGGGAAATGGGATTCAAGACGCATCTCTCGCGAGGCGAGGTGCGCACCATCGTCGGCGTGGTCGGCGACGATCGCGCCAAGGAGCAGCTATTGGCGCTGCAGTCGCTCGATTGCGTCGAGAGCGTGGTGCGCATTCTCCAGCCCTTCAAGCTGGCGAGCCGCGAGGCGCATCCGGAGTCGACTCAGTTCAAGGTCAACGGCGTGCCCGTCGGCGGCAAGCAGCTCGTCGTCATGGCGGGGCCCTGCTCTGTCGAGTCGCGCCCGCAGCTCATGGCCGTCGCCGAGGGGGTGAAGGCGGGCGGCGCTCAGATCCTCCGGGGTGGCGCCTTCAAGCCGCGCACGTCGCCCTACGCTTTCCAGGGGCTGGAGGAGGAGGGGCTCAAGCTCCTGCAGGAGGCGAGCAAGGCGACGGGGCTCCCCGTCGTCACCGAGGTGATGGAGCCCGACAAGGTCGACGTGGTCGCTCAGCACGCCGACATCCTCCAGATCGGCGCGCGCAATGTGCAGAACTACTCGCTCCTCAAGCGGGTGGCCGAGTGCGGCAAGCCCGTGCTGCTCAAGCGCGGCATGTCGACGTCGATCCAGGAGTGGCTGCTGTCGGCCGAGTACGTCCTGGCCGGTGGCAACCCGAACGTGATTCTCTGCGAGCGCGGCATCCGCACCTTCGAGACCGCGACGCGCTACACCCTCGATCTCAACGCCATCCCCGTCGTCAAGAAGCTCTCGCATCTTCCGATCCTCGTGGACCCGTCGCACGGCACGGGCCACTGGGAGTACGTGTCGGCCATGGCCAAGGCGGGTCTGGCCGCGGGCGCCGACGGGCTCATCATCGAGGTGCACAATAATCCCGCCGAGGCGCTCTCGGACGGGCCGCAGTCGCTCAAGCCTGACCGCTTCGCCTCATTGATGGCGGAGCTCCGGCCACTGGCTCAAGTCCTGGGGAGGTCGCTATGATCATCATCCTGAAATCTGGCGTCGATGACGCAGCCATCGACGATGTCTGCCGGCGCGTGACCGAGATGGGCTATGCGCCGCACATCATCCGCGGCGAGTTCAAGACCATCGTTGCCGCCGTCGGCGAGGAGCGCGGGCGCCCGGACCTCCGCCTGCTCGAGGCTGTCGAGACGGTGGAGTCCGTGATGCCCGTGCAACAGCCCTTCAAGCTCGCGAGCCGCGAAGTGCGGCAGGAGCCCTCCGAGGTCCGCGTCAACGGCGTCACCATCGGGGGCAAGGCCATCGTCGTCATGGCCGGTCCCTGTTCAGTGGAGTCGGAAGCCCAGATGCAAGAGGTTGCCGATGCCGTCAAGGCGGCGGGAGCCAAGATCCTCCGGGGCGGCGCCTTCAAGCCGCGCACCTCGCCCTATGCCTTCCAGGGGCTCAAGGAGCAGGGGCTCAAGTACCTGGCGGACGCCCGCAAGCGCACCGGGCTGCCGATCGTGACGGAAGTGCTCGAGACGGAGAGCGTGGAGCTGGTGGCTCAGTACGCCGACATCCTCCAGATCGGCGCGCGCAATATCCAGAACTTCACGCTGCTGCGCAGGGTGGGAGAGATGGGCAAGCCGGTGCTGCTCAAGCGGGGCATGGCGACCAGCATCCAGGAGTTCCTCCTGTCGGCGGAGTACATCCTGGCCGCGGGCAATCCCAACGTCATCCTCTGCGAGCGCGGGATCCGCACCTTCGAGACGACGACGCGCTTCACGCTCGATCTCAACGCGGTGCCGGTGCTCAAGAAGCTCTCGCACCTGCCGGTGGTCGTCGATCCCTCGCACGGGACAGGGCATTGGGATCTGGTCGCGCCGATGGCCAAGGGGGCGGTCGCGTGCGGGGCGGACGGACTCATCATCGAGGTGCATCCGAAGCCGGAGGAGGCGCTCTCCGACGGGCCGCAGTCGCTCAAGCCGTCGAAGTTCGTGCAGCTCATGCGCGAGCTGCGCCCCGTCGCCGAAGCCGTCGGCCGGAGCTTGTAGAAGCGGGCAACATGGCGTCCGCGCGAAGTAGCCTATAATCGGCCGTGTATGCGACCGCTGTGGGCTTGGTGCCTGAAGTATTTGCCCGAGGACCGGACCAACCGGTACCTGGTTGTGACTGTTGTCGTATCCGTGCTGCTGCACGTGTTCGTGGGCGCGATGATGATAGTGGGCGGCAATATCGAGCAGCGGATACTCGGCAAGCGCGGCGAGCCTCTGCTCGTGGACATCGCTCCCGACAAGCCGAAGGAGTCGGCGCCGCTCGGCGATCCCTCTCGCCCTGTCGGTCCCGATGCGCCCGCGCCGCCGCGCCAGGCGGCGCCGCCCGCGCCTCCGACGCCGCCGGCTCCCAAGGCTGCCCCCACGCCGCCGGCTCCCAAAGCTCCGCCCGCGCCGCCGGCTCCTCCGGCGCCCACGGCTCGTCCGGCGCCCGCGGCTCCCAAGCTCGCCGACGCGCCCAAGGCGCCGCCGGCGCCGGCCAAGTCCGACGAGCCCGGTCCGGCGCCCAAGGCGGCTCCACCGGCGCCGGCTCCGGACCAGAGTCAGACGGCCAAGGCGACGCCGCAGCCATCCTCGCCCCCGCCGCAATTGGGCGCTCCCACTCCGCCGCGCGTTGCCTCCGCGCCACCCGAGTCCTCGGCGACCTCTGGAATGTTCCGCCGGGGCGGTGGCGGCGGGCTCAAGGGCGGTCGGGGCGGCATCGAGGGAGATGCGGTCCCGCTCGACACGCCGGACCCGAAATACCAGGACTACTTCAACCAGATTCGCGAGCGTATCAAGAGCAAGTGGATCTATCCCTATGAGGCCTCGAGCCGGGGCATCGGGGGCGAGCTGGGCATCGAGTTCGGCATCGCGAAGAGCGGAGAGCTGCAGTTCATCGAGCGGCGCCGCTCCTCTGGGGTCGAGATCCTCGACGACTACGCGATGCGCGCCGTGCAGCTTGCCTCACCGTTCCCGCCGGTACCCGACGCGATCTCGAAGGGCGGCCTGCCGATCCACGGCATTTTCCGCTACCAGCTCCTCGGCTCCGGCCTGATCAACAACTACCTGCGCTAACGCTTCGTTGCGCCTCCGCGCGACGCCCGCCCTCCTCGCGCTCCTGGCTCTGGCCGGATGCGCCGCTCCACCCTGTGGAGAGCGGCCGCCCGTGCGGGTCCAATTCCTCCTCGTCAACGATGTCTACCAGTTCGATCCGGTCGGCGGCCGTGGCGGTCTCGCGCGCGTCGCGACGATCGTGCGAGGGTTGCGGCGCGAGACGCCGCAGACACTCTTCGTCCTTGGGGGCGATACGCTGTCGCCCTCGGTGTTGTCGACGCTGTTTCACGGGCGCCAGATGATCGAGGCGTGGAACGCTCTCGGCCTCGACGCGGCCGTCTTCGGCAATCACGAGTTCGACTTCGGCCCCGAGGTTCTCCGGCAGCGCGTGCGTGAATCGCGCTTCCCGTGGCTCGGCGCCAATGTCGTCGAGCCCGCCACGCGCCACCTGTGGGGCGGGGCGCAGGCAGGGCTGGTGCGCGAGTGGACTGGCGTGCGCGTGGGCATGGTCGGCGTGACCCTTCCCCGGGCGGCCTTAGGCTCGAACCCCGGCTCGGGCATTGCCTTCGAGCCCCCGGCCGAGACCGTCCGCCGGGCCCTGGACGAGCTGGGCGCCCTCGATCTCCGCGTCGCGCTGACGCACCTGGAGCTCGGGCAGGATCGGGCGCTCGCCGCCGCCGTTCCGCTCGACGTGATTCTTGGCGGCCACGACCACGGGCCCGTGGTCGAGACGGAGGGCCGCACGCTCATCATCAAGGCCGGCGCCGACGCGGCGCATGTGGGGCAGGTCGTGTACGAGCTCGGCTGCGGGGCCAGGCTCCTCGGCAGGCGCGCTCGGCTGATTCCGGTCGAGGCCGATATCGCGGAGGCGCCGGACGTGGCGGCGCTCGTCGCCCGCTACCATGCCCAGGCGGATCCTCAGCTCGACCGCCCCGTCACGGTGCTGCGTGTCTCGCTCGACGGCCGCGACAGCGTCGTGCGGCTCGAGCCGGCGCTTGTCGGCCGCTTCGTGGCCGAGGTGATGCGCGGGCGTGTGGGCGCGGACGTGGCGCTCCTCAACGGCGGGGCCATTCGCGGGAACCGCGTGGTCCCGCCTGGCCCGCTCAGTCGGCGCGACGTGGTTGCCATGCTGCCCTTCGGCAATACCGTGGCGCTGCTCGAGATGGACGGCGGCACCCTCCGGGCTGTCCTCGAGCGCTCGGTCGAGGCACTGCCCCAGCCCTCGGGCCGATTCCTCCAGACGGCCGGACTCGACTATGTCCTCGATGCGAGCCGCCCCACGGGGAGCCGTATCCTCACGGTATTGGTCGGAGGGGAGCCTCTGGACCCTGCCCGTCGCTATCGGGTCGCGGTGCCGGACTTCCTGGCTCGGGGAGGGGACGGTTATACTCAGCTCACTGAGGCCCGGACGCTGCTCTCAGGCGAGGAGGGGCCGGGGCTCATCGAGATCGTAGTCGAGGCGCTCGAGCGGGGCGCCTCCCCTTGACAGCCGTGTCGGCTATCCTGTAGTCTCATTTGTACTTTTTGGATGTAGGCTCGTAGCTCAGCGGGAGAGCGCTACCTTGACACGGTAGAGGTCGGCGGTTCGACACCGCCCGAGCCTACCATTTCCTCCACCAGCCGTTGAGGAGTGCCCATCGTCGGGAACGGGCAGCGCGCTAGTGGTTGAGGGAGTGCGAAGCATCACCGGGCGCAATCCCCGTGATGCTTTCTTGTCTCTAGAGGGCGGACGCAAGGCGTGAACATGATCAACTCCGAAGAAGACAGGCATCTCAAGCTGGCCGGGGAGGCGGACTGCGTCCCGGAGCCGCTGCCCACCCTCCGCCACTCGACGGCGCATCTCATGGCTCAGGCCGTCAAGCAGCTCTTCCCCGAGGTCAAGGTCACCATCGGGCCGGCGATCGAGGACGGCTTCTACTACGACTTCGCGAAGCCCGCACCCTTTACGCCCGAGGACCTCGAGCGGATCGAGGGCCGGATGCGCGAGCTGGCCAAGGCGGACGAGGCATTCGTCCGGACGGAGATGCCCCGCGACGAGGCGGTCCGGTTCTTCGAGGAACGGGGCGAGCCCTTCAAGGTCGAGATCATTCGCGGTATCGACGCGCCGACGGTGTCGCTCTACAAGCAGGGTGATTTCATCGACCTCTGCCGGGGGCCTCACGTCGCCTCGACGGGCGAGATCCGCACCTTCAAGCTTCTCTCGTCGTCCGCCGCCTACTGGCGCGGCAACGAGAAGAACCCGATGCTCCAGCGCATCTACGGCACGGCATGGCTGACCCAGGACGAGCTGGACCAGTACCTCTGGCGCCTCGAGGAAGCCAAGAAGCGCGACCACCGGAAGCTCGGCCGTGAGCTCGACCTCTTCGATTTCTACGACGTGGCGCCGGGTGCGGCCTTCTGGCTGCCGGGCGGGATGGTCCTCGTCCGCGAGCTCGAGAAATTCGCGCGCGAGTACCTCGACGCGCGGGGCTACCAGGAGATCTCGACGCCGATGCTGGTGAACAAGAAGCTCTGGGAGCAGTCGGGGCACTGGGAGCATTACGAAGCCAACATGTTCAAGCTCGAGATCGAGGACGAAGTCTTCAGTCTGAAGCCCATGAATTGTCCAGAATCTACGTTTGTTTACCGGCGCGCGCTACGCTCCTACCGCGATCTGCCGCTCCGCTACTCGGAGATGGGACGCTGCCACCGCAACGAGCGCTCGGGCGTGCTCTCGGGCCTCGTGCGCGTGCGGCAGTTCACCCAGGACGACGCCCATATCTACTGCCGACCCGAGCAGCTCCAGGACGAGATCACGGCGCTGCTCCAGCTCGTCGGAGAGTGGTACAAGACCTTCACGCTCCAGGCCACGTTCAAGCTCTCGACGCGACCGGAGAAGAAGCTGGGGACCGAAGAGCAGTGGGACTCGGCGGAGCGGGCGCTGCACGAGGCGCTCAAGGCCAATGGGCTCGCTTACGAGCTCAAGCCGGGCGACGGCGCCTTCTACGGCCCCAAGATCGACATCGACGTGCACGATGTGCTCGGGCGCCCGTGGCAGCTCGCCACCGTCCAGGTCGACCTGACCATGCTGCCCGAGCGCTTCCAGTGCGAGTACATCGACTCGGACGGCCAGCCCAAGCGCCCAGTGGTGATCCACCGCGCCATCTTCGGCTCCTACGAGCGCTTCATCGCCATCCTGACCGAGCACTTTGCCGGCGCGTTTCCGACGTGGCTGGCGCCCGTGCAGGCGCGTGTCCTGCCGATCAGCGAGAAGCACGGGGAGTACGCGAAGAGCGTGCATGCGCGGCTGCGCGGGGCCGGGATCCGCGCGGGCCTCGACGACCGGAACGAGAAGCTCGGCTACCGCATTCGCGAAGCGCAGATGCACAAGGTGCCGTACACGCTCGTCGTGGGCGAACGCGAGGCGCAGCAGGGGACAGCCAGCGTTCGCCAGCGCGGGAGCGATCAGTCCGTGGTGCTGCCGGTTGACCAGATCCTTCACGACCTCGCCGGCGAGGTCGGCAGCCGGTCCGCCACACTCACCGTGGGCCGGTCAGGCTGAGCGCCGCCCACAGCTAGGAGCCACGCCCATACAGTCCAAGGAGATCCGGATCAACGAGGGGATTCGCGTGCGGGAGGTCCGCGTGGTCAGCGCGGACGGCGAGCAGCTGGGAGTCCTGGCCATCGCGCAGGCGCTGGAGCTGGCGCGACAGGGGGAAATGGATCTCGTCGAGGTGGCGGCGGAGGCGGTGCCCCCGGTGTGCCGGATCATGGATTTCGGGAAGTACAAGTACATGCAGGCGCGCCGTCAGAAGGACGCGCGCAAGAAGCAGACGATCATCCAGGTGAAAGAGGTCAAGCTCGGGCCGAAGACGGACACGCACGACTTCGACTTCAAGGCGAAGCACGTGCGGCGCTTCCTGGAAGAGGGCAACAAGGCCAAGGTGACCGTGCGCTTCAAGGGCCGCGAGATGGCCCATACCGAGCTCGGGTGGAAGATGCTGACGAAGATGACGGAGATTCTGTCAGACGTGGCGGTGATCGAGAACCACCCGCGGATGGAAGGGCGCATGCTCTCGATGATCCTGACGCCCAAGCCGCACTAGAGACAGACGGACAGGCACACTAAGGGAGCCCTCACCCCGACCCTCTCCCCAGGGGGGCGAGGGAGACCATAAGGAAGGGAGCACCATCACCATGCCGAAGATGAAGACGAACCGGGCCGCGGCCAAGCGCCTGAAGTCGACGGCCAGCGGCAAGCTCATGCGCAGAAGCGGGTGGAAGCGGCACCTGCTCGAGGCCAAGAGCCCCAAGCGGCGGCGCAGGCTCCGCAAGGCCACGATGATCGCCGCTGTGGACCAGCCGAGGCTCAAGCGGCTCGTCCCGTATCTATAAAGTAAAGGAGAAACAGACATGCCACGGGCAAAGGGCGGGCCCAAGACCCGCCAGCGCAGGAAGAAGGTGCTCAAGAAGGCCAAGGGCTATTTCGGTGGGCGCCGCAAGCTCTACCGCACAGCCGCCGAAACGGTGCTCCGCGCCGGGGTCTTCGCCTACAGGGGCCGCAAGCAGAAGAAGCGTCGCGCGCGCGCGCTCTGGATCATCCGCGTCAACGCCGCGTGCCGCGAGGTCGGCCTGTCCTACTCGGTCTTCATGGCCGGGCTCAAGAAGGCCGGCATCACGCTCGACCGCAAGATCCTGGCCGAGCTTGCCGTCTCGGATCCGCCCGCCTTCGCCAAGATCGCGTCGGTCGTCGCCGCCCAGCGGGGCTAGCCGGTGGCGGCGGACCCGCGGGTCCAGGATATCCTCGACCGGGCCCTGGCGGATATCGCCGGGGCCCGATCCACGTCTGCCCTCGAACAGGTGCGTGTGCGCGTGCTCGGGCGCTCGGGCGAGCTGACGACGCTGCTGCGGGGCCTGGGCAAGGTCCCGGCAGCCCACCGCCCGCGGGTCGGCCAGGAGGCGAACCAGGCGAAGGGCCGGGTTGAGGAGGCCCTGGCGGCGCGGCAAGAGGCGCTCAAGTCCGAGGAGCACCGCCAGGCGCTCGCCTCGCAGCACGTGGACCTGACGCTGCCGGGCCGCGCAACCGCTCCGGGCGCGGTACACCCGATCATTCGCGTCCAGGACGAGATCATCGCGATCTTCGAGGGGCTCGGCTTCTCCGTCGCCGAAGGGCCGGAAGTCGAGAGTGACTACTACAATTTCGCCGCGCTCAACTTTCCCGATGACCACCCCGCGCGTGACATGCAGGACACCTTCCACGTCGCGGCGGACACCGTGCTGCGCACCCATACCTCACCGGTGCAGATCCGGGCCATGAAGGCGCAGCGGCCGCCCGTCCGCATCATTTGCCCCGGGAAGGTGTTCCGGCACGACATCACGGATGCCACGCATTCGCCCATGTTCCACCAGGTCGAGGGGCTCGCGGTGGATCGCCACATCACCATGGCCGATCTCAAGGGCACGCTCGATCTCTTCGCGCGGGAGATGTTCGGGCCGCGCTCGCGGGTGCGCTTCCGGCCGTCCTTCTTTCCCTTCACGGAGCCCTCCGCCGAGGTGGACGTGCTCTGCTTCAAGTGCGGCGGCGGGGGCTGCCGCTTCTGCAAACAGGGCGGCTGGATCGAAATCCTGGGCTCGGGGATGGTCCATCCGAACGTCTTGC
>Ga0315278_10005873_pt1 | contig 11123 bp, 4 predicted proteins | sample YL17G06_0_MG_FD_203880 | JGI IMG/M metagenome (GOLD analysis project Ga0315278, IMG submission 203880) | Sediment microbial communities from Yellowstone Lake, YNP, Wyoming, USA - YL17G06_0 | ecosystem: Environmental > Aquatic > Freshwater > Lake > Sediment | place: USA: Wyoming | collected... | reverse complement strand
CGTGACGAACCCATCGCCGTCGACAGCGAACCAGTTTGCGGGACTGGGCCTTGGAGCACTGGGCGCATACAAGATGTTCGGAGGTTGAGATGCTTACAAGACCAACTCCTTCCGCCATGGGCCCGACATCTGGGCAGGCAGGCATTCCGCATGTCAATCCGCAAGAGGCGTTTCGTGCCTTGGAACGGCTTGCGTACATGAGCACAGATCAGCTGCTGCAAACGCTACAGTCAGGTACTGGATCGGTACCAGCGTATGCAGTTCTTTCTGAGCTGCAGTCACGCAAAGATCACGCAGCGAAACTCGCGAACGCTGGCGCAGTGCCGCCTAACAGGACCGTCAAAGACGATCTGACGCAGCACATGGCACAAGCCAGCGGGCTCCCGTCCCTTGCGCCGCAAGGACAGCCGATGGCACAGCAGGCGCCGCAAGGGCAGCCTATGGGGATGGCTGCGGGCGGGATGATTCCGGGTCTTGCAAGTGGACGCCGCCCAGAGGACTACGGTGACTACCCGACGCTGAGCCCGACGTACTTGACAGACGCGTACGCGGGGCAGCCGTACGTTGCGCCACCAGAAGAATTGACGTACGAGGAAAAGCTGAGAGCACAGGGGCTAAATCCTTTGGGGGGTCGTCTTGTGCAGTTCATGCAAGATCCGAAGTGGCAGCAGCAGGCTCAAGCTAGACGTGATGCCATATCTGGGTACGTGCAAGATCCGAATCGCAAACCGCTGTTTGACGTGGCAATGGACAAGATAGGCAGCAACTTCAAGCCGACAGCAAAGGCGCCTGCGTTCAACATTCCCGATCGCGTCTATTCGATGGGCAACATCGGGCAGAAGCCACCATTGCGAGAAGTCAACATCCCTCCGTATACCGATACGCCCAACATGCGCGTTGCTGGTGGCGGAAAGGGAGGTCCAACTTCTGGGCTTCAAGGCGTGGCAGTTGCTGCTGGCTACACGCCGAAGGAGGTCCAGTACGGCAACATCGAGGACGAGCTGAAGGGCTATCCCGAGGGCACCGGGATCAAGGAGTACATCAAGTCGCTCAAGGACTCGGACACGTCCGCGAAGGATCGCAATCAAGCGATTGCGATGGGCTTGATGAACGCCGGGTTCAAGACGATGTCGACTGCTGGACCGACACTTTCCGCAATGGGCACCGGCGCTCAAGAAGGGCTGCGCTCATTCGCAACGCAAGACGCCGAGAACCGCTACTACGAGAACCAGCGGCGCAAGGAACTGGGTGCAGCATCCATGGCTGAAGATGCGCGTCAGATGCAACGCTATGGCATCGGCCGGCAAGCAGTTGCGGATAGGGCTCGGCTCGGGTTTGAGAACGAAGGGCTTCGTCAGCGGGCAGCAGAAGCGGCGCAGCACAGCGCAGACACACGGTACACAGCTGACTCGCATGTCAGGGCAGCGGGAATCGGCGCGGGGGCTAGCAGGCAGGCAATGGTTGAAGCGGCACGTGAACGCATGATTCAGGGCGAATACGCCAAAGCTGTCGAGCAGGCGCGTAAAGAACTTGCTCCGAACATGAAATACACAACTGATCAAACAGGCACGCTGTTGCAGCGAGATGCAGAACAGGTCGCTTTGCGGCGCATGCGCATGATCAAAGACGCGGACAAGTACTTCAACTTCCCATCAGAGGAAGCAGCACCAAATCCGTATCAGGTGTTCGAAAAGCCGGGCGGCAAATCGATGGGCAAGATCTGAGGTATCGCTATGCCATACATGAAGACCCCCAGCGGGGATTACTTCGAGTTCGATGCTTCGAAGTACACGCCTGAACAAGCGTATGCCCGCGCTCAACAAGCGTTCCCTACCGCATTCGGCATCAAGCCCGAAGAGGGCTTCGTACCGAGCTTCAAGAAGGCTACCAAGGGCTATCTCGAGCAGTCATTTGGAGGAGCTGCAGAAGTTGCATCGCCCGGTGCCGGCCGCGCCGCACTACAACGTAATGCGGATGATCAGAGTGTCAAGTCGACCAACTGGGCGGACGTTGAGGAAGCGTACAAGCAGCGTGGTCTGTTCGGCGATGACAAAGAACGGGGCGGCATCTCGACGGCTGGCGCTTGGCTTCGCGACACAGCAGCAAGTTCTGCGCCGCAGATGCTTGCAACGATGGGCGGCGCTCGAGTCGGCGCTACTGCCGGTTCGATGCTTGCGGGCGTACCCGGCGCAATAATCGGTGGCATCGGCGGGGCAGCTCTTGCAGGCATCCCCGCGTTCACCGGACAGAACTTCCAAGCGCAGCTCGCTGAGCAACAAGCGCGTGGGGTCGAGGCGCCATTGAACCGCGGTGCGGCAGTTGCCGCAGCAGTCCCTCAAACAGCGCTCGATGCGCTGTCATCATACTTCATGCTGGGCAAGCTCGGTTTCGGCAAAGTCATCGGCAAGAGCGTCGAGGAGATGATGGGCAAGTCGGCTGCCCAGCTCGAGAAGCAAGCCGCCATCGAAGCACAACGCTCGCTGCTAGGCGCAGCAGGGCGGGGCGCAGTCAAGGGTGTGGCAACTGAGATGCCTACGGAAGTTGCGCAGCAAGTGCTCGAACGCTATCAGGCAGGGCAGCCGTTGTTCACCCCCGATGCGCTGAATGCGTACAAAGAATCGGCAATGGGTGGTGGTGCGCTGGGCATCTTGGGAGGGGGCGCCGGAGGCGTATCGGGGCGTGGCTCAGCCCGGGCACAAGTCGCGCTCAAGGATGCAGCTGACGCCGCTGAAAAGGGCAAGGTTGCGCTCGCTGCGAAGAAGGAAGCCGAAGCTGCTGCCGCAGTGAAGGCCGAAGAAGACAAGGCGATGGCGCTGCTCGAACTTGACCAGACGCACGCCGACATGACCGGCCAAGTCAAGGAAGCGTACAAGCAGGAAGAACGGCAGCGCTTCGCCCTCGACAAGCTGATGCAGGATCCGAACGTCCAGCCAGATGACGTGGCTGCGGCACGGATGGCGCTGCGCGATGCGGCCAAGCAAAGAGCAGAGGCAGATAGGCAGTTCAGTGCGCTCGACAAGAAGCGCAAGAAGAATGCGAGTGCGATCGACGCGCTCAAGGCCAGGATGGCTGAAGCAGCGCAACCGCCTGCCCCGCCCGCAGAACCCCCGCCTCCGCCCGCGGGAACGCCACCAGAAGCTCCGCCAGAGCAGCAAACGGCACAAGCAGCACCCCCGGTGGCTCCCCCCGTCGTAGAGCAGCCTCCTGCCCCGCCGGTTGCGCCCACAGCACCCCCTGCATCTCACTTCGTTTCAACAAAACGACACGTAGTCAGTACTGAGGACTCAGGAGATGTGCCGGTAACAGTGCATCGTCTGAATGACGGAAGTGTGCTGATTAGAGAAGACGAAAGAGGCCATCTGAGAGAGTTCAACGCAGATTTCGCCAAAGACAAGACAGACGAAGAACTTCTACAGTACAGCTACGAACCTGAAGGACACAAGGGATCTGCTCCCGTTGAGGCTCCCGCTGCTACCGCCGCTCCCGTTGCGCCCCCCGTTGCTCCCGTAAACCCCCTGCTCGAGCATCTGGCGAAGTACGTCCCGCCCGGCGTCGATCCCATCTCCACGCTGCTCGGGCCAAACAACGACCCGACGCAGCTTGTTCGTGCGCTTGCAGACAACCCCGAGCTGGCAAAAGCCATAGCCGGCGATCGGAAGGTACGCTTCCCGGGTGCGCCGGATGCGGAGCTGTCGACGCTGTGGAAGAAAGCGCTGCGCAAGCAGATCATGGCGGATGTCGGCGCCGCGAAGAAAGCTGAAGCAGAGGCAGCGACGCAGACGCCCATAGGGCAGACCGCGGCTGCGCTGAAGGCGCGCAAGGTGCCGAAGGTCGAGGATCGCGCGAACATGAAGCGCCCAATCGATGCGGCGCATGACGCGTTCGACAATAGCTTTGGCAACATGATGTCCTCGCTCGACGTGCTGGCGCGCGGCGAGTACACGCCCGCAGAGCAGGGTGCGGTGATCAAGGCATTCATCCAGAAGCGCAATGCTGCGCGCATTGCTTCTCGATTGGCAGAGACAGATGTCAGCAATCCGGAAGGGGAGCTGATGGCATACACCGATCGCATGTCGCCAGAAGCACGGGTAGCAGGAGCGAAAGCCGCTGCTGAAGCGCAGAGCATGCCGTTCGAGTCACAGGCTGTCGCAGAAGCGCATGGGGCCAAAGGCGACCTAGTAGGCAGTGCAGTGCACCGCATCGTCGCAGCGCGTGAAGCGCGTGGGCAGGCGCCTTTCTCTCGTGCGGCATTGGATGCTATTCAGAGACACGTCTCGAGCATGGTGGATGCGCTTGTGGATCGTGCGCGGCGTAAAGATGAGTCGGCACCGAAAGTCACTACAGTGCAACGCGCGCAGCGGCGCAGCGGCAGGACTGTTGTCGAGCCGAAGATGATCATGTCGACAGAGCAGCGTGTCCGAGCCGAGCGCGATGCCCCTTACGGCAACATCTATGGCAAGCCATGGGAGAAGGGCGATGACGGCACGCAGGCTGACAAGTTCAAGCACGTAGTCGAGCGCTTCAAGAAGGAGCTGGACAATCTTGAGGGGCCACAGAAGCCGACAGAGACGCTTGAGGAAATTGCCGCGAAGAACATGGGTCCGCCGGAGCCACCCAAGCAACCTCCATGGTTCACTGGCGTGGAAGAAGCGCAACCGTCGACGCAACACATCGAGCGCACAGCAGCGGTTATTGAAACCGTTCTGGCAAACAGAAATCTCGATGCTGATACGCGTGCAGCTCTCGCCAAAGCGCAAACATTCCTGCAAGAAAACGGAATTCGCGCTGAGTCTCGTGTCGAACGCAACGACAAAGGCGAGATCGTCAATCGCGACACTGTTGCGCTGTCTAAAGAAGACAGACTGCCGCGCAACAAACTGCTGCCTGCGCGTATTCCAGAAGTCTTGTTGAAAGACATCGACGCCATGGTGCTGCGTGCCCGTCGCGGCCTACCGACAGATCCGAATCTGGGACGGCAAGTCCTCGATCACATTGCTGAGCTTGAGAGCGCACGAGATCAAACAGCCGGTCGTTTCGGTGAGCAAGGCACCTTATTCGGCGAAGCTCCGATGACCCCGCGCAGCGAGTGGGAAAAGCGCAGGATCGCATCGGTGCAGCAGAAAGCTGCCAGAAACAAAATCGGATTCACTGGCAGTCAAGTCGAAGCGCTCGAGAACCAGATCAAGACTCTGGACGCACAGTTCGAGAAGGCTCAGAAGAAGAACCCTGCAGCCACTGAAGCCGCGGCGAAAATCAGTGCGCAGTTGGAAGACCTGAAGGGTAGCCCGAGCATGCTTGGCGGCCCGATGCAGGACGTTCTTGGCAGAGTAGAAGCCGTACTTAGAGAAGCCGGTGAGCATCAGGACAAGTTAGCGGCAGCACGTGCGGAGGCAGAAGACGCTCGCAAGAGGATGGTCAACGAGTTCTACGGCGCAGTCGGAGAATCGGAAGCTGCCAAGAGCATGCAGTCGATTCCAGAAACGATTCGTCAGTACCGGATGCTGATGAACGCGACGACAGCGGCAGATCGGGTGCGCTCGAGGCAATTTGCGCCAATTCTCAACAAGCTGAGAGCAATTGGTGCTGAGAAAGAGGAACTGAGGAAGGCGTTAGAACGCAGGGCATCGACGCAACGAGGTGAGACTGTCGATCCGGCATACAGGGCAGAGATAGCTCGACGCAGCGCGTCGGATGCAGCGGCGGCAATGAAGGACGTCGATCATCGCCTCGACGCACTCAGGAAGCAGCTGAACACGCTTGTCGACAGAGCAAATCGTGCTCTGGAGCCAAAGCCGGAAGGCCCGCGCGAAGCGCCCGTTGAGTACAAGACGCAGCAACCCATTACGCCTGCGCCGCGGCAGAACGTGACGCGTGTCAAACGTGAGAAGACTGTCGTTACTGAACGCGTCGATAAGGGACCGTGGGAAGCGCCGGAAGTGAAGCAGCGTGAGACAGAGCACGCTGTTGAATCCGATACTGCAGCGGCGAGACATGAAGCGGATCTTGCACGCTGGGAAGCCGAAGCTGCTGACAAAATAGACACACTGCGCAGTCAGAACTTGATCGACAAATACACCGATTTTCTGCGCAAAATCAATGCGTTTGAAGCCGCAAAAGAGCGCTGGAATGAGTACATCGGCAGAGCGGTGCCGGAGGATCCGACGGAAGCTGCTGCATTGGCGAGAGAACGCACGAAGGTCACGCCCGACATGCTCAAGGATGTGCTGCACGCAATGGCAGAAGCACGCTTTGCTGAGACGGCATACCAGAAGGCGCGGGGGAAGGTGAACGACATGCGCAAGAGCATGTGGGACAAAGGGCCAGGGAAAGAAAAGATCAGCTTGCGTGAGGAGCCGAATGCAGAAGCACTGCGTCAAGTCATGCGCGAAGGGCACGTCATTGCTGACAGCCGGTATGCGACCAAAGCATCTCGATCCGAACCATCGCTTGCGAAGGGTCGCGGGCAGAGGCCAGAGGCCAGCAGAACACGCTCGGGTACTGAGCCTACTCCCGGTTCCGCAGATCTCATCACTGTCACGCATGAACCGAAGGGCGCTGAGAGCAGGGGCGCACCGGGGGGTTCGCCAGCGAATGTTCGTTCCTCGGAAGAAATAAGGGCAGATCTCGACGTACAACAAAAACTACACAACGAAGCAAAAGCACGCATTAAAGCTGCAGGGACGAACCCGAAAACTGTCGATTTGAATGAGGCCGAGCGTATTGGTAAGAAAATCGGCCAACTGAAGATGGCGCTCAACGTAGCGCTGAAACTTGAAGCGAAACACGGTAACGCAAAAGCTCGAGTGGAGGCATATCCTTGGACACAAGCCGAGACGGCAGAAGCACCGAAGGCAGAAGCACCGAAGGCAGAAGCACCGAAGGCAGAAGCACCGAAGGCGGAAGCTGCGCCAGCTCAGACCAAAGAGGAACGTGTAGCTGCGAACCTCGCTGCTGTTCGGGCTATGGCAGCCGCAAAAAAAAAGCCTGACGTCCAACACTCAAGCACGCCTGCCACCGGTAGCCTGACTGTAGGTGAAGTCAGTTCGCAGATCGCCGAGCACTTTGGTGACACCAAGGGCAAGGTACACGTTGTCGCAACCGATGCAGAGATGCCAGATCGCGCTGGAGGTGGTGCGCGCGCTGTCACGCTAGACGGAAACGACGTCTACATCAATGCTAGCAAGGTAGGCCCGGGGCAAGTACGCGGACTTGTGCTGCACGAGTTGGGTGTGCACGTCGGCATGAGCGGCGGCATCATCGATAGCCTGCACGCACGTCTGCAGGAAATGGTCAAAAATGGTGAAGAGCACGCCGGTCTTGCTGCCCAGGCACTTGCCAAACAGCAGGAGTTGCGCGCCAAGTACCCAGATAGAACTCACAGCGAAGAAGCCGTTGCGCACTTTGTTGAACTGGCTGTCAACAAGGGAATGGTTCCTGTCGAGGGGCTTGCCAAGATACTGAAGCCGCTGACGGATCTCGTGCGGAAGGTGCTCCGTACATTTGGTCTGGCCGACAACAAGATGACGGCGCAAGATATCGTCGACTTTGCGCACGGCGCAGCGATGAATGCAATCGGTAAGAGGTTTGAGGATAAGGGTGGCACGGTGCAGTTCAGCCGTATTCCAAAGGCCGACGCAAGCTATGACCAAGCGCAAGCCGAGCTGTCTCGACAGATGTTCAAAGCGCCTACGCCGTGGGCCAAGAAGATCCACGATTTCGTGACGGGTATTCGCTACGCCACCATCGACAGTAAGGATGCGCTCGACAAGTTGTCGCGCACGTTCGGCAACAAGGTGGCAGCCACGCAGATGATGTATCTAGTGCGCCAGTACGAGCACGTGAACAACTACATGCGCAACATCCTTGGCAGTGGGGCCATGGAAGTCAAGAGCTTCGTTGATCCTGCCACCGGCGTGGAGATGCACTACGTCGACAATGTGAAGGGTGCGCCTAGTGCGATCGACATCGCCAAGGTTCTAGGTAACGTCAAGGGAATGGGCAACTTCGAGTTCGTGGCGCAGGAGTTCAAGAAGTACTTGTCTGCCAAGCGCGCCGCGGTGATGGAGGATGGTTACGAGAAGCTATTCGGCAAGGACGTCACGCCAGAGCAGATCGCGAATCTGAAGGCGATGGAAGCGCTGGGCGATAGCATGCCGGAGTTCCAAGAGGCTCGTAAGCTGTACAGCAAGTACAACGAGGGACTGATCGACTTCGCAGTGCAGGCGGGTGGCATGTCGAAGGAGATGGGGGCTGCGCTGAAGGAGGGCGGTGACTACGTGTCGTGGTATCGCGTCGATGGCGACTCGCTGAACTTGATCGTGAACAACGAGAAGATCGGGACGATTGGCAGCCTGAAGACACAGCCGTACTTGCGTGAACTGGCTGGCGGAAGCTCGCAAATCACCGGGTTCTTCGAGGGCATGATCCGCAATACGAACCTGCTGACGGACATTGCGATGCGCAACCTCGCCACCAAGAGCGTGGCCGAGACGCTCATTCAGATGGGGCTTGCACGGTACGGGAAGAAGAAAGCGCCCAAGAACCACCTCCAAGACAACGTCCTGCAATACCGGATGAAGGGAGAGGACCGTTACGCTGTGCTCGACCCACATGCGCTCGAGGCGCTGGGCTCGTCAGCAGAACGCGTGATCATGGGCATGGACGGCGTGACGTCACAACTGCCTGCGGCAATCAAGGTGTTGGGGGTTCCTGCCAAGATCTTCCGCCACTTCATCCTGCGCACGCCGGTGATGGCGTTCAAGCAGCTTGTGCGCGACTCGGGTCAGAACAGTCTCATGGCCGGCGTCGACGGCATCCCGATCCTGCGCCCGCTGGCGAACATGAAGCGGCTCATCGAGAACGGAGGAGCGCTGCGCAAGGAGATGGCCTCCAAGGCGCTGGAAGGCGGTCAGGTGATCACTGGCACGCTTGAAGACCAGAAGACCATCCTGCATGAGTTCGGCTCCGGCAAGATGAGCTGGGGCACGCTGATGGCAAAGCTCGATCACGCGTCGATGCTGGCGGATACAGCTTCGCGCTTGACTGCATACGAGACGGCGAAGGCCCGTGGCGCCAACGAGATCGACGCCATCATGTACGCGCAGGAGACGATGAACTTCACGCGCCATGGGGCGTCGCCCAGCATGCGCATGGCAAACGCAGTGATCCCGTTTTTCAACGCACAGATTCAAGGCTTGGATGTCATCTACCGTGCACTGCGCGGCGAGCTGCCGTTGACTGAGCGCCTTGAGCTTCGCAACAAGCTGGCTGTGCGCGGGACGATGGTGGCTGCTGCCTCGATGATGTATGCCGCGGCGATGAAGGATGATGAGGATTACAAGAAGGCGACGACGAACGATCGATACAACAGCGTGATTGTCCCGATCCCTGGCACCGACCAGAAGTTGAAAATGCCGATCCCGTTCGAAGCAGGCTATCTGTTTTTCTCACTACCGCAGATGCTCATCAACTATGCCAACGACACGATAGATGGCCGGCAAGCCATGGAAGCGGTGGGCAGCATGATGCTGAGCGCTACGCCGAGCATCATCCCGCACGGTGCCAAGCCACTGATCGAGGCGTCGCTCAACAAGGACTTCTACACTGGCAAGGACATCGAGAACCAGCACATGCAAGGGCTGAAGATGTCGGAGCGTTTCACGCCTACAACGAAGGAACTCTCAAAGAAGCTGTCAGGCAGCGTAGAGATTGGTGGGCGTGAGTTCGGAATATCCCCAGTACAGCTCGAGCATTTGGTGCGTGGGTACACGGGCGGGATGGGGATGGCGATCCTGGGCATGGCAGACGGCTTGGTCACAAGCACGACGCAGAAGCCAGAAGCGCAGCCTTGGAACAACCCGATCTACGGGCAGCTGATTCTCAACAAGGATCTGTCGGCGGCTACCGATCGAGCCTACGAGTACATCGAAACCATGACGCGTGCGAAGAATACGGTTCAGTCCATGATCAAACAAGGGCGCGCGCAGGACGCGCAAGAGTTCGCTGGCAAATACGCGGCACAGATTGGTCAAGCTGGATTTGCTGAGTCGGTGCGCAAGCAGTTAGGTGAGTTCGCACGACTGAAGAAGCAGATCGCTCAAGTGCCGGGAGATAAGCTGACGCCTGAGAAGAAGCGAGAGATGATTCAGAACATCATCTCCATGCAGGAGCAGTACTCGCGGCAAGCCAATGAGGGCTTCAGAAAGTTGGAGGCCGCCACGCAGTGAGCGTGGCGGCGGGACCGATCAGAACTGCATCGGAGGAACGGCGTAGCCTTCCTTCGTGATCAGCGCCTCGAGCAGCGCGATGTGCGCTTGCAGCGCCTTCACACCCGGCTTGCGAACCGAGGGGATGCCGAACTGCTTGCGGTAGCCAGCGATGGTCTGCTGTTGCACAGGACGACCGGCAAGCACGGATGCTTGGGCGGCAAGTGTCGAGTCCGGCGTGTTGGGCGGCGCCGCTTTCACGAGGTTCATGATCTCGAAACGCTTGGCCAGAGGCAGTGTCGGTGCCTTGGCTTTGCGCGGCACCTTGGCCTTCGGCGCTTCGTTCGATACCTTCTTCAGTGCGGGTTTGCTCATTTGGTTTCTCCTTGGTGAGCGGTGGGGGATCTTGTTATTCAGAACTTCGGGTCGAGCAAGACAGCGTTGGCCGCCATCTTTAGCACGGCGGTGACTTCATCTGCATCCTTGGCTGCAATACCGCTGTATCCGACGACAAACTCGCTACCTCCTGCTCCGTGATCGGTGCGCAGTTCGAAACGGATGTCGGCTTCTCCGCCGGCACCCGTAGACGGTTTCCCTTCCACCATTGCCGCGACACGCAAAGCGCCCCAGGTGCAGAGCTGGCTCAGTGCTGCGGCAAGCGAAACTTGCAGAGCGATGAACTTCGCGTACGGGAATGCCTTCAATGGAGTTGAGACCGAGATGCCGTCTCGCGTGATGGTGATGGTTGAATCGACAGTTTTTGCCATAGTGGAACCTCAGTTGGGTTGAGCGGGGGCCGAAGCCCCCTTGGGTTTAGACGCCCTTCAGACCGGCAGTCGGCGCAGGAGCCATCGGGCTCGAGTCCGGCAGATCGAGCGGGTCGATCACGGTGATGTAGTCGTTGATGAAGTTGGTCGC
>Ga0315278_10005872_pt1 | contig 11124 bp, 9 predicted proteins | sample YL17G06_0_MG_FD_203880 | JGI IMG/M metagenome (GOLD analysis project Ga0315278, IMG submission 203880) | Sediment microbial communities from Yellowstone Lake, YNP, Wyoming, USA - YL17G06_0 | ecosystem: Environmental > Aquatic > Freshwater > Lake > Sediment | place: USA: Wyoming | collected... | reverse complement strand
CTCGGCAGCCGGGCCCGAGATCCTGGCCGTGCTCGAGGCCGCCATCGCGGCCAATGGCGGCACCGCCATCCCGCGCCGGCCCTTCGCCGAGGCCGAGGAGGCCGGGCTGGTCGAGCGTTTCGATCCCTATCCGGGCTACGAACGCTTCGTGCGTCGGACCGTCGACGTCGATGCCCTCAAGGCGGCCGACCTGTCGATCTTCATCGATCCCATGTACGGCGCAGGGGCCGGCTGGATCCCCCGTCTGCTGGCCGGCGGCCGGATCCGCATGACAGAGATCCACCAGGAGCGCAACCCGTACTTCGGCGGCATCAACCCGGAGCCCATCCGTCCGCACATCGACGAGGCGCTCGGCCGCATCGCGGCTGGCGGTTTCGATCTGGGTCTGCTCCTCGACGGCGACGCCGACCGGGCTGGCGCCGTCGATGAGCGGGGCGTCTTCATCCACCAGCTGCAGGTCTACGGCCTCCTCATGTACTACCTCGTCGAGCACCGCGGACTCAAGCAGCCGGTGGTCAAGAGCATCAACGAGACCTCGATGGCCGAGCGTCTTGGCGCGCACTACGGGGTCGCTGTTCACGAGACGCCCGTGGGCTTCAAGTACGTGGGCCCGAAGATGATCGAGACCGGCGCCATGTTCGGTGGCGAGGAGTCTGGCGGCTACGGTTTTGGCATGCACCTGCCCGAGCGCGACGGCATCTACGCGAACCTGCTCCTGCTCGATCTCTTCATGCGCGAGAAGGCGGCCGGTCGCTGGCCGGTCTCGGACGCCATCGCCCGGTTCCACGAGCTGGCCGGACCGAGCTACTACGACCGCATCGACATCCACGTCGCCCGCGACGCCTACCCGGCCATGAAGGAGCGGCTCTTCGTGGCGCTCCAGCAACAGGCCCCGACGGAGCTGGGGGGCCAGCCGGTGACGCAGACGGTGGCGCTGACCACGAACGACGGCTTCAAGTTCTTCATCGGCGACGGATCCTGGCTCCTCGTGCGCTGGAGCGGTACCGAGCCGCTGGTGCGCGTCTACACCGAGGCCGTCTCGCAGGCCGTCGGCGAGGCCTGCCTGGCCTCTGGCGAAGCGCTCGTCCGCAACGCATGAGGCGCGGCATCGCGGGCGTCCGCGGCCGGCCCGCCTGCCCATGAACGGCGGCATCCTCGACGATCCCGACGCATTGCGGCGGCTTGACCGGGGCGGCATGCTGGCGGCGGTGGCGGCCCTGCCGGCTGGCCTGGCCGACGGCTGGGCGCGCACGCGAGACGTGACGCTGCCGTCCGGGCACCGTGCGGCGACGAGCATCGCCGTGCTCGGAATGGGCGGCTCGGCCATCGCCGGCGATGTCGTGGCCGGGGTCTTCTCGGACCGGCTCACGCGGCCGCTGACCGTCGTGCGCGACTACGAGCTTCCGGCCTTCGTCGGCCCGAGCACGCTCGTCATCGCCTCGTCGTTCAGCGGTGCCACGGAGGAGACGATCGCATCGCTGGCTACGGCCCTCGAACGGCACTGCCCGGTGGTCGTGGTCACGACCGGGGGGCCGCTGCTCGAGGTCGCGCGGCGCGCCGAGCTGCCGCACCTCGCCTTCGAGGGCGGAGGGCAGCCGCGCGCGGCGCTGGGACGATCGATGGGCATCCTGGCCGGGCTCCTCGAGCGGGCGGGCATGCTGGCGCTCGAGGACGACGAGGTCGCCCTGGCGGTGGCGGCCGCCGAGGCCACGGTCGCGGTATCCGGGCCGGACGTGGACCTGGAGCGGAACGAAGCCAAGCGGCTGGCATGGGAGCTGGTCGATCGACTGCCGACCGTGGAGGCCTCGGGCTGGCTGTCGCCCGTCGCCCGTCGCTGGAAGACGCAGCTCAATGAGAACAGCAAGACGGCCGCGACCTGGGAGGAGCTGCCTGAGGCGACCCACAACGCGGTGGTCGGCTACGCGGAGCCGGAGGCGCTCAGCGACCGGCTCGTCGTCGTCTTCCTGGCCAGTCCTGACGACCACCCGCGAAACCGGCGGCGCGCCGATCTCTCGGGTGAGCTGCTCAAGGCCGCCGGCATCGACCACCGCCTCGTGTCCCTGGGCGGTCACGGCAGGCTCGCCCAGGCGATGGTCGGCATCGTCCTCGGGGACTACGTCAGCGTCTACCTGGGCCTGCTCTACGGGCATGACCCGACCCCGGTCGAGGCGATCACCCTGCTCAAGGCCCGCCTCGCCGATCCCGACGGCGAGGCCTGACCGCCATCCGGCCAGGCGGCTTCGCCCCGGCCGACGGGGGCAGCGACAGGCAGCCTGCGGGTGTACGCTAGGGACCGGTTCTGCCGCTCCCGGTCGCTCGGGTGGCGATCGGTTCGGCGCCGTAAAGCAGGCGGTCGGACGTCGCACGCGTCCGCGCCAGAGGGAGGACCGGGTCGATGCACTCCAGCCTCATCGGCAAGATCGAGAAGGCCAACCGCTACGCTCGCGAGACAGATCGGTTCACGTTCGACCGTCTCTCGCTCGAGTTCCGCGGCGACAACGATACCCACCGGCTCTCGCTTGACGATGACGGCTGGCATTGCAACTGCCATTACTTCGATTCCTGGCAGACGTGTGTCCACATCCTGACCATCCAGAAGCTGCTCGGGAACATGCTTCCGGAGTCGGCCCAGGTCTCACTCCTCGGCCAGGCGGAGCTGACGCCCATCGGCGAGCCAGAGGCCGTCTCGGTCTGACGGCTGGCGGCGCCGGCCCGGCCGGCAGCCCAGGATCTGACGCGGTCCCGGTCCCAGTCATGGGCTGGGCAGGACCGTGATCTGGGCGCCGACCTCGATGGCCAAGTCGCTGACCTGGGTGAGCCCGTCCGAAGCCACCCTGTAGAGCCGCAGCCGAGCCTCCGGCTCGGCGTCCGTTTCGCGCTCGAGGACGACCGCCAGCCAGCCTCCGTCGGGAGACAGCTGGGCGTTCACGACACGCTCCGTCCCACGACCCGCGACGCGCCCGATCTCTGCGCCGAGCACGCCGTCTTCGGAGACGGTCGCCTCGCGGACGACGGCCTCCCCAGGCTCGCTCGACGGGTCGGTCATGGCGACCAGCCCCCCGCCACCGGAAAGGCGCCGGCCGGCGATGCCCGCGATCGGTGTCGATGGACCGCCGAGGCGACGCGCGACCAGCCCACCGCCATCAACGGCGACCAGCGTCCGCCCATCCGCCAGCGGCGCGCATTCACCAAGCGTGAAGGCGACGTCGGTGAAGGGCACGATGCCGGCGGGAGACAGCTCGACCAGGGTGAGGGTCTCGGCGTCCGCGAAGACCGGCCGACCGTCTCCGGCGAAGCATGCGGGCAGGAGCACCTGGCCGGGTGGTGCCGGCGCCGCTGCCGTTACAGCGAGCGACGACCCATCGACCGTGAGAACCAGCAGCTGCCCGTCGGTCGAGGCGAGGATCGAGCCGTCCGCCGCAGCTGGCCCCAACTCTGTGTCCTGGTACGGAACCTGCAGCGGCGACCTGCGCTGCGGCCTGCCACGCTCGGTCACGGACCAGATGACGCCCGCTGGCGATGTCGACCGGATGACGAGGCGCGGCGGCCCGGACCACCTGGCCGTCGGGGTCGGCCCGGGCGGCCTGGCCGTCGAGGTCGGCCCGGGCAGCGATCCGCCGCACGAGCCGACCACGATGCCGGCGAGGGTGCAGGTGAAGGCGAGGGAGCGGCGTCGGCGGGTCGAGGGCATCAGGAAGTCTCCGCTCCGGCGATCGGCCCGCCACTGCCGGCGTCCACGAAGACGACGATGTGGTGGCTGCTCGATCCGGCGATCGGCATCGTCAAGTCGACGCGGTAGGCGAGGCGAAGGAGGGGATCGGTGTCGTCGGCGCCACCGCGGACCAGGAAGTCGTTCGGGCGCACCCAGACCGGTGCCGGGGCGACGACCAGCACCAGGCCCTTGGACGGGACGCCGTGGCGCACCGCCCACTCGCGCGCCGCAGTCGCCGCGGCCTCCGGCTCGACCTGCTCGAGCGGCGGCGGCGCGGTCGACGTCTCCGCCTGTCGGAGCGCGGCCAACTGGCCCCCGCGATGGACCCAGACGGTGAGGCCGTCGCCGAGGACCAGGTGACCGTCGATGCGTCGGATCCAGTCCACCCGCCAGGCGTCCATGGTCTCGTCCCAGCGGACCGTCGGCTTCCCGGCCGGTGCCATGAGGCCGCAGAGTCGGGCCTGGTGCCGGGCGTGGGTGGCCGCCGCCGAGCGATCCACCCTCGGACGGTCGGCATCGGCGGACCAGTCGAGGCGGACGACGCTCCGAAGCGCGCCTGTCGCGCCGTCGGTGCGGATGACCGCGATCGTCTGGCCTCGGCGGTCGGTCACCTCGGTCTCGTCCACGACGCGCAGATCGAGGGCGTGGTAGGTACGGCGCGGCGTCGCCGCTTGGCCCGGGATGCCGAGCCCGCGAGCGATCTCGCCGACCCGGGCGAGGGTCTCGGCACGATCGGCGCTGGAGATCCCCATCGCTTCGACCAGCGGCTCGCCCGGACGCCGGCCCTGCGGCGTGTCCGCCCGCACGCCGACGCCGACGGCGAGCGCGAGAGTGGCACAGGCGACGATGATGCTGGGGCGGAGCAGGCGGTGTCGGGGGCGGCCGGCAACGTGATCGGTCGTGGCATTCATGGTCGGCTCCTCAAAGACACAGGTCGCAGGGCGGGACCGGTGACGGGCGACCGGAATAGGTGTAGGTCCCGAACCAGGTGGGATCGGTCGCGAAGCGGATGGTGTCGGCGGCCATGGCGAGCTTGAAGGCGTCGCCGAGGTTCTTGCCGTTGGTCGCGTAGTCGAAGAAGGCGCGCTCGAAGCGCAACTGGTCGGCGGTCCAGGCCAACCCCCTGTAGCCCAGGAAGAACTCGGGACCGCGGTAGCCGCCGCCAGTCGGGTCGCTACGCTTGCGCTCGATGCCGTAGACCTCGGACATCGAGGCGTATCCGTTGCGCCCGGGTTCGCCCAGGTGGCAGGTGGACATGACCACAAGGTTGGCGCCGCCCTTGCGACCCTTCTTGATCTCGGTCGCGTAGACGATCGCCTGGCTGCAGTCGCCGCCGTCGTCGCGAAAGCCCTGGATGTCGTTGCCGCCGTAGAAGTCACCATGGCTGTGGACGTAGACACCGGCGTCGGCCGTGTTGCGCGCCAGGACCTTGGACTTGGTGAACGTGTCTCCGGCGTAGGCCGTCGTCGTGTAGCCGAAGTAGCGGTAGGCGTCGCGGGCGATGGCCTTGAGGTCGGCGGAGATCGTGTCGCTCGTCCCGTCGCACATATCGAAGGCGGTGATGTTGGAATAGGCGCTCGCCTGATAGTCGGCACGCACGGGCGCTATCCCGAGGGTGAGCACGACGATGAAGGCGGCGATGGGCGGTCCGAGTCGATGCCACCAGCGTGCCTCGGCCATGGTCGGTGAACCTCCTCCGGCGGTCTGGACTGGCGGGAGGAGGGCGGTCGTCGACAGTCTCGCCGACGACGCTTATCGGCGACTTATGGCATGCGTATGGCGGCCCGTACCGCGCCGGGCGGGCTGCTGAGCTCGGCGGCCGTGCGGCGGTGTAGACTTGGCGGGACAACAAAAGATCAGGATCACGGGATCCCGCGAAGCCGGTGGAAGTCCGGCACAGTCCCGCTACGGTGACCAGCGCGTCGACACGTCGTCGAAGGCTGGAAGTCCGGTCGCCGGGTCCGTGGTCGTGCTCGAGCCTTCGAGAGAAAGGGCAGGCACCCCCACGATGCGACCATCCCGACCAGCGACCCCTTCCCCGATGGCGAGGAAGGGGCGTTCGATTCCCCGGCCGCGCTTCACGTCGGCTCGGCATCTCGCCGGGCCCGCCATGGCGGGCCTCCTGCTGGCCGCCTGTGCCCCTGGCGCCACGCCGAGCCAGAGCCCCCAGATCCAACCGACGACCGGCGCGGGCGCCTCGGCCGCCGCCGCGTTCCCGGTCACGCTCATCGACGACGAGGGGACAGCGGTCACCATCAAGGCCCAGCCGCAGCGCATCGCCAGCCTCTCGCCCGCCAATACCGAGACCGTCTTCGCGCTCGGGGCGGGCGATCGGCTCGTCGGCGGCTCCGACTACGACGACTACCCGGCCGAGGCCGCGGCGCTTCCGGACCTCGTCACGTTCAACGGCGTGGTCATGGAGCAGCTCGTCGCGGCCGCCCCTGACCTCGTGCTGGCAGCCGGCAACGGCTTCAACCCACCCGCCGACATCGCGCGCATCCGTGAGCTCGGTATCCCGGTCGTCGTGCTCTACCCGGAGGACGTACCCGGTGTCCTGCGTGACATCGAGCTGATCGGTCAGGCTGTCGGCAAAGGGGAAGCGGCCGAGGCGATGACGAGCGCGATGGGCGAGCGGATCGATGCTATATCCGCGGCCACGGCCGCCGTCCCGCAGCCGCGGACGTTCTACGAGCTGGGCGCTGAGCCCGAGCTGTACGGCCCGAGCGATGACTCATTCGTTGCCGACATGGTCACGCTCGCCGGTGGCGAGCCGATCACGACCGGCTCCACGACGGCCGCCAGCCTCTCGCTGGAGCGTCTCGTGACCGAGGATCCGGAGGTCATCGTGCTGGGCGATGCGAACTACGGCACGACCGCCGCGCAGGTCGCGGCGCGCCCCGGCTGGAACGTGATGACCGCCGTCAAGAGCGGCGCCATCCGGCCAGTGGACGACAAGATCGTCACGCGGCCAGGACCCAGGCTCGCAGATGGGCTGGCCGCGCTGACGCTGGCCATCCATCCCGATTTCGTCCTGCCCAGCGAGGCCCCGTGAGCGCGGGCGCCGTCACCGAGGGCCGCAGTGCGGTCCGACTCGGGCGCCTCGACACCCTGCGCCATCGGCCGCTCCTGGTCGGGCTCGGGGCGCTGGTGGCGCTGGCGATGGCCATCGTCGCCGGCGTCGCCTTTGGCAACATCGCCGTGCCGATCGGCGACACCATCGGCATCCTCGCCCAGCATCTCGGCTGGCCGGTGGCGACCAGCTGGCCCGCCTCGGCGGAGACGATCGTCTTCGACCTTCGGCTGCCGCGAGTCATGACGGCGGCCGTCGTCGGCGCCGGGCTGGCCGTGGCGGGCACGACCTTCCAGGGCCTGCTGCGCAATCCGCTGGCCGATCCTTACGTGCTGGGCACCGCGTCCGGCGCGGCGCTCGGTGCCGCCATCGCCGTGCTCATCCCCGTCAGCGTCGCCTGGCTCGGCTTCGGGCTCGTCCACCTGCTGGCATTCAGTGGGGCGCTGATCGCTGTGGCGGTCGTCTGGCGCCTGGCCCGTACGACCAGCCTCAGCTCGCTGACCGCCCTGCTACTGACCGGCTATGCCGTGGGCTCGCTGCTGGCGGCCGGGCTCTCGGTCGCCATGTACGCCTCCGGCGCCCAGCTGCGCCAGATCGTCTTCTACCTGCTGGGCGGCTTCTCGGGCGCCTCCTGGCCGCAGCTCGTGGCGGCCGCCCCCCTCGTCGTCGTCGGCTCGGTCCTCCTCCTCCTGCGGGCACGCAGCCTCAATGCCCTGTTGCTGGGCGAGGAGACGGCCGCCAACCTTGGCCTCAACGTCCGGCGCGAGCGCGCCATCCTCCTCTGCCTGGCGGCCCTGGTGACGGCGGCCGCCGTCGCGGTCAGCGGTCTGATCGGATTCGTCGGGCTCATCGTGCCGCACGTCGTCCGACTCGTCGTTGGTCCCAACGCACGCCTGGTGCTGCCGCTCTCCGCGCTCGTCGGCGCGGCCTTCCTGACCTTCGCCGACCTGGTTGCCCGGATCCCCGGCGAACTGCCGGTGGGGGTCGTGACGGCCATCGTCGGGGCACCATTCTTCCTGATCATCCTGCGCCGGGCTCGCGCCGGCTACGAGGTCTGAGGTGGTCATCGCAGACGGCGGGCCTACGACCGCTGACCCGCTCACGACTCGCGAGCTGACCATGATCGCCGACGGGCGGGCGACCCTGGACGGCTTCGACCTTCGAGGCGTGGGCCTCGACTACGGGCGCCGGACCATCCTCGATGGCCTGGACCTGCAGGTCGCAAGCGGCGAGCGAGTGGCCATCCTGGGCCCCAACGGCGCCGGCAAGTCAAGTCTCCTGCGGATCCTCACGGCGCACGCCCCCGACCGGCGAGGCACCGTCCTCCTCGACGGCCTGCCCCTCGAGGGCTACAGCCGCGAGACGCTCGCCCGACGCCTGGCGGTGGTGCCGGGCGAGGTCAGCCTGCCCTTTGCTGCGCGCGTCGAGGAGGTCGTCGCGCTGGGGCGAATCCCGCACGAGGATCCCCTCCGGGGCCCGCGAGAGGGCGACCGAGCCGCCATCGCGGCGGCCATCGAGCGCGTCGGCATCGGCGAACTGGTCGGGCGCGACGCACGGCGCCTGTCCCTCGGAGAGCGACAGCTGGTCGTGCTTGCCATGGCCCTCGCCCAGGCGCCACACGTCCTCATCCTCGACGAGCCGACCGTCCACCTCGACCTCCGCCACCAGGTGGACGTCATGGAGTTGCTCGTGACCCTCAACGAGCGAGACGGCGTGGGGGTCATCGCGGTGCTCCACGACCTGTCGCTGGCCGCTCATTTCTTTCCCCGGCTGGTGCTCCTCGACCACGGACGCATCGTCGCCGACGGGTCGCCGGACGAGGTCCTCTCCAACGACCGCATCCGGGCCGTCTACGGGGTCGACCCGGCGCTCGTCCACCGATAGGGCGCGACGTCGGGCATCATCTCGAGATGCGCATCGACGACTTCGCCCTGGAACGCTACTTCTCGCGCTGGGAGTTCGCCGTCGAGCATCTGCTCTGCGCCTCGGACGTCCAGGGGTATCCGATGGCCGACCTGCTCGCCCTGGCCGACGACGAGACCCAGGCGCTCTGGGACGGGCTGGCGCTCGGGTACACCGAGTCCGCGGGTCATCCGCTGCTGCGGCGCGAGATCGCGGCGCTGTACGAGGCGATCGAGCCGGACGAGGTGCTCGTCTTCAGCGGCGCCGAGGAGGCCATCTTCTGCCTCGCCAACGTCCTCCTCGGGCCGGGCGACCACGCGATCGTGACCTGGCCGGGCTACCAGAGCCTGTACGAGGTCGGGCGGGCTGCCGGCGCGGACGTGACCCTGCATGAGCTGAACGAGGTGGATGGCTGGGCCCTCGACGTCCGGCGGCTGCGGGCGGCCATCCGGCCCGAGACGCGGCTGGTCGTCGTCAACGCCCCGCACAACCCGACCGGCATGCTGCCCAGCCATACCGAGTGGCGTGCGTTGTCCGAGGCATGCGACGAGGCCGGGATCCACCTGCTGGCCGACGAGGTCTACCGACTCCTCGAATTCGCGCCCGAGGATCGCCTGCGGGCGGGCGCCGACGCCTTCCCCCGCGGCGTCAGCCTGGGCGTCATGTCGAAGTCCTTCGCCATGGCCGGCGTGCGCATCGGCTGGCTGGCCAGCCACGATCGCGACCTCCTGGCGCGCGTGGCGGCCTTCAAGGACTATACGACCATCTGTCCCTCGGCCCCGTCGGAGATCCTGTCGATCGTCGGCCTGCGCGCGAAGGAGGCGGTCCTGGCACGCTCGCGGGCCATCGTGGCCGGCAACATGGCGCGGCTCGACAACTTCTTCGCCGACCACGCCGACGCCTTCACGTGGGTTCGGCCCCGGGCGGGCTCGATCGGCTTCCCACGTCTGACGATCCCGGGCACGACCGCCGACGACTTCGCCGCCGCGTTGGTCGAAGCCGAGGGCGTGCTCCTCCTGCCGGGCTCATGCTTCGGGCACGCTCGGAACCACGTTCGGGTCGGCTTCGGCCGCACGGATCTGCCACAGGCACTGGAGCGCCTGACGGCCTACCTCGGCCGCGGAGGGAGCGCCTGACTCAGCCCTGCTCGGCGAAGGCGTCGAGGAAGCGGGCCGTGACCTCGGCCGCATCGGCGGCACCGGACAGCGGGTAGTTCTCGTCGGGTGCGTGCGCGCGGCAGTCCTCGGTCGCGCCACCGAGCGTCGTCATCGGCACGCCGTGGTGTGCGCAGACCTGGTACATGGGCACGATGCCGGACATGGACACATAGCGCAGGGCAGGCTGGCCGAAGACGGCCTCGGAGGCGGCCGCCGCGGCATCGACGATGGGGTCCGCGATGTCCGACCAGTACGCGGGCTCGTCCCCCTCGAAGGTCTGCATCTCGATGTCGGGGAAGCCCTGCGCGTCGAGGTGGACTCGGAGGGCGGCCATGACCGTGGCCGGATCCTGATCGGGGATGATGCGCATGTCAAGCCGGGCGTGCGCCTCGGCCGGCAGGATCGTGTTGCCGCCGGGACCCGTGTAGCCGGACCAGAGGCCCTGGATGTTGCAGGTCACCGCGAACGCGTCCGCGTGCCAGGCAGCCGTGCCCTCGCGTCCGCCGATGAAGGCGCTCACGCCGTACTCGGCCTTGGTGGCGTCGAGGTCCTCGGTCGGCAGCGCCGCGATGGCGGCCAGCTGGGCTTCGGTCGGCATGCGGGCGCCTGTCTCGAGCCCCGGCCAGTTCGGCACGCCGTCGGCGTCGTAGAGCGAGGCCAGCGCGAGGACCAGGCGGATGGGCGCGCTCGGGAGCATGGTGGCCAGGCTGGAATGTGCGTCGTACTTCAGCGTCCTGCAGACAAGCTCGACGGAGACGCCGCCACGCGCGCCGGCGGTCAGCACGGGTCGGCCGAGGGCGTCCACCCCGCCGCCCTCGATGAGGGCGCCGTCGGCGCGTCTCAGGTCCGCGCGCTGGTCGAGCAACGCGTCGAGGTGCGCGCTGCCCGACTCCTCCTCGCCCTCGATCAAGAAGCGGATGCGGCAGGGGAGCGCGCCGAACGCCTCCAGGTACGCCTCGAGGCCCCAGACCCGCGAGAGCATCTCGCCCTTGTTGTCGGTCGCGCCGCGGGCGTAGAGGCGCCCGTCACGCACCGCCGGCTCGTAGGCCGGCGTCGTCCAGAGATCGTGCGGGGCGGCCGGCTGGACGTCGTAGTGCTGGACCATCGTCAGCGTGCGCGGGCCCTCCCCGAGCTCGCCGACGACGAGCGGGGGCACCTCGGGTTGGCCAGGCATCTCGACGATGTCGACCGTCGCGCCCAGGCGCCGCAGGCGCTCAGCGGTCCACCCGGCCGCCGCGCACAAGGCCCCGATGTCGCTGGCCTCCGACGGGATGCGGCAGAAC
>Ga0315278_10005871_pt1 | contig 11124 bp, 12 predicted proteins | sample YL17G06_0_MG_FD_203880 | JGI IMG/M metagenome (GOLD analysis project Ga0315278, IMG submission 203880) | Sediment microbial communities from Yellowstone Lake, YNP, Wyoming, USA - YL17G06_0 | ecosystem: Environmental > Aquatic > Freshwater > Lake > Sediment | place: USA: Wyoming | collected... | reverse complement strand
GGGACCCGGTCTTGTACGCCATGCTGCGGGACTTGTTCCACCAAGATACTGGGTCACTGCTCCACATGATGCCCCGGCGCCGCCAGGGAATCGGCCGCAACGCGCCCTGTCCCTGCGGCAGCGGCAAGAAGTACAAACTCTGTTGCCTCGCAAAGGCCTGCGCCACAGAGCCCACACCAACGGCATGAATGACGAACCTCTTAGGTCTTAAAGCCTATGCGGCGAGATTTTGTCGCTGGTTCCGCAGTAAGCTCACGAATGGCCTCGAAGACCACACGAAACTGGCCATCGTACTTCTTCTCCAGCTCAGTGAGACGTCGGGCAAGGGTTTTATTCGACCCGATCATTTCTCGGAAACGCACAAAGGCCCGCATGATGCCAATGTTGACTTGAACAGCCCTCTTGCTTCGAAGGATACTGGATAACATCGCGACTCCCTGCTCGGTGAATGCATAAGGCAGGTATCGGCGACCACCCCATCTTGAGGTGCCAAAGTGGCACCTCAAATCTTCATACTCCTTTTTGGTGAGTCTAAACATGAAGTCATCTGGGAACCGTTCCATGTTCCTTGTCACTGCACGATTGAATGCTTTTGTCTCTACTCCGTAGAGCTCTGCTAAATCCGCATCCAGCATGACTCGATGACCACGGATGACAAGGATCGTCTGTTCAATTCGTTCGCGAGGAACCAGAACGCTCATGTTCTTTTTCCGTCCGTCGAGAGGATTTGAGGCAAGCAGCAATGCTGTTTTCATCACGGAAAATCAATGCGGCTGCGCCTGAAATGGAAGCATTCTAACGCTCTACAGCTCTCTCTGGGGGAGCCACCGTGCCCTTCACTGCGCGCATCGAGCGCCCCTCATCATCTAAATGCTCCCTCCAAGCTCGCCTGTTTTTCCTCTCTAGGGAAGGCACCCATGGTGGTCTAAGTGCGGCCGTCGAACGAGGCCCTTCTCAGGGCGCGCGTTCCGGGAGCACAGGACCAACGTGAGTGTCCTTCCCATCCTTTTCATCGTGCGCGTTCTGCGAGCAAGAAGGGCACCTGGCCATTCTTCTCATCCCTCCAAGCTTGCTTACTTTACCTCTCTGGGAATGGCACTCGTAGTGGTCCAACTGCGCACGTCGAGCGAGCACATTCCGATCGTGCGCGTTCCACCTTCTACTTGGAGGGCGGGCTAGATGGTCTCCCACTGCGCGTGTCCAACGAGGGTCTTCCTAGACCGCGCGTTGCACGAGCACAGGAGACCGTCTAGCCTGCCCTCCTCCCCTCTTGAATCTTCGTCCTAGCACGGACTATCCTCTCGCCATGGAGTTGCCGCATCTGAAGGACGATCCCTATCTGAAAGTGTTGCGACCACTGGTCGAAACCTATCTGGCCTTTTGGCGTATCGACACCCGCCATATCAAATCCCTGCGGCTGACGCCCTCACAGTTCGATGTCATCGCCACGCTGGGAGATACAGAAGGCATGACCTGCTCAGAACTCTCTACGCATACGCTCGTCACAAAAGGCACGCTCACCGGCGTCCTCGATCGCCTCGTCTCCAAAGGTCTGATCCGGAGGGATGCGATGAAGGGAGATCGCCGTTGCACCAAGATCTCGTTAACCGCGAAAGGCGATGCGCTCTTTCAAAAAACCTTTGCAGCCCATTTGACCTTTCTCCGTCCATTCTTTGAACGGGCCTTGAGCCCTAAAGAAATAGACCAAGCTCGTGGCCTGCTCCTGCGCCTGCGGGATAGTTTTCGACAAGAAGATTTAGGCTCAGGCTAAGGTCAAGGTCAGACAAGCCCTTATTGCCAAATGGCACCCTCGACCTCAGCCTCAACCTTAACCTATCTGAAGATATGCGCTTAACAATTCTTGGCTCCGGCACGAACATCCACCCCTCGCGAGCAGCATCGGGCTATCTCGTCCGCACCGACCAGACGATCCTGTTGGACTTTGGCCCTCGCACGCTGGTGAATCTCCTCAAGACCGGCGTGAGCCGGCATCGGATCACCCACATTCTTTTCTCCCATTACCACGCCGATCACTTTTCAGACTTCATCACCTATTTTTTCGATGCGATGATCTTTACGAAATACCAAGGAGGAACAAGGCCACCGCTGACCGTCATCGGCCCTCGCGGGACCAAGAAATTCTTCCGAACCCTCTTCGCCACCCTGCCAGGGTTCACACAGGCGCCGTTCGCGGTTCATTTCAAAGAAGTCGCCGATCGGGCGTTTATGATCGGAAAGACGACCGTGATTCCCCGAACCGTGACCCATACACAGAGCCTCCATTGCCTGGGATATCGAATCGAGCATGGAGGGAAGGCTCTGGCCTATTCCGGCGACTCGCAATACTGCGACAGCCTTGTGCGCCTTTGTGGAGACGCCGATCTCGCGGTGCTGGACTGCTCTTTCCCGGCAAGTCGACCGAACCCGGTTCATCTGCATGCCGGTCAATGTGGGCAGGTGGCTAAAGAGGCTGGAATTGGCCAACTCGTCTTATCGCACTTCTATCCAGTCACCGACCGATACAATGTACGGGAACAGGCAGGAGAAGCGTTCGGGGGAAAGATAGTGGTGGCGCAGGACTTAATGACAATCAAACTCTAGCAGGCTACTGAAAAAGCCCGCCAGCGGCGTTCTCCCCTCGAAAGCATCCTCAACGTAGCCCACTTGGGAAACGAGCTGTCGTGGCAGCTCGGGATGGGCGGGTGAGGAATGCTACGCCTCCGGTGCTTTCTTCGGCTGCGGCCTTGCTGGACGGACTTTTTGAGCAGCCTGTGAAGTTGATGAAACTTTCGGCCAGGCCCGCATTTCTCGCACCTCTCGCAAGTCTCCGGCGAATAACGAGATACGATTCACGTTTAACGAATTACAAGCCACCTTCGCGGTTATCGCATCCCAGGATCTCGATGAATTTCGTCAGGCGGGTCTTTCTGAGGGGATCGTCGAGCTTGGCATAGATGGCTAAGAGATTCTTGATCATGCGGGAGAGAATGGCGCGCACCGGACTTTCTTGTAAATACTTCTCGTCGAACCCGTAGCCGGCTTCGGTGAGAAACCGCTGGCAGTTTTTCTCGGTCAGCAATGCCCCCCCGTTAAAGCAATCGACGAACACCTTGTAGCGATCCGATTCGTACTTCACTAAAAAATGGCCCGGCATTCCGATCCCATGAACCGGAAGGCCCAGCCGCTTCCCCACTAGAAGATACACCGTCGACAGGCTGATCGGAATACCCGTTCGCCGGTCGATCACACAGTTGAGGTAGCTATTCTCCAACTCATAATAGTTCTTTGTGTTGCCTTTGAAGCCCTGCTCCGTGAAGAGGTAGCGGTTCAATGTCTTGATCGTTTCCTCTCCCGAGGCCCGCGGGCCGATCCGATCTTGCACTTCCTGCGCCATCTCATCGAGCTGTCGCCTATACGAGTCGACCGTCAGGGAGGGGTAGGCATAACGGGCGATCAAAAAAGCGCTACGCTCTAAATCCATCGAGCCGTCCGGCAACGATGCCAGCTGCGTGAGTTCATCCTCAAGATTTCCACCGCGGATTTCCTCGAGTATCGACACAAGGCGGTCGGCCATTTCGGGCTGTTCGATTTCCGCTTCCTGAAGCAGAGGAACCGCAGTGGGGCCGATGTCGATGAGTTTCCCGCTGATGGTCTGGACGATCTTCTCGTCTTCATCGGCCAGCAGCCGGATCAGAGCTCGGATTTGGCTTTCGTTTATCAACATGGTGGGATTCCCGGACAGCCCGCTCATCAGCCCATCGCCCGACGGAAGACTTTGACGCTCCCGTAGAGACAGAGGGCGTCAAAGATCACCATGACGATCACCACCATCCCGACATGGGGAAGAGCCTCAGTCCAGCCTGTCAGGATCAACGGCCGCACCGCGTCGATCGCCCAGGTCATCGGATTGAAGCGCGCCAGGAACCCCATCCAGGCAGGCATCCCCGCCAAGGGCACCAAGGCTGAGCTCAAGAAAATCGCCGGAAGCGACAGGAATCCCAGTACCGAAAAAAAGTCGCCATGACTTTTCACGGAAAAGGCCATCGCCATGGAGATCGCGGTCAGACCGACGCCAAAAAGCATTCCAATCATCAAAATCGTGGCAATACCGAGGAGCCCCGTAGCCGGCTGGACTCCGAACAGAAAGGCCACTCCGAGGATCACGAGCACTTGGAGCGAGGTAATCGTCATGACAAAAATAAACCGGCTCAGGATCACGGAACTCCGATGGATCGGTGTGGTCATCAACCGCTCTAGAAATCCATTCTCCTTGTCGAACAACAGATCGACGCCCCCGGCGAGCCCATTGTTGAGCACCGTCATGACGACCACGCCGGCCGTCAGGAAGCTGATGTAGTCCGGGGCCTGCGTCACTTGCACATCCGCGGCCCGCTGGAACAGGTTGCCGAAAAAGATCAACCAGAACAGCATCGGCTGTACGAGCGTGAACAACATACTGAACTTCTCGCGGCTGAGCCGCTTGACCCACCGCATCGTCAGCGCACTGATTTCTTGCCAATACTCGCTCATGACGTGAAACGTGAAACGTGAAACGTGAAACGCGTTGTCGGAATGGCCAGTAACGCGCCACCTCGACCTTTTGCATCACACATAACGCATCACACACCCTCCTTCTCTACAGGAACATCGTCTTTGATCGATCGGCCCGTATGGGCGATGAACACGTCGTCCAGCCGTGGCCGGTGGTACTCGATAAACTCCAGTTGGCAATCCAATCGATTGGCGGACTCGAGAATCGCAGGTAGGGCCTTCTCGGGTGATTCGACCCGGATATCCAGGCCGGTCGGCGTCGCCTTGACCGCTCGTATGGCAGGCTGTTTCGTCAAGGCAGATACCAACGAAGGGATCTTACTCTGGTCCTTCAGAGTCAACGACACGATATCGCCGCCCAGCCCGATCTTCAACTCAGTCGGCGATCCGAGCGTCTTGATCTTACCCCCGTCGATGATGGCCAGCCGATCGCAGAGCTGGTCCGCTTCATCTAAATAATTCGTCGTCATCACGATCGTCATGCCACGTTGCTTCAACATCCTCACGTAGTCCCAGATCCTGAGCCGGCTCTGCACATCCAAGCCCAACGTCGGCTCGTCGAGGAACAAGATCTTCGGGTTCGGCAAGAGCCCGCAGGCAATGTCGAGCTTCCGCTTCATCCCCCCTGAGTAGGTTTTCGCCGCGCGATCGGCCGCCTCTTCCAGTTCCACAAGCTTCAACAGCTCGGCGATGCGTTTCGCGGCTTCAGCCTTGGATAAGTGATACAGGGCGCCGAGAAGTTCAAGATGCTCCCGCCCGGTGAGAAAGCGATCGATCGCCCGTTCTTGAGGCACATATCCGATGAGTCGCCGGACGACATCCGCCTCACGCACCGTATCGTGGCCCAAGACGCTGGCCGTGCCGGACGTCGGCGTCAGCAGCGTGATGAGCGTCCGGAGCGTGGTGCTTTTCCCCGCCCCGTTCGGCCCCAGCAGGCCGAAAATCTCGCCTGCATAGACATCAAACGACAGGTCGGAGACGGCCGTATGCTTATCATAGGCCTTCGTGAGCCTGGACACCTGGATGGCGATGGCGCGATCCATCAGCCCCAACCCTTTCCGCCGGATTGATCGTGCATCATGAACTCGATGAGGTCGCTGAGACGGCGGGCCTGTTGGTGGAGACTGTCGGCCTCCAGCAGAAACTGCTTTTCCAAGGGCGTACACTCCAAATAGGTAGACAGGGTATTGACGAAAATCTCGTCGCTGACTTCTTCCCGAAAAAACTCCTGCCAGGTGGGCGCATCGTCGCGGGACCGGAGATAGGACTCCAGTGTGGCGAACAGGCGCCGGCGGACCATAGGATCCAGCGACGTCTCTGCGCCTCGAACCGTCACAGCGATCGTCGCCTCACGATAGGCGTGGTCGTACCACTCGCGTTCAATCTCAAACCGTTCCAGCCCCTGTAGCAGGATATTGGATCGACCATCGGCCAATGGCTGTACGCTGGCCAACCGACCGACACAGCCCATCGAGAACACGGGCGGATGGCCATAATAGTCCGTTTCCCATCCCTCTTTGAGCAGGACCATACCGATACACTGCCCGCTCCTTGCCGCATCCGAGACCATGGCGCGATAACGCGGCTCAAAGATATGCAGGGGGAGATAGGTCCTGGGAAACAGGACGACGTTCGGGAGCGGGAACACCGGAATTCTGGCGGGAATGGGAAACGGCGTCGCACTGTGAGGCTGGTCGCGCCCAGGTTGCTCTCGCTCGTGATCGGTCTGCATAGGTCACGATAGCTGATGGCCGACAAAGTTGTCAACGGCGAGAATAGGCATCGCTCACTTATCGAGTTGAAGAAAACCCTTATCAATACAGGAGATTTGTGCCATCAGTCGAAGCATGGTATAAGCGCACCCGACGATTCCTTCACCTCACGGACGGTCCACTGCCCATGAACAAATTGCCACGCCATCTCCGACACCTCCTATTCCTTGCGAGTAGCCTGCTGGTCGTCGTACCAGGGCTCGCAGCCGATACAGCGGTGGAATTCAGAGTCGCCACGGAAGGCTATCGATATTCTTTCCCGCGCGATCACGGAGCGCATGAAGAATTTCGCACCGAGTGGTGGTACTACACCGGCCAGCTCACGGCGAAGGACGGCCGGCCATTCGGCTATGAACTCACCTTCTTCCGCCGTGGCATGCCGCGCGAACAGACGAAAACCCTGCCGTCGAAGTGGGCCGTCTCGCACCTGTACCTGGCCCATTTCGCCATCAGCGATCTCAGCAAGGGCCAGTTTCACTATGCGGACAAGATGAGCCGAGCCGGTTTGGGCAAAGCCGGCGCGGCGCAGGATCGGCTCCATGTTTGGATCGATCAGTGGAGCGCCGAATCGCCATCGGTCGCTCCCGGCACGCAAACCCTCCAGGCAGCGGACGGCAACATGGCCATTCAATTTACAGTCTCGTCGGGAAAACCGCTGGTCGTGCATGGCACCGACGGGATCAGCCGCAAAGGCTCGGTCGCGGGACAGGCCTCTCATTACTATTCCTTCACCAGGCTGGCCACGACAGGCAAACTCACGATCGGAAATGAATCGTTCGACGTGACCGGCACAAGCTGGATGGACCATGAGTTCGGGTCCGCCGATCTCGATAAGGATCTGGTCGGATGGGACTGGTTCAGCCTGCAACTCGACGACCAGAGGGAACTCATGCTCTACCGGCTCCGCCGGGCGGACGGATCGGCTCATCCGGCCTCAAGCGGCACGTTGATCGACCGAGACGGACGGGGGCGCCATCTTTTGCTCGAAGACTTCACGCTCGAACCGACAAGTTATTGGACCAGCCAGACCAGCCACGCACGCTATCCGCAGCGTTGGCGCCTAACCATTCCCTCACAACAACTCTTACTGGAACTTGCACCCCGTATGGCAGAGCAAGAACTCTCCCCCAAACGCAGTACCCAAATCACCTATTGGGAAGGCGCCATCGAAACAACCGGCACAGCACAGGGAAAACTGATTCACGGACAGGGCTACATGGAACTCGTCGGCTATGCCGAACGGATCTTGCAGAAACTCTAGCAGGATGCTGAAAAAGTCCGCCAGCTTTGTTCTCGGCTCGGAAGCGTCCTCAACGGGGACCCTGCGACCGAACGGTCTGATCCTAAACGTACAAGTCAAACTTGGCACCTCGACCGTGATGGTCAGTGAAGCCACGGAGCGTTATAAACCGATGGCTACCGCCTACTATCTGTATGTTGAGGACGCCGATGCGTCCATGCAGCAGGCCCTCGCACACGGGGCGGTACTTGAGATGGAAGTCGGCGATATGCCGTACGGGGATCGGCAAGGCGGCGTGAAAGATCAGCACGGAAATATCTGGTGGATCTCACAACGTATCGTTCACGAGCCCTACACACCATAGAGAAGTGAGAAAAAAGTGATAGGGGCCTAAAACCTCTTTGCGTCGTGGGTGAATCTGTGTAGATGGCTGGGATGAACGAAAGAAGCCCGCATCATCCTACGGATGAGCCTTGAGCCTCACGAAGCAAGAATCAGAACAGCGATTTCTAGAGAAACGGCTGAGGGAATTGGCCGGCTGAGAGAATGAATAGAGCTTAACTCTCAGGACCATTCTGTTGGCCAGCTCTCATCAGAGGGCTGCATCAACTGGCGAGGCGTTTCGCTATACCGCGAGTTTGGAAACGCGAAACTGGTTGCGGCGCTGCTCGGCGTGCCACAAGTCATACTGGGTTTGCTGGTTGAGCCAGCTCTCCGCCGACGTACTGAAGGCCATCGACAAGCGAACGGCCATCTCGGGGCTAACGCCTGCCCGGCCGTTCAGAATGGCGGATAGGGTTTTTCGGCTGACTCCCAATGCCTGGGCGGCCTGCGTGACACTCAAATCGAGTGGGTCCAAACACAGGTGCTTGATAATTTTCCCAGGGTGAGGGGGATTGTGCATTCGCATGGGGTGACCTCGTTAGTGATAATCCTCGTAATCGACGGCATCCGCACCCTTGCCGACAAACCGAAACGTGATCCGCCAGTTTCCGCTGACCGAAACGGCCCAGGCGCCCTTCCGGTTACCCTTGAGCGGGTGAAGATCCAATCCCGGCAGTGCCATGTCTCCTGGAGCGATGGCCGCGTTCAGTTGAGCTAAGATGAGGCGCAACCGTTCGGCGTGCTGAGCCTGGATAACTGATGCTGCCAGTCTCGAAGAACCGACCTAAGCCCTTGTGTTTGAACGTACGGATCACACGGCTAACTGTAACCTATTGCGTTACAGATAACAAGCCTGTGAAGGATCGACATGCACCGAGCCGGCGCGAGCGGATCTCTGCCGACAACTGGGGCGAACAGCAGAAGCTCGCGCCTCCTATGAACGGGCTCTGAGCCTCACGCAGCAGGAACCAGAACGGCGATTTCTAGAGAAGTGGCTGAGCGAACTGCCGGACTGAGACATAGATCGAGCAACTCCGTCAGGATATCCTGACGACAGCGAACGACTATGCGCTGAGCGGCCGCCGCAGCTGACCGTGCCAGGCCGTGTATGACCGATATGCCGGCGATGCGCCTCACCGCTTGATTGGGCGACAACATTTCTTACTCAATGGTCCTTCCACGCTCGCTCGTTATCCTCTTTCAGGGGTGGCCTGGTTTGGGCCTCAACTGCGCACGACCTTCTCACCCACCCAACCCCGATCGCGTTAAAGCGCGGCCTTCTCCCAAACGATCACTGCCCATTCTAATTGATCCTTCCGAGTTCGCTCGTTCTCTCTTCAGGGACGGAGGCTGATCGATCTTCCACTGCGTGCGTTAGCCCATCCTTCAATCCACTTTGAGGGTAGCCTGGTCGATCCTCGATTGCGCGCGTCGAACGAGCACATTCCTATCGTGCGCGTTCCGCGAGCAGGAGGACGACTAGGCTGCCCTTCCCGTTCCCTTCATCGTGGGGGTTCCGTGAGCACGGGGGACCAACCAGGTTACCCCTCACAACCGCTCATACTCCGCCCGCACCAACTGCGGGTCATACGTTCGTTCCAGTCTGCGGACAATGAAGTGACCCCGCGCCATCTCCTGGAAATGGTCTATGAATAGGACGTTGATCACGACGCCTCCGGCAGCACCAATCACAGGCACGGCTTGTGCCGCAACCTTCTCGGAGACGTTCACGCCGAAGCGCGTAGCCAGCTGTGCGATAAGTCGGACGATTGCTGGTGCGCCCTCCTCCACCAACCCTCTCTGGGTGATGTACCCCGCAGCCTCTGAAACCGACTTCGCCAAAGCCCCTCGCATCAGGAAATAGGCGGATTCACTCGCATCGTCAATCTTACTCGGCCCACCAAGAGCAAAGACCTCAAGGCAGGCCAGTTTGGCGTCCGGCGTTCGGAGGCGCTCTCCCTCACTTCGCGCGATATCTGCAATGGAACGCAGCATGATCGTGGTGGAGAGGGGCAGTTCAAATGGGAGACCGAGCAATCCTAGGGCACCTCCCCCAGCGCCAGTCGCCACCACGGCGAGCTTATGGAGAAACTCCCAAGAGTTCGACTTTGGCTTGTCGTCAAGCGTCAGCAGCGCTGCCTGTAGTGCCGTCTCCAGCGATCTCCTTGTCGCCTCATTGACGACCTGTGCCCATTTCCCCGGAAGCAGCTGGAGCGCCTTCTCAATCGGCATGCCGATCAATCCCGTGATCTTCGCTGCGAGACCAGGGTTCTCAAGGAGAGCCTTCGCGTACCGCAGAGCTTCTTGATCGTCGTACGATAGATTCACGCGGCGCTCCTTCTCTCTGGAATATCACTCCCTCATATGGACTTGTCAATTGCCCAGACTCAGACATGGACGCCACTGTCGATTTTAACCGATCCCGACGACTATCTTACGTCGACAGTACATTAGTCACGCGCTCCACACCTCACGCCAGGCCATGACCTTGACTCCCCTCCAACCGCTGTGATTAGGTCTCTCGCCGATCTTCACAGGACAAATTGCTCTCCAATGATAACGACGCTTCGGACCTACCAGATCCAGTCACGATTACTCGCCTGCGCCTTCGCCCTATTCCTCTGCCTGGCCGGCGCCGGCTGTCAAAGAGAAAGCGAGGCGATCGTCTCGATTGCCCTGCATCCGACCAACGCGAACATCCTCTATGTGGCGACGAACGATGCGGTCTACAAATCGCGCGACGAGGGGCAGCTGTGGGAGCGGTTCCCGAGTTTCAGCGCCAGGCGGGTGACGACACTCGCGATCGATCCTGAGTTTCCGGCCACGATCTATGCCGGCACAATGGCCGACGCCGTCTACAAGAGTCCGGATGGCGGGCAACATTGGCTCCCCCACAACGTCGGGCTTAAAGAACACGTCTCCTTTATCAATCAATTCGTCTTTCACCCGACTGACCACGAGCAGATCTACGCCGCCACGACCGTCGGCGCCTTCTATACCAAAGACGGAGGGCGTGAATGGGAAGAACGGATGGCCGGGATGAAAGAAGTCCACATCGTGGTCTCCATCGCCATGCATCCCCGCGATCCTCGGGTCCTCTATGCGGGAACCACGGGAGGGATCTATCGATCCGACAACGCGGCAACGGAATGGAAGAAAGTCAACAATGGGCTGATT
>Ga0315278_10005869_pt1 | contig 11129 bp, 5 predicted proteins | sample YL17G06_0_MG_FD_203880 | JGI IMG/M metagenome (GOLD analysis project Ga0315278, IMG submission 203880) | Sediment microbial communities from Yellowstone Lake, YNP, Wyoming, USA - YL17G06_0 | ecosystem: Environmental > Aquatic > Freshwater > Lake > Sediment | place: USA: Wyoming | collected... | reverse complement strand
CGATCGCGCGGCACCCGGCGTCGTGAGCGTAGTCCTTCCGCCACAGCCCGCCGGAGGTCGAGTGGCGCGTGGTCCGCCAGTGGTAGAGCACGCGCGGGACGTGACGCACGCGCTCGGGGACTGAGAGCTCGAGCACGCGCAGCGCCAGGTCGTGGTCCTGGGCGCCCTCGAAGCCCTCGCGGAATCCCCCGGCGCGACGTACGAGCTCGGTCCGGTACACCCCGAGGTGGCTGACGACGTTCTGCGACAGGAGCAGGTCCGGGCTGAAGTCGGGCTTGAAATAGGCGTCGATCCGCCGGCCCCGCAGGTCGAGCTTGTCCTCGTCGCTGTAGACGACGTCGGCGTCCGGATGGCGGGCGAGCTCGGTCGCCACCCGCCCCAAGGCGTCCGGCGCCAGCTCGTCGTCGTGGTCGAGCAGGGCGACGAAGTCGCCCTTCGCCATCGCCAGCGCGGAGTTGGAGGCGGCCGAGATGTGGCCCCGGACCGGGCGGTACGCGAGCCGGATCCGGGCGTCGGCGTGCGCGAAGGCCTCGAGGGTTTCGCGAACACGGGGGCTCGACGAGGCGTCGTCCGCGACGCACAGCTCCCACCGCGAGTAGGTCTGTACGCGGACGGACTCGACGGCACGGGAGAGCCAGACAGGGTCGGTCTCGTGAGTCGGCATGAGGACCGAGAAGACCGGCCCCGATGCCGGAGCGACGGCGGGGGGCTCCTCTCGCTCCCGCACCCAGCGCGCGTAGTCCCGCCGGTCCCGTGCGCGGCGGAGTTGGCGCTCGACGACCCCGCGGAGGCCGAGCGCGCGAACCGCCCGAAGGACACCTCTGAAGGCGGCGAAGGGACTCCTCATGGCCGGGCGCGGAGGCAGTGTAGAGGAAAAGCCCGTGCCGGTCTGGGGTAACATCCCCGCGCCTTGAGCCTCTCCTATCGGATTGCCCCCGGCGTCCAGCTCCTGCCCGGCCCGCCCCCTCTCGCACTGACCCCCCAGGGCGGCCGTCTCGTCCTCGACGAGCCGCTGGTCGAGGCGCTCCGCGCGGTCGACGGGTGTGGGCTGGAGGGAGCCCTCGAGGCTCTCCGCTCTTCGACACCGACGCCGGCCGCGGCGCGCGCCACCCTCGCCTGCCTCGCGGAGGCGGGCCTGCTCGAGAGGCTCGGGGGCCCCCAGGCCGGGCCGGGGGCCGCCCCGCCCCGCCCGCGGGAGGAGCCGGCCGGGTCGCTCGTGTCGGCGGTGGTGGTGGCCTACAACGGCGTGCGCTGGCTCGAGGGCCTTCTTCCCTCACTCGCCGCCCAGACCTGGAAGCCGCTCGAAGTCGTCGTCGTCGACAACGGCTCGAGGGACGACACGTCCGCGTGGGTCCGGCGCGAGCACCCCGGGGTGCGGCTCCTCCGCCTCGATCCGGGCCTGTCCCTGGCGGGGGGCATCAACCGGGGAGTGGCCGAGGCCCGGGGCGAGCACTTCTTCATCCTCAACCAGGACATCACCCTCGACCCCGACGCCGTGGCGCAGCTGGTCGCGGTGGCCGAGTCCGACCCCTCGTGCGGGGCGGTGTCCGCCAAGCTGCGGCTCATGCGCGCGCCGGGCTTCCTGAACGGTCTCGGCAACCACGTCGAGGGCCGGTCGTGGGGCTCGGACATCGCCATGGGTCACCTCGACCTCGGGCAGTTCGACGGCTGGCGCGAGGTGCCGTCGAGCTGCTTCGCGGCCACGTTCGTCCCCCGGCGGGCCTGGGAGAGGGTGGGAGAGGTGGACGAGGGCTTCCCCCTCTACTACGAGGACAGCGAGTGGTGCTACCGCGCCCGGGCCCACGGGCTCCGCGTGCGCCTCGCCCCGTCGGCGGTCGCGTACCACGCGTTCGGCGGAAGCGGCGACGCGGGCGAGGGGCTCTCTCCCGCCAAGCTGGAGCGTGTGGCTCACGGGCGACTGCGCTTCGCCCTCAAGCTGCTGCCGGCCCCCGAGGCGTGGCAGTTCGTGCGCGCCTACCTGGCCGAGGACCTCCGCGAGCTGCGCGGCCACCTCCTGCGCGGCCGGCTCCGGGCCGCGGGCGCCTACGCCGGAGCCTGGAGCCGCGTGATCGCCGACCTCCCCGGGATCGCAGGCGCGCGCCGCCGGCTGGGGGGCCGGAGGGCCAGCCCCACTTCGGTCCGGGCCGGCCTGCCCCAGCGGCTGCCCGACGCCCGGGTCGAGGGCTCCTCGCCCCGCCTCACGTCGAGCGACATCGTGCGAGACTACGCCCCGTTGATCCGCGCCGGAAGGACCCGCCCCATGCCCGAGATGCAGGACCCGCGACGCCCCGTGCTGCTCCTCGTGAGCCAGGACGTGGTGGACCACCGCATGGCGGGCCCGGGCCTGCGCTACCTCGAGATGGCCCGTGCCCTGTCCCGGGACGTGGACGTCGTTCTCGCCATCCCGAACCGCACGTCCCTGGACGTGCCGGGGCTGTACCTCGTGAGCTACGACGAGAAGGACCCGGCCAGCCTGCAGGTCCTGGTGGAGAACGCCGATGCGGCGGTGGTCTCGGGGTACATGTTCGCCAAGTTCGGATTCCTCCGGAGCACCGCGACCCGGCTCGTGGTGGATCTCTACGACCCGCTGGTGCTCGAGAACCTGCACTACTACCTCGACAAGGACATCGAGGACCGGGACCGACTCAACCGCCACGTGGTCGAGGTCACGAACGACGGCGTCCGGCTGGGCGACTTCTTCCTGTGCGGCAGCGAGAGGCAGCGCGACTTCTGGCTGGGAGTCCTGGCGGCGAACGGCCGGGTGAACCCACGCACCTACCGCGACGACGAGAGCCTGCGCAGGCTCGTCGACGTCGTGGGGATCGGCCTTCCCTCCCGGCCGCCACAGGCCGGGCCCGGCCTCAAGGGTCGCCATCCCGGCGTCCCCGCCGACGCGCGCGTCGTCCTCTGGGGCGGCGGGATCTGGAACTGGCTGGACCCGCTCACGCTCGTCCGAGCCTGGCCCCGCGTGGTCGCGCGCGTTCCCCGGGCCCACCTCGTGTTTCTCGGCACGCGCCACCCCAACCCGGCGGTGCCCCGCCACGAGATGGCGGTCCGCGCCGAGGCCCTGGCCGCCGGCCTGGGCGAGACCGGGCGGACGATCACGTTCATCGAGTGGGTGGACCTGCGGGAGCGGGAGGCGCTCCTCGTCGAGGCCGACGTCGGCGTCTCGCTGCACCCGATCCACGTCGAGACGCGCTACTCGGTGCGCGCGCGCATCATCGACTGCTTCTGGGCGAAGCTGCCCGTGGTGGTGACCGACGGCGACGTCGCCTCCGAGTGGGTGCGGTGGCACGACGTGGGGCGCGTCGTGCCCCCCGGCGACGACGAGGCCGTGGCGCGAGCCCTCGTGGAGGCCCTCGAGCGCCCCCGGGCGGAGTGGGAGCGGGGCTACGGGCCGCTTCACGAGGCGCTGCGCTGGGAGCGGCTCGTGGAGCCGCTGGAGCGCTACTGCCGGAACGGCGCGCCCGGCGCCCCGGACCGTCCGCGGGAGAGCGGCCTGGAAACGGCTCCCGCCCTCCCGCCCCCGCCGGGATTCCTGCTCCGGGCCGCGGGAGTGTTCCGCCGCCAGGGCCCCCTCGCCCTCGCCCGCCGCGGGGCCGCCTCCCTCCGTCACCGCCTGCTCGGGCCGTGAGACCGCTTCGCGTCCTGCACGTGACGCAGGGCTACTTCCCGGGGATCGGGGGGACGGAGCGGCTCGTCCAGCGTCTCTCCGAGGAGCTCGTGCGCCAGTTCGGCGACGAGGTCACGGTCTTCACGACGAACTGCTACTCGGGCGAGGCGTTCAACCGGCCGGAGCTGCCACGGATGCCGGTCGGCCTCGAGGAGCGCGCTGGCGTCCGGATCCGGAGGTTCCCCGTCCGGGCGCGCCTCAGCCGCCTCTTCGAGCGCCCGCAGAGCTTCGCCTACCGCCACGCGCTCGCCGTCTCCCAGCACCTCCGGACGCTCTACCAGGGGCCGATCGTCCCCGGCCTCGGCCGGGCGATCCGCGCCCAGCCGGCCGACGTGGTCGCCGCCACGTCCTTCCCGCTGCTCCACATGGCGACCGCCCTGCGCGCGGCGGGGGTCACGGGACGGCCCTGCGTCTTCTACGGCGGGCTCCACCCGGACGACGACTGGGGCTTCGGCCGCCCCTGGATCTACCGGGCCATGCGTGCCGCCTCCCGCTACGTGGCCTACACCGACTTCGAGGCCGGCGTCGTCCGCTCCCGGGGCGTCGAGGCCGACCGCGTCCGCGTGATCCCCCTCGCGGTGGACGCCGGCACGTTCGGCGTCGTGACGCGGGAGGAGGCGCGGAGGCGGCTCGGTCTCGGAGGCGACACGCCCGTCGTGGGCTACATCGGGCAGCTCGGCCTGCACAAGGGTGTCGACACCCTGCTCCGGGCGATGCCCGCGGTGTGGAGCGCGCAGCCCGAGGCGCGCCTCCTGATCGCCGGCGCGCGGGCCGCCTTCGCCGATCACATCGACCGGACGGTCGCGGGATGGCCCGGCGCGTGGCGGGAACGGACGCTGCTCCGCTACGGCTTCGACGAGAGCGAAAAGCCTGGCCTCTACGCGGCCCTCGACGTCTTCACCTACCCCTCGGGGTACGAGTCGTTCGGCATCGCCTTCCTCGAGGCGTGGGCCTCGGGCCTGCCCGTCGTCGGCTGCCGGAGGGGGGCCATACCGGATGTCGTGAGCGCGGGGCGCGACGGCCTGCTCGTCCCGTTCCAGGACGAGACACTTCTCGCGCGGGCGATCCTCGCCCTTCTGCAGAACGAGCGGTGGCGACGGAGCCTGGGCGAGGCGGGCCGACGTAAAGTGCTGGCCGGCCTCACCTGGGAGCGCGTGGCGCGCCGGTTCCGCAAGGTGCTGTCCGCGGCACGGTGAGCCCGGTCACTCGGGGCCCCGGGCGCCGGGTATAGGGTTTGCTACAGTGAGATGGGTGGCCACCCCGCGGATATGGGTGTGTCCGACGGAGGCAGGCATGAAGCGGTTTGCGTTCACGTTCGTCGCCGTGGTCGGGCTCGTGGCGCCGGCATTCGGCCAGATCACGGTGACGTCCCCGGCGGCGGGCACGACCCCGGTCGGCCCCGCCGAGGATTACGCGACCCGCGCCTTCCAGGACCCGTGGGACATGAACGAGTACTCGGACCTGGGCTGGTTCACGTTCGGCTCGGACCAGCCCCTGGTGAACCTCAGCGGCATCAGCCTCACCGGCGGCGTCTTCACCGGCACCCCGACGAACGGCGACCCCAACTTCTGGCTGCTCGACACCTGGCTCCCCGGCAGCGCCGTGCTCGGCAAGGTGGGCAAGGTCTTCCCCATCGACGCTTCGAAGTACCGGATGCTCGTCCTGCGCATGCGGCTCAGCGAGCGGCCGGCGGGCGACCAGGCGATGCAGATCCTCTGGAGCAACAACACCATCTTCGCCAGCCAGCCCAACGGCGGCTTCCGCGTCAGCAACGGCGTCCTCACCTACGACGGCTGGAACTACTACGTCATCGATCTCGCGGCGCTCGGCTCCGCGGTGGGCCCCGGGTGGTCGGGCAGCGTCGACGCGCTGCGGCTCGACCCCACCCAGTACCAGGTGGGCCAGATCCAGCTGGACTGGGCGCGCCTCGTCCCGCTCGACGCCGCGAACCTCCAGCGGCCCATCCAGTGGACGGGCGCCGCCTCGGTGGACATCTTCCTGGACGACGACAGCAACGCGGGCAACGGGAACCTCGGGCAGATCGCGAGGAGCGCCTCGGGGGGCTCGTTCCCGTTCTACGTGGGCGGCATCGCCCCCGGCGACTACTACGTGGCCATGCGCGCGGCCGGCACCGCCAACCCGCTGACCTACTCCGCCGGCTTCTACCGTGTCCTCGCGCTGCCCACCCTGGCTTTCACCTCGCCCTCGGAGGAGGGCTCGAGTGACGACTTCGCCACCGTTCAGCTCAACGACGCCTGGGACATGAGCTCGACGAGCGACGTGGACCGGACGACGGGGCTCAGCGGGCTCGCCACCGGCGCCGTGGCCGGGGTCAACGAGGCCGGCCAGAGCCTGGGCAGCCTGGCCGTCCTCCAGGGCACGAGCACCGCCGCCGCCGGCGTGGGCGACCCCGCCGTCTACTGGATGTGGTCCACGACCCGCGGGCAGAACTACCGCATCGACGCCGACCGCTACCGCGTCCTGACCTACGAGCTGAACCTGCCGGGGGCCCGCAACGTCCTCACGGGCTCGATCGCCCGCGTCATCTGGAAGATCGGCGAAGAGAGCGTCGAGAACGTCAGCCAGGACATCGTGGTCAACCACCGCGCGGGCGCCAACGTGTTCGCGAAGGTGATCGCGGACATGAAGACGCTCGAGCTGGAGACCGACCCGGGCGGCAGCCCCTCGACCACGGGCTGGGTGAACGGGGGCGGGAGCAACCCCGGCGTCAACAACTTCCGGATCGACCCTCTCGAGTTCTCGGCTGCGACGGCCTTCGCCTACCGCCGCGTGAAGCTCGCCGCCTTCGAGCGGGCGGGCTCGGGGTACGCGATCAACTGGAGCTTCTCCAACCCCTCGTCCGTCGCCACCACCCTGAAGCTCGTGGCCGACCTCGATCGCCAGGGGTGCGACGGGATCACGATCGCCACCGGACTGAACCCCACGCTGGGGAGCTTCGCCTGGAGCCTGCCGGGCGGCTTCGCCGACGGCGAGGCGCGCTACGTCTGCGCGCAGGTCCTCGCCGGGGCCACCGTCCTCAACCAGGCGTACTCGCGCTGGCCCATCGTGCGCGAGGTCGGTTACACGGGTCTGCTCCCGCGGGTCCTCCCCAGCCGAACGACCCTGCGCTTCGGAGCCACGAACTCGGGCGGCACGCTGGCCGCGCAGACGCCCGGCCAGGCGGTGGTGGTGACCCAGGTGGGAGCGGGAACGGCCAACTGGTCGGCGGTGAGCGATCAGCCCTGGATCGTGGTGACCCCCGGCCTCGCGTCCGGAACCGCCACGATCACCGTGAGCCTCACCAACCCCGGCGGCATCCTGCCCGCGACCGGCCTTCTCCGCTCGACGATCCGGATCAGCGGCACGGGGATCGCCAACTCGCCCCAGTACATCGACGTTTGGGTCGACATCAAGGCGCCGGCCGCCACGGCCGCCCCGTTCGGGTCCTTCGACACGCCGGCGAGCGGCACCACGGGCATCACCGGAAGCACACCGGTCACGGGGTGGGCGCTCGACGACGTCGGCATCAACCGCATCGAGATCTGGCGCAGCGCGGTCGCGGGCGAGACGGCGCCCGACCCCAAGGGCATCTACATCGGCGACGCCAACCTCGTCGCGGGAGCGCGGCCGGACGTCGAGGCCATCTACGCGAGCACCATGCCGCGTGCCTACCTGGCCGGGTGGGGCTACATGCTCCTCACCAACTTCCTGCCCGCCTCCGGCAACGGGAGCTTCACCCTGCGGGCGTACGCGATCGACTTCGAGGGCAAGACGACGCTTCTCGGCTCGAAGGCGATCACCTGTTCGAACGCGACGGCCACCAAGCCCTTCGGCGCCATCGACACGCCGGGACAGGGCGGCTCCTCGTCGGGCACCGCCTTCGTGAACTTCGGCTGGGCCCTCACGCCCCAGCCGGGCCTCATCCCCACGAACGGCTCGACCATCAACGTCTTCGTGGACGGGGCCCCCCGGGGGAACCCGACCTACAACCAGTTCCGGAGCGACATCGCCACCCTCTTCCCTGGCTACGCGAACTCGGGAGGCGCGGTGGGCATCTTCGTGCTCGACACCACCGCCCTCGCGAACGGCGTCCACACCATTGCCTGGAGCGTGACCGACAACCTCGGCCGCGCCGACGGGATCGGCAGCCGTTATTTCTCGGTGGTGAACGGGACCCCGGACCCGGCACCCCTGGCCGTCGTCGCCTTCGGCGACCTCGGGCAGGTCTACGGCGAGGACCTGGGCCGGCCGGCGGGGAGCGTCGCCTCCCTGGCCGTCGCCGCCCCGCAGCGCGTGGAGGCACCGCCGCTCGGCGCCGTCCGCGTCCGCGTGCCGGAGCAGCTGGGCGGCCGGCGTGCGGCCTACATGCTTTCCGCCGGTCGACTCGACCGCCTGCCCGTCGGCGCCGGCTTTGACGTCACGACGGGCGAGTTCCGTTGGCAGCCCGGCGAAGGGTTCGCCGGCGACTACCGTTTCGTCGTGATCGAGCGGGACGGCAGCGGAAACGGCCGGGTGCAGCCCCTCGAGGTGCGCATCCTCTCGAAGGCAGGCGGGGTTCGTTGAGGTACTCGCTGCTCAACTTCGTCGCCTGCCCGATCACACACGAGGATCTGACGTGCCTGGTCTTCGAGGAGGTGGAGGCGCACCTCCCGCACGTCCGCTTGTCGGAGTTCGATCGGGTCAACGCTCCGGGCTCGGTGGTCGGACCCGTTCCGGCGCGAGCGCAGCCGACGGCTCTCCGCGACGCGCTCGCCCGCGAGGCTTGCCCGCCCGCCTCTCCGGAGCGCAACCAGGACGTCCGGGTCAAGGAGGGTCTCCTGGTTTCCGCCTCCACCGGGCGCTGGTACCCCGTTCGCGGCTTTATCCCGGAGCTGCTGCCGGACCACCTGCGGGACCGCGATGCCGATCGGGTCTGGCTCGAGTCGGTGCGCGGGAGGATCCCGGGGCCGGTCCTCGAGCACCTTCGTCCGCTGGAGCCTCCTTCCGCAGGCGTGGCCGACTCCGGCCTGGCCTACAAACAGGCCGAGATGGGCATCCGGGGCAAGGTCGACAACCTGGGCTTCTTCGGCCCCGGCTTGATCTCGCCGTTCAATCCCCACGCGCGCGTCCACAGCATGTACCTCATCAAGCTGCTCGGCCTCTGCCTGCCCCTCGTCGACGCCGAGGGGACGGCCCGGGCCGTCCTCGACGCCGGGTCCGGCTACTCCTGGACGACCGAGTGGATGTGGCGCCTCGGCATCGAGTCGATCGGCAGCGACATCACCCGCGACTACCTCGAGATCGCCATCCAGCGCTGCGGTGCCCAGGTGCCGCACCTCGTCGTGGCCGACACGGAGAACCTGCCGCTGCGCGCGGAGGCGGTGGACGCGGTTCTCGGCTTCGACGCCTTCCACCATATCCCCGACCGCCGCCGCGCCATGCTCGAGTTCCACCGGGCGCTGCGTCCCGGTGGCCGGGTCGTCCTCGCGGAGCCCAACGCCGAGCATGAGCATGCGCAGGGCCCGAAGGACGTGATGGAGAAGTACGGCATCCTCGAGAAGGGGATGGACTGGAAGGACGTCCTGCAGTACGTCGATGGTCTTCCCTACGAGCCGCCGGAGCAGCACTTCCACCTGCGGGTGGAGCGCACACCTCTGGACCGCCGACTACTCGCCGAACGCCTGAACGCCAAGGCGTTCGAGCGCTACGCGTGCATGCCCTGGAACGTCTTCACGATCCGCAAGCCGCCGGCGACGGCGACTTCGTGTTGACTGCTCCACCCACCACCGCCACACTGCTGGACGACCTTGGGGGAACTGTTGGAACGGGTCCAGTGCAACCTCTGCGGAGCAGACGATCCACTCCTCCTACACCGCAAGTACGATCTGGACATCTCCCGCTGCCGAGGCTGCGGCCTCGTCTACGCCGGCCCCCAGCGCCTGACTCCTGAGGAATCTCGCGCGCGCTACAGCGCCGACTTCTTCGAGAAGGAGTACTTGCCGGCTCTCGGTGTCCAGGGACATCGTTTCGATCTCGAGGCGTTCGACGCGCGCTACCGCCACCTGCTGGACCGGCTCGGCCCCTTTAGGCAGCTGGGGTCACTCCTGGAGGTCGGCTCGGCCGCTGGCTTCTTCCTGAAGGCGGCCGAGCGCTCCGGCTGGACGGCAACCGGTCTCGAGGTGATGGAGGCCGGGGCGCGCTTCGCCCGCGAGACCCTGGGCCTCGACGTCCGGCTGGGCACCCTCGAGGACGCGGGCCTTCCCGCGGGGAGCTACGACGCGGTGGTCTTGCTCGACGTCATCGAGCACCTGCACGACCCGCGCGCGGCCCTGGCGCAGGCGCGGTCCCTGCTGCGCCCGGGAGGCGCGCTGCTGCTCTTCACGCCCAACTACGACGCCCTGAGCCGCCGCGCGCTGGGGACCGCGTGGGCGGTGCTGAGCCCGGTCGAGCACCTCTACTACTTCACGGGGGGCTCTCTGGACCGGCTGCTTCGTGAAGTCGGCTTCCGCGAGGTGGCGTTCGATCGACGTGTCGGCTGGGGCGTCGTCTACGACACCATGAACCCGCTGGCCACGAACTATCCCCGGAGCTGGCGGTCCCGCGCCTGGCGCTGGCTCGTCGACACGACGGGCGGGACCCTGGTGGCCGGGGTGCAGCGGCACGGCCTCGGCGACGCGCTCCTCTGCCTCGCCCAGAACTGAGTCCGGCCGTGCCGTGGCGGCTTCAGTTGAAGACCCAGAAGTAGCGGGAGCCGATGCCCTCGGCGCGTCCCAGGCTGTCGCTCACGCTCCAGGCGATGGTGTGAAGGCCGTTGGCGAGCGTCGTCGTGTCGATGACGCGGTAGCCGACGGCCCCGCTCGAGTTTGCGTAGCCGGGGAAGAGGGTCGCGATGTCCGCTCGGTACTGGTTGTAGACAGCCTGGCCGACCGCGACTCCGTCGACGTAGACCGAGACGGTCGATCCGTTGGTCGGGATCGAGGCCGGCAGGGGCGTGAGCGCCCAGCCGAACTGCACGTAGGCGGACCCGGACACCGTCGCTCCCTGGCCGGGCGTGTCGATGCCGCCGAACGGCTTCGTGGCCGAGGCGTTGGCGCAGGAGATGGCCTTCGAGCCGAGGAGGGCCTCGTGTCCCTCGGCGTCGACGGCCCACGCGTGGAGGGTGTAGGTCCCGTTCCCCGAGCCGGGCAGCATGTTGGTCAGCAGCATGTAGCCCCAGCCGGCGCGGTAGGCCAGCGGATAGCCCGGGTGCGCGGACTCGGCGTCGGGCCGGGCCCCCGGGACGAAGGTCGCGTCACCGACGAAGACCAGCCCGTGGCGCCCGCCCGCCTCGACTCCTACCGGGTCGCGGTAGATCTCGACCTTCTTCACCTCGACGTCGTCGAGAGCCCAGCCGGTCACCGCGATCGAGCCCTGGATCCCGGTCGCTCCGTGGCTCGGCGTGTCGAAGCTCCCGAATGGGGCATCCCCCGTGCCCGCC
>Ga0315278_10005866_pt1 | contig 11137 bp, 12 predicted proteins | sample YL17G06_0_MG_FD_203880 | JGI IMG/M metagenome (GOLD analysis project Ga0315278, IMG submission 203880) | Sediment microbial communities from Yellowstone Lake, YNP, Wyoming, USA - YL17G06_0 | ecosystem: Environmental > Aquatic > Freshwater > Lake > Sediment | place: USA: Wyoming | collected... | reverse complement strand
CACGTAAAGTACTTCGCGGACATGTACGATCGACTACGTACCCAACTCGTGAAGTGACCCTGCACAAGGCCCTGTCCTCTCAGGAGGTGAAGATGCCTCGCAAGTCCAGGAAGGACCGCAAACGCTACACGCCCGCCGAGAAGGCGAAGATCCTGGCAGCCGCGAAGAAGGAAGGGCTCACCGGCGACGACGTGGCCGAGAAGTTCGGGGTCTCCAAGCTGACGTTCTATCGGTGGCGTGGGCCCGTGCGGAGTGATGCCGTTGCGCGTCGTGGCAGGCGCGGACCAGGACGACCACCGGGATCGCGCAAAGTCCTCGTCGACCGGGCCGCGCTTCGCAAGTCGGTCCAGGAGCAGGTGCGCAAGCTGCTGCCGCAGATCATCCGGGAAGAGCTGGAGGCGGCGCTGAGGTAGTGCCTCAGCTTGCAGGGCAGGGCACTTGATCTTCACCAGGAAATGGGGGGACCGTCACCCCTGCGTCCACGCGACCCATTCCGATGAGAACTGGATCAGATGTTCACGCCCAGCAGGTGCGTGAGGATCAAGTACAAGCCGGCGCCAAGGAAGATCACGCCGGTCAGGATGCGGGCGACACGCTCGAATCCGGTCAGCACCCGGAAGGCGCGGGCCACACCGCGCGCTCCGAGCGCAATCAGAAACGCAAAGACCATCACTGGCAGACCGGTACCGATCCCGTAAACGGCCGGCAGCACGATACGCGAGTGAGAGCTGATGGCGAGTGGAAGCAACCCTCCGAAGAAGAGCCCGGCCGAGACGGGGCAGAACGAGAGGGCGAACAGGATGCCGAGAACCCCAGCACCGAGCAGGCCGCGGCCTACGACCCGCTCGCGAAGGGCATCGGTGAATCCCGTCGACGGCAGACGGAACGGAATCCACCCGAGTATCCCTGCGCCAATGAGAACCAGGACCGGACCGAGGATCTGATTCATTCGTTGTTGCAGGAAGAATGAGACGCTCGGCACGGAGAGGATGCTCGTCACCACCAGCGCGCCGACCAGCACATAGGTGAGCGCCCGGCCGGCCGAGTACACCAGCCCGGCCAGGAGGACTCGCCGAGGATTCGCGGCCTGCCGCCCGAGGTAGGAGACGGCGGCGACGTTCGATGCCAGTGGGCAGGGGCTGATCGACGTCAGGACGCCCAGCCAGAGCGCCGACCCGACACCGGCCAGGACGTCGATCACGAGAGCTCGGCCAGGTAATCGCGCGTCTCGCCCTGCACGTAGTGAAGAAACTTCGGCTTGTCCTGCAGGAGCTGCCAGACCTTTTCGAGGTTTTTCCACTTGGCGGGCTTGCCGCGCACCTCGTTCACCAGGACCAGCGACTTGGTGTAGAGGCTGTAGTCCTTGACGAAGTGCTCGTTGCCCTTGACCTCGATGTTGACCACCTTCCAGATCAGGCGCCCGTCCTTGAGCTGATCCGCAAACGCGTTCTCGATCGCCTCGTGCGAATAGGCCTCGATCGCTCGGCACGAGGCGCAACGGTACGTCGTGTGGAAGTAGTAGGCGATAACACGGTGGGGGCGGACGCTCGGCGTCACCATGGTTGGAGCTTCAACGGAGGTTGTCTTCTTGGTCGGCTCGGCGAAAGACCGGGAGTGGAGAGTGCCCACAACGACCAGCGCGGTGGCCAGCACGACTGCGGCGATCCGGCGGTTCATGACAGCACCGCCTTGAGCTGCTCCGCCGAGGGCACGCGCCCCGCGAGCTTGACCTCACCATTGACGACCAGCGCCGGCGTGGACATGACGCCGTAACCGATGATGGCGTTGATGTCAGTGACCTTCTCGATCTGGTAATCGAGACCGAGTTCCCTGGCGGCCTGATCGACATGTTCGAACAGCACCTTGCACTTGGCGCAGCCGGGTCCGAGCACTTGGATCGTGGTCATGTGAGAGTCTCCTTTGTGAATCTCTTCACAAGGCAGGGCACGACAATGCCCGCCTCAGATGAGCCAGTTGAATAAGTAACCGACGACAATGATGCCGACAGCGACCACGCCGATGAACGTCCCGATCAAGACCGGTCGAAGCACCTTGCGGAGGATGATCATCTCGGGAAGCGACAGCGCGATCACAGACATCATGAACGCGAGCACGGTGCCGAGGGCGGCCCCCTTCTCTAGCAGCGCGTGTACCACCGGGATGATTCCCGCCGCGTTCGAGTACATGGGTACGCCGATCAGCACCGCGAGCGGCACCGACCACCACGCGCCCTTGCCCATGATCGAGGCCATGAAGTTCTCGGGCACCCAGCCATGGATCCCGGCGCCGACCACGATGCCGGCAAGCACGTACGGCCAAACCCTACCCACGATCTCCTTCACCGCTTCGAGCCCCTGCGCGAAGCGCTCATCCCACGTCAGGGGTCCGATCGCCGGGCCCGCTTCACCCGCGCGCGTCTCGTACACCCAGGGGTCGACGTGTCGCTCGAGCTTGAGCCGCCCGATGATCCAGCCGGCGATGATGGCGATTGCCAGTCCGGTCCCGAGGTAGAGCGCCGCCACTTTCCAGCCGAACAGCCCGAACAGCAGCGCAAGCGCCACCTCGTTCACCATCGGAGCGGAGATGAGGAACGAGAACGTCACGCCGAGCGGAACGCCGGCGGTCAGGAATCCGATGAACAGCGGCACGGCCGAGCATGAGCAGAACGGCGTCACGGTGCCGAGCCCCGCCGCCATCACGTTCCCGATCGACTCCGCCTTGCCCGCGAGGATTGCCCGGGTGCGCTCGGGCGTGAAAAACGAGCGCACGACCCCGACGCCGAAGACGACCAGCGTCAGCAACATGAGCACCTTCGGTGCCTCGTAGACGAAGAACTCCACCGCGCTGCCGAGACGCGTCGCCGGGTCCATCCTCAGCAGATTGCGGCTGAGGTGGATCGCAGCCGGCTGGAGCGCGCCATAGAGCGCGAACCACGCAACCAGTGCCCCGAGGACGGGGAGGAGGAATCGCGGCCAGCGGGCCGGACCACCGGCGGTGGCTTGCACGGTGCTCATGGGGCCACGGCCTTTCCACCGGCGTCAGCGACCGGGATCGCGGCTGCGAAGTAGCGCTTCCGGAACCACAGCGACACGTTCACCAGCCCGATCAGCGCCGGCACCTCGACCAGAGGCCCGATGACGGCCGCGAATGCGGCGCCATGACCGATGCCGAACGTCGCGACTGCCACCGCGATGGCAAGTTCGAAATTGTTCGAGGCGGCCGTGAAGGAGAGCGTCGCTGACTGCGGGTAGTCGGCTCCCACCGCGCGGCTCAGGAAGAACGACACGACGAACATGACCACGAAGTACACGAGGAGCGGGATGGCGATCCGGACAACGTCGAGCGGCAGCTCGACGATCGTCGCGCCCTTGAGCGAGAACATGACCACGATCGTGAACAAGAGAGCGACGAGCGTGATCGGGCTGATCCTCGGGATGAAGCGCTTCTCGTACCAGTCCCGGCCCTTCGCGGCGATTAGCGAAAAGCGGGAGATGATCCCGGCCAGGAACGGAATGCCCAGGTAGATGAAGACGCTACGCGCGATCTCGCCCATCGTGATGTGAACGGTGACACCCTTGAGGCCGAACCAGCCCGGGGCGAGCGTGATGAAGACGTATGCGTAGACCGAGAAGAAGAGCACCTGGAAGACCGAGTTGAGTGCGACGAGGCCGGCGCAGTACTCGGGATCGCCCTTCGCGAGGTCGTTCCAGACGATCACCATCGCAATGCAGCGCGCGAGGCCGATCAGGATGAGCCCGACCATGTACTCGGGCTTGTCACGCAGGAACAGCACGGCCAACGCGAACATGAGTACCGGCCCGATGACCCAGTTCTGGACCAGGGACAGGGCGAGTACGCGGCCGTTCTTGAACACTCGGCCCATCTCCTCGTAACGCACCTTGGCCAGCGGGGGGTACATCATCAGGATCAGGCCGATGGCGATGGGGATGGAGGTCGTGCCGACGTTGAAGTGGTTGATGAACGGCACCGCCCCCGGGAGGAAGAACCCGACGCCGACGCCGACCGCCATCGCAAAGAAGATCCACAGCGTGAGGTAGCGGTCGAGGAACGAGAGACGGCCGACCACGCCGGCCGGGGCGGACGCGCGTGAGGCGGAACTCATGGCCGCGGTTCCTTGTCGGACTGCGATGGCGTAAGCGCCATGGTGAGCAGCCCGGCGACCAGGCCCTCGATCCGGTCGCGCACGGCGCGAAACTCGTCGTCGGGCAGGTGCTTTGGATCCGGCAGCTCCCAGTCCACACGATGAGCGGCAGGTAGCGTCGGGCAAGCGTCGCCGCAGCCCATGGTCACGATGTAGTCCCACTTCACGGTCGGCAAATCGTCCAGGCCCTTGGAGAGCTGCTCCGTCAGGTCGATACCCTTCTCCTTCATGAACTCGATGGCCCGTGGATTGATCTGACCTGAAGGCCGTGAGCCTGCGCTGAACGCGGCGACCCGGTCACCCCCGAGCGTCCGGGCGAAGCCTTCAGCCATCTGCGAGCGATTGGAGTTCTCGATGCAGACGAAGAGCAGACGAGGGGTCTTCTCAGGCATGGGCGCGGTCCTTCCGCGTCCGGCGCTGGCGAGTCGAGCGCCCTGGCATGGCCATCCTTACGGTGGGGATGGCACAGAGCTCGGTCAGTGGGATAGCTTTGACTTCGCGAAGCCGCTTGCGATCTGCGATCACCGCCGGGTCCCGATCGAGGGTGCGGTGCAGTAGATCGAGCACCGGCCTGGCGTGCGGGTTTCGCGACTCGTCGGTCAGCGCGTACTGGATCCACTTGCCGTCGCGACGGTCTTCGACCAGCCCTGCGATCTTGAGAATCGTCAGGTGCTTCGAGACGGTGGAGGGAGCCAGGCCGAGAACGGCCTGAACCTGGCAGACGCAAAGGCCGCCGCCTTCGAGCAGCTTGAGAATCCGGGTTCGAGTCGGGTCGCCGACCGCCTTCATGGCCAATTCAAAGTCGCGCACGGAATCGTCTCCTTTGGTCAGTTCGTCACATGGCGAAGTGTAGATGAGTGCAAGGGTCGCGTCAATGCCGGCGCGCAACTCGCGGTCCGGCCCTGGCTTGCCGGTGAAACCGCCGCCGCACGGTCCGTGGGTCGCACGCGCAAGCACGCAAACTGTGCGCTGAGCCGACCTTCCGTGTATCGGAAGCACGAAGCGGGCGGCGTCGGGGCGCTGGCGCAAGTGCTTGCCCCGACCCCTGCAAGAACCCCCGCCAACCGGCGATCTTGCGGTGACCTGGAGAGCTGCGGAAGTCGTCACGTCGGGCGGCCTCGAAGCCGTGCTCCGGGGTCGAAAGCCCCGCGACGCCGGAGTAGGAGGAACCACGGAATGTCCGACGGCGCCCGTAGCCGCTTCGGTCGTGCTTGACCGTGAACCCGCGTACAGCGTCCACTGTCTACCTATGGAATTCCCAGCCATCCAGATCGAGGTCCTGTACTTCGAAGGCTGCCCCAATGCACCTCGTGCGGTCGAGCTCGTGCGCGAGGTGGTCGCAGCACTGGGCGTCAACGCGCGCATCACCGAGCGCGAGATGAAGGATTACGAGGATGCCGTGCGTAATCGCTTCCTGGGGTCGCCGACGATCCGCGTTGAGGGAGTCGACGTCGAGCCTCTCGCCGAGCCGCCGGCCGCACCAGCGTTCGGCTGCCGACTCTACGGGAGCGAAGGGGTGCCGCCGCACGAGCTGATCGAACGAGCCATTCGAGAGAGGGTGCGGTGAAGGGCAGAGTATGGGCACCGCTCGGCTCGGTTGTGGCCGCAATTGCCTCCTCGGCCTGCTGCTGGCTTCCGCTCTCCGCGGCGGCTCTGGGCCTCGGAATGGGCGGCGCAGCGGCTCTACTCGATCGCTTTCGGCTCCCACTCATCGTCGTGACCATCGGTTTCCTGGGCCTGGGCTACTACCTAAATTATCGACCGCAACGCGAATGCGCCCCCGATGACCCCTGTGCGGTCCCGGACGCGCGATGGAGGCGCGCAAGTCGGATCATGCTGTGGGTGAGCACGGGCGTGGTCTTGTTCTTCGTCGCGTTCCCCTGGGTGCAGCCTTATCTCCCCGCGGCGGCGGGGGGCGAGGCCGAGTTGAACTCTCGAGGTGCAGACCAGGTGGTCGCGCTCTCCCGTGATGCCCACGAGCTACGCGAGGCGTTCAACCGTGATCGCGGCTCCACGCGGCTCGTCGCGTTGCTCTCGCCCACCTGAGGCGAGTGCCAGAACGGCGCCCGTGTGGTGCAGAGCACGCTGGCAGCGATCCCCAATGCCCAACTGAAGGCATACATCGTGTGGGAGCCCATTCGTTCTTGGGACTCGATGGCGTCCGCGCGATCGAGCCAGGCGCTCGTCAGGGATCCACGGGCGCGGCAATTCTGGGCACACGGTCTCGACCTCGCGGTTCGCACGCAGAACGCGATCGATCTCAAGGGCGAGCCCGCGTGGGACGTCTACCTGCTCTACGACGCAAACGCGAATTGGGAGGCCGATGCGGTCCCCAAGCCCGCGGATTACATGCACCAGCTTGGCGGCAGGTTGCCGGACGACAAGTTGCTCGACCCCGACAGTCTCACGGCGCGAGTGTCCCGGATCGCGGAGTCAACACGCGGTCGTTGAGCGCCTCGCTAGGGCTCGGGGACTTGTGGCGGACCTCGTGACCCGCTCCACGCGGGGTCTCTCCAGACGCGCGGGAGCCTTTGAATCGGGCGGTCAAGTGGGCCGTCGGCACGGACGCGCGGTCGCGAATGATCCCCCAGCGTAACCCGCCATCGCAACTGCCAAGCCACAGCTATCGAAGAAGCTCGGCTCCGATCTGGGGCCGAGCTTCGGTGTTGGGGGCTGTGGGTGGCAGGCGGCCAGGTGGACCGGCGCCGGACGGCCAGCTCGCGTCGCGCCGGTGGGCGCCCACGATCGCCCGAGCGCGCGCCCGTCGCCCGGGCACCCGGGTATGGCCGCGGCTCGCCGGAAGGTCCGCCTCGCATGGCATCTTCACCACCACCCGGATAACGACCGCGCATTCCCATAGACTTACGTGGTTCGGATACTGACCTATTTGGGGAGCCATATGTGGCTGTGCATGGTCCCAGCGTCCCTTGCCTTAGGGCGGGGACGCATCGATCTTAAGGTCACCGCAGCACGAGCAGCTTGGCCCGGGCCGAATCTTCTCCGACACGGAGGCGCGCAAAGTAGATGCCTGGTGAGAGGCCTGCGGTCTCGGCCATCGACGCAGTATGCAGGCCGGCGCCGAGCGCTCCGAGATCGACTCGAGCCACCCGCCTTCCGTCCACCGCGAAGACCTCGATCACGACCATCGCGGCGCGTGGCAGCGCGAGCCGAACAGTTGCAGCGCCGCGCACCGGACCCTGAAATGCGAGCTCAAGCGTGGCCGGTGCCTCGGGGATGATGTCGCTCGGTGAATCTGGGTCGCCAGAAGTCGCGATGGATGTGCCATCCACGCCCCGCCCAGTGCTGTTGCCCTTCCCTCCAACCGCAAGTTGGTAGAGGTCGTAACCCACCACGGCCTCGCCCGAGCGCGTCTCGCCCTTGAGCGTTACAACGTCGGTCGTGGAGTCGAGCTGCAGGTCCGCACGCGCGAACTTGAGAACGCGATCGAGCTGCCCATCGTGGTTGACGTCGCGCAGGGTCGCGCGGTCGGCGCCCGGTTGTCGCCTCGCGGGGGCGTCGGCGAGCGTGACCGTGGCGAGATCGACCGTTGCCGCGTCGAACGCGGCGTTGCTCAGGATGACGGCGGTGACGTTGCCCTGTGCGTCGGCGCGCAGTGTGTTCGTCGGATCGCTGGGCTCGAGGTCCATGAGTGCGATGTGGGTGGGGTGATCGCGGTCGAACTCCCAAACTGCGCTGCCATTGCGGACGACGAGCAGGCGGTCCGAGGCCGGGTCGTAGGAGGTTGCTGATGGAAGAAATAGATAGTATGAGCTCACGCCCTGTTGCAGCGGCGGATACGACGTATTTGGTCCCACATTCCACCAGGTCGTGGATCGATCGAGCTCATTGATATGTAGGGTTTCCTGAGAGCTCCGAGGTTGTCCAGAGACCAATCCCATCGCGCTCTGCCAGGGCTCGTAGAACGCGAAGGCCCTCGCCTGGAATGCCGGGTAGACCCCGGAGGTGCTGAGTGAGTCCCAGGCGAGTGCATCCCGCACTTGCAGGGACCACGTATCCCGAAAGTACTGAGTTACGCGCTCTGCAGTGCCGGGGAACCGGGAACTGACCCCGCCGAAGGCGAGGAAACGATCTCGTTCGGGGTCCCACATCAGTGCGGCGTGCGCGCGCGCCATCGGTGCGGCCCCGCTGCTGTCCGGTCGGACCCAGCGCGGAGCGCCGACCAGTTCCAGCATGACGACCGAGGAACTCCCTTCGTACATCGCGCCGCCGAGCACCGCAATTCGATCTCTCAGGGCATCGTAGGCGATGGCGGCGCCTGCAAACCTCGGAGGCGGGACACCCTGCACCGAAAGCGGCGCCCATCTTGGATGGGGCCCAACTTGAAGCGTCCAGATTTCCGGCCGGGGAGGCCGATCATTGGATTCCCCCATGAGAACCCAGCGCAATCGCCTCGAGTCATACGCCGTCGCGTAGTACCCGAGATTCGGAGGAGGTGATCCAGCGTCCGTGATCTTGTCCCAGCGTGGAGGCAGGCCGGTCGTCAACCGCCAAAGGTCCATATTCAGTGTGTGTTGGTCGATCCCTGTTGGGCCGATGAAATCAGTCGCCAGGCTTGTTCCCGTGGTTGGGTCCGCAAGCAGGAGTCGGGGTTCGAGCGGGGGCCCGGCGCGGAAGGGTGCATCTGCAAGCGTCCACGTTGCAGGGTCGTCGCGGCGAATCACCCAGCTCTCAAGTGGACGATTCACCGAGAGCCAATTTCCGTCCGGCATCACCGCAAACAGAAGCGTCGGAGCCTCTGGCCCCGTCGGGGCTGCCTCGGGGAAGGGCTCCCACCGCGGGCTACCCGTGAGGTCGAGGCTCCAGATCGTTCCGTGCGAGTAGGCACCACCCGTGACGAGGAACCGGTTGGCTTGCGGATCCATCGTGGCCTGTGCGGAATGCGTCTCCCCTGGGGGGATGCCGCTTGCTTCGAGCGGCGACCACTGAGGCGTTCCCGAAAGATTGAGCGCGAGCAGGTCGTTCGAATCGTCGACGATTGTGCCATCGCGTTGAATCTTCGCACCACCGAAGACCAGCATGCGATCCCCAAGCGAATCGTAGGCCGCCGCAGCGCCGGAACGCGGCTCGGGCTCTTCGGGCACATTGAGCTTCTGCCAGCTGACTGGTGGGCCGCTGAGCGGCAGCGTCCAGACGTCGGAGAACGTCGCTTCATGCGACGAGGGACCGCCACCAAACAGGATCAGCCGATTGCGACGCGAATCCCGAACGAGGCAGAAGCCCCGGCGATCCTCGGGGCGAGGACTCTCCCCCTCGACTTCGTCGCGGCCATCGCGCGTGGTTCCGCCGGCCGGGACAGAGTATGCGAACAGGACCAGCGAGCCCGGACCCGAGATTCCCCCTGGGGGTGCGCCCGCGTACACGACGATGACCCTTTGCCCGATCGGGTCGGCACAGCCTCCTCGAAAGGCAAACGGGTTGGGCCCGCTGTTCGGATTTGCAATGCGCTCCCAGGGTGCTCCCGGGACCATCGTGCGAGCCCAGTACTCGCCGAGCGGTGAGGAGAAGCTTGGAAACAGGTAGAGGCGATTGTGACTACCGTCGTAGATCGAGATGCTGCCGGAGGGGAGTTGCGGCGGAGTGAGCCGGGCCCAGTCCGGGTCGGCCGCGACGATGGTTACGATTCCGCAAGCGCACAATGCGGCCAAGAGGACGATGCGAACGAAAGGCTTCCTCACGGTTGGGCTCCCTTACAAAGCAAGACGCCGGCCCGGCTCAGTGTCTGCCCGGACCGGCACCTGCGAGGAGGGTGCGCCGATCCTAACTCGTCGTCAACAGCAGCTTCACGCGTACGCGCTCGAACGGAGTGCCCAAGACGGGCTCGGCACGGGGCCTGCTACATGAGGACAATCATACAACTCGACGATCCCATTCGATGGCAACGCGGACGCCGCTCAAGTAAACTCGACCGAGCATGCCGTACAAGCCCAGCCGGATTGCCGCCCTCCTCGCCCTCCTGATCCTCGCTCCTTCCAGTCCGGCTTTCGCGTCGGAAACTCCACCTGGGGAGCGCGGGGTTCATTTGCTCCAATCCGACTCCCGGGGTGTCACGCTCGAGTTGGAAGTGGGGGCGCCGATCCTCACGCCGCTCCCGACGGCTTCCGACTTTGTCGAGCTCCAGTTGCCCGGGTTCGCGCCCACCGGCAGCGAGGGCGAGCCCGCGCTGCCCGCCCGCACGCTCTGGGTGGGCGTTCCCGAAGGCGCGACCATCCACGTCGAAGCATCCGCGCTCGAGACGCGATCCTTCGACGGGGTTCGGCTGGCGCCGCGGCTCCTGGTCGGGACGGACTCCGAAGACCCGGAGGCGACGCGGCCTGCGTTGGTGGATCGACTTGCCGCGCTCGCTTCGGGCCCGGCGTATCGCTCCGGGCCACTCGCCGCTCCACTCGCGGTGGTGCGGGGCGTGAGCGGACTCCGATCGCAGCGCGTGGCCGCCATCGAGGTTCGACCCGCGCGCTACGATGCCGGGTCGCGTCACCTCGATGTCGCGACACGAATCATGCTCCAGGTCACCTTCGAAGGTGGCGCCCCCGCAGCATCCTCCGCTCCGCTCGAACCGGCGTTCGAAGGGATCTACCGGGACCTCTTGGTCAACTACCAGAGTGCGCGCGCGTTTCGGCGCCCGGTGGCCTGGGATCGTCCGACTGCCCGCGGCATCTCGCCGTCCCGAGCGACGACCGCCTTCGATCCCGCCGCGACGTGGATTCGCGTTCGCGTCGCGAGCAAGGGCGTCCAGGAGATCCGGGGATCCGACCTCGAGACCGCGGGCGTTCCGCTGGCCAGCGTGGTCCCCGATGCGATCCGGCTGTTCACGCAACCGGGAATCCCGCAGCTGCCCGAGACCTCGTTTTGCGACTCGTGCGGCCTGGCCGAGGTTTCGATCCGGATCGAGGGCGGCGAGGACGGACGGCTCGACCCGGGGGATCGGATCCTGTTCTTCGGGCTCGGCGCGTCCGG
>Ga0315278_10005864_pt1 | contig 11141 bp, 4 predicted proteins | sample YL17G06_0_MG_FD_203880 | JGI IMG/M metagenome (GOLD analysis project Ga0315278, IMG submission 203880) | Sediment microbial communities from Yellowstone Lake, YNP, Wyoming, USA - YL17G06_0 | ecosystem: Environmental > Aquatic > Freshwater > Lake > Sediment | place: USA: Wyoming | collected... | reverse complement strand
AAGTCCAGAAATCTCTGTAATCGTTTTTGAAATCTGTACTACTAACCTTGATGGTCTCGTAAAAAGTCCCGATCTGTTACCCTGAACGCGTTTCAGGGTCGTAAGTCCTTGATTTTGTTAGATGCTGGATCAATACTGAATCAAGTTTAGCACAAGGTTCAGCATGACATTTTTTCTGGTTTTTGACTTTTTACGAATTCATCAACCTTGAATTTCTTGAAATTTTGTTAAGCAAATTTTGTCAGGATTTTCCCCCTCACCCTATCCCTCTCCCCCGTCTTCGGAGACTGTGTCACAATAAACGAGAAACTACTTCCGTTGAAACACGGGACAGGCGGTCGGGTGACGAAGCTTTAGAGCGGAAACCTTTCATCGCTTAGCTTCAGGCCTCCAAGCCCATGAAAAGAATCCCATTTCTAAGAAAGCCGATTACCCATAACTTTAAATGACCGCATTCTAAAGCTGAGGAACCTGACTGCCTGTCCCGCCGGAATCTACCCTCCATCATGATTACGACACAGTCTCTCGGGGGAGAGGGGAGGGTGAGGGGGGTGATTTCATCCGCCTACGCAGGAGACCACGGCCTTGGCCATGAAGGAATGCGTAACTCCGGATAGGAACCCTTTCAGCGACGGATGTGCCATGCTTCGGCGGATTTCGCTCACCGGCGGATGACCCACCGAAGCCTTGGCGCAGGTGGGTATGGTTTTTGGGGACCACGGGCTTGCCCGTAGGGCTCCATTGGTTCTTTTCGGTTGCGGCAACGCTGCGCTGTGTAATCAAGAGAGCGTGTAGTAGTTCTTCAGATCTCTCGAATTTTTCTCTTGACAAAATTAGTAAAAGGGTATTTATTTTTAATAGTTAGAGAAACCAATCTTTCGGATTATATACGGATTGGAGGATACAAAAATATTGTAGAATTTTTCCTTCTTTTCTGATTTGAGTTTGACTAATGTCTGTTTATAAATTGCCCTCTCGATTAGAATCGTCATTCCGGCGAAAGCCGGAATCCAGTCCTTTCAAGATTTTCTGGATGCCGGATCAAGTCCGGCATGACGGAAAACGCTGTTTATGGACAGACACTAATTAATTTTCGGGGGTAAGAAATGGAAGGGAACTACAAGAAGCCTGGCACTCGAAATGGTGAGGCTGGGCTTTGTTTTTTTATGGAGTAAAAAATCTAAAATAGAAGACCTTTCTGGTATCTTTATCGTGTTGAAAAGAGAGTTCTCAATAGGGAAAAAAAGAGATGGAAGAAAAAAAGTTTGATATAGACAAACTCCTTGCGGAAAAAGCCGAGATTGAGCGGATACTCAAATCGCAATTCAGTAAGACTGTGGCGGTTATGTTCACCGACATAAAGGGTTCCACCTCATTTTACGAACTGAGGGGTGATTTGGAAGGCAGAGCGATGGTTCACCAGCACAACGAGATAGTGATTCCCCAAATCACTCTCCACAATGGTACCCTCATCAAAACCATAGGCGATGCCACCCTGTCGTTCTTTGAAGATCCTTTCAATGCCCTTCACTCTGCCATTGCTATACAGCAGGCCCTTTATAACTACAACTTTGATAAAACTGAAACCGACCAGATTCATGTGAAAATTGGGCTCAACTACGGGACCGGTATTGTCCAGCAAGATGACATTTACGGCGATGTGGTAAATGTTGCAAGTAGAGTCGTATCCATCGCCGGGGCTGGTGAAATCATTATCCCAGAAGATTTTTATCGGAAGATGAGAGGCAATGACGAATTTATTTTCAGATATGTTGGTACGGTGACCGTAAAAGGGAAGCAGGAACCCTTCAGGACTTACAGGCTCTTATGGAACAAGGAAGAACTTTCCATTGGAAAATTAAGAGGTGGCACAGAAATACCGTATTACAAGGAAGGTTTCTTTGTTCTTGAGGCAAGCCAGTCCGGTCAGATATTAAAGGTGAGTGGTTATGAAAAAGAAAGTGCAGAAGAGGTAACCCTCATCCACTTTAAGGAAAAAAAATACAATGACAAATCCGTGAGGGAATATACAAGGGGAATCATAGAGCTCCTCAACAGGGCGAACAGGGAACAAGGGATAGGTGATGATCTTTCAAAGGGGCTGAAGGAATATGGCAGAAAACTTTATGATGAATTACTTCCCTCACAGATCAAGGAAAACCTCGCCTTGACGCAACAGAGGAATCTCTTGGTGAGTGTTGATGATACACTCGTTCACATCCCTTGGGAGTTATTGCATGATGGAAATGAATTTCTGTGCAGGAGATTCAGTACGGGCAGGAGGGTGAGCACCCGGCAGCCTATAGCGGTTGCCGCTCGAGCAGTAGGGCGGCCTTTGAAGATGCTGATCCTTGCGGACCCCTGCGGTGACTTGGCAGCCTCCTATAAAGAGGGTGTGGCTATTAAAAACGCAATCGGTGAACTCGACGATAAGATAGATGTATCATTAAAAACCTCGGATATTACGAAAGATTATGTCATAGAAAAAATACAGAACTTCGATGTCGTTCATTACGCTGGGCATGCCGAGCACGACGCCTCAGATCCAGGGCAGAGCGGTCTGGTTATGAAGAACGGCAGACTTACAGCGGCAGAGATAATGAATGCTCAAGGACCTGCGCCGATGCCTTCTCTTATCTTCTCCAACGCATGTCAGACAGGTCAGTCAGAGGAATTTAAGATAGACGAGGATTACGCCAACAAGGTATTTGGGCTGGCAAATGCATTCCTCCTTACAGGAGTGCAGCACTATATTGGCACATTCTGGAAAATTCCTGATGAGGCAGGATGCCATTTTGCGATTAGCTTTTATAAGGAAATCATCAACGGCATTCATATCGGGGAAGCTCTTCGGAAGGGGAGGGAGGCGCTGATTGAAAAATATGGCGATGGCAATATTGTCTGGGCGAGCTACATGCTCTATGGTAATCCTTCCACCCGATACGTGGAAACGGAAGAAAAGGTATTACCAGGAGAGTCCACAGTAAAGGTTGATGAAAGGGGCCCATCTTATTCAAGATTGAGGATGGATGCAGAAGCCCTGAAAGCCCCTACTCAAAAGAGTAAATATACAACCTCAGTTCTCATTGGCATTGCAGGAGTCATCCTCATTGCTTTGGTCTTATTTTTCATGAGGGAGAAATTTACGGGTGAGAGAGGAATCCCGATTGACCCGACTACCACTAAAATAGTAGTGGAAGTGAAGGAGAAAGAAACACCGAAGATCGACGAACTCATCACGGACCTTGCTCAGAAATACAGGGAAGGGAAAATTGAAAAACCTGAAGCCAGAAGGGATGCATGGAGTTCACGTCCCCTCACTATGGTCTTTATGGACATCAAAGACCATTCGGGAAATCAGAAAAGGGAAGATACTCTCTCCGGTCTTCTCACACAATCGCTTCCAAAAGACACACGCATCAGGTTGGTGGAACGTCAGTTCCTCATGAAGCTCCTTGAAGAGCTGAAATTGGGCACATCTGTCCTGGCCGATCCTGGTTCGTCCCTGAAATTGGGAAGGCTTCTGTCTGCCCAGATCATCATTTTCGGGAGTATCATTCCTGATGATTCGGAGCAAACCATCGTCCTCAAATGCATTGATACAGAGACAACCCAGGTCAGGAAAGTGATCAATGTCATCAATAAAGGGACGAATATCGATCCTAATAGCATCCATCATATTTGTACTCAGATCTCTGAATGGGTAAAAATCGATTTTCCCTTGCAGGGTAGAATTTTATCGCTGTCAGGTGATACTTGCATCGTTAATCTTGGAGAAATCCATGGACTGAAGGAGGGAGATAGACTTGAAGTCCTCCCAGATCAGGGAAAAGGTGTTGCAGATAGACGTGTAAGCGCTGAGCTCAGGATCGAGCAGGTCGGCAAGGATAGCTCAAGCGCAACTATTGTGAAAAAAGAGGGCAAGATCCTTAAAGGAAACAGGGTGAGGGAGAAGAAAGCCTAAAGAAAAAACAGTTACTATACATGACGACATAAATCTTATCGAGTTTGTCATTCCGGGCTTGACCCGGAATCCAGTGTTTTCCTGGATTCCTGCTTTCGCAGGGATGACGTCTTTTGTCGTGATTGATGTTGCTGAGTATAAAATCATCAGGATTCAGGGGGTCAAGGATAATTTTAATTGTGGAATGTAGATTGCACCTGCCGGTAGACAGGGAATGCGGAATTAAGAATCCGAAATCCGCAATCCGAATTCCGAAATTTTAATCATCCTGGAATCCTCGAATCCTTTTAACCGAGTCGATTGGAGAAGAACCTGAAAATTAAAAAATTATTAATTCCCCTGATTACGATCCTCACATTTATCTCATTCATTTCTGAAAAGAGCATTTCCGATGATAGCGGCACCTTCAGGGCACGGTGGTGGAGCTATTATGAAAGAGGCCTTGTACGGGCTGAGAAGGCAGACTGGGAGAATGCCCTCAACGACCTGAAAAAGGCCATATCCCTCCGGCTCAAAGACCAGAGGATGGCACGGACCTATGGGATGCACTTTATCGATTATTTCCCCCACCGGGAACTCGGCATCATCCACTTGAACAGGGGAGAATTTGATGAGGCCATACGTGAGCTTGAGGAATCCCTCCGGGCGGAAGAATCGGCAAAGGCAGTCTACTACCTGAACAGGGCTCGAGGCATCAGGCTAATGAACCAGAAAGATATATCCATACTTCCTCCTTCAATCACCTTGCACTCACCTTCGCCGGGAGCTGCCTTGAGAGATGCATCCGTCATAGTAAAGGGAAATGTCAGAGGAAATGGACTTATCTCGAAAGTGATCATCAATGGGACTCCTTATAGATTTGACCGGGCAGAAGAGTCAATCGACTTTACTCAGGAGATTCCTCTCGAAGAAGGGGTTAACAAAATAGTCATTACTGCCCAAGACCTGGTTGGCAATACTTCTGAAAAAGAAATCGCTCTGATAAGTGACCGTGAGGGGCCAGCCATAAACATAACCGATATTTCCAGAGAGGAGAGAGAGGGGCAAAAATTCGTGCGGGTGAAAGGAGAAGTTACGGATGACACGGGAATCCGCACCGTAGTGATACGGGATAAACAGACAGAGGCGGGTGATGTCAAGACCTATCATTTTGACCTGACCTTACCGGAGGAGACAAAGAAAACAAAACTGATCATTACGGCTTTCGATATACCAGGTAATTCGACAACCGCAGAGATTGACATTGAGCGGGAAATTACTGCCTTTAATCGGTGGCAGCAGCCAATACTGCTTGCATCCAATGTAAGTCAGCTCTTCTCCTCCGATAAAGACCCTCCGGTCATTACCCTCAAGGAAGCGGGGGACCCACCTCCTGTCTTTGTCGATAAATACTATGTTGAGGGAGAAGCGAGTGACAACAGAGCAGTTGAAAAGGTCGTTATTAATAATAAAGAAATTTCAACCAAGAAGGGGAAAAAAGTATTTTTCAGTAAAATTAACCCTCTCCGTGAGGGGATAAACAAGATTGTCATCGAAGCCTATGATTCCTCGGGCAATAAGGCAACCACAGAGTTTACGGTAAAAAGAGAGATTCCTGCCCCACTTCAGATTGGTTCACGGATGAGTTTTACCCTTCTGCCCTTTGACATCACGCAGGGTGATGTCTCTCTGGGCCATCGGGCCTATGACCTGTTAACAGAATCGTTTGTCGAGCAGAAGCGCTTCAATGTCATTGAAAGGGCAAAGCTCGAGCAGGTTCTTCTTGAACAGAAACTCGCAAAAGAAAAGCTTACCGACCTGAAATATTCCATCAAGGTAGGCAGAATCATGTCTGCAGACACCATGCTTGCTACATCACTCAAAGAAGATGCAAAATCCCTTGAGGTCATTTCACGGGTCATCAATACCATGACGTCAGAGGTGGTAGATGTCAAAGACGTCTATTCAGAGGATAAAAGTACCGCTGCTATCAAAGAGCTTATGACCGGGCTGGCATCAAAGATAGCCAATAGTTTTCCCCTGACCGAGGGAATGGTTATCAAAAAAGGCTCAAAGGAGGTTTACACCGACATCGGCGCATCGACGAAAACACGAAGGCACACAGGAGTGATCATTTGCAGGAAGGGTGATGAGATAAAACATCCTGTGACAGGCAAATCACTGGGTCAGGATATCATAAAGCTTGGCGAAGGTTTTATTGAAGAAATACAAGAGGGATTTTCAAAGGTAAGATTATCAGACAAACTCAAAGAGCAAGATGTCAAGATAAAGGACATGGTGATTACGAAGTAATCTCCCCATCCCCCCTTTAAAACATATCCCCTCTCCCTTGATGGGAGAGGGTTGGGGTGAGGGTGAAAAAACTTACCCTCCCTTTACTAAATGGAGTCCTTTTACCACCTCTCTTTTCTAAAGGGAGGTGGGAGGGATTATTGAAAGGGATTTCAGAGCCAATTTCTCATGGCAGCTTCTTCACTCTCGAACCATAAAAATCCAAAGATTCAACTTCTCCCCCTCGACGGGGGAGGGTGAGGGTGGGGGTGATAATTTTGGGGGTTGTTATGAGGGTAAAAAGACTCCTTAATATTATCTTTATTTTGATACTTATCCTGTCTTTCCCATTTATTTCTTTCTCAGAGGAAATCTATGAATACGAACGGATGTGGCCTGTATTAGGACAGCCGTGGTATTTTAATCGTCCCCATGGCTTAGCCGTAGACAGTGGAGGTTACGTCTATGTCGCTGACACATACAATCACCGCATCCAGAAGCTTACTTCAGACGGCCAGTTTGTCACCAAATGGGGAAGTTATGGCGGTGGAGACGGGCAGTTTGATGACCCTTCGGGCATAGCCATAGACGGCAGCGGAAACGTCTATGTTGTAGGGAGAGGGAATGGCCGCATCCAGAAGTTTAAATCCAATGGAGAGTTTGTGGGCAAATGGGGAAGTTATGGTAGTGGAGACGGGGAGTTTGATTCCCCAGCTGCCATAGCCATAGATAGGAGTGGTTACGTCTATGTCGCTGATACATACAATCACCGCATCCAGAAGATTACCTCAGACGGCCAGTTTGTTACTAAATGGGGAAGTAATGGGAGCGGGGATGGACAGTTTAGTTGGCCTAATGGCGTAGCCGTGGACAGCAGTGGTAATGTCTATGTCGCTGACACGGGGAATAACCGCATCCAGAAGTTTACATCCAATGGCCAGTTTCTCACAAAATGGGGAAGTTCGGGGAACGGGAACGATCAGCTTAGCGCCCCTTGTGGGATAGCGGTAGACAGCAGCGGCTATGTTTATGTCGCTGACTCGGAGAATTCCCGTGTCCAGAAGTTCACAACCAACGGGCAATTTGTCACCAATTGGGGAAGTTCGGGCAACGGGGACGGTCAGTTTGGCTGCGCTTTGGGGATAACGGTTGACAGCAGCGGTAATGTCTATGTCACTGACATATGCGATAACCGTATCCAGAAGTTTACGTCAAATGGGCAGTTTATCTCCAAATGGGGCAGTTTGGGCAGTGGAAACGGGCAGTTTTTTTTGCCAGGAGGCATGGCAATAGACAGCGTTGGAAATGTCTATGTGGCTGACTCAGGTAATTCCCGCATCCAGAAGTTTACATCCAATGGTCAGTTTGTTACCAAATGGGGAAGCGTGGGCGAGGAAAATGGTCAATTTAATTCGCCACAAGGAATAGCAGTGGATGGCAGTGGCTATGTCTTTGTCGTTGATACATACAATTACCGTATCCAGAAGTTTACCTCAAATGGCCAGTTCATTGCTAAATGGGGAAGTGAAGGTATCGGAGATGGTCAGTTTAGAAGACCTTGGGGCATAGCCATAGACAGTAGCGGCAATGTCTATATCTCTGAAGTAGATAATAACCGCATTCAGAAGTTTAACTCCAATGGCCAGTTCATTACTAAATGGGGAAGTGAGGGCAGTGACGATGGCCAGTTTTTTGTGCCACAAGGTATAGCAGTAGACAGCAGTGGTAATGTTTATGTCGCTGACTCATATAATGCTCGCATCCAGAAGTTTACCTCTGTCGGCCAGTTCGTGACCAAATGGGGCGAAGAGGGGCAGTTTATGGAACCTTGGGACTTAGCCGTTGACAGCAGCGGTAATATCTATGTTGCTGACACATTGAATCACCGAATCCAGAAGTTAACGCCAGACGGACAGTTTGTCACCAAATGGGGAAGCCTTGGCAGTAATGCGGGTGATTTTTCTTTTCCGGGGGGAATTGCAGTAAGTTCAGATGGTCAAGTTTATGTTTCTGATACTGGTAATAACCGCATTCAGGTATTTAAGCCGGAATCCTATATTCCAAGCAACAAAGTCATGAAAGCTATCGTGGTAGCAGGGAGCGGTCCCTATAAGGGGAACAACCTCTGGGACGCAACCGAGATGAACGCAAACTTTGCCTATCGTGTATTGACCTATCAGGGATACACCAATGACACGATTTATTATCTCTCTTCAGACAGGAATCTTGACCTCAATGGTGACCGCATCCCTGATGTGGATGCAGATGCAACGAATAGCAAGCTTCAAAGTGCGATTACCCAGTGGGCAAACGATGCGGAAAGCCTTGTCCTCTACCTGACAGGCCATGGAGGGGATGGGACATTCAGGATGTCAGAGACAGAGATCCTCAAAGCCGAGGACCTTGCTTCATGGCTGAATGCACTGCAAGAGACAATGCAGGGACTCGTCACTATCATCTACGATGCCTGTGAATCAGGGAGCTTTGTATCGAAGCTTGCTCCGCCATCAGGGAAGCAGAGAATCCTCATCACCAGTACATCCCTTGGGGAGCCTGCCTATTTTTTGAGCCAGGGGGCGCTCTCCTTTTCCTACCCATTTTGGAGCCAGATCTTTGGGGGTGCAAAGATCTATGATGCCTATGTTATGGCAAAGGATGTTGTAGGGGTAGCAATAGGTGCAGGGAAGTCCCAGAATCCCGAGATAGACGACAATGGCAACGGCATTGGCAATGAGAAGAACGATGGGGATTTAGCAAGGAACAAGTACATAGGCAAAGGCTTTGCCACAGCTGGAGATATTCCTCTCATCAGTACCATCAGTCCGGACCAGAGACTCAGCGGTCAGACCTCAGCAACAATTACGGTAGAAATAGTCTCAACAGGAAGAATAACAAAGGTATGGGGGGTCGTCTATAGTCCTGACTTAATTAACACACCGGGTAACCCGATCACAGACCTTCCGTCTTTTGATCTCAAATGTATTGATCAAGAAAAGAAAAAATATGAGGGAACGTATAATGGCTTTACGGTCGAAGGGACATACACGGTTACGGTGTATGCAATGAACGAGGCAATGATCATCTCATTGCCAAGAACGACAGAGGTGGAACAGCTTCTGTCTACTCAGTATACCCTCACCGTATCTAAGTCAGGAACAGGGAACGGTACGGTGACGAGCAGTCCTTCTGGCATCGATTGTGGTTCTGATTGCAGCGAGTCATACAATCAGGGAACGAGCGTAACCTTGACTGCCACGGCGGCCTCCGGTTCGATCTTTGGAGGTTGGTCAGGGGCATGTTCAGGAACTGGGACATGCACCGTAACCATGAATGCCGCAAAGAGTGTGACTGCCACCTTTAATCCCCAAGCCGTAGGATATACTCTCACCGTAGTTAAGTCAGGAACAGGGGCTGGAACAGTCACAAGCTCCCCGGCAGGTATCAATTGTGGGGATGATTGCAGTGAGAGTTATTCGAAGGTTCAGAAAGTGAAGCTGACAGCCAAGGCCGATGCGAGTTCAACCTTTGCAGGCTGGTCGGGTGGGGGTTGTTCGGGGACAAAGACGTGCACGGTCACGGTGGGTGCTCCAGTAACTGTGATAGCGGATTTTGCATTGAAAATCCCTGACATTTCAGTCGCTCAAACCCCCATCAATTTTGGTGATGTGAAGCAAGGGAAGAAAGTAACGAAGACATTAAAGATTATGAACAATGGTACAGGAGAATTGGTGATAACGCTTTCAGGGTTGGAGGGGATAGATTTTCACATTCAGGGGAGTAGTAGTGTCACCATCAAGGCCAAGAAGAGTTATACTTTGAAGGTTCTATTTACGCCGAAATCAGCAGGATTAAAGATAGGAACCTTGAGGATAACTTCCAATGATTCCGATACACAGACCATCGACATCTCATTGAGCGGGACAGGTCAGTAGTGTCATTATGGAAAGAATGACCAAATATGAAAAATTGTTTTTAAGTTACTTATCTCAGTTTAGTGATCTTCAATCAAGAAACTGGTGGGTGATATAAGTGATGGTCTCGTAAAAACTCAAAAAACAAAGGAAATGTCATGCTGAACTTGTTTCAGCATCTCAAAAGTTTTTTTATTCCTTTGGGAAAAGCACCTTCCATCCCCATCCCTGCCTACCGCAGGCAGGCACAGGAGGGGGTTTTGGGGTGCGGGTTTTGAATAAATAATTTTTGGGATTGTTGTGATGTCAAAAACATTTCTTAATATTTTCTTCATTTTACTTTTTTTCCTGTCTTTCCCGTTTATCTCTTTTTCAGAGGAGATTTATGAGTACGAAAGGATGTGGCCTGTATTAGAGCAGCCGTGGTATTTCAATGCTCCTCTTGCCATAGCCATAGACGGCAGCGGTAATGTCTACGTTGCTGACACATGGAATCACCGCATCCAGAAGTTTACCCGAGATGGGCAATTCATTGTCAAATGGGGAAGTGAAGGCAGTGGAAATGGTCAGTTTGATAGACCTTCTGGCATAGCCGTAGACAGCAACGGTAATGTCTATGTTGCTGACAGATATAATGGCCGCATCCAGAAGTTTACCTCAAGTGGCCAGTTTATCACCAAATGGGGAAGTAGAGGCAGCGGAGATGGGCAGTTTGGTGACCCTTTTGGCATAGTGGTAGACAGCAGCGGTAATGTCTATGTTGCTGATGGACTCAATAATCACCGCATCCAGAAGTTTACATCAAGCGGTCAGTTTATCACCAAATGGGGAAGTTATGGCGGCGGAGATGGGCAGTTTTATTTCCCTTCTGCCATAGCCATAGATAGTAGCAGTAATTTCTATGTAACTGACAGAAATAATCACCGTATCCAGAAATTTACATCAAGCGGGCAATTTATCACCAAATGGGGAAGTTATGGCGGCGGAGATGGGCA
>Ga0315278_10005863_pt1 | contig 11141 bp, 11 predicted proteins | sample YL17G06_0_MG_FD_203880 | JGI IMG/M metagenome (GOLD analysis project Ga0315278, IMG submission 203880) | Sediment microbial communities from Yellowstone Lake, YNP, Wyoming, USA - YL17G06_0 | ecosystem: Environmental > Aquatic > Freshwater > Lake > Sediment | place: USA: Wyoming | collected... | reverse complement strand
GTGGAGATGAGCGCGCGCGCGATCCAGCAGGCGCCCTTCCGCGTGCTCGTCGCGGCCAACATGCCGGCCGTCCTGGTCGAGATGGCCTTCCTGAGCAATCCACAGCAGGAAGCCCAGCTGGCCACGGACGGGTTCAAGAACGGTGTGGTTCAGTCGCTGTACGACGCCATCCTTCGGTACCGCGCGCGCGTCGAGGCCCAGGCGACGGGCCGCCGCTAGCGTCATGGCCGTCACGACACGATTCGTCGCGCTGACGGTGATCACCGCGGCCGCGGTTGGCGTCGCGGCATGGGCGACCGTCCGCTATCTGGGGCCGCCGCGCGGCGCGCCGGCGCCGCCTGCGTCCGCCGCCACCGCGGGCGCCAACCAGCAAGGCGCGGAAGCGCGGCGGATCAAAGCCACCCTGTTCTACGTCGCTGCCGGCGGGCTTGGGCTCGCCGCCGCCGAGCGTGACGTGGCGTTCGCGGAGGGCCCGTCCGAGCAAGGCAAGCGGATTGTCGAGGCACTGCTCGATCCCGCTCCGGCCGGGCTGGCGTCCGCGATTCCTCCCGGCACGACCTTACGCGGGCTGTACGTCGGCGAACACGGTGACGCGTACGTCGATTTTGGCGGCACGCTGCGCTCGAACCACCCGGGCGGGTCGCGGAACGAGATCTTGACGGTCTACGCCATCGTGTCCGCACTGACGGTGAACCTGCCGGCCATCACGTCGGTGCAGATCCTGATCGATGGCCATGAAGTCGACACCCTCGCGGGGCACGTCGACCTGCGCCGCCCGCTACCGAACGCCAGGCAATGGATGGAGAAAGGGACGTCATGACACGGATCGACAACAGGGGCGCAGATACGCTTAGGCCGGTCACGATCACGCCGCAGTTCCTGGTGCACCCGGAAGGGTCGGTGCTGATCGAAGCGGGCCTGACGAAGGTGATCTGCACCGCCAGCATCGAGGACCGCGTGCCGCCGTTTCTCCGCAACAGCGGCAAGGGCTGGGTGACAGCCGAGTACGGCATGCTGCCGCGCGCCACGACCACCCGCTCGACACGCGAGGCGTCGTCCGGCAAGGTTGGCGGCCGCACGCAGGAGATCCAGCGACTCATCGGCCGATCCTTGCGCGCCGTCACCCGCCTCGAGGAACTGGGCGAGCGCACGGTCTGGATCGACTGCGATGTGATTCAGGCCGACGGCGGCACGCGGACGGCATCCATCACCGGCAGTTACGTGGCGCTCGTGCTCGCCCTGCGGACGCTCGTGAAACGTGGCGTGCTGTCACACGTACCGGTCCCCGACCATGTCGCGGCCATCAGCGTGGGAATCGTGGACGGCGTACCGCTGCTGGATCTCGCGTACGAGGAAGACTCACGCGCGGACGTCGACATGAACGTCGTCAAGACCTCCGATGGGCGGTACATCGAAATCCAGGGAACGGCCGAGACCACGCCGTTCGACAGGGGCCGGTTGAACGAACTGCTCGACCTGGCCGATGCCGGGATCGCAGAGCTCGTCGCGCTGCAGACGCAGGTGCTTGGGTAGGTGCGCGAGCCCATGCGACTGCTGGTGGCCACGACCAACCGCAACAAGCTGCGCGAGATTCGCGCCATCATGGATGGGCTCGACATCGCGCTGGATGGCCTTGACGCGTTCCCTCCGATCGCGGAGCCGGAGGAAACCGGGCACACCTTCGCAGACAATGCCCGGCAGAAAGCCGTCTACTACTCCACCCAGCTCGGCGTGCGGGTGGTCGCCGAAGACTCTGGTTTGGAGATCGACGGGCTCGGCGGCGAGCCGGGAGTCCACTCGGCTCGTTACGGCGGCGCGGTGGCCGACACCTATCCGCAGAAGTTCGCACTGGTGTACGCCGGCTTGCGCGATCGCGACGCACGTGGCAGCCCGGCCCGGTTCGTGTGCGCCTTGGCCGTCGCGGATGGTTCGCGCGTCCTGTTCGAAGCCCGAGGCACCATCGAAGGCCGCATCAGCGATGCGCCCCTCGGCGAGGGGGGGTTCGGCTACGATCCGATCTTCTTCTATCCGCCGCTCGGCCGGACGCTGGCGCAGTTGGCGGAACACGAGAAGTCGCTCGTGAGCCATCGCGGCCAGGCGTTCCGGCAACTGCACGCCCACCTGGCCGCCCATCCGACACTCCTCCACCCATGACCGAGCCAGAACCCGGCGGGCGTGGTCCGCACGCGACGGCGACCCCCGTGCGCCTCGACGTGTGGCTCGATATCGCGTGCCTGTTCAAGACCCGGTCCGAGGCGCAGAAGGCCTGCCGCGGCGGCAAGGTGGAGGTGAACGGCCAGGGAGCGAAGCCGCATCGGGTGCTGCACGCGGGTGATCAGTTGCGCATCACGCGCGCCGCCGGACGCAAACAGCAGGTCATCGTCAAGGCCCTCGCCGAGCACCACATGCCTAAGGCCGAAACCCGCCTCTTGTACGATGACATCACCCCGCCGCCCACGCCCGAAGAATTGGCCGTTCGCGAACTCGAGCGCCACTTCTGGAAGTCCCGTTTCAAGGCGGCGCCGCGCACGCCGAACCACCGCGAGCGCCGGCGCCTCCGCAGCGTCAAAGAGGGAGAGGGGTAGAATGCCGGGGCTCGGGGCTCGAAAGAAAGGATACGACAATGCGCGCAGCCGCTTTCCTGGTGATGTCGCTCCTCGCCGCCTCGGTGGTGTCCGCTCAGCCGCCTGCCGTACCCGTCGCCGGGTCCTGGGAAGGCACGCTCGACGCCATGGGCACCAGGCTCAGAATCGGCGTCGACATCACTCGGCAGCCGGATGGCACGTTGACCGGCACCATGAACAGCCCGGATCAGGGTGCGTATGGTCTGCCGCTCACCGACATCTCGTTCACCGATCGCGTGTTGAAGTTCATGCTCAAGGTCGCCAGCGGCACCTTCGAAGGCACGCTGAACGACGCGGGTTCGGAGATCGCCGGGACGTGGCAACAGGTGGGCGCACTGCCGCTGACGCTCAAGAAGGTCGACAAGCTCTCCCGGCCCAATCGCCCGCAGGAACCGAAACCGCCGTTCCCGTACCGCTCGGAAGACGTCGCCATCGTCAACGCCCCAGGCCGGGTCACACTTGCAGGCACGTTGACGCGGCCGGAGGGGGCCGGGCCATTCCCTGCGGCGGTCCTGATCTCGGGCAGCGGACCGCAGAATCGCGACGAGGAACTGCTGGGCCACAAGCCGTTTCTTGTCCTTGCCGACCACCTCACGCGCCGCGGCATCGCCGTGCTCCGCTACGACGACCGTGGCATCGGAAAGTCGACCGGCGACTTCGGCGCCGCGACCAGTGAGGATTTCGCTGGCGATGCCCTCGCGGCCTGGGAGGCCCTGCGCGCCCGCGCGGATATCGACCCGCGCCGCATCGGCCTGTTCGGTCACAGCGAAGGCGCGCTGATCGCCCCCATGGTGGCGGCCCGCACGCCGGGTATCGCCTTCGTGGTGATGCTCGCCGGTCCCGGGGTCACCGGCGAGCAGATCATGCTGAAGCAGGCTGCCCTCATCATGAAGGCGAGCGGCGCGTCCGACGCCGCGATCGCCGCCAACACGGGCCTGCAGAAGCAGGTCTTCACGATCCTGCGTGAGGAGACGACCACGTCGCGCATCGTCGAGCGCCTCAGCGCCATCACCGTCCCCGGTCCGAAAGAGGCGTCGGACAGGCTCGTGAAGCAGTCGTCCTCGCCGTGGATGCGCTACTTTGCGCTGTACGATCCGGCGCCGGCCCTCGAGAAGGTCACGTGCCCGGTGCTCGCTCTGGCTGGCGAACTCGACCTGCAAGTGCCCGTCGACCAGAACCTGCCGGTGATCGAGGCGGCGCTGAAGAAGGGCGGCAACAAGGACTACTCGGTGGTTCGCCTGCCCGGGTTGAACCACCTCTTCCAGGCGTGCAAGACCGGTACGCCCGCCGAGTACGCGCAGATCGAAGAGACGATGGCACCCGTCGCGCTCGACACGATTGCGACATGGATCCGGAAGAGGACCGGCCTGGAGAAGTAGGTCCGGGTGTTCGTTCCGCGTGGGGCTGTCCCCCGCCCATTCACCAGTGCTGGATCTCGTCGGCGTCCGGCGGGGCCGGTCGGTGGAGACGGTCTTCGAGCCATCGGCCGACGACATCCCGGCTTCCGAGCCCGATCGCCAGCGCGGACGCCAGCGTCACGCCTCCCAGCAGGATGAGAAGCGCGGACGGAACGATCGCCCGCCCGATCCCCACGTGATCGAGAGCGACGGCGCTCGAAAGGATCACGATGCCGCTTTTCGTGAGCACCCCGAGGAGCTTGGCTGAGGCGAAGCCGCGGTTCACCGCGCCGATCAGGACGCTGCGTGCAACCACCCGCGACGTCAGTATGCCGGCAACGAAGATACCGACGCCGACCGCCAGATTGGGCAGGTACAGGAAGAACCGGCGGGTCAGGTCCGACGCAAGCGCGGCGTCGAGCGCATACAGGATGAGTGCCGCCGTCATCAGGGCGAACACGACCTGCACCAGCCTGACCACCACCGCGGTGGCGCTGAGAATTCCGGCTCGTTCGAGCCACGAGGTCAGACCGAGCCGGTTCGCCTTGCGTTCCACGGCCGATCGCCGCAGCAGGAACCTGGCCATCCGGCCAGCCACCACCGCCAGGGCCGCACCAATCACGAGGAACAGCAGGCTCGCCAGCACGTTCGGAAGCACCGCCAGGGACTGCTTCGCGAACTGTTGCCAGGCCTGCGCGAGCACCTGTTGCACCACTTGCCACATGTCACCCTCCCCCTTCTCACGCCCGTTGGCGTCAGAGCCTGCCAGAAAACAACGTTGTGACTGGTTGTTGTCCTACAGGCTCCTATGGCCGACCCGAACACACGCCATGTAAACCTCATTCATTGACAGGGCCTTGCCTTCGTCATCCGACATGCCGGGTCATCGGCGGTCCGGCGTCCATCGTTCGCGAAGGTAGTCCTTCTGCTGTTCGAACATCGCGCACAGCCGCTCGAGTCTGGCCTCAACCTCCATGGCATCCTCATCAGCGACCTCCATGACAAACGATGCGACGCGCCCCATGTAGAGCGGCAACGTGGCGCGGACAAGGGCATCACGGTCCCTGATGCGGTGGTGATGGGCGGCGGCCAGATCGTAGACGACGCGGACCCAGAGCTCGTCGCCGATGACGAACTCGCGGCCGTCACGGGAGGCGGCATCCCTCAGGCGAGCGAGAATGGCGCGATCGAACATCGTCTGCCAGATGCCATCCAGGTCCCGCACCCCGCGCCGGAAATGGTCGATCATGCGCGCCGGGTCGACCCGGAGCGGATCGAGCCCGACGCCGTACTGGAACCCGACGATCGGCACCGGCTGTGAGCCCTGCACGGACTGCCAGCGGTCTTCGTGAGTCTCCATCAGCCTGAACACCGTACCCAGCACCTGCACCAGCATCGCGCTCAGGTCGGCGGCGGGGTCCTTCGGGTCGTGGAGTTTGGCCCCGAGAAACGCCTGGCGGATCCTGAAGTCCCCGCAGATCGCCGTGGTGGTCATCCAGATGTCGATACCGTAGCGAGCGACGTCCGTCTCCCAGACCGGCAGGCTCAAGTAGTGGCGAATCAGCGGGAGGGACATCCCGAAGTCGCCGCCGATCGGCTGTCGGATCTGCTTCCCGTAGAGCGCGCGCGTGATCGGGTACACCACGTTGTTCGTAATCGTGCCGTCGAACTTGTGGCGGAGGTAGTACGGCGCCACATAGTCGACTCCCTGGTTCATCACCGGGGCGACGAGGAGGTGGATCCACTCGGGCGTGATGCTGCGCAAGTCTGCGTCGACGACGGCGCACGCCTGGGCACCAAGGATGTCGGCCGCCCGGAAGATCGTCCGGAAGGCGCTGCCCTTCCCGGGCAGCCCGTGATACGGGACGGTGAACCGGTGAATAGGGCGCACAGGGTGCGACACGAGAACGAGCGCCGCGTCGAGCCCGCTCGTCCCAGCCACGATGGCCGGCGTGTCGTCGGTCGACCCGCCGTCGGAATTGAGAATGACGGAGTGGGCACCGGGAAAGTACTTCGCGAGGCCGGTCTGTGCGGCCTGGACGACGTGCCCGATCGTCGACGCGTTCTGGTAGCTCGGGATCCCGACGACGATGTCGGCGCGGCCGATCTCGGCGAGGCGTGCGAGCACCTCCGGAGTCAGGACATCGGGCGCACTCATGACCGGCCCAGCCATGAGCGTGGACGAACCCGAACGACTTCGCGCTGCCAGCCGTCGAGCAAAGCGGTAACGGCCTCGGCCCAGCCGGCCGGCCCGCTCGCCTGCGTCACGAGGGCGGTCGGCACCTTGCGCAGGAGTCGGATCGTCGCCCCGTTCATGTCGCTGCGGATAATAAAGGGGCGATCGACGGCCCGGAGCATCGACATGTCGTTCAACCCGTCGCCCAGGCCGGCCATCACCACGGGGCCTGGCTGCTCGGGAAACAGGGTGCGCAGCACGGCCACGGCCTGTCCCTTGTCGGCGTCGCCGATCGCGTGGTCGTACCTTCCGCCCGAGACGGCTCTCAGGCCGCGCCGGCGCAGCGCCTTCAGAAACCGGCTTCGCGTCGCAGGGTCTGCTCCACACAGGGTGAACGGCTCATCGTACTGGCGCAGTTTGGCGAGTTGGGCGTCGAGCGCCGACAATCCGCAGTCAGCCGCAACGTCGCTGACGGTCATGTCGGCGAAGCCGACGACGCGCACACGTTCGGCGGAGGCGACTTCGCGCAGAATGGTCACCACCTCCGGGTAATGCCGACCGAGTTCGAGCACGAACCGACCGCCCGCGACCACGGCCGTGGGAGGGACATCGCGGAAATAGCCTGCGGGCGCGACGATGGCGCCGCCGTTCTCCGGGATGAACGGATGGCTGATCCCGAGCCGCTGCTGGAGTGCTTCGATCTCGGCGCGCGTCTTGCTCGAGCACAAGACGAGCGGGATGCCGGCGCGCTCGACGCGCTGGAGCACGGGCAGGGCCGGCCCGATCTCGTACGTCACCGGATCCAGCAGGGTCCCGTCGAGATCCGTCACAATGACCAAACCCATCAGTGTGCGCCCCTCCCCTCACGTCACCGCATACTCGACGCAGTCCTCGTCAACGGCCACGCGCAACTGCTCGAGGACATCGGGAATCGCGGCCGCGATCCGATTCCAGTTGGGGATCAGGGGCGCGCCGAGCGGGTCCTCCAGAAAGCGCTGGTAGGCGGTGCGGAGCGCTTCGGAGAAGACGGCGACCATGCTCTCCTCGTCGTGGCGGTCAAAAAACAGGCCGTTGATCGCGGCATCCGCGTGATAGCGCGTGATCGTGTCCTGTGCCGTGCGGATGTACTGCACGAGCAGCGTCTGGAACAGCCCCTCGGTGAACACAACGCCCTCGGCCGCCAGCGTGCGGATCAGGTTCTGCGCGATGTCGGTGCACATGCGCGAGAGGCCCTTCGACCGGTCATCCGCAGACACGACCTGATGTTTGTGGTCGTAGTTGGCGCACAACTCGGTCTGGCAGATGCGCTGCAGTGCGCAGTTCCGGTGCACTTCCGCCAGCATCCCGACTTCGAGGCCCCAATCGGACGGGATCCGGTTGACGCGCGCGAGGTCGGCCTTCATCGCGAATTCACCGGCCAGCGCATAGCGGAAGCTGTCGAGGTAGACGAGGAGCGGCTGCCGCCCGACGACGGCCTGCAGCGAACGGAGCAGCGGCGTCATGAACAGGCGCGTCACGCGCCCGTTCATCCGGTCGCTCACCCGCGCGTAGTAGCCTTTTGCGAACTCGAAGCCGAGGGACGGGTGCACGACCGGATAGCAGAGTCGGGCCAGGAGTTCCCGGTCGTAGGTCGTGATGTCGCAGTCGTGCACCGCTATCACGTGACAGCGTGCCTCGCTCAGCACGAGTCCGTACGCGATCCAACACGCAAACCCCTTGCCGGCCACGGTGGCCAGGAGCCCCGCGTCGCTCAGCCTGGCGAGCGTCGCCTGCACCCGCGGGCCATCCAGCCAGATGATCCGCACGCGCTGGTGGGACTGCCCGAAGATCTCCCGCGCCCGGGCCACGCCCTCTTCGGACGCCAGGCCGAGACTGACCACCACCGTATCGAGGTACCGCACGCGCCGCAGGTGGTCCACGATACGCGCCAGGGCAGGCCTGTCGAGCTCATCGACGAGGCACGGCAATACCAACGCCACCGGTTCCGCGAGGGTGAAGCGCTCCAGATCCCGCTCGAGGTGCTCGACCTTCGCGTGGCCGAGCCGGTGGAGGGTCGTCACCACGCCAGTCTGATAGAAATCGGCCATCTCAGGATCCCCCGCACCCCGGATGGTACGGTGGCGGAATTCCGCCCGCCATCATGTGCGGACCTGATTTGTCACGGAGAATGGCTGTAGGAGCGTTTCCCGGGCTTGGGGACGTACAATTCGGGGCATGATCGGCTTCGGAGTTCGAAGGCACCTCGCCTCGACCGTGATCGTTCCGGCGTCTGCACGGCGGGCGACGATCGGAACGGTGCTGTTTGCCGGGTTCGGCCTGACCATCGTCCTCTGGGTAGCCGCCGGTGTCGATCTCGCCCTCCGGTTCGAAAAGACCAACCGGGACACGAACACGATGACGGATCGTTTCCTCGATTCGGAGCAGGCGTTGGCCGACGTTCGCACCAGCGTCCTGCTCGGGGCCATTGACTGGCGCGATGCGATGCTCGATAGCGGAGGGCCGGATCGCTCGGAGTTCTACCTGGCCCAGCTTCAGCGCTATCAGGCCACCTGCGCCGAGAGCCTGGCCGAGCTCCGGAAGAGCAGCGACACGATAACCGCGTCGGACTCCCTGGCGACGCTCGCCCGCGAGGTGGACGAGTACTGGGCGTCCGTCCTGCCCATCATCACGATCCCGCCGGCGCAGCGGGCCGCCGACGTCCGTCGGATCCTGAGCGATCGGATCCTCCCCCGGCGCGCAAACGTCGAACGCATCGTGGCGCAGGCCCAGTCCTTGAACCGGTCACACCTCCAGCAGCAGCAGCGCCGGGAGGCCGAGGTGTACGCGCGCTCGACGAGCCGGTTTCTGATCACGGGCGGCCTGGCCCTGCTGCTGAGCCTGGCCGTCGGCGCCTTCGTCACCAGTCACGTCAGCCGTCTCGAACGAGGGCTCAGGGCTCAGCTGGCGACCAACGCCGAGAACGCCGCCGATCTGCATCGCTTGTCGGCCCGACTCGTGCGCGCGCAGGAGGACGAGCGCCGGCTGATCGCGCGCGAGTTGCATGACGAAATCGGGCAGGCGCTGACGGCCGTGAAGATGCAGCTGTCCCTGGCGCGACGCTCGGTCCCGGAGGAACAGACCGCGGCGATCGACGAAGCTCGGGCGGTCACCGACGCCGCCCTTCAGTCGGCCCGCCAGCTTTCGCGCCTGCTCCATCCGCCGATGCTGGACGACATGGGACTGGCACCCGCGCTCGACTGGTACCTCAAGGGATTTGCGGATCGGAGCGGGATCGCGACGGAGTTCCTCCATGCCGGCATGGACGACCGTCCCGCGCCGGAAGTGGAGACGTGCCTCTTCCGCGTCGTCCAGGAGGCCACCACGAACATCGCCAAACACGCCTCGGCGACGTCGTGCCACGTGTACCTGCAGCGCCTGCCGGCCAGCGTCGTGCTGACGGTCGAAGACAACGGGCAGGGCTTCGAGCCGAACACCGCCCGGCGCGGCGCCGCGGAGAATCTCGGACTGCTGGGTATCGAGGAGCGCGTCTCGGATGCTCGCGGTTCGTTTCGTATCGACAGCTCGCCCGGGCATGGCACGCGCGTCAATGTGGAGTTGCCCGCGGTGAGCGGCGGCGTGGCTGACGCCTGTGACGGCACACACGGTGACGACGGGGACGAGACCACGGGTGAAGAGGGCAGCCATGATTCGCATCCTGCTCGCGGATGATCACACACTGGTGCGTCAGGGCCTCCGGAGGATTCTGGAGGAGCAGGCGGACTGGCAGGTCGTGGCGGAAACCGCCGACGGGCGGGAGGCCGTCCGCCAAGCCATCGAACTCCAGCCGGACGTCGTCATTCTCGACATCGGCATGCCCCGGCTGAGCGGCATCGAGGCCGCCCGGCAGATTACGCGGCGGCTCCCGGCCGTGCGCGTCCTGATGCTGTCGATGCACGCCGATGAAGCGCACATCACGCAGGCCGTGGAGGCCGGCGCGAGCGGGTACCTGTTGAAGGACTCAGCCGACGACGACCTCGTGAAGGCCGTGACGGCCGCCGTTCAGGGCAAGTCGTTCTTCAGTCCAGCCGCCGCAGCGGTCCTGCTCGATGACTACCGCCGATCGCTGGCGCGACGCGGGATCACCGACCGCTACGACTCGCTGTCCGAGCGCGAGCGCGAGGTGTTCCAGTTGATGGCCGAAGGACACAGCAACAAGTCCATCGCGACGATCCTGGGCGTCTCCCCCGCCACGGTCGAGACGCACCGCGCCCACCTCCTGGAGAAGCTCGACCTGCACTCGGTCGCAGCAGTCGTTTTGTACGCGGTGCGGAGAGGCATCATTTCGTAGCCGACGCCGCACCCGTGCCGGACGCCTTCTCCGCCTTCAGGTGCGCGTCGTACCACGCGAGGGTGCGCTGCTCGAAGTCGACGCTCTCGGCCGCGCTGTTCGGCGGACGGTGCGCGCCACCTGCGCACCCGGCCGCACCCCCGCGACCAGCACGAGTCCCACCTACAGCGCCAGCATCCGAAGTGTCATGGACCGCCCTCCATCCTGAGCGGGGAGTATCCCAGCCCTGCGCGACTGGGGCCGGCGTGCCGCCTCACGCCCCGCGCCGTTGCCGCGGCACCGAGGCCCCGGCCGCTACCCGGCGATCGCCAGCACGACGGATCGTGTATCCTGCGAAGACACAGGGAGCATTCACACATGGTTGGATCAGGGCGGACGTGGCCACGCCTGCTCGCGGCGGCTGGCATCGGCATCATCGTGGTCGGAAGTGGCCTGGCGCGCATCACGGCGGCGCCTCACATCGACCCCAGCCTCTACTCGGGCCTGCGCTGGCGGAACATCGGGCCGTTTCGCGGCGGGCGCGTCAACACCGTCGCCGGGGTGCCCGGGCAGCCCACCTTCTACTTCGGATCGGTGGGCGGCGGCGTGTGGAAATCGACCAACGCCGGCCGGACGTG
>Ga0315278_10005859_pt1 | contig 11145 bp, 9 predicted proteins | sample YL17G06_0_MG_FD_203880 | JGI IMG/M metagenome (GOLD analysis project Ga0315278, IMG submission 203880) | Sediment microbial communities from Yellowstone Lake, YNP, Wyoming, USA - YL17G06_0 | ecosystem: Environmental > Aquatic > Freshwater > Lake > Sediment | place: USA: Wyoming | collected... | reverse complement strand
GCCGTCATCTGTGGCGCTCCAGCCAGCTGATCGTTGACCTTCGGGCTGTACTTCATCGTGCATGTTCCCTGGCCGATGTCGACATTGAAGTCCAAGCCAAGGTTCTCCTGCGACAGACGCAAGTAGTGACGGACGACCTGGGGTTGTGCGATCTGGGGGAGTCCCGGCAGTGCGGCGCGTCGAAGGGCCTTCGGAAGCAGAGCGTCCGCATCTCCGGCCACGGCTCGGATTTCGTGCTCAACCACCGGAGGCAGGATGCCTCGTTCGCCGGGTCTACCAAGCTCGAAGATGAGCGGCTCGTCCCATCTGGCCTGATGAAACCTCCGCAACCTCGGCTGGCCGTTCTCGTATCTCCTCGCAGTGATATTCTCCATCTAGCACACCACCTTCCGCAGTGCGGCGACAAGGGAGTCGAGATCGGCCTTGGTGTGCCTCTCGGTGACGCAGTAGAGGGCAGACGACCCGTACTCGGGAAATGCGTCGGAAAGATCGACACCTCCGAAGATCCGAGCCGCCAGGAGCCCCTCGTTGATCTCAGCCACACTCTTCCCCGTCGCGTCGAAGTTGACAACGAACTCCTGAAAATGAGGAGCATCAAAGAGTGGCGCCTTCACCCTATGGATACCGTCCAGCTGCATCATCAGATAGCGAGCGCGCTGCATGATGCCGACGCCAAGCTCTTGCATCCCCTTTGGCCCCATCAGCGCCAGATAGACGCCGGCCGTAATTCCCCAGAGAGCGGAGGCCGTACCGATGAATTCCGTTCCCTCTTCCCTCTTGGCGAACGACGTGCGATCGTACGCCACATCGCCAAACCCGTACTCGCCAGGAACGCGCGTCGGCGCGATGCCGAACAGGCGAGACGGATACTCCATCACGTAGCGCTCCTCATCGCGGGTAGCGATGAAGCCGGCGTGCCCGCCGCCATACTGCATGTGGATTCCGAGCGATTGGATGTCGCCGCACACGATGTCGGCACCGTAACTTGCCGGAGGTGCTATCACGCCGAGTGACAGCGGATCGACGCCGACGACGCATATACTTCCAGATTTGTGGGCAAGAGCAGCGACTTCGGCCCCGTGCGCTTCGAGCGCGCCGAAGTAGCTCGGATTCTCGAAGTAGACGGCCGCTGTTTCCGATGAGAGGTCCTCTTCGAGACGAGCGAGATCGAGCTGGCCTGTCCGTGGATCGACGGCCAGCAGGTCGACTGCGATACTTGGACCGCAGTAGTCGCGCATCTTCGACAACACCTGCGGTTTGATGGTTCCAGCGACGAGGATTCGATGGCGCCTGGTCATTCGAACCGCCATGCGCACGGCGGTGGCCGCCGCCTGGAGCCCGTCGTAGGTCGGCACGTTGACGACGTCCATGTCAAGGAGCTCGCCCATCATGCTTTGGTACTCGAAGAGCGCCTGGAAACGGCCGTGGTCATCGTAGGGCTCGCCGGCGTAGGCGGTCAGGAACTCACTTCGTCGGTTGACCTCGTCGCAGACAGCGGGAACATGATGATGGTAGCAGCCGGCGCCGAGGAAGCTAAGGTACTCATTGCACGTGACGTTCCTCGATAGAATGTCGGCGACGTGGCGCGTCAGCTCAACTTCGGAGAGCATCGGATCAGGGAGGCCAAGCGGCCGACGGAGGCGCAGGGCTTCGGGGATGTCCTCGTACAGATCTTCTACGCTCTCGGCTCCGATGACGGCAAGCATCTCCTGTTGCACGTCGTGGACCGAATTCGGGATGTAGGGGTAGATGATCCGGCGTTCCTCACTCAAGAGCTTTGCCATTCGCGTTCCTCCTTGGCAAGGGCATGTCAATCGATATGCTCGGCTCGGTGAAGTAGCAAGCTTCCCTCTGACTCATGAAGAGGCAATCCTCCAGCCGAATGCCGAACTCTCCGGGGATGACGATCATCGGCTCGTTGCTGAAGCACATTCCAGGGGCGAGTTCCGTCCTATTCCCCTCCACCACGTAGGGCGCCTCGTGGATGTCGAGGCCGATCCCATGCCCGGTGCGATGCGGCAGTCCGGGAGTCTCGTAGTCTGGACCGAGGCCGGCTTCAACGATGACGCGACGTGCGGCCGCATCGACATCTTGGATCGGGATACCAGGTCTTGCTGCAGCAAACGCTGCCGCTTGCGCAGCCTGCTCTAGAAGCCAGATCTCACGTTGACGCTTCGTAGGCTCGCCAAGTACAACCGTCCTGGTCATGTCAGAGTGATACCCCTCAACTGCGCATCCTCCATCCATGAGAACGACGTCGCCCGCCTTCAAGCGTGTCGGGTGCTCGCTGCCATGCGGGAGAGATGTGGCCAGACCGAACTGGATATCGATACTGCCTTCCACGCCAAGGCGGCGATACACGGAAATGCTATTCTCAGTGAATTCCTCCTGCAGCATCCCCTCGCGCAGGGTTCTCAAGCACTCTTCGAAAGCTACCACTGTCAGATCTGCCGAGTGCTGAAGAAGATCGATCTCGCTGGCCGATTTCACGCTTCTGCAACGAACCGTGACACGATCGGCCGACGATAGCCTTGCATGAGGCAAAGCACGGCTGATCCCATCGAAGACGAAGAACCGGAGCGCTCCCTCGACACCAATCACTCCACGGTTGATTCCTCGATGCTGCAGAAAGCCAGCAACCTCTGTGTAGGGGCTCTGATGCTCCTCCCATACGCGCACGTCGTCTCCGAGTGTCAGTTTCTCCCGCAGCCGCGGCTCCTCAAATCGGGGACAGACATATCCAACCTCTGCGCGTGCGGGGATGATCGAGAGCATCACTCGATCCGTTTGCCGCCATCGGACGCCCGTGAAGTAGTAGAGGTTCGATCCGGGCTCGAGGATGATCGCATCAAGCCCTTCCTCCTCCATGTACTGCCGCGCTTGGTAGATCCGGGATTGCCGCTCTTCGATCCGGATCGGCTCGATTGCCCGGCGTGCCACTTTCGCTACGCACCGCTCGCTGTTCGACATCGACTACGCACCGTTCCCTGGTGAGTTCGTTATCACACTACGCAGAGGCGCTCTGACCAAAGTGCGTCTCTCCTCCATGTTGAAGCCGGATCTCCCCATCAATGGATATGCACACGTGTTGTCCGCTCTCGAACCTGTGGAAGTCATCTCGCTCGATGCGCAGGACAGGTATCGCCAAACCATACAGTCGTTCAGCAATGATCGCTCCCAGCATCAGGATGGGGGGAGTTTCCACGGTGACGATGGCGCTGGGTGCCTTGCCCGTTCGTGCGAGCTCGAGGAGAACCGCACTGGCAGTGCTCGATCCCTTCTCAGAAGGGAAGAAGCAGATCCGACGGATGATGGACTCTCCACACCGGTCATGTCTCCGATCAATGATTGTGCCAGTCTGGGGGTCTACACCTCCCCAGAAGCTGATCGGCTCATCCGACACCAACGTCTGCCCGGACGCAGAGCCGCGGACCAGCGGGACTCCTCGCACTACTCGCTCCACGGCGTACCCTCCATCTGAACTCGTCCGCTCGCGGCCGAGCGAACACAGTCAGCCAGCGATGCAAATGCCACCCGAACCCCTAACTCACCAGGCGCGTAGTAGGCTGCCTTGCCCGAATTGGTCATGAGAACGCGGGCATCCTTGGCAACAACCGGCGAGTGAAACGGGCACGTGTCGAAGGCAATCGTGGCACCGAACCGCCGAATCGGATGGATCAACCCACCACGTTGCGCAAGGGCAAACGAAGTGGAGCTCGTTAGGATGAGCACCTGCACGTTCTCATGTGCCGTGCTCTTCTCTGTATGAATAGCTTCCGCCAGCTGGCGGAATTCGCCGTAAGAGAAGTGGGGGCAACCTAGAACAATCGAGTCCACCGCCTCTCCGGTCACTGCCTGCGACAACTCCTCCCAGGCACTTCGCATGGTGCCCCTAGATACATCGAGTGTCTCAGGGATGCTTCTTCCGTGAAACGCAGTCGAGAGGTCAGGTGCCTCCGGTGTGATGCCTACTGCATGGAACATTGCAAGAGCTCCTGCAGAGGCGGCGGCGGCCCCAAGAGCCTTTAGCTGATCCGTGGACGCCGACGCCGGCAAGCCTTCGAGCACAGGGATCCGGGAGCCCAGTCTCTGGCCTATGAGGTGTCCCAGCACAGCCCACGATGCCGTGTCATCCCACTCATTGGCCCGGACAGCAGGTGTTCGAACGAGGATCTCTCCTCGACGATTCTCGGTACGGTGAAGACCGGTGCTAGGTACACGGCCTGTGATCGCAGCGCATACATCCATGTAGTCAGCGTATCGATTCGTTCTGGCGCCCAGCACGGAGTTCGCATAGACGACCGCGTTGGACTCGCCCCAGGCAACCTGCTGTCCGTACCGTGGTGTCAGGTAGCCCTGGTACGGAGCACAAGTCCAGGTCGGGATGCACCCAAGCTGCAAGTAGGCATCCGCAATCCGCTTGGCCTCCTTGGCGAACGATGGTGAAACCTGCAAGTCCTCCCAATGCTCAAGATCAAGCGCCACCATGTTGAGAGTTGTCGGCACGGCAACTCGTCCCGCCTGCTCGACAATCCTCGAGACGAAGTCAAGATTCGATGGCGCCATGAGCGCGCATGCATCAATGTGGGCCTGTTGCACGACTTCGAGTTCGTTCGCGCCAGTCGCTTCTGCCATCTGAACAATGACAGACATGGCCTCTTGAACTGCCAGGCCGTGGCGTCCATCGAGCATGGCGCTGTCTTCGCGGCTAAGAACGACGGACACGATGCCCTCCCAGCTCTTGGCTACGGAGTGGAGTGAGGCGCACGGGTTGGATCCGCGTTAGCCGAAGCAACTGCTGTGCCCACCCAGAGGCCGTGAGCCTGCATAGGAACGATGACAGCACGACCAGGTTCACAGCACGCCGAGACATCCGTTTCCTCCTCGTCAGGTACTCTCAAGAAGCCACCCAAGATCCAGCTCAAGAAGTTTGCCTCGCCGCGGATGCCCTTCCTCGTCCCATCCAGCCATGGCGTAATACAAGGCCTTCGCTTCTTCGAGCTGTGACTCGGGGACAGCCACGCCATCGGTGGGGCCCCCGACAAGCGGGGTTTGCATCTTTGCAGGCATGGAGTCCGTCTCCGGGACGTCCTCGCGAAGGTTGAAGAACCTCATCATGTTGAGCCGGCGCTCGCCGACCTTCATCAGCTCCCACAAACTGTACTTCCAGCCAGTGGCAGCGGAGATGGCGTCCACCAGCTGATCAGGCCCATATAGCTGAAACGACGGACCGAAGACAAACTGACATACGCAAGCGCAATCTGTAGCAGCGTAGAAGAGCTGTGTGTAGAACGCGTAGCGGACTTTCTCATGGTCCAGCACGCTCAGTGGGAGTTCGCCGACGAGCCCCAGCTGCCTCATCCGATCAGCATAGGCTTCGCAGAAGAACGGATCGTGCTCATGAGACTGATGGTCCGCTCCGAAAGGGTTCACCGAGTAGATCAACGCAAGGCTTCTCTTGTGCTGGGGCATGTGAGCCGGGTATTCCTGTCCCTTAGTCGCCACAACAAGATCTCGGCCTACCCCGAGATTGTCCGCAGCGCGTGCCGACCCTTCGCCCAGAAGCCGTCCGAACCCTTCCCGCTTGGCAATCATCTCAACCATCTGCAGCATGGCACTTGCGTCACCGAAGCGGAGTTCCACACCGGCAGTGTCCTGTTCCGATATCAGGCCCCTCTCGAAGCAGTCCATTGCCCACGCGATCGTTGCGCCGCAACTTATCGTGTCAAGACCGTGCATGTTGCAGAGTTGATTGGCGCGGCAGATGGCCGGGAGATCGGAGACTCCGCAGTACGAGCCGAACGCTGCAAGTGTCTCATACTCCGGCCCTCCGTATCGCGGGTCCACCAGGTTAGGCCCATCGAGGATTTCGACGACACGCTTGCACCTGATAACGCACCCGTAGCAGGTCGCGCGATCCCTCAGCACCGTCGCTGCCATTCGTTCTCCGCTTATGGCCTCAGCCCCCTCGAATACCCCGCTTGACCAGTTGCGTGTCGGCAGGCCGCCTACTTCGTTGAGAGGCAGAAGACCCTCGGCTGTGCCCAGTCTTCCCAACCCCGCTACGCCTGATTGCGAGAGCCTCTCGCTGCCCCACTTCGCAAGTGCCCTTACTGCATTGGGATCCGCTGCGGCGTAAGAACCCGTCCCGCGCACAGCAACTGCCTTCAGGTTCTTCGAGGCCATTACAGTTCCCATCCCCGTGCGGCCGTTGGCGCGAGAACATGAGGAGATGAGAGCGCCAAAGAGAACACCTCTCTCCGCAGCGGGACCGCACTGGAGCACTTGGATTCCGGGATCTGCCAGTTGCTGGCGTATGCTGTCTTCAACCTCAGCCGTGAGCATCCCCCACAAGTCGGATGCATCGCGGATCTCTACGCTACCGTTTGAAACCCAGATCCAGCACGGCGACGTAGCCTTGCCTGTGATCACGATGCCATCAAACCCAGCAGCCTTCAGCTCTGCGGGCCAGAACCCGCCCGACTGCGAATCTCCGATGAGTCCGCTGACGGGGGACTTGGCAGTTGCTGTGACGCGCGATTGCCCAGAGAATGGCGCGCCCGTAACGACGCCAGTCATCAGACAGAGGCCGTTCGCGGGGCCAAGTGGATCAGCCTTCGGCGGCGTGTGCTTGAGCAGGTAATACATGCCCATCGCGCTTCCGCCAAGGTAGGTCCGATAGAATCTCGTGCCAGGAAGCTCTACACTGCAGCGGCGAGTCGTCAGATCAACGTGCAGTATTCGTCCTGTGAATCCATGTGCTGCCACGCCCACCCCTTTGGCCGAAGACATGCGCCCAAGCGAACTCGCAAGGGAGTCTCTGCTACAGATGGACTCCTAGCCCGACCATAAGTCGATCGACCTCCGATCGCTCCTCTGGCGATAGAGGAAGCCTTGGGCTGCTGGAGACGCCCCCGCAGAGACCCATCCGGTCAAGTACGTATTTGAGGGAGTACTGTGCCTTTCGAGTGTTCTCCAAGTAGCGAAGAAAGGGAAGCATCTGGCAGTAGAGCGTCCACGCATCCTCAAGGTTCCGCTCTTCGTGGATGAGGGTAAACAGCCGGGTTGCCATCTTTGGGACGAGGTTGGCAATCACGCAGATCCAGCCCACTGCGCCCATTACGAACGACTCGTAGGCCATGTCCTCCCATCCGCAGAAGACGGCCAGCCTGTCACTGGTCAGCCGACGTATCTCGGCAATCCGCCTGATGTCGCCCGAGGTCTCCTTGACGGCTTCGATGTGAGGGACATCCAACAGGCGCTCAAGGATTTCCGGCGTGATGTCCACGCGGGACGTAGATGGGTTGTTGTAGAGCATCACGGGGATCGTCGATGCCTCTCCAATGCGCGTGTAGTGGTGAACGAGCTCATCTGCATCAGGTGAGCGATACCAAGGAGGAATGACCAACACTCCTGCCGCCCCGGCTCGTGCTGCCCGTTGCACGTTCGCGATCACCTTCTCGGTTGTCTCAGCACCGGCTCCAACGACAACAGGGACGCGCCCGCCCGCTGCCTCGATCACCGCGTTCAGTACGGCGCACGCTTGCATGTCATCAAGGCTTGCGAACTCCCCCGTGCTTCCTAGAGCTACGACACCGTGGATCCCTTCCCCCACCAACCAGTTCACGTTGCGTCGAAGGCCCTGAATGTCAGGCTCTCCGTTCGGCAAGAACGGCGTGACCAGAGCGGCCAACACACCTTCCAACTGTCCCATTGCGAATACCCTCCCAAGTCGGGTGCTGAGAGAGCTGACCAAGCTCATCTTGGACAGCGTATGGCCACAACGTCTATTCCAGCTGCACCATCTAGTCGAATACCTCAGACCGGCGCGTACTCCGGTAGCTAGTGCTTCGTACCGGTCGTCTCATACCACTCAATGAACTTCCTCGTGCTGACCACAAGGACTTCTCCAGGGCTCTCCTTTGGGGCGCCATAGCCATGCGGATCGCGTCCGCGAATCTGGTAGGCATCTCCCGCAGTCAGCCTGTACTCGTGCTCTCCCACCGTAAGGATGATCTCGCCTTGAAGGACATACCCGAACTCATCGCCGGTGTGTGTTCTGATGTCAGATTGATGCCCTGCAGGAATGTTATGAGTAATCACCTCAAACTCCGGATCGGAGAACTTGATGGTGAGGTGCTCATACCGTATAGCCCCCGCACCAAGCTGCAATTGAAATCCCGCCCCCTTGTGTATGATAGGGGACACAATCGTAGCGTCCGGTGTGGTCGAGATCCCATCTCCTTGCAGCGAGAGCAGACTTGTCAGCGGAAGTCCGAGCGCGCCGGAGATTCGCTCGAGCGAAGCAAGAGAGGGAGAGCAGACACTGCGTTCGACTTGAGAGAGAAAACTTGCGGAGAGTCCGCTCTTCTTGGACAACTGGCCAAGAGTCAGACGTGCGTCCTTGCGAAGTCCCCGTAGAACAGCACCGATAGACATGGCGAAGACAGTATACTGCAGGATGGCGACTGCTCCAACAGTCGGGATTCTTGCGCCATACTCCCAACCACAAGCCCCCAGGAGCGTTTTCGTCCCTGGGGCGCCGGGGAGAGTGAGGATGGCGGCTGAAGCGGCTGCTTGGCTCTTCAGCCGCTGGGCAGTTCGCTGACGCGAACTCCATCCTCGGGGTGGGGGTTCTCACCGCCGCACCCAAAAGGGAACCCTGAGAAGGAGGATCTCCTCAGGGTTCCCTTTCGGGAGTGGAGGACGATCTTAGAACTTCGCCATCTCAGTTGATGGACGAGGTTGCCTCCTTGTCGATGCTTGTCTGAGCTTGCCGCCGCGCACGGGGAAACACGGGTTCCGCCCGGCACCGTTTGCGGATGAACCTAGAACGTTTCCTAGGGCGAGTCCGCTCTGAGCGCCAGCCTGCTCTGAGGCTTGGCGGGATCGCGCATCTCGACGTGCTCGCTGGAGATGACCGGCCAAATCGCCGAGCGGCGGCTTCTTGGGGAGGGCCAAAGCGCCTGCACGGCGCCGGCGGTCGCTGCGCAGGCCGCCGCCTTGGCTGATGCGGTCAGCACGATCTTGCCGGTATGAGTGGCTGCGGGAGACTCAGTCGGCGGCCTCTTCTGCCTTCTGTGCTTCCTTCTGCTTTGCCAACGCGGATTCCAGGTTCCGGATGATCGGGATAAACGCGAAGAATCCATTAAGGAGCAGGTAGCCGCCGCCGAAGAGGATGAGCGGGCGCACGCCGAACCGCGTGACGAGAGGCGCTGCGATGAGCAGGCCCAAGGGATACATCGCCTGAGACACGGTGTCGGAAAGCGTCATGACGCGACCCTGGAGCTCGGGCGGCACGTTGGCCTGGAGAAGCGGCGCTCCGGGTCCGTTGGAATACGTGTTCATGATGCCGGCGAAGATTAGGCCCGCGGCAGCCACGAGGATTCCGGTCGCCGGAGCGAATCCGACGATCAGGAACCCAATGCCCTGGAACATCGTCGCGACGAAGATGGTGGTCGTCTTGCGCTTGAACCCGGCCCACAGGGTGAACAAGAGCCCGCCGACGATGTAGCCGATGCCCCATCCCGACTCGAGTGTGGCGAGGTGGAACGCGCCTCCCTTGAAGTATTGCGTGACGAAGAGCGGCATGTAGCTTCCAACCGGACTCACGAGGAAGTTGCCGATCGTGAAGGCCAGCATCAAGGCAAGGAGTCCCGGGGCGGTCCGCAGGTAGCGCGCGGCCTCGACGAGGTTCCCCCAGAGCGATTCCCTCCTGACTCGCGCCGAGTGCTTTGGCTGCGGGATCGCAAAGTAGAGGACGGGACCGATGGCGAACGCGGCGGTGACGACGTCGATCATCATCACGCTGTGAAGCGGCAGGAGTGTGATCGCAAGCGCGCCGAGCATCGGACCGGCGAGGCCCAGGGTTCCGCTCAACGTCATGTTCAATCCAGAGACCCGCGATAGGTGTTTCTCGGGGACAAGGAGCGACGTGGAGGCATTCATCGCCGGCCCATGGAAGGCGCTTCCGATGGAGCGGCAGACGGCGGCGGCGTAGAGATGCCAGGCCTGAAGCGATCCCGTCCACGACAGCCACGCGAGTCCGAGCGACACGAGCGCGATGAACCCGTCGGACGAGACGATCACCCACTTGCGATTCCAGCGGTCGACGAGCACGCCAGCGATCGGACTCAGGAGAATTCTCGGCAAGAACGCGGCGAGGGAGGCCGCCGCCAGGACGGCGGCCGACCCGGTGGTCGTCGTGAGCCACCAGATGAGGGCAAACGAGCCGAGACTGGTTCCTATGAGGGACAGCGTCTGCCCGATCCAAATCGTGAAGAAGCGAACCTTCCAGTCGGACGTGGCTCTGTTCATCTCACGCTCCTCTTGCTCGCGACATCAGAACAGAACACTGTGGCGCTGCAATGTCGATCCGGTGTTCTTCGTGTGAGCGTCGCGTTACGCTGCTGGCCTGCCCCTCCAGAACGATGTGGATGGCGAGCCAGGATCGGGAGAGTGACCGTGCCTCCACGCAAGGTCGAGTCACCAGGTCAGAACCTCGGCGGCTGTTCGGAGCGGTTCCGATGCCCAACACCAAGGCGATCTACTGCGTTGCGGGCCGACGACGAGAGTGGAGGTTGCGAAGCGTGGAATGTAGGGAGGAAGGACGTGACATGAATCTCTTGGGAGTGGATGATGGCAACGGGAGCGGCCCGGTGGCTTTCCCGTTGCCCTTGCTTGGCCTTCGCCTTGGGGGTTCTCACCACCCAGAACCGGGAGAGGAGGATGGCGACTGGACTGGCTCTACGGTTCTCCAGTCGCTGGGGAGTTCGCTGCGCGAACTCCATCCTTGACTTGGGGGTTCTCACCCCACTCTCCCAATACATAGCCCCAGGGGCGTTGTGGCACCTGGGGCTATGTATTGGGAGAGGAGGATTCGAACCCCCATTAACAGGGCCAGAGCCTGCTGTCCTGCCATTGAACGATCTCCCAGACGAGACGGGATGGTACGCGAGGGTGCGCGCTCTCGTCAAGACCCGCTTGGGCTGGGCACGCAAGGGCCGGTACAATGGCGTCATGGGAAGTGGTGTGCGGCAGCCGGTGGTCGCGGGGTCGTTCTACCCGGGGGATCGAGCGCGTCTTCGTGCGCTCGTGGAGGAGCTTCTGGGGGAAGCGGCGCCTGAACGCGCCCCATCCTCTGCC
>Ga0315278_10005858_pt1 | contig 11146 bp, 10 predicted proteins | sample YL17G06_0_MG_FD_203880 | JGI IMG/M metagenome (GOLD analysis project Ga0315278, IMG submission 203880) | Sediment microbial communities from Yellowstone Lake, YNP, Wyoming, USA - YL17G06_0 | ecosystem: Environmental > Aquatic > Freshwater > Lake > Sediment | place: USA: Wyoming | collected... | reverse complement strand
ACTTACCCTCGGAGTACAGCTGCGCTACCTCAGCATCTGTCAGAGCTCTTGAGTAGACGCGAAGTTCGTCAATAGTCCCCTTGAAGGTCCACGCCGGCTGCGAGAGCATAGCGTCACCGATGAAAACATGGAAGTCTGAAGACAACGCGGGTTGGGGAGTTAGTGTTCGGTTGATGGGCGTCTGATCGGACTTGCCGTCCACGAAGATGGAGAGTTTGCTACTCCCGAGCACAAAGACCACATGGTGCCAGGATCCATCGTTGACCTTCTGCTTGCTCGTGATGCGCTGGTAGTTGGTGCCGTCCGAGACGTAGCCTCGGACCTGGCCCGTCGGCACGATGTCGAATAGGTACGCGATGTTCTTAGGTTCCGCAGCCTTCCCGTTGCATCGGGCTACGATGGCAGCGTAGTGGGTCTGCGGCTCTGCCTTCACCCAGGCGACGATGCTCAGGGCTGTCGAAACCGCCATCTCGGCATGAATACCGCAGTCAATGTAGCTCGCTGCGCCGTCGAACGCAACGCCACCGCCGATCTTCCCAGTCGCGAATGTAGCACCAAGAAGGAGTGTGCCTGGATTAGTGTGCGTTGTGTCAGAGACAGTCGTTCCGGTTGTCTCGCTGAACTGCCAATACGCTTTCAGACCATCGCGAGCGATGTCAGCTGCGACCGACAAACTCATCAAGGTCGCCATGGCAACGCTCATGACGGCATACCATCCACTACGTCTAGCCATGTCCGTTCCCTCCCTTTCCTTAGATCGCTTCGCTGCGGCCTACCTCAAGACCCATTGTAGCGCCCCGACTTTCTCGTTTCCAGTGTCGGCGCAGTTCTTGGGGTCACGCTGCGGAGCGCGACGGCAACACGCAACGTCTCGAGTGCGACCTGAAACACGTACTTGGACACAAGACATCGGCGCTTCGGGCGGCAGGTGACAGTGATTGGGACTTCAGCAATTCGCCAGCCCCGCCTATGTGCCCTCCCAAGGAATTCCGCGGAAAACGCGAAACCCACAGAGATCATTTCCGGTAGGATGTCTTCCGCTAGCTTGCGCTTGAACACCAAAGGTCCCTGTGTGTCGCAAACTGGGAGGTTAAGAAAGACGCGGATCATGAGACGATAGAGGTGACTAAGCACGCGTCGATGTGGAGGATAGAAAACGCATGACGCTGCATGCCACTTTGAGCCGAGCACGACGTCAGCTTCCTCGGCCTCGATCAGTGAGACACCAGACCCGATATACGAAGGCGCAATGTCGAAATCAGCGGGAGCCACGGCGACTATCCCGCCCTCGGCCACCCCAAGCCCATATCGCAGAGCGTATCCCATCCCCTTGTTCTTCCGATACCCTGTTACCCGGATCCTGGCACAATCGCGGGCAGCCTCAGCTGCTGCTGTCCCTGTCGAGTCCGTTGATCCATCGTCAACAAGCAGGATCTCGTATTCTTGCGAGATGGAACGCATATAGGCATCAAGGGATCGCAGCGTTTGGCCGACAGCAGCTTCCTCGTTGTAGGCAGGGACCAGAACCGTTAGTCTCGGTCGACTCATGCTACACCTCACCATTTGCTTTCTCTCATGCTGCGCTGCACCCGCTTGTGCGCGGCGCCCTTCGTGAGACCAAGAGATCTGCAGTCGCTTTCTTTCTCGAGTTCCGGGACCGAATCCTGGCAGAACGCTGAGGGACCTCACAGGAGCATCTGCTGCTTCCCTGAGTCCGCCAGGATTCGGTGCCGACTCCCGGCTCGCCTAGATCTGATCGGCACCAGCTCAGTCACTACGAACTCCCCTGCGTCCCTCACCCGGCAGGGAAACTGCCTCATCTTCGTCTAATTCCTGCGGAGAACTGCTCCGCTTCCGTGCCGCCCTCGCCCCGTTCTGGAACTACAAGACACAGATGCCCGCCTCCACCAGCACTCCACGCACCCGATCCTTGCCTGAGAATCCCGAATCCCGGGGGATCCCGATGTGCAATACGCTCACGCAACACCAGGCTTATGTCTCCGAGGCTTCTGGCCGCTAAGTGCAGCGCACCGCCCGTCGCCACTGTGTCCTCCCCAGGTCCCGTCGTTCACGCCAAGGGAGCTCCGCGTCACAATCCACACTCAGCATCAGGCGCGCCAGTTCCGACCTGCTTTTGGCTCACTCCTAGCCCACGCGGCCCGCCAGGTCCCGTGCCTCAGCGCATGAGGGAGCCACATCACTGGCGCCCCCTTGTCTCCCTCTTCGCCAAGACCCTCCGCCGCCGTGCTCTGAGTGGCTCGCCAGGACGTTCATCAAAGTCCCTCCTAACCACCGCACGCATTCTTGTCCTCGGTCTTCTTCTCCCACTCCCAGCGCCGCCAGAATCTCCTCATCGGCCCAACCGCGGCGAACGTCTGGCCCAAGCCATGCGGCCCCCCCGTTTGCATCCCAAGCGTGACCTTCCTCCGTGTCATGGACTGCCATCCAAACGATCTACGAGAAGACAGGGCAGCACCTCCAGGGCTTCTTCTAGAGCCGCGCCATAGTGCAGTCCTTGCCGATGACTCTTGTCGTTTCTTCAAGAGGGACTCTCGCTTCTCGCGGCCATAGCCATTGCGTGAGGACCGCACGCTCACGCAGTCCCTGCGTTCGCCACCCTTCCGAAGCACCTGGAACCGGAGTCCTGAGAGTGCAGCTCCGCCTCTTCGGGAGCGAGCATGTCATCTGCCGGCGCGGGCCTATCAGACCGGGTCGCGACGTGTCTGCCCTGGAGATACGGTTTCCAGACAGCGCTTCCGAAGACAGTATCTGGAGACAATGCTCCGTGCGCGCTGGGAAGGTCATGTCACGAGGCGTCGCTACGATTGCCTGCTTCTCCTGTCTCTGATTCCCCTTGCTCGACCTTCGGACGGCCGCCTGCACGAAGGATCTGCTCCGCAGCCTCCAAGACCACGAGACCATCCTCGCCTGTTGCAAGTCGGACCCCAGGGCTTCCCCCGTCCAGTTTGCTTACGAATGCCTCGAGCTCCACCTCCAAAGGCTCTCGTCTTCGGAACTGCAGTCTGACCATCCTCGCTTCCGTGCTTCCCTCAAGAATCCTCAGGACCTCCCACCCGACTTCCACATCCGACGCAAGAAACAGGTCCACTTCCTGGGTCAGGTAGTTGACACGAGCCAAGCCGGCATCTCCCAGCACAGCCAGCTCCCGAACTTTGCACGGACTAAGCCAGTTGATGTCGAGTGTTCCGATTGCTCCGTTCTCAAACCGCAGAACTGCTGACAGAAGGTCCTCATGAGGCGAGCCATGACAGCTATGCATCTCGGCGCTAGCATGCAATAGCCTGCTCTCGGTAAGAAACAGCATGATGTCAATGTCATGGGTCGCGAGGTCATGCACAACTCCCACGTCGGTGATACGCTCTGGGAACGGACTCCATCGCCGTGCGTGGATCTGCAACAGGGACCCAAGTTGCCCGTTGCTCACGGCCTCCTTCAGCATGAGCACCGCTGGGTTGCAGCGCTCAATATGGCCGACGCAAAGCTCAACGCCCTTTCTGCGGGCCGCCGTCACCACTGCCTTTCCTTCTGCGACCGTTGAGGCGAGAGGCTTCTCAATGAGCAAGTGACAGCCTGCAGCGATCGCCTCTAGTGCGACTGCGGCATGGCGGAAGGTCGGGACTGCCACACAGACAGCATCTGGGCGAGCAATCCGGAGGAGCTGACTTGCATCCGGGAATAGAGGCGCTTGGATGTAGCGCCCGGCTTCTACTAGCGCACGGGGGTCGACGTCCGCGACACCCACGAGCTGGACGCCCGGCAGCCGACTGCACACTCGTATGTGGTTGCGACCCATGCTCCCCGCACCTATGATGCCCACGCGCATCATATTCTATTCATCTCTTCGGCTATCTTATCCAAGTCCTGTTCTGTGAGCCATGGGTGAACTGGCAGTGAGAGCACCTGCCCGGCAGCCTCCTCTGTCTTTGGGAGTCCCGGAGAGAGCCCCAGCCGACGGTAGAGAGGCTGCAGGTGGATTGGTATGCTGTAGAAGACACCGACGTCTACACCGGCACTCCTCAAACGTTCGGCTGCTCGGTCTCGCTCCTCGGGAATGCGAACAGTGTACTGATGGAACACATGCCGCGTACAAGGCCTGACTGTCGGCAAGACGACACGTGGGTTCCGTATCCTCAGACTGAGTGCGGCAGCATTCTCTTGCCGCTTCTCGGTTATGTGTGACAGTTTCCCCATCTGGACCAGGCCTACGGCTGCTTCCAGGTCAGTCATCCTGTGATTGAGTGACAAGACCTCGCACGTATCACGCGCCCGCAGCCCATGATGTCTGAGAACCCTGCATCTTTCTGCCACATCTGGGTCATCCGTGGTGACGACGCCTCCCTCTCCCGTGCAGACATTCTTTGTGGCATAGAGGCTGAAGCAGCCGGTGCCGAAGGTTCCCACTCCCCTTTCCTCCACGGACGCGCCAATTGCCTGTGCGCAGTCTTCTATGACAACCAGCCCGTGCTCCTTTGCGATCTGTGAGACGGAGTTCATATCAACTGGGTTTCCGTACAGGTGCACGGGCATGATCGCTCTCGTACGGTCCGTTATTCTCGCTTCCAGCTGTCCCGGATCCATGTTGAACGTGTCTTCGTCGATGTCCACAAAGGCGGGTGTTGCACCGACAGCAAGTATGCTGTTTGCTGTCGCGACAAATGAGAAAGAGACCGTTATGACTTCGTCTCCTGGGCCGATGCCATTTGCCAACAAGGCCAGATACAAGGCTGACGTGCCGGAGGATACCGCGATTGCATGTCTTGTACCGGAGACAGCTGCGAATCTCTGCTCAAACTCCGCAACGCGCGGACCTTGTGCGAGTTGCCCGGACGCCATGACCTCGAGAACAGCTCGCTCTTCCCCCATGTCCGTGTACGGTCTAGCGAGTCGAATCACAAGACCTCCCTTCGATGCACGTGTGAGCAATCTCCAGGCCGAGTTTCGTGCGACGATACTCCGTGTTGCAGTACTGGCAATTCGTTGAGTCATTGACTCCCTGCCCCAGGCGGTGCCCGCAGGCACAGACCCAACCGATGATCCGCGCGGGAACCCCTGCGACGAGAGCGAAATCCGGAACATCTTTGGCGACGACCGCACCGGCCGCGACGAGCGCGAAGTGCCCCACGGTGACTCCTGGGAGTACGATTGCCCCTCCGCCAACCGAGGAACCCTCGTGGAGAAGAACGGGGCAAACAGTCCAGCCAGTGTCGTCCTTGAGGCATCCCTTGGGGTCTATTGCTCGGGGAAACTTGTCATTGAGGATGAGCGCCCCGGGGCCAATGAAGACACCGTTTTCAACCGTTGCGCCGTGATAGACGCACGCGCCGTTCTGGATCTTGCAGTTCGCCCCCACCGACACATTGCGATCGATGTACGCACCTTTGCCGATGATGCAGCCAGACCCAATGCGTGCCCCTTCCCGCACCTGCGCTTGATGCCAGATCCTCGCTCCTACGCCGATACTAGCGTCAGATGAGACCTCCGCGCTGGGATGAACATAGACTGACATCACTTCCTCCTTTTTCTGCGTCTCACACCGTCGAGATGGCTCAAGAGTCAAGCTACACAGCTGCTTCGAGCGTTTGACACGCAGCCCCACGTAACCCCAGTTCAAAGGGCTCATACCGGCCTCCTTTGGTCGTGCTTGCAGCCATCTGGGCGGTTGCGCGGGAGCACACGTATCTCGTCAAGGACACGGCTGAGTCCGCGCTCGAAGGTCTCGAACGGCTGCTGACTAGCTGCCTGTCGGGCCGCCTGCGCCAGTCGGTTACGCTCTGCGGATGCCCCACTTAGAACACTCACCAGCGAACTGACCTTTCTCTGGTCGTATGTGAGGGAGCAGTGCCCAAAGAGCTCGACAGCGTCTCTCATCTGTGATGGCAGTATCAGGGGGACTCCTACTGCGATAGCATCGAAGAGCTTTGCCGGCAGAGCCCAGGGCGGATAGCGACCCAGAATCGCGTAGTCCACTTCCCGAAGCACGGCGAGGGCAAGCGGCTTGGGCATCGCTGACAGGACTCTGGTGCGATTCTCCAAGTCTAGTTGTCGGATGATACGTTCGAAGTACTCAGGCCATTGGTTCTCACCAAGCATCACGAAACGGAACTCCCGAGGGAGCTGCGCGAAAGCATCCAGAACGAGTTCCAATCCGCGGATCTCAGGTTGGATATGTCCGAAGTACGCTACCAGTAGGTCACAGCCTCCACGTAGGTCGGCAGTCAAGGCACCCACTTCACCTGAAGCCGCAGGGATGGTCTGCACATAGTTGTACACCGTGTACACCGACGTTCTGCCCTTGGTTACCCGCTTCGCTCCGCGTGCGAGTGAGTTGGAGGTCGCCAGTATGTAGGTGCTCAGGTGCAGCGCACAATGCTCCGCAACTGGAGCGAGAGCAGACACTACCGATGCGAGGAACCTCGATCGCGTGCGACGAATGCACTGCTTCCGCATCCCTCTCACCACGTCGCTGATTGAGTCCGCATAGCGGTACGCAGTCTTCGCGCCACTTAGCCGGGCAACGAGAAGCATCAGAAACCATAAGGGTTCAAAGCTGGTCTGCGTGAAGACCAGGTTGTACCGATTACGAGCGAGCTCCCGACAGACAATCCAGTATCTTCTCATCTGGGATCTCGCTCCTAGCTCCGCGAAGTCCCAGGTCATCCGGCAGTTGGCTACCGCGGACGGTAATAGGTCATATCCAAAAACATCAACACTACCTCTGCGCGCCAATTCCTCCGCGCAAACGAGAAACTTCTCTCTGTACCCGGTATTCTTAGCTACTCCCGGGTCCACGCAAACCAACGCAATGCGAGGAGTCACAACAGCGTGCATGCGTCCCTCTCAGTCTCCCAAAGGACCAGTCGTACAGCTTGTCCAGTCTACCGAAACATGTTGGCAATTCATTGTGCCTCTTCCGCTGTCCAACTGCAAGTCTCCTAGGGCTACTTGTGCTAGCCTCTCCGGGCCTAGGTCCTGGAAGGAAGTTGCTCCATTCAGGTCGATCTCGAGATGAGAGACGGTTTCCGCCCAGGAATAGCGGAGCAAGAGCTCGTTGCTGAAGGCAAGATCGACATCCCTGATCCCTCCAGAAGTCCTGATCTGCCCCGACCCTTCGCTGAGCTCGACAGAAGCGATCTCCGCCCCATCTGAAGAGGTCAATCTCAGCATGAAGCCCGATGTACCCGGTTCCAGCGAAAACGACACCGACACTGTAGTCATGCCCAGAGGCCCTGCTCGACGTATCGGCGCCGCGATGTATGCGTACCCCTGTGTGGTGCTGTCAAGCACCACCCCCGCCCCCCGGTCTGCGACCACGCCACCGCAACCGCTGTAAGTCGTCAAGTACTCCTCGTTTGCAGCTGCCGAGGCTCCCTTCCGGGTATCCATTGAGACGCTTCGACCCGTCTCGAAAACCGGATGCTCTCGCCTCTTCAAGAGCTGCCACCCCTGGCTGCTGGTAACCAGAGGGATTTCTTCGAAAAGAAGGCTGTAAGTGTGAAGCAGGAACTCCGAACGTAATTCCTGCCGAAGGTCGTTCCAGAGCGCCTGCGTGCTGCCTTCGACCGGAACGATGAGGAACCCAATGCCTAGCCCATCGAGTGCTCCCGCCTGACGTGCGAGTCCGGAGAGCTCGAAGAAGGGGCGGAGTTGTCCTAAGTGGTGTGAGTTGCTGAGGTCGAAGTACCGATACTGGAGTTGCGTGAAGTACTCAGTTCCCCAACCGTAGAAGAACATCACTCCAGAACCCTCTTGCGCTTCGGCCCTGAGTGAGTCTAGAGCGCCCAGGTATCCATTGGCGTAGGACCCGTACTCGTTCCGCCTAGTCATGCTGAGCGACTCGCCAACGAGTACCGAGCTGATTGCCCCCGCCAGAGCACCTGCAAGGAAAAGGACTGTCAGGCACTCGCCGGCGCGGTTTGCTCTAGACAGCAGTTGCGCGGACCTGCGCCAGCGCGCGTAAACCCAAACCACTGCCAGAGCAAGGGCGGAGAAAGCAAGCGAATAGACCAACACGGTGTGCACATTCGACCGAGAGAACCAGGTGTAGACGGTAGACGGAAAGAGTCTCATTGGCCAGATGTGCAGCCCCAGCTCCGTGCCCGCCGTCAGCCAAAAGGGCAAACCAGCCAGGAGAGACAGCCCCACCAGGAGCCTCACGAGATCTTGCTGAGATCGCGTGCCCGCTGTCCCTGCGAGTGTGTCAAGCGCAAGCACTTGGGCTGCAGCAAGAAAGGGGAAGATGAATATCAAATGACGGGGAGATCGCATCCCGAGAACCCCCACCCAGGCGACATAGCAGAGAAGAACGATCACGGTGTTCAGCCGGAGTCGCACCTCGGTGAGGAATGCCGACAAGACCAACGATGCCAAGCTGACAGGGAAGAGGTGCGGGAGGAACTGGAACCCAGTAGCCAGGATCGTCGGGAAGCTCTCCGGCACGCCTGTGTAGCTAGTTAGCTGCTTCCACAGGCCAATCTTCCTAAAGATGGCTTCCGCCCAAGCTTGTGTCTCTCCAATTCCGAGGGGCAGGAAGCCCATGAACGGACTCCCTGTGGCCACTGTGTTCCGGGCGAAGTACACTGAGAGAGCCAGCCCACCTACGACGACGACCAAGATGGCCCCCCCCGAGAGACCTGGGCGCTGAAGCGCTTGAACATCCGCCCCCGATGGCACAAAGCGGATCTGGAGCAGGACGAGAAGTGCGACTCCGATCACAACAGCAGCATTTGCCGGCTGGCCGAGGACGTAGGCATTCCCAGTGCCTTTTAGGAACCCCACAGGGAGGACCACTGCGGCAAGCACGGAGAACAAACCGATAGCAAGCCATCTTGCCCGACGTGGGCGACTCGCGTAGGCTAGGATCGCCCCGCTGAAGAGAGACGCAACAAGAATCCCGTCCACCTTGGTCATGGCTGCGAGCGCGAATGTCAGAGAAGCCATACCCAAGGGCCAGCTTTCCCGGGTTTCCGCCCAGCGCCCTAGGTATGTCACAAGAGCAACCAACAGGCAGACGAAGAGAAGATCGCTGTTGAGCGACGTGATAGCCATGTACTGCGCGAGGATCGGCATCGCGAGGGCAAGGAGGATCCCGTTTCTTGCAGCTGCGCGCTCGCGGAACATCCACCACATGTAGAGCCTCATTGCAATCACAAGCATCGCCAGTTGAAGGACGGCGAGCAGTCCAAAAGCTACGTTAGTATTGCCCGCAAGCTCAATTGAGGTGCCCGCTCTGCCGGACGCTGGAACGAGAGTCAGGTCGTAGGCGTACAGGATGCTTGTCACGAGAGAAATCGGAGCGAATGGCGTCCGGAGGGGGAAGACCCCAGCTGGGTACAACGTCGGTACGGCGTTTTCTCGGACTATGTCACCGGCCTCCTCAAGATAGAAGTTAGTCGCATCCCAGTTCATCTTGGGCAAAGCCAGGGCTAGGAAGGCGAGTATCCCGACGAGACACAAAGCTGGCCCCCACTCGAGCACTGAGCTTCCGAAAGAGGACCAGGACCGGAGCATACACTGACGATGTCGAATCCTCCGAATCCAGCCGACGAGCAGCAACACCGCGCTAGCCAACGATACGTACCAGTAGAAGAGAAAGAACTGCCTCAGCACAGACAGCCCCAGCGCACTGAGAAGAAGAGACGTTGAAACGAGAATGAAAACAGAGAGAACAAAGCCATCAACAAGGGAGGACAGCCGCGGTGTGCTTTCACCCGCAGTGGTCACGTTAGTCCTCAGGAGGGTTCCCAAAGCTAGACCAGGTAGGAAAAGAGAGGCCGCGGCAGCAAGAAGGTGCACTACCATCTGGGCCATGGATACGGGTCACGACGGAACCAGCCAGACGCAACGATCCTGGGTATGACGAGCGGCGGGTAGCAGGTAAGGTGAGTCAGGAAGTATCGAAGCCGCTCTCGCCGAACGCCCAGAGCGCATCGAGCGAGCGCCTGCTTGTACAGCGCACGACTTGGCCCGGTTGCGTCGCAGTCGAGCAGTTCATGCTTCGGCCAAGCCGATCCTCCAACGCTCGGGTTCGAGATGACCTCGAGCTGTTGGGAGTCGCCCATCCGAATCGGATGTACGGACCAGTTCGACACCCTGCCCTCACGAGCAATTTCCAGTTGAAGAACCACGCTGTCGCGCGTCTGCAAATGGTGCATGTCGGAAAGGAAGTTGCCAAGGCTGTACGCCACAACGGCCTCATCGTAGCGCTCTATCCGCTGCACCACATGTGGATGGTGACCCAGAATCACAGTGGCGCCATGGTCGACAAGGGTGTGCGCGAATTGGATCTGATCGGGAGAGGGATTAGATGCGAACTCATCTCCCCAATGCAAGGACACTATCACAACATGGTTGTGGTCTTTTGTGGTTCGAATCTCAGAGCAGATAGCCTCTTCCTTTCCTGCTAGCATTCGGGTTGGCAGCCAGTATGCCAGCAGTCCCACACGCACCCCATGCTTCTCGAAAAGGAGAGGACTTGCCCTCAGCGGAAACCCGACCGGCGCAATCCCACTTCGCAACAGCAGCTCGGCTGTCCGCGCAAGTGCCGCCTCGCCATGGTCGAGCGTGTGGTTGTTGGCGACCGAGACCACGTTGAACCCGCAATCTGCCAGGGCATCTGGCCAGCTTGGATCAGCCAGCATCTGGCGGGGTAGGAATGCATCCCGTCTTGTCGCCTGGAACCCGACTGTGCACTCCATATTCCCGAATGTGATGTCTCCCTGGCTAAGGAGATGCTTGACTTTTGCCAGGAAGAATGCTGCGCCGCGCTGCCGACAAGCGGCAGCCATTCCGTGGCCAGCGTACAAGAGATGTTCACCCAGCATGAGATCTCCCACGGCAAACACTCTCAGCATTCGACTAGGACTCCTCACCCGGCTCCGCCTCGTTCACTATGAACCTCCACTTCGCGCCGCCGGGAATCTCGTCTAGGCAGCACAGCTCGACCTCCACAGGGCCACAATGGTGTCTAAAGGCGCTGCGGATCTTCTCCTCGTCTGCGTGAGAGAATGTACCGCCCTTCACAACCTCAATGCGCACAAGATCTCTGGATTTCTGGATGATCCGATAGTAGGCAAGGTCAAACCTCCCCATGAGTACGGTGAGGACGGGAGCCGGTATGGAGACCCCG
>Ga0315278_10005857_pt1 | contig 11147 bp, 12 predicted proteins | sample YL17G06_0_MG_FD_203880 | JGI IMG/M metagenome (GOLD analysis project Ga0315278, IMG submission 203880) | Sediment microbial communities from Yellowstone Lake, YNP, Wyoming, USA - YL17G06_0 | ecosystem: Environmental > Aquatic > Freshwater > Lake > Sediment | place: USA: Wyoming | collected... | reverse complement strand
GTAAAGAAATGGATGTGGATTCCCAAACGCTTCTCCAGAGCGACTCACCGGAGAAGTATCTCGAGCACCGTGAGGAGATCGACACGGACTTGATCCGGATTTACAAGCGCTTTTATAAGAATAGAAGACGATAGACGCTCAGCTCATCGGATGGACGGTTCTTCCTCGGCCTGTCAGAGGTGCTCCTGGGCATAGCAGGCCAGACACCTCCCTGCGCAAGAAGACCTCCTCGGAACCTTCCACAGACGCACGGACTCCGGAACCGTGCACAGACAACCCTTCCTGGGCGCAACGTACCGGTTTTTTCCTTCTGGCTGGACGCCCGTGACCCATTCAAAGTCGAAACAGCTGCCGGCAGGGATGCCCTGACGAGAGAGATCGCTTGCGCAGGTTCGGATATCCAACCCCCTGGCTCGCCAGGGGCGAAGGACATCCCCGACATCGTCCGGAGCCAGGAAGAGAACACGAAGGCCGCGGGCTGTTTGGCGTGGAAGGATTTTCGCTGTATAGCGGTGGTAGGAAAGCAGGGAAACCCGGATGCGTTCAAGCCCGGTCTCACGGGCTTTTTCCAAGACGCCGTCGATCCGGTCGAGATTGCTGATCCGGCCGGTCCCGCCTTCCCAGGCCTGGATCGGGTCGACCCGCAGGCACACTTGCTGAACCTGGAGCCAACCGGTTTCGAGAAGCCGGTCAAGAAAGGCGAAGGCCTCATCGGTGGGCTCGATGCCTGGCTCGAGGACCGTGCCTCCCAAGCCGGAGATCGTGACCTCCAGTGTAACCCGGATCTCTCTCTCCCGGAGCCTCGTCAGAGCCTGCCTCAACCAGGGGTTTTCCAGGAATCTCCTAGGGGAATGTGTCCAAAGATGAGCTCCCAGGATCAACCGGGCATCCTGAAGGCAGCCATCGACGAACTCCAGGAGCCAGCTCGACTCCTCCCTCTCGCTGATGTCGGACATGCGGGGCCCGTCGATGACCAGGGGTTTCCTGGCTCGGGCGGGCGCCGGCGAATGAGACTCCGTGGGGCAGTGCTGCGGTGACTCGGGGAAGAGCGGGGATGTTTCTACGGGATCCGGATCTGCTTTCGGAATCCTGCAACCTCTTCTTCCACCCGCTGAGGGGGCCACCGGAGCAGTTCTGCCATCCGTGCTGCGCACCTTCGCGTGCATTCCTCTCCTGGGTCGCCGAGGGTTCCGATGCCGGTCCTGCGAAGCAGGAAGTCGGACAGAGTGACACACATTTCGCGATTCACGGCATGGTGGATCTGGGCCACGATGTCCTCTTTTCCTTCGCAGATCGGCTCGCGGCTTTCCGGGCATTCTTCCAGGATGGGAGAGAGTTCCGTATGGGCGCTGCCATAGGTCCGGACGAGGTGCTCGCATACCGTAGGGCCCAGATGAAAGGGATCCTTTCCGATCGCGTCCCGGATTGTATCGGGCATGCTCGTCAGGTCTCCTCCATGAATCGGTGCCTGGCGGGTCAGGCACGCTGACGATGTCCGGCTCAGTCTCTTCAGGATGAGGGTGACGACTTTCTCAGCGAGGTGCCGGCTCGTGGTGTACTTGCCGCCGATCACCGTGACCATACCCTTGAGCCCCTCTTCCTCTCCGTGGTCGTAGATCTCGTATCTGCGGGAAGCGTCGTACACACTAGCCACATCCTGCTCGACGATCGGGCGGAGGCCTGCGTAACAGTGCTGGACGTCCTGATAGGTCAGACGGGCCGCGGGCATGCACTGATTGAGATCAGCCAGAAAGGCCTCGATGTCGGAACGCTCCACCAAGACCTGGTTGGGATCTCCGACATATTCCGTGTCGGTCGTCCCGATCAGTGAGCGCCTCCTCCAGGGCAGGACGAAAATGTGTCTGCCCTTCGGTGTGAAGAGGGCGATGGCGTATCGGGAGGAGATCGGCCTCGTGATCACATGGATCCCCTTGGACCTCCTCACCTTCCTCTGTTGCAGGCCCTTGCACATTCCGAGGACTTGGTCGGCCCACGGGCCCGTAACATTCACTGTCATCTTTGCCCGTAGGGGGACCTCCTGCCCGGTCACGCCATCCCGGACCAGCGCACCCTCGATGTTTCCCTTGGCGCGCAGGATGTCGACGACCTCCGCATAGTTGGCGATCCGGGCACCCCGGTCCGCGGCCGACCGGATGAACTCCAGGCAGAATCGTTCCGGATTGAAATCTTGGCAGTCATAGTAGAGGTATGCGCCGGTGAGCCCCTCAGGCTTCAAGTTGGGCTCCTCTTGGAGCGCCGTATCCCGGGACAGACTCCGGTGGCAGGGGATCCGCTTGTCCTCGGGCAGTCCCCAGGACTTGTCGATAGAGAGCATGTCGTAGAAAATCATGCCTGCCTTGAGGGCCCACCGGTTGTACAAGGCGTTCCGGTAGGTCGGGATCAGGAACGGGATTGGGAACACGCAGTGGGGCGCGATCCGGGAAAGGATCTTGCGTTCCTGTAGGGACTCCCGGACGAGGGAAAACTCGCTGTTCTTCAGGTACCGGAGTCCTCCGTGGATCAGCTTGGAGGTGGCCGCGGTTGTGGCGGACCCGAAGTCCCCCTTGTCCACCAGCGCGACACGGAGGCCCCGGAGCGTGGCGTCCCATGCCAGGCAGGCGCCCGTGATGCCTCCTCCAATGATCAGGAGGTCGTGCTGGGTATCTGACATGGAAGCAAGGTCTCGTCGCATGGATCTTGCTCGATGCCTCTTGCGCGATCATCGTTGAAGAGCGGGGGTGCCATTGCCGGATGGCGGGGCCCGCACGACTCTTGCATCCCTTGATTCAAAGTATTCGTAAAAGGAAAGTCTTGTCAATGAAGGGGGTCCTTTGGGGGTTGCGTGGAACCTACAGGCAACCCGGTCTCCTGCGTGGGTCGAGCGTTGGATGGGCCCCGTGATTGACAAAACGTCTGTTGCCGGAATAATGGTGGATGAGCCGTAGGGCATGCGCTGACAATGACCGGAGGCTCTCCCGAAGAAGACTTGAAGGGTCTGGTCAGGCCTTTTCCCTGGATGCAGGGGTTGGAGACGAGGGATAATTCCGGATGGCATCCAGGAGCCTGTCCAGTTGGAATGGCTTCTGGATGAGTTTGTAGTGGGGGTGCTTTTCAAGTTCCTCCTGCAGGCGCCTTTCCGTATCGGCCTCATCGAGCCACGCGCTCAGATAGATCACCTTGATCCAGGGCATCTTGTCCCTCATCCGGGAGACAACCGAAAGGCCATTTTCAACCGGCATCATGATGTCCGAGATGACGAGGTCGGGACGGAATTCTTCAAGGATCGCGGTTGCATTCTGCCCGTCGTCCGCGACTCGGACTTCGTAGGCATGGCCTTCCAGGAAGGTCCTGAGGAGAACCCGGATCGCATATTCGTCGTCTACGACAAGGATTCGCTTGATGGGGTGGTTCTCATCCATAAGGCCATTGTATACTAAAAATTTCCGGTCGTTGTCAACGTCTCCCGGCCCTTGAATTGTCGGGAAACGTTTCGGACCTTGGTCTACCGCAGCAGGGCACCCAGAAAGAACAGAAAGGACGGGAGGCATGACCAGGAGGAAGAGGGTCCCACAGGATTTGTCTCGAAGTGGAGCGAGGCAGAGGCATCCGAAAGGGTGTGCAGCGATCCGGGCCTGGATGGAGAAGTTCGGCTCAGAAGAGGAACTAACGGACGAGGCGAAGGGAGAGTTGCTCCGACTCCAGAAGGAGCCTGCCTGGATGCAATGCTTCGAAGAGTTCTTTCAACAAGCCTCAGAGTCGGACCGGGAAAGCATCCTCCGATGGGCTGTGCCGATTCTGGGCAGCCGTGTGCAACCCTTTCTCCAGAGGGTCCTGTCGGACCGCGAAACGACCCTGAAAACTCAAAGAGACGCCTTGAACCAACTGCGCGAGCTCGGAGCAGTTGTGGAAGGTGATCTGCTGCAATCCCTTGAGAAGGCAGAGGAGTTCCTGAAAACCCGCTTTCCCGCGGTGACTTCTGCTGCCGAGGTCTGCGAGGCGCCTGACGCAGAGATGTGCGACCTTTTCTGCGCTCTTCCGGTAGCCCTGCGGATTTCCGTGGTCCGAGAGATCGTGGTGCGCGACCCGAGGAAGACGGCCATCCTGCTCGAGCGCGTCCTGGACAGGCAGCTCGGTCTGCCCGAAGGGATCCTGCCCGTTCTCGGTGTCTCACCTGAAGAGGAGACGGCTCGGCTCCTGTCGAAGTGGTATGATCGGGTAGAGAGCAAGGCCTTCCGGAAGGAAATCAAGAGGACCCTTCACAAACGCCGCGTGAGAGGGCTGGCCGTCCGGGAACCCGAAGCGGCGGAGACCGGGGTACCCGTCTGGAAGCCCCCTGTCCCGGCTCAGCCTGTGGGCCTGCTGTCCATGCCGGACTCCACGGGTTCGCGAATGGTGTGGGTCATGCGTCAGCAGATCCCCAGGGGGATCCTGGCCTTTTCAGGATGGGTCCATGATCTCGATGGACTGAAGGAGATCATGATCTTGGAGTTCTCGAAAAAGGAGAGCGAGAACTTCAAGCGAACCCTCTTGGAAGACGAGAAACTCTCCGCTGTGGAGACCGATGCTGCGTATTGTGCGTATTTGATCGAAGAAGCCTATCGAAAGGCCCCTCCCGTCAGTCCGGATCAGAAGGAAATGTACCAACGGTTGCGGGGATTGCTCACGGAACTCATCCCGGCCGAGGCCCCGGTGTCGCCCATCCATGCTGTCTGGCAGGCGGACGCCTTTGAGGAAGGATCCGCTCTGGAGGACCCCTTTGGGGGAGCCGGGAGTCTCTTGGAGAAGGGTGCCCTGGAGAATTGGTTCCTGGAGACGGATCGGCTCAAGCCCTTTGTGGATCGTCTCGAGGAGATCCAGGAGAGCAGGATCATCGTCCACCCCCTGCAGAAGCAGGAACGAATCGCATCCTTCCAGCAGGAGACAACCCGGGAACTCTTCTTGGATCTTCCCTACCGAATGGCATGGAAAAGGAGGATCGAAGACGCGGCCTGGATCCTCTACAAGAAGGGTTTGGAGAGCGATTCGAGAAGGCTCTCTCGGATCAGTCGCTATCTCGGGAGTCCGGAGAACGATGCTTCACGGGTGCCGTTTCTCGTTCAGTTCGTCCAGAAGACCTTGAAAGTGATCCTGGAAAGCAAGAAGAGCGAGGAAGCGGCCAGGCCTTCTCTCATCGTAAAGCCGGGTGCGCCCGTTCGATAAGATGAAAACCAGAGCCGGCGTGGGATCCTCTCCGTCAGGTTCAGGAAGAGGGGGAGGCAGGCTCCTTTTTCTTCTTGGACGCAGTCCTTGCCTCTGAGGCCTTCAACTTTCGCAGCTTTCGCTGGGCCCGTTTCAGCCGCTTGTGGATCTGGCGGGTTTTGTGCGGGGACGCCGGACTGCCTTCGGTCCCTTGCGTCGCGGCTTGGAGTCGACCCTTGAGGTCGTCGATTCGCTTTCCCATATCTGCTGGTTTTGCCATCCTGTTGCACCTTTCATCCGTGGGAGTCCCCGGCCAGGCTTGCCCAGGGAAACGTTCTATTGCGGTTTCGTTCCTCGGTCTTCCGTTGTATTCCCCAGCTGCAGAACCTTTTCCCGAAGCAAGGGCGGGACGTAGATCCCGTCGAGGTCGAATTTCTCCAGTTCACGGGCAAGGATCTGGATCTTTTCCCAAAGTTCCTTCTTCCGGTCGATGAAGACTTGCGGCTCCCCCTTCACCTTGCACCCCCCGTCCTGCACTCGGAACTCGAAGGCCTTCATTTCATCGTAGCGGACGCGGACCGAAAGCTTTTCCGCAAGCTCTTCCAAAGCTTTGAGGATCTCTTCGTTTTTCCATCGCTCCCGGCTGGCTTTAGCTCGCTTCATCGAAGTCCCCTGGAACGGGTTCGTGAACAGGATTATGGAAGGGTGGCTGAAAAAGTCAATAGGGAGCATGGTTCCGGAGTGCTTGAAGTTCTGGGGGCTTGATTTCACCGGATCTACAGAGGAGAATTAAGGAAAAATGGGGAGAGATGGTTTGAAAAAGGCTTCCAGGAAGGGAAAAGAGTTGGCGCGAGAAGACCGGGATCGCGCCATGGAAGAGATCGAGGAACTATACAGGCGCATGTTTCTCGAGAGAGAAGGCGCCGATGGAGCTGTCTCTACGATCCATCCTGAGACCAAGTCCCGCCTGCACAAGCGGATCCTCACCGAGATCGAATCGCTTCGAGAGGCTCAAAAGGCCAAGGACTTCGGTTCCCCGGTCTACAGGGACATGGACCGAAGGATTCGGCGTCGTGTTCTCAAAGAAATTCAGATCATCATCGATGCGTATCTGGTGGCCCGGCAGGAGGACCGCCTGGAGGAGTGGGAAGCCATGTACGGGGACATCGAGCACTACAAGCGGGACTTCTTCTATTTCCGGATGGACCCGGACTACGAGGACCTTCGGAAGATTCTCCGCGATTACAAGTTTGTCGAGGGTTAGGCTCCCGGAGACTTCCGGCATGAATTTGTGGCAGAACGCCTCCCCTTGATTTACCTTGCCTGATTGATTCCGCACAAAATCCGATCAACCGCCTCCAGAACTTGGCCGGTCTCGATTGCGAGCAGACACTCCGGGCCTACACACTTTGCCTGGCCTGGTTCTCCGCAGGGAGCGCAGGCAGCCTTTCCCTGCAGGATGCAGACGTGTTCTCCTCTCGGGGCCCAGCGGGCTGTGTCGGTTGGGCCGAACAGGGCAACCACGGGCACGCCCAGACAGGAAGCCAGGTGGGTGACGCCGGAATCGTTTCCCACGTAGAGCTTTGTCCCGGAGAGGATCCGAGCAAGGGCAACGATGGGGAGATCGCTCACGACGGAGAGGCCCGGGCTGTCGGCTTCTGCCCAGAAGACTTGCTGGCGCTTCTCCGCGGGCCCCAACAGGACTGTGACCTCGAAATTCCATCTTTGCCGGACGCTTCGTGCAACCTCCAGGAATCTCTCCTGCATCCAGTTCTTTGCGGGCGAACCGCTTCCCGGATGGATGCAGAGACGGGGAGGATCCTCCGGGTCGGCTCTCCCGGGATTCTTGCCTTCCGGATCCGCCGGCTTCTGCCATGGAAACCGAAAGGGCCCTCGGAAGGGCTCGTGAATTCCAAGATCCCTCAGGGTGGACAGGAAGTACTCGGAGACGTGGCCCGGATAAGCCCGGCAGCGGTGCAGGGGGAAAACGTGGACCCTGCCCCGGCATGTCTTCTGAAGGGCTCTTTCCCACAGTCCTTCCGGATCGCCGAACCAGGAGAGGACGAGGTCAAAAGGCTCGAGGAACCGGGCCAGCGGATTCGGACAGGGGAGGGATTTCTGAAATGCGGCGGACAGGGGCAAGACCTCCTGGGAACGCACCTGGTCCACGATGCGAGCCTCCTCGAGGAGGGGGAGCCACGAGGGATTTCCAACCAGCTCGATGAAGCTTGAAAGATAGCTCTGACGGAGAACAGAAAGCGCAGGAAGAGCATTGACGAAGTCTCCGAGAGCGCCGGAGAGGAAGATGCAGATTCGATGGTCCGTTCTCATGTGTTTCGGCCGCGCTGAACGATTCATCACAGGTACAGCCGGATTTCCGGATTATGACTCTCGGCAGGAATTATAGCGACTCTGGTTGCCACGATACATGCGGTTGGGTAGAGTAGGGAAGCCCGCAACCCCGGCGCATATGTGGAGCCATTCCCGGCAGGCGGAGAGACAAGGGCATGCAGAAGGTGACGCTCTTCAATTCTATCGGCCAGCGACTGGTCGGCTGCCTGCACCCGGGTTCCGGCCGTTCGGATTTCGGCCCGACCGTGGTCCTTTGCCACGGCATGATGTCCTCCAAGGACGGCAGAAAGCAGATTGCCCTTGCCGAGGCTCTCGTGGAAAGCGGCATCTCCGTCATGCGATTCGATTTCTCATTCTGTGGGGAATCCGGAGGCAGATTCGAGGAGATCACCTTCTCTCAGGAAGTGGACGATTTGAGGTGCGTCGTGAAGTGGCTGCGGGAGAGAAGGGCGGATCCGATTGGGCTTGTGGGTTCGAGCATGGGCGCGGCGGTCGCGATCCTCTACGCGGGAGAGGATCCCAGCGTAAAGGCACTGGTCACCCTCGCTGCCGTTGCCAGACCCAGCCGGCTGGCTGAGGAGATGGATGAGCTTCGGAACAAGATGGCACAATGGAGAACAGAGGGTGCCGAATTCGGCGCCGAGGGAGAGGTTGGCGAGCAGTTTCTTGAAGACGCACAGAGACAGGACGTGCTGGGGGCGCTGGAGAGGATCTCCGCACCCATCCTGATCCTCCACGGCGCCTTGGATGAAGTCGTCCCGGTCGAGGAAGCCTTCATCTTGAACGAAAAAGCCTCGGGGCAGAAGAGGCTCAGGGTGCTTCCAGGGGCGGATCACCGGTTCACTCGGGCCGAAGATCTCCTCGAAGTCATCGAGGCTTCGACAGAATGGTTTCGGAATCATCTGCGTCCGTAGGAGCCTGTTGGGAAGCAGGCTCCCGCGGGGCGTGGGAGGGATCTGGCATGGGAAGGGGCCGCAACGAGTTGCCTCCATACAGTGGAATCAGCCTGATCAGCGATCCGATTCATGGGTACATCCAGTACACGACCCACCACGATCATGACCCCAGGGAAATCACGGAAAAGGATATCCTGGATCATCCCTGGGTACAAAGGCTCCGAAGGATCCACCAGGTCCAGAGCGCCTTCTGGGTCTATCCTTCCGCGGAACACAGCCGGTTCCAACATTCCCTGGGCGTCATGTTCCTGGCCGGCCGGTTCGCCCGGCAGCTTTATCCCAATCTGAAGCGCTATTTTCCGGACACGCCTTCCCTCCCCTTCGTCGAGGCACTGCTCCGGCTCGCCGGCCTCCTGCACGATGTGGGTCACGGCCCGTTCAGCCACTTCTTCGACACCCATTATCTGAATCAGTTCGGGATCACCCACGAGGACATTGGACAGGTCATCATCCAGAGGAAACTCGGGCCGTGGATCCGGCGCATCCGAAGGAGCCCTCACGGGAACCTTCTGCCTAGGGAAGTCCTGGACCCCAGGTATGTTGCGTTCCTGATCAAGAGCCCGGCCAAGCAGAAGAAGCAGAAAATGCCGGCGTGGCTGTTCGCTCTGAGCCCGGTCCTGTCCGGTATCTACACGGCCGACAATCTCGATTACGTACTCAGGGATTCCTACATGGCAGGGGTCTCGACGGATCTTGCGGACGTGGAGCGACTGCTCTACTACACCTTCCTCTCGCCCAGGGGGGTCGCGCTGCATCAGTCCGGACTGGCCGCACTCGTGCGTTTCCTGAACGCCCGGCTCTACCTGTACATGAACATGTATTTTCACAGAACGACGCGTGCCATCGACCTGCACTTGAGAGAAATCTTTCGGCCGGCCCTGGAGAAGATCTTCCCGTACAACCCTCTGGAGAACCTGGATGCTTTCCAGAGGCTCACCGAGTGGTCCCTCCTCGAGGAAGTCACCCGCTGGGCAACGGTCGAGAAGGATCCGGAGAGACGCAGGATCGGCAGGAAGTGGCAGCGCGTACTCGAGAGAAAGCCCCGCTGGAAGCGAGCCTACGAGTACACGTTCTCCCTGTCCGAGGTTGATGATCCCAGAATCTTCGCCATGGTGCAGGATCCGGCGGTCCTCGAGGAGAGGCTTCGGGCCAATCTTCCCGGGCGTCTGAAGAGGATCCAGTTCCGAGTCGATCTCGCCCATCTGGACCCGAGGCCCATCAATCCCCTGACCATGGGAGATATGCAGATCTACGTCTACGACGAGTCCAGCGGCAGGATCGAGACCGAGATCCTGAAAGAGCTGTTCCGTTTCATCCCGGTTCGGGTGATCCAGTGCAGAATCTTTGCGCTCACCCATGCCTACGACCGGGAGGTGACGGAAGCCTTCCACAAGATTTTTCAGACTGTTCCCCCGTCCTCGATCACGACGAACATCTGACTCCCCTGCTTTGGAAAGGGAGCGAGGCGCTCAGCGGAACCGAACAAGTCAGCGGAAAAGGAGCCGGCAAACTGCGGACAGGAGCAAGGAGTCACGAATGAAGGTCACGGACCATCTCTGCGCCTACATCTGGCGCAACATGCAGGCGAACAACTGCAACAGCTTCGTTGTGCGGACACCCAAGACAACCTGCCTGATCGATCCGGGCCACCGGGCCTTTCTGCCCCAGTTGTTCCGGTCCATGCGAGAGGACGGCTTTGCGCCCGAAGAGGTCAAGCTCGTCGTCCTCACGCACGGCCATCCTGACCACCTGGAGGGTGGTCTGGAATTCCGGAAGATGGGAGCCCACCTTGCGATCCACAGGGCGGAAGAAGAATACCTCAAGGAGATCGGACCCTATTTTGCGAGGATGCTCGGCGTGGAGATGCCGCAACTGGTCTTTGATCTCTATCTGGAGGAAGGGGAACTCTTCATCGGAGAGGAGAGGTTCCAGGTGATCCACACCCCAGGTCATTCTCCCGGCTCGATCTGCCTGCACTGGGAGGCGCCTGGGGTGTTGTTCTCGGGAGATCTCGTCTTCGCCCAGGGGGTTGGCAGGACCGATTTCCCAGGGGGAGACGGGGAGTTGCTGAAGGAGAGCATCCGGAGATGTCGTCCACTCGGCGCGCACATGCTCATGCCTGGCCATGGGGAGGCGATTTTGACTCCATCCGGGGTCGAGCGGAACTTCGAGATCATCGAAAAGATGTACTTTGATTATCTCTGATGGAATTGGGAGCCCAACCCTTCCCGGACGGCTTCCTGGAACCGGGCGAGGAGCTTTTCTTCCTCCTTGTTCCATTCAGGGGTGCGTTCGGCGCACGGGATGACGGCACGGCCACGGACCCCTTCGGATTCAAGGAGCTCGCGGAATCGGCTTTCCGCCCTTGCCAAGGCTTTCTGTCGGAGATCCGTGAACTCACCCCTCAGACGGTTGAGAAGAGATTCCCATTTTGCCTGGGCCTCCCTACCGAAGAGCTTCTCGACGCCCGCCAGAATCCTCTCATTTCCTTCAAAGGGAGAGAGGCTCTCGACGAAAAGTTTTGCGCAGATGCCGAGGGCCTCTTCTTTTGCGTCCTTTGAAATCTGTTCGATCCATTGGGACAGAGCATGGATCTCCCTCTGTTCGCTCAGAAATGGCAGAATGTGGCGTCGCGCCTCGTCTGCGAACTTTTCCTGTTTC
>Ga0315278_10005854_pt1 | contig 11153 bp, 9 predicted proteins | sample YL17G06_0_MG_FD_203880 | JGI IMG/M metagenome (GOLD analysis project Ga0315278, IMG submission 203880) | Sediment microbial communities from Yellowstone Lake, YNP, Wyoming, USA - YL17G06_0 | ecosystem: Environmental > Aquatic > Freshwater > Lake > Sediment | place: USA: Wyoming | collected... | reverse complement strand
ATCCAGCCGCTCGCGCTCGGTGGCTACGACCTCCGCTTCGGCGAGCGGGAAGGGCACCTGCGACGCCGCCTCCAGGCTGGCTGACGGAGATCGGCCAGCCACCGCGCGCAGCCGCGCCGCGAGCGCTTCCTCGAAGCGGAACGAGGGATGGAAGCGCAGCAGGTGATCGGCGAGGAGCTGGGCAGCGCGGCGCTCGGAGGGGTCAAGGTCGTCGGCCGACCGTCGATCGGCGATGGACAGCGGCGATCGGTCGTGGCCGGCGAGCAGGGTTTCGAGGTAGGTATCGACCTGCAGCGCGTCTTCTGCTTCGCCGGCACCCCAGCCGAACGTCACGAAGCGTCACCGCGGCCGTCCGTGGCCTGGGCGACCGCCCGCAAGGCACGATGGATGAGGACGCGCACGGCGCCCTCCGAACGGCCGAGGACGGCGGCGATCTCGGAGGTGGACATCTCCTCGACGAACCGCAGCATGAGCGCCCGGCGGCGATCCTCCGGCAGCCGATCGATGGCCCGCCAGGCGCGTGTCATCGCGTCACGGTGACCCACCGCCGCGGCCGGGTCGTCGTCGGAGGCCACGAAGTCGGCCAGCTCCAGCGGCGCCTCAGGCCGGCGTCGCTGGCGACGACGCTCGTTGGCGAGGGCATTGCGGGCGATCTGGAAGAGCCAGACGCGGAAGGTCGAGCCATCTCCGTCACCCCGCTCGTCGAAGCGCGGCAGGGCCGCCAGCGCGCGAAGGAAGACCACCTCGGTCAGGTCCTCTGCGCGATGATGATCGCGCAGCTCGTAGACGGCGAAGTTGTACACCTGGCTCACGTACTTTCGATAGAGCGGTTCGAAGGCCCGCGGGTCCCGACGGGCCGCCTCCACGGCCGGTCGATCCGCGTCGAACGGGACCGGGCCGTCGGAAGCCCGCTCCCCTGCTCTCCTGAACACCGGCGCAGTCTAGCCGTTACACCTGGAGCGGGTCACTCGACCACCCGGCAGCGGGTCACGTCGCCGGATTCGACGACGATCTCGCGGCCTCCGACCAGGAGCAGGAGGGAGCCCGACTCGGGATCGACCCCGCTCGCCCGACCACGCAGGGTCGAATCGCCGGCGGAGACCTCGACCTCCCGGCCGGTCGTGACCTGGCGGGTGGACCAGGCGCCGGCGTCGAAACGTCCGGCGCCGAGCGCCTCGTAGCGCGGCTCGAGCCGGGCCAGGAAGGCGTCGAGGAGCGCCTCGCGGTCGATCGGCCGGCCGGCCGCGACCTCGCGCAGGCTGGTCATCGAGGCCGCCAACTCCGGCGGGAAGTCCGACGCCGCCCAATCGGCGTTGACGCCGATGCCGACCACGGCCGACTCGACGGTGCCGTCAGCTCCGAGGATTGACTCGCCCAGCACACCGGCGACCTTGCGCAACGCTCCGTCGTCCGTCGTGCCATCGTCGAAGGCGGCCACGAGGTCGTTGGGCCACTTGAGGCGCAGTCTGCCCTCACGCAGGCCGGCCGTGTCCTCGGCCGCGTCGAGCATGGCCAGTGAGACGATCGCCGCGAGCCGCCAGCCGTGCCGAGCGCCCAGGCCAGTCGGACGAAGGCCGAACGAGCAGAGGAGCGCGGCGCCGGGCGTGGCCGTCCAGCTCCGATCGAGCCGCCCGCGACCGGCCGACTGCTCGTCGGCGACCGCGACCGCGACCTCGGGCGTACCCGCCTCCAGCCAGCGCCGGACGACCGACTGTGTCGAGTCGACCGAGGCGAAGCGCTCGAAACGGGCTGGGAAGCTCGAGTTCACCCGGCTGCCGCGCCGGCTCCAGCCGCTCCGGCCGCCGGATCGGGGCGCTCGAGGGCGAAGGCCGCGTGCAGCGCCTTGGCCGCTCGGGCAACGTCGTCCTCGCCGATGATGCAGGTGATGCGGATCTCCGAGGTCGAGATCATCTCGATGTTGATGCCCGCGTCGGCCAGCGCCCCGAACATCCGCGCCGCGTAGCCAGGCGCGTTCTGGATGCCGGCACCGACGATGGAGACCTTGGCCACCGCCGAGTCGGTCGTCAGCTCCTGGGCTCCGAGCTCCCGGACGATGGGGTCGAGCAGCCTGCGCGCCCGAGCCAGCTCCGCCGACGGGATGGTGAACGAGAGATCGGTCGCCCCGGCGTGGCCGACGTTCTGGACGATCATGTCCACGTTGATGCCCTCAGCCGCCAGCGGCTCGAAGACGCTGCGCGCTACGCCAGGCCGGTCGGGCACGGCGACCAGCGTGACCTTGGCCACGTGGCGGTCGGTCGCCAGGCCGCGCACCTTGTTGCGCTGCTCCACGTCGGGATCCTCCTTGATGTGCGTGCCGGGATGGTCGGTAAAGGTCGAGCGGACGGCGATCTCGACGCCGTTGACCCAGCCCAGCTCGACGGCGCGCGTCTGCATGACCTGGGCGCCCTGGTTGGCGAGCTCGAGCATCTCTTCGTAGCCGATGACGGGCAGCAGTCGCGCGTCCGGGACGATGCGCGGATCGGCCGTGAAGATGCCCTCGACGTCGGTGTAGATCTCGCAGCGGTCCGCCTGCAGACGGGCAGCCAGTGCGACCGCAGTCGTGTCGGAGCCCCCGCGCCCCAGCGTCGTCACCTCGCCACTCACATCGCCGGCGGCCGTGGCACCCTGGAAGCCGGCCACGATGACGATGCGGCCGGCGGCCATCTCGCGGCGCACCCGCGCCGGATCCACGTTGGCGATGCGCGCCCGCCCGTGGCTTGAATCCGTTCGGATGCCAGCCTGGGCGCCGGTCAGGCTGATGGCCGGCTGGCCGAGGGCGTGCAGGGCCATCGAGACCAGCGTCGCGCTCTGATGCTCGCCGGTCGCCAGGAGCATGTCCAGCTCGCGTGCGTCGGGCTCATCGGTGATGGCCGCGGCGAGCGCCAGCAGCTCGTCGGTCGTGTCGCCCATGGCGCTGACCACGACCACCAGGTCGGTGCCCGTAGCGCGCTCCTTCGCGATCCGTCGGGCGACGTGACGGATGCGCTCGGCCGTCGCCAGCGACGAGCCGCCGTACTTCTGGACGACGAGATGGGCGGGCATGGCCGCGACGACGACCCTGCCGGGTCTAGCTCGCCTCGACGACGATGGCGCCTGTCGAGCGCGGCCGGACGACCTGGACGGTGCCCGGCAGGTCGAGCTCGGCAGCGGTGGCCAGGAAGGCCGCCTCGATCTGCGTCAGCCCGCGCACGGAGTCGCCGAAGGCGATGATCGTCGAGCCGGAGCCCGAGAGGCAGGCGCCGAGCGCGCCGGCTGCGCGGGCGGCCGCCTCCAACTTGGGCAGCTCGGGATAGACCTCGGCACGGTACTGCTCGTGGATGCGGTCCTCGGTCGCGGCGCGCAAGACCTCCGATCGCCCGGCGGCCAAGCCGGCCACGGCCAGGGCCACGCGCCCGATGTTGAAGACCGCGTCGCGGTGCGGCACCTCATGCGGCAGCGCGGCACGCATGGCCGACGTCGAGAGCGGCTTGTCGGGGATGAAGAGGACCGCGCGCAGATCGCGTGGCGGCTCGAAGCGCACCGTCTCCGGCCGACCATCGACCATGGCGATGACGACGAAGCCGCCGAGCAGCGCCGCGGTCGCGTTGTCCGGGTGGCCCTCGATCTCGATCGAGAGCGTCAGCAGGCGCCGCTGGTCGAGGCCGTTCCCGGTCAGCGCGTCGGCGGCCACCAGGCCGGCCACGGTCGCCGCGGCGGACGAGCCCAGGCCACGGGCGATCGGCACCTGGTTCTGCATGTGGACTCGGAAGCCGAGGTCGGCCGGCACCTCGCCGAGCGCCCAGCGGAGGCCCGTCTCGAGCGCGACCATGAAGCGATTGTCCCTGGTCGTCGGCAGGACGCCGGCCCCCTCGCCCTCGACAGAGAGCTCGAGCCCGGGTGCGTCGGTGATCTCGACCGAGATCTTGTTGCGCAGATCGAGCGCGAGCGCCAGGGCATCGTAGCCGGCGCCGAGGTTCGCGGTCGTGGCCGGCACGTCGACGACGACGCGCCGGTAGCGGAAACCCTCCGGGGCGGGCGCGATGGTGGCGCCGCGTGTCGGCTGCTGCTCTTCGGAGGACGGATGCGCCCCGACCCCTGGAGTCGGCTCTGCTCCGGCCAGGGTGGAGTCGGTCGCTGCCGCCTCCGCCTCCGGCTCGCCGGTCACCCTCGCCTCATCTACCACCCGAGCACCTCCGTCACGCCGTCGACCGTCGCCGGCGCCGTAAGGGTACCCGTTGCCTGGGCAGTCGCGGTGCCCGGATCCTTCAGGCCGTGGCCGGTGAGCACACAGACGACGGTGCCGGAGGGGTCGATGGCCCCCTCCGTGACGAGCTTGCGCACGCCGGCCACCGAGGCCGCCGAGGCCGGCTCGCAGAAAATGCCCTCGAGGCGGGCCAGGTCGCGGTAGGCAGCCAGGATCTCGTCATCGGTGACCGCCTCGATGCGCCCGCCGGACGCGTCACGGGCGGCTTCCGCGCCACGCCAGGAGGCCGGATCCCCGATGCGGATGGCCGTGGCCACCGTCTCCGGCGCGTCGACCCGATGACCGAGGACGATCGGCGCCGCGCCGGCCGCCTGGAAGCCCAACATCACCGGCCGCGTCTCCACCAGGTCGGCATCACGGTAATCGCAGAAGCCGCGCCAGTAGGCCGTGATGTTGCCCGCGTTGCCGACCGGTATGGCCAGGTAGTCGGGCGCACCGCCGAGGTCGTCGATGACCTCGAAGGCGGCCGTCTTCTGGCCCGCGATGCGGTAGGGGTTGACGGAATTGACGAGGGTCAGGGGGTGGCCGCGCTCCGCACTGTGCTCGGCCAGATCGCGGACGATGCGCAGCGCGTCGTCGAAGTTGCCATCGATGGCGATCACCCGCGCGCCGCCCATCTGCGCCTGGACGAGCTTGCCCGCCGCGATGCGCCCAGCCGGCAGGACGACGATGACCTCCAGGCCGCATGCCGCGCCGTAGGCCGCCGCCGAGGCCGAGGTGTTGCCGGTCGAGGCGCAGATGATCGCGCGGCCGCCGGCCTCGAGGGCCTTGGCCACGGCCAGGACCATGCCGCGGTCCTTGAACGAGCCGGTCGGGTTCATGCCCTCGACCTTGAGGTGGAGCTCGGGGATGCCGAGCTCGCGGCCCAGGTGACGGGCATGCACGAGCGGCGTGGCCCCCTCGCCGAGAGAGAGCGGCGGCGTGGCATCGGTCAGCGGCAGGAACGCAGCATAGCGGTGCAGGAGCCGCGGGCGCCTGTCGGGCGTGGCCTGCTGCTGTCGGAGGTGACGGAGCACCTCGCTCGTCCGCATGCTGTCGATCGTACCAGCGTGCGCCGCCCCCGGCCCCCGCCACCCGCCCATGGCGAAGTGCCCTGCTGCCGCTCTCACGGCATGCCGGATTGGGGCCGCCTGGCCCTACCGGGCGCTCGGTCTCACGGCAGGCTTGGGGCAGACCGTCGCGGCTGCCCTGCGGTCGCCACCGACGAAAACCCGACCGGATCGGAGACCCTTCGATGTCCGACGAGACCTTCGTCCCCCACACCATGGGCCAGCAGCTCGGCCGCCGCAGCTGGGCCGAGCCCTGGAAGATCAAGATGGTCGAGCCCATCCGCCAGCTCGACCGGCCCGGGCGCGAAACGGCGCTCCAGGAGGCCGGCTACAACACCTTCCTGCTGCGCTCCGACGACGTCTACATCGACCTGCTGACCGACTCCGGGACGAGCGCCATGAGCGACCGCCAGTGGGCGGCGATGATGCTCGGCGACGAGGCGTATGCAGGGAGCCGCAACTACTACCACCTCGAGGCGGTCATCCAGGAGCGCTTCGGCTTCCCCTTGGTGATCCCCACCCACCAGGGCCGTGGCGCCGAGCACCTCATCAGCCAGACGGCCATCAAACCCGGCCAGTGGGTGCCGGGCAACATGTACTTCACGACCACCCGCCTGCACCAGGAGCTGGCCGGCGGCACCTTCATCGACGTCATCATCGACGAGGCGCATGACCCGACCAGCCTGCACCCCTTCAAGGGCGACATCGACCTGGTCAAGCTCCAGGCGCTCATCGACCGCGTGGGGGCCGACCAGGTCGCTTACGTCAGCCTGGCGGCGACCGTGAACATGGCCGGCGGCCAGCCAGTCAGCATGGCCAACACCCGGGCGGTCAGCGAGCTTTGCCGGAAGTACGGCATCCGCCTCTTCCTCGACGCCACGCGCATCGTCGAGAACGCCTTCTTCATCGAGGAGCGCGAGCCGGGCTTTGCCGGCCGCTCCGTGGCCTCGATCGTGCACGAGTTCTGCTCCCACTCGGACGGCGCCTGGATGAGCGCCAAGAAGGACGGGCTGGTCAACATCGGCGGCTGGCTGGCGGTCAACGACGAGGGGCTCTTCGACGAGCTGCGCAACCTGGTCGTCGTCTACGAGGGGCTGCACACGTACGGCGGCCTCGCCGGGCGCGACATGGAGGCGCTCGCGGTCGGGCTCGAAGAATCGATGGACGACGCCTACATCCGCGCACGCATCGGCCAGGTCCGCTACCTGGGCGAGCTGCTCACGGACTGGGGCGTGGCCATCGTCCAGCCGGTCGGCGGGCACGCCATCTTCCTCGATGCGAGGCGCTTCTATCCGCAGCTGCCGCAGGACGCCTTCCCGGCCCAGACGCTGGCGGCGGCGCTCTACCTCGATTCGGGGGTCCGCTCCATGGAGCGCGGCATCGCCTCGGCCGGCCGCGACCCGAAGACCGGCGACCACAACCGGCCCAAGCTCGAGCTGACTCGCCTGACGATCCCGCGGCGCGTCTACACCCAGGCGCACATGGACGTCGTGGCCGAGTCGGTCCAGGCAATCTGGGATGCTCGGGCCTCGGCGACCGGCCTGCGCATGGTCTACGAGCCGAAGTACCTGCGCTTCTTCCAGGCTCGCTTCGAGCCGCTAGCCTTGGGCGAGGCAATAGCCCTCGAGGGGTCCGGCGCCGAATACGCCGCGATGCCAGGCTGAGCTCGGCGCTGGCACTCGCACTCTCGAAGCCGAGCTCCGGTGTCTGGCTCGTCCGGGCTGCCGATCTGTCCGGCTTACCAGTGGTGCTGGTACTGCGGGCGGCCATCGGCCAGGCGGCCGCGGCTCGCGCCCCTCATCCACGCTCAGCCGGACGCGCCAGACGCACACGTGAGCCCGGCGCACCAACACGGCTGGTGGCTCGGACACCCGATGCACGGAGTACCAGTCGTGCTGGTAGCCCGGACTGGATGACGCCGCAGGGCCGGCTCGTACCAGCCGTGGTGGTAGCCCGGAGCGGATGACGCCGGTGGGGCCGACTACCCCTCGACGACCGGGTAGAGGGCGGTCCGGTCGCCGGCCGAGGCGAGCACCTTGCGGGCGTCGGAGAGCGTCAGCGGCTCGGTGACCGCGCCCCCGTCCGGTCCGACGTGGAACCAGCGGAACGTGTCGGCCAGGGCGTCGCCCATGTGGTTCATCGAGCCCGCCATCGGCAGACCCGCCCACGTCGAGCCATGACCGCGGGCGATGGCGATGAGATCGCCGAGCACGGCGCTGCTGGTCGCCTCGCCGCCGGCGCCGGGGCCCGAGATGCGCAGCCGGCCGATCGGCTCGCCGACCAGCTCTACGACGTTGGTCACGCCACCGATATGAGCCAGCGGCTGGTCCGCGGGGATGGCCACGGGGACCACGGCCGCGCCGACCACCCCGTCCGGGGCACGCCGCGCGTAGGCGACCAGCTTGATGACGAGATCCAGCTCGGCGGCGGCGTTGATCGTCTCGGCGGACACGCCCGTGATGCCAGGCGCGCCGTCGCCGGCCACGGCCGGGGGTGCGAGGCGGACGGCGGCCACGTCCGGCCAGTCCCCGAACGCCAGCCTGACGAGGATGGCGAGCTTGTCGGCGGCGTCGCGACCCTCGACGTCGCCGCTCGGGTCGGCCTCGGCATAGCCGCGGGCCTGCGCGTCGGCAAGGACCGTCGCGTAGTCCCAGCCGCCCTCAGTCATCGCGGTCAGGATGAAGTTGGTCGTGCCATTGACGATGCCGCTGACCGACGACCAGCGGTTGGCCGCCAGATCGGCGGCCATCGGCCCCAGGATCGGGACACCGCCGCCGACGGCGGCTTCGAAACGGAGGGCGGCGCCAGTCCGGCGCGCCTCGGCCTCCAGCTCCTCACCACGACGGGCGAGCAGCGCCTTGTTGGCAGTGACCACCGAGCGGCCGCCGCGCAACGCTTCGGCGATGAGGTCGCCAGCCGGCTGAAGCCCGCCGAGGAGCTCGACCACGACGTCGATGCTCGGATCGGAGGCGATGGCGGCGAGGTCGGCGCTGCGCACGATGCCACGTGGGATCTCGACCACGCGCGTGCGCTCCGGGTCGCGGACCCCGATCGCCACGAGGTGGATAGGGCGGCCGCCCGAGGCATGGGCCAGATCTGCGCCACGCTCCATGAGCGCGTGCGCGACGGCGCCACCGACCGTGCCGAAACCGAGGATGGCGACCTTGAGAGGCTGTCGGGCAGGCGTTCGAGGTGTCATGGAACGATCGTAGGCCATGCGGTCAGCGCGCGCTGCTAGACTCGCCGGCCATGGGCCCCAAGATCGCCACGGCCGCCTCCCAGCCTCCTGCCGAGTCGCAGCGCGAGCGCGTCTTCAGCGGCGTCCAGCCCTCCGGCACGCCGCACGTCGGCAACTACCTGGGCGCCTTCCGCAACTACATCGCGATGCAGGAGACCCACGACGCCATCTACTGCATCGTGGACTACCACGCGCTGACGAGCACCCACGACTCGGAGCTCATCCGGCGCAACACCTACGAGATGGCACTCGGCCTGCTGGCCCTGGGCCTCGACCCCGAGCGCTCGATCCTCTTCCGGCAGTCGGACCGGCCCGAGCACGTCGAGCTGTGCTGGCTGCTGGCCTCGGTCACACCGGTCAGCTGGGTCGAGCGGACGCCATCGTTCAAGGAAAAGAAGCGGACGCAGCCCGAGGACGTCAACCACGCGCTGCTGACCTACCCCATCCTCCAGGCGGCCGACATCGCCATCTACCACGCCAAGTACGTGCCGGTCGGCAAGGACCAGGCTGCGCACCTCGAGCTCGCCCGCGAGATCGTGCGTGCCTGGAACGCCCGCTACGGCACCTACTTCGTGGAGCCTCAGGCGGTCTTCACCGACTCGCCCATCGTCAAGGGCACCGACGGCGTCAACAAGATGTCGAAGTCGCTGGGCAACGTGATCGAGATCTTCGCCGAACCGGAGACGATCAAGAAGCAGGTCATGTCGATGGTCACCGACACGCAGCGCATCAAGCGCAGCGACCCCGGCCGGCCGGACGTCTGCAACGTCTGCCAGCTGCAGCGCTTCTTCGGCCACGACTACGAGGCGCTCTGGGAGGGCGAGCGCACGGCAGCCACCGGCTGCGTGGACATGAAGCGCCTGCTGGCCGACCGCATGCTCGACCGATTCGCCGAGGCGCGCGAGCGTCGTGCCGAGCTGGCGGCGCGCCCCGGCTACGTCGAGGAGATCCTGCGGGCCGGAGCCGAGCGACTGGCACCGATGGCGAGCGCGACGCTGCGCGAGGCACATGAGCGGATGGGGCTGGGACCCGTTCGCTGAGGGCCGCCGCGGTTGCCTGTAGCGAGCCGTGCGCCGGCTGCCGCGGGTGGGCGACGCGGCGCTAGACTGCGGACATGATGAGCCAGCTGTCCGGGCGGGACCAGCGCTGGTTGAGCGCGCTGCTCGTCCTCGGCACGCTGACCGTCGCCCTGGTCCTGCTCGGCCTCGTCGTCTCCGTCCTGAGCTACTTCAGCGACGTCATCCTCATCTTCTTCCTGGCCTGGCTGCTCGCCTTCATCCTCTCGCCGGTCCCCGACGCGGCCTACCGCTGGGCGCCGCGGCTGCCTCGACTGATCGTCGTCGTCATCACCTACCTCACGCTGCTGTTCGGTCTCTTCTTGCTGACGCTCGTGACCGCCCAGATCCTGGCCGGCTCGATCACCTCGTTCGTCGACAACCTGCCGCAGCTCATCGCTGGCCTGCCTGAGCTGCTGGCGCCGTGGCAGGGCTTCCTCGACCAGTTCGGGCTGCGGGTCGACCTCGAGGCGTCGGCGCAGGCCATCCTGGCCGCGGCCGGCAACCTCGGCGGCACCATCGTCCAGCCGCTGACCGACATCGCCCTTGCCAGCATCGGCGTGCTGGGCAATCTCATCCTGGTCCTCGTCTTCTCGCTCTACATCGTGGTCGATCGGGACCGGATGCTGGACTTCTCGCTGCGCATCGTGCCCGAGCGCTACATCGAGGAGTTCCGCCTGCTGCGCGTCAGTGTCGCCCGCTCCTTCGGCGGCTTCCTCCGCGGCCAGGCCATCCTCGGCTTCCTCTATTTCTTCGTCGCGCTCGCCTGCCAGCTGGTGCTCGGCCTGCAGTACACGGCGGCATCGGCGGTCCTCTCGGGGGCGCTCATGGCCATCCCCTTCTTCGGGCCCTTCGTGGCCTGGATGCCGCCGGTCATCGTGGCCGCCCTGACGGCCTCCGACCAGATCGTGCCGGCCATCCTGATCATGGGTATCGGCGTCCTGGCCGAACTCAACATCGTGCAGCCGCGCGTCATGTCGGGCACGGTCGGTATCAGCCCGCTCGTGGTCCTGGCCTCGGTCATCCTCGGCATCAAGATCGCGGGCATCGCGGGCGCCGTCTTCAGTGTCCCGATCGCGGCCGTGCTCTCGAGCTTCTTCTTCTTCTACCTCGATCGCTACCGGCCCAAACCCACCCCGGAGACGCTCATCGACCAGGGGCCCGAGGCCGCCGCAGGTCCGACGCCGAACGCGTCCAGCGCGTGAGCCGCTTCCGCCGTCGACCTGCCCGACCTCTTCGTCAAACTCCGTCGGCGAGCGTGCCCGTCCGGCTCATCTGATGGGGTGGCGGCCGACCGCGATCCTACGAGCCCGCTCGAGCGTCGCCTGCTACCGGCGCCGCTTGAGGTCCGCGACGACTTCTCGGACCGCGTTCTGGCCGGGCCCGCCGGTGATGCCGCCACCGGGGTGGGCCCCCGAGCCGCACAGGTAGAGCCCCTCCACCGGCAGCCGGTAGCGGGCGTGGCCGAAGAGCGGCCGCCAGAGAAAGAACGAATCGAGCGTCGGCTCGGCATGCAACGGATGCCCGCCGGTCAGACCGTAGTCGCGCTCGAGATCGAGGGGCGCCAG
>Ga0315278_10005852_pt1 | contig 11153 bp, 9 predicted proteins | sample YL17G06_0_MG_FD_203880 | JGI IMG/M metagenome (GOLD analysis project Ga0315278, IMG submission 203880) | Sediment microbial communities from Yellowstone Lake, YNP, Wyoming, USA - YL17G06_0 | ecosystem: Environmental > Aquatic > Freshwater > Lake > Sediment | place: USA: Wyoming | collected... | reverse complement strand
CAAATAATCGATCAAGGCCTGATCGTAGCCCGCTCCTTTCCGCACCGGGCAAAGGTCGAATGTCAGCGCGACGGCGGGACAAGAGGGCGGGCCTGACTTGATCACTTGAGCCTGCGTAAAGGCAGGCATCGCCGCTGTGAGCAGCATCGTAAGGACGAGGCGCAGTACCCACGGGAAATAGTGCGGTCGCATGGTGACTAGTATACCGGAAGAGATCTCGATCAGGCTGCGGAAAACTATTGTGCGCACAGGAACATTAGGCGAGACGCGCGCGACCCGAAGTTCGGGGTTCAAAGTGCCGAAAACCTCTAACCCTTGCCCGCCCGACTTGTCGCGTTATTCCCGCGAATCTCGCCCTGTAAGCCGAGTTGACGCTTGAATTCTCACACTGTTACGGTGAATGCATGTCTTTGCCCAATTGGAGAATCGGCCGTGCACTCGGCATCCCAATTCACGTGCATGCCTCCTGGTTTGTGGTGTTCTTCTTTATGACCTGGTCCTTGGCGACGGGCTATTTACCAGAGACGTTGCCTGGTCTGTCGGCTCCACGGTATTGGGGGATGGGTGGCATTGCCGCCCTCTTGTTGTTCCTCTCCGTCCTTCTCCATGAATTGGGACATTCCTATGTGGCACTGCGCTATCAGATCCCTATCAAGCAGATTACATTGTTCATTTTCGGGGGGATGGCGCACATGGGGAAGGAACCGCCCAGTCCGCGGGCTGAGTTTCTGATCGCGATGGCGGGGCCGCTCGTGAGTTTGATCCTGGGGGCCAGTTGTCTCGGCGGAGCCATGGCCGTGGACTCCTTGTTTGCACGATCAGGGTTTCAGGGCCTCGCCGTCCTGGCAGGACTTCTTGGCATGGTGAATGTCCAACTCGGACTCTTTAATCTGATCCCGGGGTTCCCGTTAGATGGCGGACGTGTTTTACGGGCTGGTCTGTGGGCCTGGAACAAGGATTTCAATCGAGCGACCAGCCAGGCTGCGCTGACGGGAATAGGATTCGGAGTGGCTCTTGGGTTGATCGGCGCGGTCTTGATGGGGGGGGCCTGGTCAGGTGCCCTGGGAGATTCCATCGCGACGAGCGGGGGCTGGCTCATCTTCATCGGCGCATTCCTCTTTTCGGCGGCCCTGGCAAGCAGACGGCAAGCTGCGATGCGGACTTCGTTGGCGTCGGTGACGGTTCGCCAGGTCATGGTCCACAGCGTGGTGACCCTGCTGCCTGATATGAGCGTGCAGGATGCGGTCGATCAGTACTTTGTCGCGCATGGATTTGGTGGATTTCCCGTATGTGAGGAGGGGCAGGTTCTCGGGGTAGTCACAGTGCGAGACGTCCAAGCGCTTCCCACGGCACTCTGGCCGTGGCGTCGCGTGCGCGAAATCATGAGCCCCGTGTCCCAGACTTTCTGCATCCCTCCGGACTGGTCTGTCATGCAGGCGATGGAACGCATGGTCCAGGGCGGGTGGGATCGTCTCGTGGTGATGGAGAATGGAGCGATCGTCGGGCTTATCACCCGATCGGCCATCGCACATTTCTTACAGTTGCATCAGCATGAAATGTGAACCGGCAAGGGGGTACGATTAGTCGTTCGTTCGGGCAATGGAAATGTTTTGCGCGATAGAAATACGCACGAGGTGGACTACGAGCAGGAATCCGTAGACGACACAGAAGAACTTAAAGGTGGCGCGGTAAAAGTCTGTTAAGAGGATGGGGAGACAGAGAGCAAAGAGCAGGCTTGCGATCAGCGTCATGAAGGTCAACTTCTTGCAGAACTCATGGGAAGCCTCCCGCCCGATCTGTTTCAGCGCGCGGGCATAGCGCTCTGCTCGTTGAAGTCTCGCTGCCTGCAGGGCGGCCTCGCCTGTACCCCAGTAGCGCAAATAGAAATAGCCACCCAGAATCAATAACCAAGGCAGTGTCCAAAGAGGCCAATAGGCCGCTCCTCCATAGGTTTCGCTGCTGATCAAGGCGGCGAAGGAGGGGGCATAGAGCAGCCCCAACACCAACGGCAGGATGCGCTCATCGTTCGGACGTTTGCCCTCCGATCTTCCATGAATCAGCTCCCGTTCAAATAGGGGGTAGCCGTACTTGAGGACCACGAGCGCGATGGCGGCGCTCATGGTTTTGTCAGGAACATAGCGGATCCAGTTTTGGAACCAGTTTACGATCCACCAACTGAGACTTTCACCCCAGGTGAACCCGAAGAGGGACTCGAGGTAGAGATGCGCAGTTTGCTCCCATTGGAGTACGCGCAGGCTCACTGACTCGGCGACGTCAGGGTTCAAGGCAAAGGTTGTTTGCTCATGCAGTGCCGCCTGGACAAAGGTTCCCGGCAGGCTCATGACGATCGCGCCGCCGACTCCAAAGATATAGAGGAACCAGGCATGGGACAGGGCGGAGCTGCGTCCTGTGTGGAGATACTTTTGAAAGCCTGTTTGTCTAGCCATCCAGCCCCAATAAAATGCGCCGGTGATGTTCACCAGTGACCAGGGGAATATCATCACATCTGCTCCTGTTTCTGGGTACAACAGCCAGTTCACGACGGAATTCGAGAGAAGGGCGGCGATTGCTCCCCACCAGGGGCCCAAGAGGAAAGCCACCAGCGCCGTTCCCGTCATGTCGAGGAACAGGATGCTTTCCAGATGGCGGCTCAAGGTGAGCCCGACGTAGTTGAGGAGTAGGCCGGCTGCGACGATCACGCCGGTTTCGTACAAGAGGAGATAGGAGGCACCACGGAAGGGTTTAGACGAAAAAAAATCGATTGGGGAAGAGGCGCTGGTGACAAGGCGTTCGGTTGGGGAAGGTGATTTCTGTTCCTTCTTCGCGGTCATCCGGCTCCGGATATCCAGCAGCTTCTCCATCACGGTCAACATGGCCGCGACAAAGCCCGCCAACGTTCCCCCGAGCATGAGCATATCTTTGCCGAAGTCTTCGGACATGAGATGAATTCCTTATAGTACCGGTTGCCATTCTAGCCACGAAGGGATTTCTCCGCCAGCAAAAGTCTAGAAGCCGACAGGATGATCTGGTTTGTCTGGTTGATCTGGTCTATCTGGTTAGTCTGGTTCAACCAGGGAATCCAAATAAACAAGGGCAACCAACCGGTTCTTCTTATGTCGGCGGACCATTTGGCAAGGCCAGGTCTAACTGAGCGGCTTTTGTGGCTGCGGTTGACAGAACCTGCGCGTGTTGCTGGAGGAGGTGGGCGACCTCGGCACCAATCAGCAAGAGGGCCGCGGAGTAATAGACCCATAAGATCAGCAGAATGACTTCCAAAAGTGATCCATAGAGGTGTGTGTATACGGTTGCATAGGTGCTATAGGTCACGAACAAGAGTTTGGCCGCGACCCAGAGAAGACTAAACGTAAGCGCCCCGATCATCGCCTCACGCCATTGTGGCCGTCGTCGTGGCACGAGTCGATACAATCCCGTGACTGTGAGGAAGGCCAGTGCGAAGGGGAGCGTATAGGTGAGAAATAGATGATGGGCTGCAAGGGCCAGCAGATCGAGCCCCCAGAGTCTTGGCGCGTATCCCGTTAAGAGATTGACTGTTTGGGTCGCGACGTAGGAGAGAAGCAGTACGAGTCCGGTCACGGCGAGCGAGGCGACGGCGATGCCGGTTGAGATTAGGGGATGGCGGCGCCAGGTACTTTCGAATACGACGTTCAGCGCGTAGTCGAGTTCATAGAACACCAACGTGCCGAACCAGGTGAAGGCCAGAAACACGGCCCATCGGACGGTTTCTAAGGCGCTCACCCGATGCAATTCATTTGCAACATGCTCTCCCAGCGAAGGGAGGAAGCCCTTGAGAAAACTGAGGAGGACCTGTTCCCCGATCACGTCCTGACTCACGACGAAACTCAGGCCGTAGAGCAAGAGGAAGACGAGAGGGAAGAGGGAGAGCAAGGAGAAAAATGCAAGGGAGGCAGCCAGGCTGGCGCACCCATGGCGTAGAAACGATCGTATGAGGTCTCTGAGAAAACGAAGAGGCTGCATAATGCGCGATGGGTGAAGGGCTTAAAATAAGCATAGCACGAGTCGAACTATCGTGCACCTGTTCAAGGCCTCGTCCGGTGAGAGGATTACTTCAGTGTCAGGACGGATTGGAGCGCGAAGCTGACGAGAGGGTTGGGGAAGATGCCGAACAGAATTACGCCAGCGACGGCACAGGCCAATACGAAGGATAAGGCCGGCGAGGTTACGAGTCGTGGCAGCGCGACGGAAGAGGGATTCGGATCGCACATATACATCACCATCACCACCCGCATATAGTAGTATGCCGACACGGCGGCAAAGATCAGGGCGATGGCGGCGACCCAGGCCAATCCTGCGTCAACTGCCGCCATGAACACATAAAATTTGCCGATGAAGCCTGCGGTAGGCGGAATGCCCGCGAGCGAGACCATGAAGACTAGCATGAGAAAGGCTGCGAGCGGCTGGCGCTTAGCGAGTCCCGTGAAATCTTCAATCTCTTCTCCCTCGATCCCGCCCTTTCGGAGCATGCCGATGACGGCGAAGGCGCCGAGCGTCATGAACGAATAGAGGGCGAGGTAAATCATGACGCTGGCGAGGCCGGGCGTTCCCCCGGACGCGCCGACCGCACGGCCTGCCGCCACAAAGCCGATCAACGCGTAGCCGGCGTGCGCAATACTGGAGTAGGCCAGCATCCGTTTGATGTTGGTCTGCATGATGGCGACGACATTGCCGAGCACTAGGGTGACAAGGGCGATGAGCAGGAATAGGAGCGACCAATTTGCCTTGAGCCCGCCGAGCCCTTCGACGAAGACACGCATGAATGCGGCAAAGCTGGCAGCTTTTGCGGCCACCGCCATAAAGGCCGTGACGGAGGTCGGGGCGCCCTGATAGACGTCTGGCGTCCACATATGGAACGGCACCGCGGCGAGCTTGAAGCTGAAGCCGACTGCCACCAGAATCGTGGCGATCAGCAAGAGGGGATCATCCGCCCCGCGAGTCCCGATGGCGCTTGCGATCGATACCAGCTTGGTGCTACCGGCCATGCCGTACAGCAACGAGATGCCGTAGAGCAGAATCCCTGAGGAGAAGGCGCCGAGGACGAAGTATTTGGCTGCGGCTTCCAGTGAACGAGGCTTCGACCGGTTGAGCCCGGTCATGACGTACAGTGAGATGGACATGAGCTCGGTGCCGAGATAAATCGTGAGCAAGTCGGCACCGGAAACCATGACCATCATGCCTGACAGGGTGAGGAGAATGAACCCGTAGTATTCGCCAAGGTGTATGTGCTCCGCCTTCAGATAGGGCAGCGACATCAAAATAGTCAGACCGGTCACGCCATAGAGGAGGACTTTCCAGAATCTGGCATAGGAATCGATCACCACCAGGTCGCTAAAGGCAGACACCCGGACATTCAGCACGCTGATCTGCCCGCCGGTGATCCCAAGACAGAGGGCGAGGGCGCCTAGACTCAGCCAGGCCAGAAGGTCCCGCCGCGGGGCCGGTGTAATGGGGTCTAATGCGATGACGAGACAGGCTGTGACGACGATAATGAGTTCGGGAAGCAGAGCGAAGAGGTCAGCGCCGTACAGACTCATCGTGATGTTCCTTGGGGCTTCAGCTGCACTCCGCTGTCTGCCAGCAGTGGCGCTGCCTCTCCCGCAGAGGGGTGGGCGGTTGGCGCGACTTTCGCGCGAGACATGGAGCCAATCATGGCGGTCACACTCTGGTGCATTCGGCTCACGAGCGGATTCGGAAAGAGCCCGATCAAAAATACCAACAGGGCCAGCGGCACCAGGGTGGCGAGTTCACATTGGTTGAGATCCTTGAGCTTCGGGAGGTGGTGTGGGGATGGGACCCCGAAGACTACTCGTTGGATCATCCATAGAATGTATGCGGCAGCGAGAATGATGCCCAACGACGCAAAGGCGGTCGCGACCTTACTCCAGATGAACGTGCCGACGAGCACGAGGAATTCTCCGACAAAACTATTGGTGCCGGGGAGGCCGAGAGAGGACAAGGCGAAAATCAACAGCAGGGTGGCATACTGCGGCATCGGTGAGGCCAATCCGACATTGTCGGCGATCAACCTGCTGTGGGTGCGCTCATAGATCATGCCGACGCAGAGGAACAGCGCGCCGGTCGTAATACCATGGTTGACCATCTGGAGGATGGCTCCTTCGATGCCCTGTTGGTTCAAGACAAAGAGGCCGAGGGTGACGAACCCCATGTGACTCACGCTCGAATAGGCAATCAGTTTCTTGAGGTCAGCTTGGGCCAGCGCCATATAGGCGCCATAGATGATCGCGATGATCGAGAGGGTGACCATCATGGGTGTGAAGGAGCGGCTGGCGTCCGGCAGCATCGGTAAACTGAATCTCAGGAATCCATAGGTGCCCATTTTCAGGAGGATGCTGGCCAGGATGACGCTGCCGGCGGTCGGGGCCTCGACGTGGGCGTCCGGGAGCCAGGTGTGAAACGGAAACATGGGGACCTTTACGGCGAAGGCGGCGAAGAACGCCAGGAAGAGCCATGTTTGCAGCGAAGCAGGGTAGGTGCCTTGGCTCAAGGCGAGGATGTCGAACGTGTGTCCTCCGTAAAAGTAGAGGACGAAGATGGCGACCAACAAGAGGACGCTTCCTGCGAGGGTATACAGAAAGAACTTGATGGCCGCATAGAGCCGGTTCGGTCCTCCCCAGACACCGATGAGGAGGTACATCGGAATCAACATGGCTTCCCAAAATACATAGAACAAGATGAAATCCAACGCGACGAACACCCCCAGCATGGCTGTTTCCATGATCAGCAACATAGCCATGAAGCCTTGGACTCTTGTGGTGATCGCAGTCCAGGAGGCAAGAACGCAGAGGGGCATGATTGCGGCGGTCATCAAGACCAGCGGGAGGCTGATCCCGTCGAGGCCCAGGCTATAGTAGATAGGAGGGGCTGTGATCCAGGCGATATGTTCCGTGAACTGCATCTGGCTGGCTTGCGGATCGAAGAGCCACCAGAGCGGGAGGGCGACGAAGAGATCAGCCAGGGTCGCGGCCAGCGCAATCCAACGAGCGGTCGATGCCGTCACAAAATACATTACCACGGCTCCTGCAAGGGGGAGCACGAGGAGGAGTGAGAGCCAGGGAATTCCACCGCTATGCATAGAACCTCAGAACATCAAAAAGACGGTCAGGATCACGACGACCCCGAGCGCCATACCGAGTGCGTAATGTTGTGTCTGTCCGCTTTGTGCCAGCCTCAAGATCCAACCGCTCCAGGCGATTGCGCGGGCCACACCGTTCACGGCTCCGTCGATCACCGCTACGTCTACGCGCTTCCACAGTTCGGTGGCGGCGGAAAAGGTGGGGTGGACGATTATCCGATCGTAGGCCTCGTCGACATACCATTTGTTCAGTGAACCTCGATACAGCGATTGCCACCGTCGCGCGAACTGATCGGGGATGGACGGGTTAAGCACATAAATATAATAGGCCCCGGCGATCCCGAGCAATCCCATGCTCGTGGCCAACACCATGATGACGATGGCAGCCCCTCCCACATGCGTGGTGCTGCCTGTGCCCGTCTCGAACATCGGTCCAAGAAATTCAGGAATGCCCAGATAGCCTGTGAGGATACTCAATACTGCCAGGACTATGAGAGGCATGGTCATGGTGTTCGACGGTTCATGTATGTGGTCTTCATGATGGGGGTCGACATGCGAGGGGCCCCAAAATGTGACGAAGACTAATCGGAAACTATAGAACGCCGTCATCAACGCCGTCACGAGACCGAGCACAGTCAGGAACTGACCGAGGAATCCGGTCGACCAGGCCGAGATGAGCAATTCGTCCTTGCTGAAAAATCCCGACGTCAGGGGGAAGCCAGCCAGCGCGAGCGAGCCCACCACGAAGGTCCAATAGGTGACCGGCAATTTATCTTTCAATCCACCCATGCGCCGCATGTCCTGTTCGTGATGCAGGGCGATGATGACAGACCCGCAACCGAGAAATAGGAGTGCCTTGAAGGCTCCGTGGGTCAGGAGATGGTACATGCCTGCTGCATAGGAGCCGAGACCGCAGGCCATCACCATGTAGCCGAGCTGACTGACCGTCGAGTAGGCCACGACGCGCTTGATGTCGGTTTGAGTCATGGCGATGGTAGCCCCGACGATCATCGTCAATCCGCCGGTGAGCGCCACGACCGTCATCGCGGTGGGGGACAGGTTATAGATCGGAGCCAAGCGCGCGACCATGAAGACACCCGCCGTGACCATCGTCGCCGCATGAATGAGCGCCGAAATGGGGGTGGGGCCTTCCATCGCGTCCGGCAGCCAGACGTGGAGTGGTACTTGGGCCGATTTGCCGATTGCGCCGGTAAAGAGGAGGAGACAGATCAGCGTCAATACAGACACGTCCCAGGTGCCACCAAACGGCCCGAGGACATTCATGACTTCGCCTGAGGACTCGTGCGCGCGGGCAAAGATTTCGTGATAGTCGAGCGATCCAAAGCTGTACCAAGCCAGGAGCAGGCCGAGCATGAAGCCGAAGTCGCCGACGCGGTTGACGATAAAGGCCTTGGTGGCGGCGGAACAGGCAGCAGGACGATCGTACCAGTGGCCGATGAGCAGATAGGAGCAGAGACCGACCGCTTCCCAGAAGATGAAAAGTTGCAGCAGGTTGTCCGCCATGACCAACATCAGCATGGAGAAGGTGAAGAGCGCGATGTAGCTGAAGAAGCGGGCATAGCCAGGATCTTTGTGCATGTACCCGATGGTGTAAATGTGGACAAGTGAACTCACGGTCGTGACCAGGAGCAGCATCACGGCGGTGAGCCGATCAATGGAGAAGCCGATGTGAATATCGAGCATGCCGGACGTCAGCCAGGTATAGAGGGGGAAGCTCGTCTGGTGCCCGCTCGCTACGTCAAAAAAGACTAGGAGCGAGAGCAGCCACGATACGACGACCGCCGGGACGGCGACGAGATGGGCCTGGTCCTTGATCCAATACCCGAAGAGCCCAAGGATCAGGAACGACGCCAATGGAAGGAGCGGAATGAGTTCGTAGGTCATCGAGCCCGTTCTACCATTTCAGCAACTGAAATTCGTCGACATTGATTGTGGACTTGGTCCGATACAAGGCGACGATGATGGCCAACCCGACCGCGACTTCTGCTGCGGCGACCGTGAGGGCAAAGAAAACGAAGACCTGCCCTGCCACATCGTGGAAGTACTGCGAGAAGGCGACGAAGTTGATATTCGTCGCATTCAACATCAATTCGACCGACAGCAAGATGATGATGATGTTCCGACGAAGGAGGACGCCGATGACTCCCGTCAGGAACACGATGCCGCTCAGTACGAGGTAGTAGGACAATGGCACCGTCATGAAGCCCTCGTGATGAGTGATGAGTGCTGGGTGATGAGCATATTATCCGATATGTCGCGTCGTTCTCGCATCACTGATCACCCTTCACTCTTCATTTCCAATGGGTCTTTCTTGGCTAGGATGATCGCGCCGATCATCGCCACGAGCAGAATCAAGGACGCCACCTCGAAGGGAAACAAATAGGTGGAATAGAGGACGTCGCCGATGGCTTCGGTATTGCCGGATCCATCGACGGTGGTTTCCGTGCCGGTTGCCACGACAGGGGCCGTCCAGCCTTTCATCGCTGTGAGGATGACGGCCTCGATGAACAGCGTCAGTCCTACCCCGCCAGCCATGGGCCATTGCCGATGGTAACGGTCATCCTGTCTCAGGTTCAGCAACATCACGACGAAGAGGTACAGGACCAAGATGGCGCCGGCGTAGACGATGATTTGAACGGCGGCGAGGAATTCCGCGTGGAGCGTGACGTAGAGCCCCGCCACGTGAAAAAACATGATCAGCAGCGCCAAGGCACTGTAGATGGGATTGCGCACCGCGACGACGAGCACCGATGCGGCGGCGATGACGAAAGCAAAATAGAAAAAGAATGCTTGTTCCATCAATAAGGTCTCTTAGGACAGCTTTTGCGGCAGGTGCTTGAAGGCAACGTTGAAGAACGCCACGTTCTGGTGCTGGAGCTCCAGTTGCTTCTCGCGAACGGGGAACGACCGGTCGCCGATGGCGAGCAATTGTTGCTTGTTGAGGTGCAGCTGCCGCTTGTCGTATACCGCCCACTCAAATTCGCGCGTCATGGCGAGGGCATCCACCGGACAGGCATCGACGCATAGCCCGCAAAACAGGCAGCGGGTCATGTCCATGTAATATTCTTTCGAGTAGCGCTTTGTCGGCTCGCCAGGCACTTCCGCGCTGACTACTCGAATTACCCGTGATGGGCAGGCCGCTTCGCACAGATCGCAGCCGACACATTTTTCCGTCCCGTCGTCGTATCTTAACAAGGCCAGCATCCCGCGATAGTTGTCCGGCAGCGTCCGTTTTTCATGCGGGTATTGCAGGGTGATCGGCCGGTAATGCAACAGGTGCGACATCGTCGCTTTCATCCCAACGAGGAGATCGTAGAAGGTGATGGTCTTGATCCAAGTCTTGAAATTCATGTTGCTCTGGTCTGTCTTGTCTGTCCCGTCTATTTGGTTGTTCCGGTTTGTCTAGTTGGGTTCGATATCTGTGACGTTTAACCAGAGAAACGAAACAAACCAGATAACCCGTTTCAGCTCCTCGGGAAGAAATACACGGTGATGGCCGTGACGACGATGTTGGCCAGCGCGATCGGCAACATGACCTTCCAGCCGAACCGCATCAATTGATCGTAGCGCAGTCGTGGCAGCGTGGCGCGTAACCAGAAGAACAGGAAGAGGAACAGATAGACTTTAAATGTGAACCAGGCGACGTTTTCTACCCAGGCCAACTGCTCGAGGTCGATATACCCGAGGATCGTGCCAGGATAGGGGGCGTTCCAGCCACCCAGGAACAGCGAGGCGGCGACGCAGGATACGAGGACCATGTTGGCATATTCCGCGATGAAGAAGAAGGCGAACCGCATGCCGCTATATTCCGTAAAGAACCCGGCCACGAGTTCGCTTTCTGCTTCCGGCAGGTCGAACGGGACACGATTGGTCTCGGCCACGGCAGAAATGACGAAGACGACAAAGGCGAAGATTTGGGTATGGATGGGAAAGAATCCGTCGGGGCGTGCTCCCCAGATGAACCAATGCCAGAAGCCGCCCGCCTGAGCTTCAGTGATCGTGA
>Ga0315278_10005851_pt1 | contig 11154 bp, 16 predicted proteins | sample YL17G06_0_MG_FD_203880 | JGI IMG/M metagenome (GOLD analysis project Ga0315278, IMG submission 203880) | Sediment microbial communities from Yellowstone Lake, YNP, Wyoming, USA - YL17G06_0 | ecosystem: Environmental > Aquatic > Freshwater > Lake > Sediment | place: USA: Wyoming | collected... | reverse complement strand
TGGGGGTGGCTGCAGGTGTGGGAGCCGAAGTCAATTCCGGATTGAGACAATTCCCGGACTTGCTCCCAGGTAAGGTGTTTTTTTTCCCGGAGCCCAGGTTTTGAGCCGTCGATATAATCAGTTGGCAGAAAAATCGTGGCGGGGTAGCCATATTGCCGGAGGATGGGGAAGGCTTCGGTATAGAAATCGAGGTAGCCATCATCAAACGTTAGAACGACGTAACGGGGTTTGTTTGGTTGATTGGTTGGTTGTTCTTCATTTAGAATTTCGGATTTAGAGTTTAGGACTTGGGGTTCTGAGTTTCCCGTCCGGATCAATTCCACAGCAGTAGTTAGGGGGATAACCTGGCAATCGTTTTCATATAAAAACCGCATATGCTCCGCGAAGAGGGCGGGCTTGGTATTGATCCAGTAGTAGGGATGGCCAGTTTCAGGGGTGTCGGAGATGCTATGATACATCAGGATCGGAATGCGGACAGATCCGGGAGGAAGTCGGCGGAGCCGAGAAAGAGGTCCAAATAGATATAGTGTTAGCAAGCGGTCCAGTCGCATTCCGATCAAATCCTAAATCCCAAACCCTAAATTCTAAAAGAAATCAAAATTAAAAAGACAAATTCTAAAGAGGATCGGAATGCGGACAGATCCGGGAGGGAGTCGGCGCAGCCGAGAAAGAGGACCAAATAGATATAGGGTTAGTAGACGATCTAAGCGCATTCCGATCAAATCCTAAATCCCAAACCCTAAATTCTAACTCAAAAACAAACTCAAAATTCTAAATCCGAAACTCTAATTATAGAACAAATTCAAAAACCTAAACTGGTAACGGCATCTAAGGTAAAATTCTTAAACCCATTCCGATTTGTAAAAAATGTTTATCATCGGTGAGGATTTCCTTATAGAGGCCGACTATTTCCTGGTGCCGATTATCCTTTTGGTGACCTAATGCCGTCCAGCCCCAGGTATCGATAAAAACTCTTTTCCGATTCAAAGAGATTCCTTCCCATATAGTTCTTCTTCTATTCCCTCCGCCGAGATGGGATTGCCGGAAAGGCATCCGGCAACATTCAATATTGGATCTTCATCGCTATTTTTTCTAACGTAAAAATAATCGATCATCCCCAATAAAGCTTTAATTTTTGATTCCGGCAACTCAATGATTTTACTTAAAAGTTCTTGACGAAGCGCATCGATGTTCGAGGACATAATATTACCCCCAATTTAAAGACAAACTCTAAATCCTAAATTCTAAATTCTAAATTTACTGCAAATTCAAAACATTAAATCATAACCCAAAACCATCTGCTTAAGGGCGTCCCGCAACATTCGACGGCATTCCTCAATATTTCTACCTTCAGTGATGACCTCCGGCCATTCAATTAATTGCCCCATATACCGTTTTGTTTCCATTTAGAATTTAGGGTTTTGGGTTTAGAATTTGCTATTCTCTTAGGATTTAGAGTTTAGGATTTAGGATTTGTAGTTATGTTGCATTTTGTTATGATTGCTCCAAAGATTTTGGTTAACTCTTTGGCTTCATTGATTAATTTAATTCGGGAATCTTCCAGATCTTGATGGCATTCAACCAGACGGAGCCAATACCCGGCTTCCTTGGCTTCCTTTCGGCATATCTTAACCCGCAGGATATAATCTTTCCGGCTAAAACCTTCGTTGGCTTCAATATAATTGGCCCCGACCGACCCTCCGGCCCGGATAAGCTGTTTCCCAACCTCAATATTCGCCAGAGTTTTCTTGAGTTTATTGACAAAGGCAATAATCTCCCGGGCAAATTCAAAAGTTCTTTCCTCCAAATCGAATTTCTTCCTGTTGCCCTCTATTTCGTCCATTTACATTTAAATCCAATTAGTTATCTTATTTCCCAGTTTTATTAGGTTTTATTTAGAATTTAGGATTTGGAGTTTAGAGTTTGCCTTTTATCATTCCAATGAATTCTTTGGCTATGTTTACCTTTTCCTCGGCTTCCTGATGAGTAAATTCAACCAGTTCCTTATAGTCTGCCTCCTGCCGGACATTAAACATTTTGTGCAAGGCTTGTGAAAATCGTTTCTCTATTTTTCCGGAAAGTATGAGCTCCCTATCAAAGATAGAAATTACTCCTGAATGTTTAGAAGTTTTCAAGTTAATGTTTTCTTTTAGGAATAATGCCAGAACGGCATAAAACATGGCGTAATAGGCCCGATTAACTATCGAACGGGAACTTATTCGGACTTTAAGCATGGCTTCGGCATCCTGAATAGTCTCCTCCGCCTGTTTTAAACGATAAGACATGAGGGTCTCCACATCAGTCATATGCGAATCCCTTGGTCGTATATGTTTTTCACAATGGGCGATACCCTTAGGGGGCTATTTTCAATCTCATCTTTACTAAATACCAGGGGAGAAATGACGAGGAGATTTTTTAGCCCCACTTCCCAAGAAATATCGGCGATATCCTCTTTAATCTTTTTATCCATAGATAAGACTTCGATAAAAATATCCATATCTGAAAATTCGTCGGCATCTCCTCTGGCCTTCGAACCATAGACCCTGAAATCGATCAACTCGGCCACCAGAGCGATTCTGGCCTTTAATTCCTGGGCGATTTTGTAGTCAACAGGTCTCATTTCTTTTTATAGAATATATTTTGTTCTGTTTTCTATTACTTCTGAGTTTCGGATTTAGAATTTAGGATTTGCAGTTCTTTTAGAATTTAGAGTTTAGAATTTAGAGTTTTGCTCCCACAAGTTTGTCCACCAGGTTAAGATATTTATCCTGATTATTCTTCCACTTATACTGCTCCACAAAACTCAGGGCATTCTCAGTCAGCCGATCTCTTTCCTCTTTATTCTTTATTAATTCAAGCATCTTATCGGCTAAATCCTGCTCATCCCCAGGCTCAAAGAACTTGACTACGGAGTCGTTGAAGTAATATTGGTCGATCTTGGTTTTGGAGAGTAGGAGGGGGACACCCAGGGACATGAATTCGAGCGTTTTGGTGCTGAAGGCCTCGCCTCCGAAGGAGTCGTTGCGCTTGGGGACTATCCCCAGGTCGGCCTCGGCCATGGCCGTGGCGATTTCCTCCTTGGGTCGGGGGTCGAAAAATTGGATCCGGTCGGAAATCTCCAATTCCCGGGCCAGTTTCTCCAGAGAACCCCGGCTTTCCCCCTGGCCATAGATCTGAAGGACGGCCTGAGGGGCCTCTTCCCTGACCCGGGCCATGGACCGGATGGCGATATCCAGCCCCTGGTGCCAATTGAGAGTCCCCGGATACATCATTATGAATTTTTCGTCATCCCGCTGCCGCGGCCGTCTGTAAAAAATATGCGTGTCCGGATAGTTGATGATCACCGAACATTTGCCGTTCCCGACCGAACGCTTCAGCGTTTCCGCCCACAGGTGGTTGGAGACAATGACCTGGTTGGCAAAGGAGGCCGATAGTTTTTCCGCCTGGATGAGCAGTTTATAAAATATAGACCCCCGACCGGTACCAAATTTTGCGGTATAAAATTCCGGGACGATATCGTGGATATCGAGGATGATTTTGGCCCCCTTTAGCTTGGGGAACCAGGCAGCGAACACCTCGAAGTCAGGCACAGAGTGAACATGGATCAAGTCGTAGGGGTGCTTCCGGTGCATCCGGGTTAGAAGTGAAGAGGATTTTACCAGAAATTTAAGAATTCGGGAGAGATAGGCCGTCTTAGTCCGTTCATTCCTTTTTCTACTCTGTACGCGGTAGACCCGAACCCCGTTGATTACAGCCCGGTCTTCGGAATCTTCCCCCCCTATGGCGATCGCATCCACTTGGTCCCCCCGCCGGACCAGCGTTTCAGCATACCTGCTAACCCGGGCATCAGACTCATAGAAGCTGTAGGAAAGCATGGCTACCCGGAGAGGCTTCCTGGTTGATTGGATGAATTGGTGATTGGGTGATTCTTCTTTTGTTCGAATTTCGGATTTAGAATTTAGAATTTGAGCCTTATAATATGCGGCTATTTCCTTGGGCAAGGCAAACCAATATTGACCCTCATATTTCTCCTTTGCGTAGCGGAGGAATTCCTCATATAGGCCGGCAGGATACCCTTTGGGAAAATGGACCTGAGAATCAAAGTCCATATAGTCCGGATGAACCAACAGTAGGGCCATGCCGCCATGGGCGGCAACCCAGTCCAGCTTTTCCTTCCAGATCCGAATATCCCGCTCCCGCAGCAGGGTGAAAAGGATGTGGTCCTGGGGCAGGGTATAGGGCAACTCCACGTAACCCTTGCCGTTCTGCCCGCCGTTGACCCAGAAGGGGAAGACGGTCCCGGCGGCGTCCGGTTGGGGCTCGAAGGGGTCGGTGTCGAAGGTGGACATGTCGTACTCGATGTCCAGCTCCCCGGCCCAGTCCAGGTTATGATACATGGCCGGAGCCCGGAAGCCGACGACATTCCACTCCTTTAAAACTTTGTTGATCTCCGGGCGCTGCTGCTCAAAGACCTTCCGGGAGCGGAAGAGGTTCCCCTTGTGGGTCAGCCCGTGGAGGCCGACTTCGAAGCCCATGTCGGTCAGGGTTTGGCGGAGCTGGTCGGGCACCGGGTAGTCCCGGCCCACAAAGTTTAAGCAGGAGCGGAAGCCGAGGGACTGTTCGAGGCGGGCCAGGGGGAGGACCTTGGTTAGGCCTTCGGCGGTTTCCACGTCGTGGGTCAGCACCAGGGCGAACGGCTTGCCGTCGGGCCAGCCGGGCCAGCCCTCGGGTTTCTTGCCGGCTGCGGGGTCGATGGGCCAGGTGTGTTTTACCTTCGGCAGCTTTTGGAGGACCATCTGGCGGCGGAGGGCCAGTTGGAGGCGCCGGGGAATCAGAGGTTTAATCAGATAATAGAGGTCTAATAGGTTCATTCTTTTGTGAAATGGAAAAGGGGAAAGGGAAAATGCGACATGAAATTAGAGGCCTTTCCCCTTTCCCCTTTCCCCATTCAAGATCCAAAATGCCTATAAAGCACTTTCCCCATCAACCGCAGCGCCGGTTCGGGGAGCTTCTGAAAAACCTTTTCGTAGCCCGACGGGCCTTTTCCATTCCCCGAGATAAAATCGCGAGCGTCGAAATCATAACGGTAATAGCTCAGGCTTTCCTCTACGGCCCCCCATCCGGACTTAAATTGAATTAGGCCCTGGTTTTCGGGCTCGGTCCGCCCGAACGACAGGGTCCGGAAGCCGGACCCGTCCAGGCGACGGATGGCGGCCCACATGGCTGAATTATTGGCCCGGAGGTGCTGAAAAGAAAGGTCCGAGGCCCCGAACTTATACAGGGCCGATTTCCCAAAGGTCAAGTACACCGCTCCGGCGATTTCCTTCCCCTGGGTTTCGGCCAGGGACACAAACCCTTTATCGCCGGATATCAGGTGCTTATGAATATTTACGAAAAATACCCAGGGCTGGGGGGGAACGCCATGCCGTTTGCGGGTCAGGCAGTGGAGGCGGAAGTAGGCTTGGACAGCCTCCAGGTCGGAGGAGAACCGAACGGTTACGCCCTCCTTTTCGGCTTTACGGATGTTGCGGCGAGTGGACTCGCGCAGGTTTCGGAAAAGCGTTTCGACCCCGGGGGAGAGGTCGAGGATATGATGGGAATAACTGCGCAGAGCGGGGGTCGCGGAGCGCTGAGCGCTGAGCGCGGGGCGTAACGCATCGGGCTCCATATCCAAAGAATCCTGGGAATGATGGAATGGTGGAATATTGGAAGAACCGGACTGGGGAAGAATGGAATATTGGAATATTGGAATGTTGGGGTTATCCGTGCCCTTTCTTCCATCTTCCATCTCCCATCTTCCATCTCCCTGGGGAGAAGCCAGGCTGTTGCTTCCATCTTCCCTCTCCATCGAGTGTCGAGCAGTTGCTTCCATCTTCCCTTTAACCAGCCCAGGGGACGTTCTTGAATTAGTTGAATTGCCTTGAATAATGGCATAATCGCCGCCGCGAAGCTCCAGGTATTTCCAATGGCGATCTCGGCCGAGGGCAATGGCGAAATCCGTCAGCTGTCGGGAAGAAACGGTCCCATTCAGCAGGGGGTCACAAAAATCGCTGAAGGGCAAGGACACTCCACGCTTGCCGGTGAGGAAGCTGTCGACTTCCATGAGGGGCAGGCAGGCGGACAGGGTATCCCCCTTGAAGACGCAGGCGTAATAGGGCGTGAAGCCGTAGGTGTCCCGCAGGACGCGGGCCCAGCCGCTAGAGTGGAAAGGATTCGCGGTTGGGTGACTCGAAATTAATTCGTCCCAATTAGGGAGATCGAGGGGATTTATTAGTTGGATAGGGGACATGTTTTTAGATGGAAGATAGAAGATGGAAGAGGGAAGCAAAAGAGCATCAACCTTTGCTGCAAAAAGTGGAGGCTTTTTGGGCCATGGAGTGGAGCATGGCGAAGATTTCTTCGTAGTCATTAAAAAGTTGATTGTAAGTCGCGTCGTCAAGATAGTGGCAGGCGAGGGAGAATTCGAGCCAAGTCTGAGTCTCGGCTGCTTCCTGGCCGGAATCGCTCAATTTATTGACGAAGACAGCTTTGTATCTTCTCTTGCGCCAAGCCTCGGAAAGGTTCGTGCACACGGATCTCGATGATCTACGGATCTGATCTGTTAGGGAATACTTCTCCTCTTTGGGAAAAGCCTTCGATAGCTCAAATATACTCATCGCAGCATCGAATGCTTTTTTATAAACCACCAAATCCCTGACGCTTTTGATCCTTTCAGTCAGCTACCGACTTCCCGCTTCTCGCCTCTATCTACCCCCTTCTTCGAAGGGGGTAGTGCAGTTGCTTCCATCTTCCATCTTCCCTCTTCCATCTCGCTTTCCCGTTCCATCTTCCATCTTATTTCTCGCTTCGCTCGGGCTAGGGGGTGGAAAATCCCTTGGCTTTTTCCCATTCCGGCTCAAGGCCCAGCAATTTCATTTGGTCTGACAAGAATGAAAAGTCGATCCCCTCGGAAGAATTGGCCAGCATGCCGGAGATATCTCTCAGATGCTTATCGGATCCCCCTTCCCGATAAAATTCCAATTTACGCAGGATAACATACTCCGGTGGAGCTACCCATAAGGTTTCCCCTTCCACTTCAAATGACCGCTTATGGCCCATGGCCCAATGGTGCAGGGCATTTTCCCCCATCAAATATACATCGGCTTTATAGCCTGTCGGCATATGGATGAGGTTAAATGCGCCCCGGGAAGTTCGTTTCAATTCAATGCGCATAATATCTTCCGGAGGGCAGTAATATTCGTCTTCCGGGAAGGCCTTAATGAATTTTTCTATATCCTGACGGTCCAGAGAGATCACCAGGTCGATATCGTGGGTCAGTCGTGGTTCGCCGTAAAGGATGCTGGCGATCGAACCGGTAATGAAATAACTTACCCCCATCCGGTTTAATTTGGAAATAAACAGTCGGGAAAAATCAGGTTCGGGCATATAAAAATATCTCCCGGACCTTTTTTTCCACTTCCTGCGCGGACCAGTCCGGGTGCTGCGCTCGCAAGGCGGCCGCTTTCAGGGAAACGGAACCGGGCTTGAGTTGATTTTCCCGGACCAGGGTTTTCAGCTCTCCGCTGCCGCGGGTGATTTCCTGTAGAAACTTCTTTATCCGGGTTTCGTCCAGGCTCATGCCAGCATTTCTCCGATCAACCCCTCACATTCCCGATACTTCATCCCATAGGCCTCCAGGAAATCCCCTTTTTTATCCATATCCCGATCGAGCAATAAGACACCCGTCGCAAAAAGGCGCCTTAAAAATACCAGGCCAAAGAGATCTCCCTTGGCGACCACCTCGTTGATCACCCGCACATCGAAACGATCGGCTGGAACGCCGGTAGCCCGATAAAGAGAAATTCTTAGGTCAGCGGACAGGACGAAAAGGTCCGTCCCTGGGGATGAGTAAACGGCAATATCCACATCTCGGGCCTTGGCCGGGTCCTCCGGAAAGGAGCCGTAAAGGTAACCGAAAATCGCCCGCGGATCGGCGGCTAAAACCCGGCGGATTATTGAAAGGTTGGGGATAGTCAGGTTGTTTTCTTTCATATTGAGTGTTTTATCTTTCGCCCGCTTCGCTTAATCTTTCGGGAGAATGGGCGGGTTCAGGGCAGGCTACCGCCACGTGGCGAAGGCGGTCGGACTGATAAACCGTCGCTTCGTTTCTGAGTAAATTCTCGGCACCCAGAACAGAGAACTTTAGATAGCCGTCAGTTTAAACTGCCGGTTCGATTATCTCCAGATCTGGAATATTCTTAAAATGTTTCTTATCGTAGGAATAAATGCGGCGAATGGATCGTTGACGGGCAAAGGTCATTATCCAAGCATCGATGAAATCCACCTTGTTTTCCCGATAGGCTTCCAACGCCTGGCGGATCAGTCGGATATCCTGAACCTCCAGGCCCGGTGTGTGTAGAAGCGCGTCCAGAAGGCCGGCGATTCGGGGTTGATCCATTTTATAGAAGCTTTCCAGGACCCAGACCAACTCGGCCATGACGACCGAGGGGATCACCAGTCGGACTTCCCCGCGGGAAGCCTTATCAAGCAGGTTCTCCACCGCATCCGCCTTGGCAGGTTCGTCTTCCGTCAGGTAGCACACCAGCAGGTTGGTGTCCAGGACAGCGGCATGCTTACTTTTTCCTTCCACCGACCCTTTCCCCGACAGCCTTTTTGGCTGTATCCCTTATCTCAGCAAACGAAGCTTTTCCCCCCAGACCTTTCAAAATTCCCCGATAAGCCTTCAGTGTTTTATGGGGCCGGATAAAGACCTGGTCATTCTCTTTTTCAAAAATAACAACCGCTCCGGCTTTAACGGAAAGAAACTCCCTGATTTCCTTAGGGATGGTCACTTGACCTTTAGAGGTCATCTTGGCGGCGGCAATCATTATTCCATTTCCTTACAAATTATTTTTTCTTACAACAATTATATTCCTTACTTAAATCAAGTCAACCGCTAAAAGGTTCCACAGCTTTTTTAAATTGTTGGTATTCATCCAGTTCGGATATTTTTCGAAGCACCAGGCCCCGGTCAACCAGGCAGGTACCTCCTCTCGAGGATCCGGCTTTCCGCCACGGAAAAATCCAGGTATTCCCTGATGAATGGTTTTTCATTGCCAGCCCCTCAACGGCGATGAAAAGAATATTTCTTCTCTGCGTGCGTGCTCTGCGAGAGATGAGTCTTTTTCTTCCCTTCCCCCGCCGACAGGATCTGTTACCAGACGATGGGAACCGAATAACTTTTAAAAACCGGGTCTGAAGAAATAAGGGGGATACCTTCCAGCCGGGCTTGGGCGATCAACATCCGGTCAAAGGGATCCCGGTGGGGTCCGGGGAGTCCGCCTGCCTCAAGCGCCTGATCGACGGAAATGGCCAATTCTTCCAGACGGGCCTGCCTGATCAGAGCGGGGAAATTTCCCACGACCGCCCCGGCTTGGGGGAGTTTCCCCAACCGGAATTTGGTGGAAATCTCCCAGGCTGAAGCGCTGCTGACGAGAATCGAGTGGTCCGGGTTCTTAATGGTTTCCGCGGCTTTTTCCGAAAGGCGCCTGTCTCCAAATAACCACCACAAGAGAACATGGGTATCAAGTAAAAATCTCGGTTTCATCCGGTTTACTGACCCCAGGCGGAGAGTTCTTCCTCCGGCAAAGGATCAAAAAAGGATTCATCAAAGGAGCCCTCAACAAATCCCCCGACTCGCGGACTACCTTCGTCATAAGGCACCAATCGGGCAATCGGGCGCCCGGCTTTGGCCAGGATGATAACCTGTCCTCCCTTGACTTTTTCCAGAAGACTGGATAAGTGCGTCTTGGCCTCATGTATATTTACGATATCCGGCATAGATTCACCCCATATTGAATAATAAACTAAGTCATACGACTAAGTCAAGATGAAAAATTTTAACTGCTTTTTATGATTTATTAGGTAGATCAATCCCAACCGCTGGAGCTGCGTGTACATGCTCACGCCCTTGGGCGGTTTGTAGGGTCTTTGACTGCATCGGTGAAGATGGTTGCACCTTCGTCCCCGAACATAGTAATTGATCTCGCGCTATCGCCTTGCGGGGATAGCCCACCGAAAAATAGTTTTGCCGTCCCTTCATCGGGAGATGCCGATTTCATAAAACTACTCGGCCTGCGGCGCTAATCGGTGGGTGCAGAGTACTGGGTATAAATTAGTTTGTTGGCACGTCGGTGATAATATCGGAAAGGTCATTGTCAGATGGAAAGTCGATCACCTCAGAAGAATTGGCCAGCATGCCGGAGATATCCCTAAGATGCTTATCGGATCCCCCTTCGCGGTAAAATTCCAATTTGCGCAGGATGACCTACTCCGGTGGAGCTACCCATAAAGTTTCCCCTTCCACTTCAAAAGACCGCTTATGGCCCATGGCCCAATGGTGCAGGGCATTTTCTCCCATCAGCCGAGAAAAATCAGGTTCGGGCATATAAAAATATCTCCCGGACCTTTTTTTCCACTTCCTGCACGGACCAGTCCGGGTGCTGCCTCCGCACAGCGGCCGTTTTCAACTTCCGACTGGTCGCATACAGCTCTCCGGCTATTCGAAGTTTCTCCGTTGGAGACAGTCGTTTATAGATTTTTATCTGTTCCAGATGCATGGAATGAATCCTTCCCAAAAATTTCCCAGAGAAGTATTTCCAGGTCAGGAAAAGCAAAAGAGATCCAACGCTCATCCCAGTTAAAAACATCGGGACCTTCAAATTTTCCGCCTTCCATCCGAAAGCGCTCCACCAAGGTATCATCGGAATAAATGATGACGTATTCCTTCACCCCGAACTTTTCATAAAGGGCCTTTTTATCTCTTTTATCCATTAATTTAGTTGAAGGCGAAGCAATCTCGATTATCAGGTCCGGGGCCCCCTGGATATTGGCGTCCGTAATCTTAACCGGGTCGCAAACCACCAACAAGTCGGGTTGGACGATATTGATGGTATCCAGGACCACATCCGTCGGGGCCAAGAAAAGTTCACAGGGATGTTCCTTGAAAAATGCCGTCAGCGTCCGAGCCGCATTTCTTAGAATTCGCTGATGGGCAATAGTCGGGGCCGGGGTCATGGCCCAGGCTTCCCCATGGATGATTTCCCAGCGTTCCCCGTCCGGCCAGGTGAGGTAGTCCTGGTAGGAATAATTTTTATCCTTTTTTCTTTCCGGTAT
>Ga0315278_10005850_pt1 | contig 11154 bp, 10 predicted proteins | sample YL17G06_0_MG_FD_203880 | JGI IMG/M metagenome (GOLD analysis project Ga0315278, IMG submission 203880) | Sediment microbial communities from Yellowstone Lake, YNP, Wyoming, USA - YL17G06_0 | ecosystem: Environmental > Aquatic > Freshwater > Lake > Sediment | place: USA: Wyoming | collected... | reverse complement strand
CCCGGCGGAACTCGTAAAACGCGCCGCGATGGACCGGGCCTGCGGGGCGGCCGTTGACCGCGATCTCGGTGTCGGTCATCGAGCCCTCGAAGACGAGGAACACGCGCCGGTCCTTCCACGCCGCGGGGACGTCGAACCGGTGCCGGTAGCGGCCCTCCTCGACCGCCTTGTTCTTCTCCTGCCCGTAGGTGTACGTGCCGAAACCCTGCATCTCCCAGTTGGAGGGCACCGGGATCGTCGTCCACTCGCCCTTGCGCCGGCCGTCGCTCACCATGAACTCCCACGGCACGGTGTGGTCTTTGTCGGTGCCGGAGAGGTAGCGCGTGTCGGTGGTTTGCGCGGGGGCGGACTGTGGCGGCAGACCGGCGGCCACGATCAGGCCGTACAGCACAGTGAGGAAGACGCGGCGCATGGAATCCTCCGCGCGCATCTTAGCCGACGCGGGCCGCTCGTGCCTCAGACTTCCACAAGAGAGGCTGTCTTATTGACCGATGAGCGCAGCCGCCCGGGCGATTCCCGTCACGGGGCCTTCAGCGGTGAGGACGGTGGCCACTGCTGCGAGCCATGCAGCATGCGCAAGAGCTCGATGCGCTTCGCTTTCGGGTTGACGCGGGAGACCACGATACATGGTGTGCGGCCAATGACCAGTTCGCGGGTGCCCTTCACTCGCCCTGGCCTGCCCATGTCCGGGTGATCGATCAACCGGCTGACCTGGTGATCGACGCGGTCGCCCTGGTCGATGGCTGCGCTGGGGCTTTCCTGGGCGATGTAGTCGATCTGTGCGTTGCGGTCTGCAACAGCCCTACGGAGCCATAACAGCTTCACGCGTTGCGTCTCTTCGTGCGCTTGACCAACTCGACCCGTTTCTTGACCCAGCTCGCTTTCGCATCCTCGTGCGTCACCCATTCGGCGCCCCGGTCGTCAGCCTCCGCGAGGGCCAGCCCGACCTGCGCTCGAAACCACTTGTCATGGATGGCGGCCTCGTGGGTGCGTCGCATCCGTTCGGACGTCGCCACGCGACGTGTGTCGCCAAGGGCGACGGGGTCGAAATGGGTCGCATCGAGCAGATCGACGCGCGCAATGCGCAGTTCGTTCTTCAGGTAGTCGATGCAGCGGTCAAGGCTGCGCCAGAGGCGGGGCTTGTCGGTCCGCTGGGTGCCCAGCGGCTTTTCGACCGTGCCCAGCTTGAGCATGACTGACCAGCCGCCAGGCCGGCCGATGACGGCCGTGCCAAGGATGGCCGCGGCTTCGACCAGGCGCTTAGCCATTGCGGTATCGATGGTGTTGCCGGTCATGGTCTCCCCACGAGGACGATTGATAGAATTCAGCTAGTGTATGCATATTATCAGAAGAATGTGCAATCAACACCAGAACACCTGGCTCATCATCCCGGACGCCGCGGTGGGCGGAGACCCGGGTCGCCAGGGCCGCCCGCTCGGCCCCATCGCGTGATGCGAGAGAGGCGCGAATGAGCGCGGCGGGGTCGTCGGCCGCAGCGACGCCTGGCGGGCCTCGATATCCGGCATGCACAATGAGGCGACTGCGGCCATCAGCACGATCAGGCGCTTCATCGTCATCACGACACCACCCGACCCCGGTCTCTATCGCTGGGGCGGGCCCGGATTCGCGAGCACAGTCACTGTCGCTGGGCGGTGCGGCGCGTCTGTCACGCCGCCAGGCCGAATCGGTCCTGCAGCACGCACATGCTCACCAGCAGCATCAGCACCTGGTCGTTCGCGGTCCGCGCGCCCGTGTCCATCTGCGGCAGGCGGTCGAGGAGCGCCACGACCTCGCGCTGATCGAAGAACGGCAGCGACCGAAGCGTCGGCCCGGGCATTGGCCCCGGCCGCCTGTCAAGCGTGCTTGAACGTGCCCGCCAGATACGCCTGCTTGTTGAGGTAGCGGGAGATCTTGCCGGCAGTACCTTTCAACAGCGTCATGTGCGGCACAAGCGCGAACCGGGACACGGACACGCCGAACGCACTCATGATCTCGACTCTCAGGGGCATCAGATCCATGTGCATGTGTTCCGGCGTCGTTTCGGCGAGAATGACGAGCCGTTCCGTCCCCGTCCGCGGGCTCTCCACCCCGAACGCCACGTTCCTGCCGGGAATGAGGTAGTCCTTCCCGTTGAGAATCGCTTCGATGTCCTGCGGGTAGATGTTCTCGCCGCCAATGATGAGCATCTCCTTGCTGCGGCCGGTCACGTACAACTCGCCGTCGTGAAAGAACCCGAGATCGCCCGTCTTGAACCATCCGTCCATCATCGCCTGCTGGGTCTGCTCCCAGTTGTTGTGGTAGCTGTCGAGCATGCAGTCGCTGCGAATCAGGATCTCGCCGACGTGATCCTCCGGCAGCGGCGTTCCATCGGCCGACCGCACGTCGACGCGGATGTTCGCCAGCGGCATGCCGGTACTGGCGATCGGCCTCCCGTCGGCGGCGGGGCGGATGCGATGTTCCTTCCGGAACAGCTCCGGGTCGACGGAGAGGAACCGGAGCGGGCCCTGCCGGGTCGATGTCATCGCGAAGGTGTTCTCGGCCATCGCGAAGCAGTTCTGGATGCAGGCGGGGGAGAGGCCCGACGCCGTGAACTTCTCCACGAACTCGTCCACGGTCGCCTTCAGCACCGGCTCCGAGCAGCAGACGAGCCGCTTGACGCCGGTCAGGTCGAACCGCGCCGGCTCGTCGTCGAGGCATGCCTTCGCGAGATGGCCCAGGGCGAAGTTAGGGAGCCAGACGTGCGTCCCGCCCGCTCTGGGCAGCCAGTCCAGGAGCAGCCGCGGGTTCCTGACCCATTCGAACGGGGACATCATGTAGACCGGAACGCCGAGGACGAACGGCATCAGGATGCAGGCAATCAGACCCATGTCGTGGTAATGCGGCAGCCACGACATCACCTTGTCGCCGGGCACATACGGCACGAAGTCCGAGTAGGCATGTACCTGGTTGAGGAGCGCCTTCACCGAGATCTTGACACCCTTCTTCGCGCCCGTCGTCCCCGACGAGAACTGCAAGAACGCCTCGTGCAGCGGCGCAGGGATGTCGTCGAAGTCATGCGTGCCACTCACCGGGACGTCCGCGCACTCGTAGAAGCCGACGAATTCCGGGACCGAAATCCGGTGGTGACCCTTGAGGTCCGAAATCACCTCCGGGTAGCTGATGATGATCTTGACCTCGTTGTAGAGCAGCAGCGTGTCGATCGACGCGAGAAACGTCTCCACGGACTGCTTGGGGGACGGGTAGAAGTAGTAGGCCGGCAGCGCTCCGCAGACGATCCCGGCGAAGAACGAGGCGATCAGATCGAGGGATTCACGCAGGATGATCACGACGGTGTCGCCCTCGGCCACCCCCGCCGCTCGATAGAACGCGCAGTAGTCGCAGGTCCGCTGGACGATCTGCCCGATGGAGTACGGTGTGGAGCGATCCCCCGAGATGAGCGTCAGCCACGGCATCTCAGGGTGCGTCCGAAGATGTCCCGCGATGATGTCCCGAAACGTTGGCATGTCAACCTCCGCACGGCGGTCTTCGCGACGCGTCACACCGCCAGGCCCAGCACCGCACACGAGTCGAGCCCGCCGCTCAGGTACACCCCCACGGGGACGTCGGCGCGCAGGCGGATGCGCACCGACTCTTCGAGTTCGTGACGGAACTCGGCGATGTGGTCGGCGTCGGATCGACCGGCGCCCGCTTGGCCCGCCGGCGGATAATCGAAGTCCCAGTAGCGCGTGACCTGCACGTGGCGGTCAGTGGCGATCAGGTAGTGGCCCGGCGGAATCTGATGCACGCCATCGAACAGCGTGCGCACCTGATGTTCGCCGAACGCGACGGCGTTGTACACGCTCTCCTCGTCCCAGCGTGCCGGCACGCCTGCGGCAAAGAGCGCCTTCACCTCCGACGCGAAGTACAGCGTGTCCTGGTGCCACGCGTAGACGAGCGGCTTGATGCCGAAGCGATCCCGCGCCGCGAAGATCGTCCGGCGCGCCTCATCCCACAGCACGATGGCGAACTCGCCGCGCAGGTGGTGCAGGCACTGCGCGCCGTAGTCCTCCCAGAGGTGCAGGGCGATCTCACTGTCGGACCTGGTGCGAAGGCGGTGCCCCCGCGCCTCGAGCTCGCGCTGGATGGCCTCGTACCCGTAGAACTCGCCGTTGACGACGATGCGCGTGCGGCCGTCCTCGCTGGGGATGGGCTGCTCGCCAGGGGTGAGATCGATGATGCTCAGCCTGGCGTGGCCGAGGCCGACCGCGCCGTCGGCCGACATCCAGTGGCGCCTGCCGTCGGGGCCGCGATGGTAGAGGCTGTGAGTCGCGCGGGCGAGGGCCGCTTCCGACACGGGCTCGCGGCGAGAGAAGCAGGCGACGATTCCGCACATGGCGGCGCGTCCTTGACGTGAGGGCGTGCGCGCAACGGCCCGTGGGTCGGCGCCGCCCGCGGTTCTTGTGTTGGTGGCCCTGACGGGCATCGTACTACACAGGCGTGCGCGGGAGATGTCCCGCGTCGGCGTATCGCCGACACACCGACGTGCAAGGCGTGCCCGATTCACGGCTACACGCCGGCCGAAAGGGAGGCCATGCGCGAGGTCATGCGGTTCGCGGGGCCGCGGATGATGTGGAGGCATCCGTGGCTGTCGGTCGTCCATCCCTGGAAAGTGCGGTTTCACAAGGCGCCGAGGACGCGGACGTAGAGGGTCGCGCTGGCGCATGAGTCCGGGCGGATGGTCCCGGCGTCCAGCCCACCAGGACGCCATGCGAGTACGCGGGGTCGAAGGCGTTGGTCTCCTGCGCCAGGTCGAACCACAGGTCCCACGCGGCGTCGAGTTCCTCCTCCGACATCGACCGGAGGTTCACGTCGTCCTCACTGAGCATCTGCATCGTCGTTCTCCAGGCCTGAGGGAGCCGTCGGCAGCCACTGTTCGGCAAGAGCGCACGCCTGCTGATGGGCTTCGGGCAGCGGCATCTCGTCGATCCGCGCCCGCCGAAACTCATCGAGATACCGGGCCGAGGCCGCCAGGTAGCGCTCGACCCGCGCGCGGTCCCGCTGCTGCATCCGGTCGATCTCGCGCGCCAGCTCGACGACCACGCGCTCGCGTCCGGCGGCCTCGCGTGCCGCCTGCACGCTGGGCCGATCGACAGCCGCCGTCACCGAAGACGCCAGAGCCAGGATGCGATCCGGATCGGTGGTGTAGCGCAGTTCGACGTCGCCGGGCAGCAGACGCGCGATCTCCCCGATCGCGGGATAGTCCTTCGCGCGCTGCGTCTGTTTCATGCGCACCAGCGTCTCCGGATCGACGACGAGCAGGCCATCCCGGGAGGCGCCCGCGCGGAACATCTCCTGTACGCGCGCACACGCGACCCGCGGCGGCCGGCTGAAGAAATCACAGCGGACGCGCCGGGCCCGGTTGTCCGTGAACTCGACGTGGCTCGACCAGCCGCCGGCCAGCCATCGCACGTCGAGTGGCGGAGACGGCCGATGCCTGGCTCCGCGGGCCGCGAGTACCGTACGCACGCGGTCGCAGGCCTCGGGGCGCTCCCGAATGACCCAATCGCCGTCCTTGCTCATCATGGCGATGCGATAGAAGACGACCGCCTGGCCGGACGCCAACAGCGCAACCGGCTCGTCCCGGTTGAACTCCCGCGTCAGCTCGAAGTAGATGTTGGCCACGTGGGCATTCTACAGCGTGGCGCGTCTGGCCGAAGAGGAACGGCCGCCGCCGGCTGCGAGTTCCGCCGTTCGGATGGAGCCGGTAGAGCCGTTCGTCAGTGGACGGTGTAGGGCTCGCTGAGGGCAAATGGCGCAATCCTGGCGTCGAACGCGTCGCCGCCCTGCGCCACCATCTGGTAGGTCCCCTCCATCACGCCGCACGGCGTCGTGAGCTGGCAGCCCGACGTGTACGTAAACGTCTCGCCCGGCGGCAGCACCGGTTGTTCACCCACCACGCCGGGGCCCCTCACTTCCTCCACGTGGTTGTTCGCGTCGGTGATGATCCAGTGCCGCGTCATCAACTGCACGGTCTCCTCGCCCTCGTTGGCGATCGTGGCCGTGTAGAGGAAGAACCACTGCTGCGACGCGGGACTGGACCGCTCGGGGGCGTACTCGGCTCGGACCTGGACGCGCACGCGGCGCGTGATTGCTTCGGACGTGGACATGGTCTGCTGATCATGGACGAGAGGACCGCCTGGCGGCAAGCTCAGTACCGGAACGCGTACTGGAACTTGATGAGGAGCTGGTTCGAATCCAGCTGCCAGCGGTTTGTCAGATCGCGCAGGTTGTGGTTGTAGATCACAAAGAGGTCGCCCGCGGAGCTCACCGTCCATCGCAGGCGCGTATTCGTGCCGAACGAGCGGCTCAGGGTGTCGTACTGGAGGTAGCTCGACAGGGTCAGATCCGGCGAGATGTTCAGCCGCACACGCGTGCCCGCGACCGTCGTCGTGAAATCGCCGGCGTCCAGCCGGCCGGCGTCGTACTCGCCGGTCAGCTCAACCGTGACAATCGGCGCCGGGTTCCAGGCGGCCGTCCAGCTGAACTGATCGAGGGTGCCGTCGTAGAAGCCGCCGAACCACCAGGTGACCTGCGTGCTGAACCGGCGCTTCGACGCGGTGCCGGCCTCGAGGCGATACCGGGTCCAGTGGTACGACCCCGGCTGGATGACGACGCCCGGCGAGATCTCGAAGGGCGCGTTCAGGTGCTCGCCGGTGGGCACCCAGTTGAACTCCGCGCGGTCGCCGGTCTCGAACCGCCAGTTCACCGGCGCCGTGAACACACGATAGCTCTCCCACTGACCGTCGAGATCGGTCACGAGAGAATTCTCGTACTCGAAGAACATCTGCCGGATATTCCAGAAGTGCGGCCTCGGCTTGTACTCGGTCCTGAACGAATATGCGTGCACGCCGGGCCGCGCCACGAAACCCAGCGACGGGTCGAAGTCCTGTCCCACGCGCGAGTACTTGACCGCGGTGTCCCACAAGTCGTTCGGGTAGTCGAGCGTGACGCCGTACGCGTTCGCGTCGGGGCCGAGCCCGTCGCGGCCCATCGCGACGCCCCAGAGGCCGAGGAGAAAGTTCTTGTCACCCTTCATGCGCGACGTCTGGTAGGTGGCGTCGGCGCCCAGCAGCCAGCTTCCCGCCCGCCCGCGCGGATCGCCGGATGTCGCGATCAGCCCGACCGACGACTCGGCCAGCACGTTCTGTTTCACGCGGACGACCGCCAGCGTCGTGTCCGGCGCGACGCCGTCCACGGACCGGGTCCGCACGATCTGCGCGCCGAGATTCGTGCCCGACACGCGGCCGTTGACCTTGCCGCCGGCGAGAATCGGCACTTCGGTCCCCGAAACGAGTCCGACGCGGCGGCTGTAGTAGGGCAGCACCGATTCCCCGAGCCCGAGGCCGAACGAGAAGATGTCGGCCCCTTCCAGGAAGAACGTGCGCTTCTCCGGGAAGAACAGGGGGAAGCGCGTCAGATTGGTGCGCCGCGTGTCGACCTCGGTTTCGGCGAAGTCGGTGTTGACCGTCACCGAGCCCAGCAGGTTCGACCCCAGCCGCTGCGTGATGTCGAGGCTCGGCTGAAGGGATCCGTCCGCGTCGGCGTCCGGCGCAGGCATGCCGCCGCCCGTGGTGACGGCCGGCCTGACCGACAGCCCGAGGCCCAGGTCGAACTCGGGCAGGCTCGCCAGCTCTCCGGCATGGCTCATCTGGGTCACCTTGTAGTCGCGGCTCCAGCCCGACCAGCGGTTCGTCTCCTGCAACCGCTGGATGCGGCGCTGCACGTTGAAGTTCCAGGCGGTGAGCCCCTGCTTGAACGACAACGTCGAGATCGGGATGCGGATCTCAACCGACCATCCTCCCGCGTCACGGCTGGTCGCGGCTTCCCACAGACCGTCCCAGTTCGCGTTCTCCGACTCGCCGCCGGGATTGATCAGCGCGTCGTAGCGCGCGCCGCCGGGATTGACGGCAAAGACGTACCCCGACCGCCCGTCCCGGAACGTATCGAGTACCACTTTCACGTGGTCCTCGTTCTGCAGCGACCCGTCGCGGGCCTTGGTGAACGAGACGATGCCGGCCGGATCGGCATCCTCGCAGCGGACGCCGATCAGCACGGTTCTGGCATCCGCAAGGACGCGCACGACGGTGCGTCCGGACGGCGCCGCGCCCGGCGTTGGCTCGCTCATGGTCAGGTTGTCGATGGCGCGCGCCTGCTGCCAGGCCGCCTCGTCGAGGCGCCCGTCGAGACGGATGGGCCCGTCGAGCGCGCCCGCGTCCACCGAGGCCCGACCCGCGGAAGACGCCGGCGCCGGAGCAGATCCTGGCCCCACGGCCTGCGGCTGCGCGGACGCGTCGATGGACATCGCGAGCGCGAAGGCCACGACAGGGATGCAGATCAACCGGCTGGGAGACATGCGCAATGTCATGGGAGAAGACGTGAGTACGTGGCACGAGCCTGTCGGTGCCGAGCACACTATCATAGCCACTGATGGCCATCGCCACCGAGAAGCAGACCGTCACCGCGATGGTCCGGATCTACTGCGCCCAGCACCACGCCGGCGCCCATCCGCTCTGCGTGGCCTGCGCGTCGCTCGAGCGCTACGCGCACGCACGCCTCGACGCGTGCCCGTATGGCGCCGGCAAGCCGACGTGCAAGGCGTGCCCGATCCACTGCTACAAACTGGCCGAGCGGGAGGCCATGCGCGACGTCATGCGGTTCGCGGGACCGCGGATGATGTGGAGACACCCGTGGCTGTCGGTCGTCCACCTCTGGAAAGAGCGATGTCACCAGACGCCCAGGACGTGGAAGTAGGCGGCCGCGCGGTGCAGGCGGCACTGGCAGGGCGCGTGTCAGTTCGGTATCGTGTGCAGGCGTCAGCGCGATGGCGGGCGATCGCCTGCGGCGTGCGGCGAGGAGGGGGACAAGTCGATGAACGGCAGTGCGCGTCCCGGCGCGGTGGTTTGCGTGCTCCTCCTCTCCGGCATGAGCCCGCGCCAGGAACAGTCCATGGAGCTGAGGAGCCCCGACGGGAAGACGGTGCTCGTCGCCGGCGCGCTCGAGGGCCTGGATGGCCGGTGTGGATACGCGCTGTCCCACGATGGCCGGACCATTCTCCGGCCGTCGGCGTTCGGCCTCACGTTTCGCGACGAGCCTGCCTTCGGCGAGCATCTTCGTGTCGCCTCCGCGACACGGTCCCGGTCGACCGGGCAGTGGAACCCCGTGTACGGCGAACGGCACGTCGTGCCCGATTCCTACAACCAGATCGTACTCTCGCTCCTGGAGACGCAGCCGCCACACCGCGCCGTCGAGATGACGTTCCGCGCCTACAACGAAGGGGTGGCGTTTCAGTACGTCGTGCGGCCCTCGGACGGCCGACGGGAGTCGGTCCTGCTGGGCGAGCACACCCGATTCGTCTTTGAGCAGGACTTCCCGGCGTGGGTGGTGTCGACCGCACAGGGGCGGTACGAGAGGCTTCCCCTGTCCTCGATGGGCAGCGACCGCGAACGGCCGCTGGTGGTCGAGATGGGCGCCGGCCTCCATGTCGCGCTCGGCGAAGCGAAGCTCGTGGATTTCGCGCGCATGAAGTTCTCGGCGGCCGGCGGACCGGAGCCCGCGCTCGAGTCCCGTCTCGCCGGCGAGGTCCGGCTCGAGCTGCCCGCCACCTCTCCGTGGCGGTACGTGCTGATCGGAGCGTCGCCGGCCCAGTTACTCGAGCGCAACTACTTCGTGCTCAATCTGAACGACCCGCCGGCGCTCGCTGATACCTCGTGGATCAAGCCAGGGAAAGTGATTCGGGAGGTCACCTTGACGACGCAGGGCGGGCTGGCCTGCGTCGATGTCGCGGCCGCGCGCGGTCTCCAGTACGTCGAGTTCGATGCGGGGTGGTACGGACCGGAGGACAACGAGTCGTCCAGCGCCCTGGCGGTCGATGTCGACCCGCGGCGTTCCGCCGGCCCGCTCGATCTCCAGCGCGTCATCCAGCACGCCGCGCGCAGGAACATCGGCGTCATCCTCTATGTGAACCGCCGGGCTCTGGAGCGCCAGATCGACGACATTCTCCCGCTCTACCGGTCATGGGGGATCAAAGGCCTCAAATTCGGGTTCGTCCAGGTGGGGTCGCAGCGCTGGACGAGCTGGCTGCACGAGGCGGTACGCAAGGCGGCGGCGCACCGGCTCATGGTGGACGTGCACGACGAGTACCGCCCGACGGGCTACGAACGCACGTACCCGAACCTGATGACGGTCGAAGGCATCCGCGGCGACGAGGAGAGCCCGGACAACCGCCACACGCTCGTCACGCTCTTCACGCGCATGCTGGCGGGCGCGGGCGACCACACCATCTGCTACTTCGCGCCGAGGGTCCGGACCATGGGCTCGCACGCCTCGCAGCTCGCGAAGTCGGTGCTGCTCTACAGTCCATGGCAGTTCCTCTACTGGTACGACCGCCCCGCAGCATCGCCCCGGCAAGCCGGGGGTGCGGGAAGCAGTGACGGCGTGATCGGCGACGAGCCCGAACTGGAGTTCTTCGACGCGCTCCCGGTGACGTGGGACGAGACGAAGGTGCTGGAAGGCAGGATCGGCGAGTACGCCACGATGGCGAGGCGGAAGGGACAGGCGTGGTTCGTGGCCTCGCTCACGGGCGACCAGGGGCGGACACTGGACATCCCGCTGACCTTTCTGGAACAGGACCGCGAGTACACCGCGGTGCTGTACTTCGACGATGCGCACGTGCAGACGCGAACGGGCGTCAGGCGAGAAGAGCGGCGCGTCGTGCCATCGACCGTGCTGCGGCACGCGTTGAGCGGGAATCAGGGGCTGGCGGCCGTGATCCGTCCGCGCTGACGCCGGCCGCCCCGATCCGCCGCCGGCACGCGGCGCGGCTGGCGGCTCGTGATGGAGGAAGTCCGGCTGGTGCATAATCGGCGCAGCCGCCGCCCCGGCGGGGAGGACCCTGTGATGCGCCGATCCGTGCTGTGCCTGTTGTCATGCCTGCTGCTGCTCGCGGCCGCAGACGCCGCCGCGCAGAGCGCGGCGCGGCCGAACATCATCCTCATCGTGGCCGACGACCTGGGCTACGGCGAACTGGGCTCCTACGGGCAGACGATCATCCAGACGCCGCACCTCGACGCTCTGGTGGCCCAAGGGATTCGCTTCACGCAGTTCTACGCCGGCTCG
>Ga0315278_10005849_pt1 | contig 11156 bp, 10 predicted proteins | sample YL17G06_0_MG_FD_203880 | JGI IMG/M metagenome (GOLD analysis project Ga0315278, IMG submission 203880) | Sediment microbial communities from Yellowstone Lake, YNP, Wyoming, USA - YL17G06_0 | ecosystem: Environmental > Aquatic > Freshwater > Lake > Sediment | place: USA: Wyoming | collected... | reverse complement strand
AGAAGCATCGGCTGTTGGACGTCGCGCTCAAGGTCGTCGGCGTGGGCAGCGTCGGCACGCGCTGCTATGTCGCCCTGTTCGCGGGTCCGGCCGGCGGCCCACTCATCCTCCAGGTCAAGGAGGCCCGGGAGTCTGTCGTAGCCCCGTATGTCCGCGGCCGCCGCCATCGCCACCAGGGCGAGCGCGTCGTCACCGGCCAGCGGATCATGCAGGCCGTTTCGGACAGCTTCCTCGGCTGGACAAAGTCACCGGCGACCCAGACCGAGTATTACGTCCGGCAGCTCCACGACATGAAGTACAGCATCGATATCGCCGGCCTGCGTTCGGCGGGCATGCGTCTCTACGCGGAGGTGTGCGCCTGGGCACTCGCGCGCGCCCATGCCCGGTCGGGCAACCCGGCGGAGATCGCGGGGTACCTTGGGACGGGCGATATCTTCGATGACGCGATCGCGACCTTCGCCGCCGAGTACGCCGACCAGACCGAGCGCGACCATGCCGCGCTGGTGGAGGCCGTTCGCGCCGGGAGGCTCAGCGCGGTGCTCGAAGTCTGAGCGACCGATCGGACCGGTCAGACGCCGCCGCGGTCCAGGCGGTGTTTGGCCACGAAGGCCGCGGCCTGCGCGCGGCGCTCGAGGTTCAGCTTGGCAAGGATCGAGCTGACATAGTTCTTGACCGTCTTGTCCGACAGGAAGATCTCCGCCGCGATCTCCTTGTTGGTCATGCCCTCCGCGACGAGCAGGAGGATCTTGCGCTCCTGGCCGGTCAGCTGCGACAGCTCGTCCGTCTCCTGTGAGCCACTGGCGATCCGCCGGATCCGCTCGAGGACCTTTTCCGTCACTGCCGGATCGAGGAGCGACTCCCCGCGACCGACCGCTTCGAGCGCGGCGACCAGATCGCGCGCCCGGACCTGCTTCAGCAGGTAGCCGCTGGCGCCGGCCACGATCGCGCTCAATACGGCTTCTTCATCCGGATACGACGTGAGCATGACGACCTTGGTGCCGGGCAGTTCGGCGCGGATCTCGCGGCAAGCCTCGATCCCAGACCCGTCGGGGAGCCTGACGTCCATGATGACGATCTCCGGCTCGTGCCGCCGCGCCTGTTCGAGGGCCTCGGCGACCGTCCCGGCCTCGGCCACGACCTGGAAGCCGTCACGACGGTCGAGCAGCGCGACAAGGCCCTGTCGGACCACCTCGTGATCGTCGACCACGAGGAGGCGGAAGACGGGTGACGGTCGGGTCTCGGTCATGCGGGTGACTCCTGGCGGTGATCCTGGAACGATACGGGGACGCGGATCCTGAGACGGGTCCCGCCCCCCGCGGCACTGTCGATGATGAGCTCGCCTCCGATCGCGGTCGCCCGCTCGTGTAGGTTGGCCAGACCGAGATGACCGGACGGCGGAGCGGCGGTCGCATCGAACCCTACGCCATCGTCCTCGACCGCGAGTTCGAGGACCAGACCGTCGCTGTGCAGGCTCAGCTTGATGTGACTCGCATGCGCGTGTCGGACGGCGTTGCTGAGCGCCTCGCGGGCCATCTGGAGGAGCTGGACGCGATGCCCGACGGGCAGGGCCCCGGCGACCTGCGGATCGACCGCGATGTCGAGCTCGACATCGGACGCGCCGGTCGCCCCGAACTCGTCCGCGAGCGTGGCCAGGCCGGCCACGACGTCCGCCCCGTGGAGGAGCTCCGAGCGCAGACCGAGGATGAAGCTGCGGATCTCGCGGATGGTCAGGTTGAGCGAATCGATCGCGCGGTCGACCCGCGCGCCCACCTCGTCCGGTGCGCTCGCCACGAGGAACGGCACCTCCTCGAGCGAGAGGGCGACCCCATAGATCGCCTGGATGATCCCGTCGTGCAGATCGCGCGAGATACGCTCGCGTTCCTCGACGACCGCCAGCCGCTGGACCTGTTCGTGCAGCCGGGCGTTTTCGATCGCGATACCCGCCCGCAACCCGAACATCTCGACGAGCAGCCGGTCGCTATCGGTGAACTCTGTTGCAGCGCGCTTGTCGGTCAGATACAGGTTACCGACCGGCCGGCCATGGACCGTGATCGGCACGCCGAGGAACGAGGTCATCTGCGGGTGGTGCGGAGGGAAGCCGTACGCATCGGGATGGTCGGCGATGCGCCTGACCCGGTACGAGCGACCCTCACGAACGATGAGGCCTAGCAGGCCGTGGCCGCGGGGTGGATCGCCGATCGCCCGACGAACATCAGGGTCGATCCCGCTCGTGATGAATCGCTGGATCCGACCGCCCGAATCGACGATACCGAGGGCCGCATAGTCCGCCCCCACGAGTGTTCGCACTCGGTCGACGATCAGCTGCAGGACGGGGTCGAGCTCGAGGACCTCGGCGATCGCCCGAGTCGCTTCCACGAGTGCCTCGAGTTCAGCGACGCCCAGGGCGGGATGGGCGATCGACTCGGTCGGGACGACAGGCTGCGACTCCACGTGGGCCAATCTACCAGTCGACCGGCAGGCTCACACTCAAACGGTTCGTCTCGCCCTGCCCGCCACTCGGCCTCCCGAGATGGGGCCGGAAGTCCCTACCGGTGGAAACCCCTGCGCACGACGCTTCGGGCCATGACCAACGGTCACGATGCGCCCGGCTTCGACCGCCCGGGCTGGATCCGGACGATCCTCCTGGCCAGCGACCTGACGCCCGCCTCGGCAAGCGCGGAGGAGCTCGCCTTCGAATTGGCGAGCCGACTGGGCAGTGCCGTCCTGCTCGTCAGCGTCATCGATCCTCGCGGTCTGTGGCTGCCGGGCGGGGGATATCGCCAGCGGGTCGACCAGGTTCGGACCGCGCGTGAGGCCGCCGCACAGGGGATCGTCGACCGGGGCCATCGCGATCACGTGCCCATCCGCTGTCTCATCTGGGAAGGCGATCCGGGCGAGGCGATCGTCGAAGCGGCGGTCGCCGAGGCCGTCGATCTCGTCGTCGTGGGCTCGCACGGCCGGCGCGGCGTCGACCGGTTCGTCATGGGCAGCGTGTCCGAACAGGTGGTGCGGACATCGCCTGTCCCGGTCGTCGTCGCTCGCGGCCCGCGTTCCTGAACGGCGGCGATCAGACGTGCGTCGCCGCGGCGGCGAAGGACACCATGTCCGGGAACGTCGCGTCGGGCGCCGCCTCGGCCGTCGGCGTGGCGCCGGATCCAGCCCGGCCCTGCCGTCGGTCGATCCAAACCGTCGCGAGTCCGAGCGCCCTGGCCGGGACATGGTCGTGGAACAGGCTCTGGGCGACGTGGAGGATCCTCTCGCGGGGCACGCCGACGCGCTCGAATGCGACCTGGAAGTTGCGCGGATCCGGCTTGTAGGAACCCACTTGCTGAGCGGTCACGATCCAATCGAATCCGATGCCGAGGCGGCCCGCCGATCCAGCGAACAGGTCGTCGTCGCAGTTGGTGATGACCCCGAGCCGGAAACGACGATGCAGGCGCTCCAGGGCCGCCGCCGAATCCGGGAAGGCGGGCCAATCCACGACCGAACCACCGAAAGCCGCGGCCTCTTCATCGTCCGGCGCGACGCCATAGTGGGCACCGACCGCCTGAACGCAGCGGCCAAGGATGGCGCGATAGCTGAGGTACTGGCCCGCCTCGCCGGCGGCCTCGAAGCCGGCGTACACCTCGAGCAGTTCATCGTCCGGGGGCTCGACGCCGCGTGGTCCGAGGACCCGGCGCAGGCCGGCCAGGATGCCAGTCTCCCAGTCGATCAGCGTCCCGTAGCAGTCGAATGTCAGTGCCTCGAAGCGCCCGTAGTCGAGATCGGTCACGGTCCGCGGTCCCCTCGTGCGTTGCGACGCTGCTAGCATCGCATCCCATGACGGCCGTCCGCTTCGACTTCATCATCGTCGGTGGTGGTTCGGCAGGCAGCGCGCTCGCGAATCGACTCTCGAGCGACCCCGCAGTGCGCGTCCTGGTACTCGAGGCGGGACGTCCCGACTACCGGATCGACCCGTTCATCCAGATGCCGGCGGCGCTCACATTCCCGATCGGCAGCCGCTACTACGACTGGATGTACGAATCTGAGCCCGAGCCGTTCATGCACGACCGGCGGATATACCACGCTCGGGGCAAGATCCTGGGCGGCTCGTCGAGCATCAACGGCCAGATCTTCCAGCGCGGCAACCCGCTCGACTACGAGCGCTGGGCCGCGGACCCGGGGATGGAGACGTGGGACTACGCCCACTGCCTGCCGTACTTCAAGCGGATGGAGACCTGTCTCGCGGCCTCCCGGGACGATCCCTGGCGAGGCCATGACGGGCCGCTCGTCCTGGAACGCGGTCCGGCCACGAACCCGCTTTTCACGGCCTTCTTCGCCGCCTGCCGGGAGGCGGGCTACCACCTGACCGAGGATGTCAACGGCTACCGACAGGAGGGATTCGGACCGTTCGACCGGAACATCCACAAGGGCCGCCGCCTGTCGGCTGCGCGGGCGTATCTCCACCCGGTCATGCATCGGAAGAACCTGACCGTCCGGACGCGAACGCTGGTGACCGGCGTCGTCTTCGAGGGCCGGCGTGCCGTCGCCGTCGACATCGAGCGGCGCGGCGGCGGGACCGAGCGGATCGAGGGCGCCGAGATCATCCTCGCCGGCGGCGCGATCAACTCGCCGCAGCTCCTCCAACTCTCCGGCGTCGGGCGGGCGGCGGACCTTGAGGCGCTCGGCATCCCGGTCGTGGTCGACCTGCCGGGCGTGGGCGGTCACCTCCAGGACCATCTCGAGGTATACATCCAGTACGAATCGCTGCAGCCCGTCTCGCTGCAGCCGTCCGCAACCCAGCTGTGGCGTCGTCCGTTCATCGGTGCCCAGTGGCTCTTCCTGCGGAGCGGTCCGGGGGCGACCAACCATTTCGAAGGTGGGGGGTTCGCCCGGAGCAACGACGAGGTGGCCTACCCGAACCTGATGTTCCACTTCCTGCCGCTCGCCATCCGCTACGACGGGACCGCCGGGGCCGCCGGGCATGGCTATCAGGTCCATGTCGGTCCGATGTATTCCGACGCGCGCGGATCCGTCTCCCTAAAGACGACCGATCCGCACGATCACCCGGCGCTCCGCTTCAACTACCTCTCGACCGAGCAGGATCGACGGGAGTGGGTTGAGGCCGTGCGGATCGCGCGCGACATCCTGAACCGGCCGGCGATGGCGCCCTACAACGGCGGCGAGACCTCGCCGGGGGCCGCTGTCACGACGGACGATGAGATCCGCGACTGGGTCGCCCGCGACGCCGAAACGGCGCTTCATCCGTCATGCACGGCCCGGATGGGGATGGATCAGTCGTCCGTCCTGGATCCCCTCTCGATGCGTGTCCATGGCCTCGACGGGTTGCGCGTGGTGGATGCCTCGTCGATGCCGTACGTCACGAACGGCAACATCTACGCCCCGGTCATGATGCTCGCGGAGAAGGCGGCGGACCTGATCCTGGGGAACACGCCGTTGCCGGCCGAACACACATCGTTCTACCGCCACCAGGTGTGACGGGTCCGCTCAGCCGCTGCGCACGTCGAGGGCGCGCCCCCAGCGCAGGGCGCGGACCGACACGAGCACCCCGAACGCGGCGAGGACAAGGATCGCTGCCGCCGCGACGGACGCGTCGAGGTCGCCGCCGCCGAACTCCGAGTAGACGACGAGCGGCAGGGTCTGCGTCCGACCTTCGATATTGCCGGCGAACATGATCGTGGCGCCGAACTCGCCCAACGCCCGCGACCAGCTCATGACGGCGCCGGCGGCGAGGGCCGGCCCGGCGAGGGCCGCCGTCACGTGACGGAAGACGTCGCGTTCCCTGGCCCCGTCGACGCGCGCGGCGTCCTCGATGTCGCGGTCGACGCCCGCGATCCCGGCCCGCGCAGCGCGGACGAAGAAGGGCGCGGCGACGAAGGTCTGGGCGAGGACGACCGCGACCGCGGTGAACGGGATGACGATGCCGAAGACGTCGAGTGCGTCGCCGATAAGCCCGCGCCGACCGAACACGAAGAGCAGGGCCAGTCCTGCCACGGACGGCGGTAGGACGATGGGCAGGTCGACGATCGTCTCGATGAGCGACGATCCACGGAACGATCGGCGTGCCAGAAGGTACGCGAGTGGCGTCCCGAACACGAGCGTGAGGCTCAGGCTCAGCGCCGTCGTGATCAGGCTGAGCGCCAGGGCGTCAAGCACCACCTGGCTGGTGAGAGCGGCCCACAGGCCACCGCCAAGCAGCGCCCGCAGGACGAGCCCGATGACCGGGATGGCCAGGAACAGGACGAGAGGGGCGGCGACGATGGCCGGTCCGCGACTCCGGGTGCTGACGGTCATGGCGCCGGGGAGAAGCCGAGGGGTCCGAGCAGCGCGTTGCCGCGTGCCCCGGCGAGCCAAGCGAGGAACGCATGTGCGGCCCCGGCCCGCTGGGATGCCCTGACGACGACGCCGGCATAGGTCGCAACGATCCTGGCCGTGGCGGGGACCGTGACCGTCCGAACCTTCGCGGACGCCTTGGCGTCGGTGGCGTACACGATGGCCGCGTCGCCCTCGCCGAGCTCGATCTTGGCGAGGACGGCCCTGACGTTCTGCTCCTTCGAGACGATGTTCGCCCGATAGCGGGCGGCGAAGTCCGCAGGGTACCCGGGCAGCCCCGCGAGCAGGGCGATCTGTCGCTCGGCGTAGGCGGAGATGGGGACATCCGCCCCGGCCGCGATGATCCTGACGCCGGGACGGCCGAGATCCGCCGGACTCGCGATCCCCGCCGGGTTGTCGGCCGGAACGATGACCGTCGGCCAGCTGGCGGCGAACACGACCGCAGCGCCGTCGGCCAGACCGGCCCGGACGAGTTCATCCGGGTTGGCGCTGTCGGCGGACAGGAAGACGTCGGCGGGCGCCCCCTGCTCGATCTGGGTCCGGAGGGTGGAGGAGGCGTCGGTCGCGATCGTGAGGGTCACGCCCGGAATCGTCGCTTCGTACGCGGTCCTGACCGTCTCGAGCGCGCCCTTGAGCGACGCGGCGGCGTAGATCGTCAGCTCGGTCGCCGCCGTGCCTGGACCCAGGCTGGCGTTTGCGCTCGAAGCGCCTGAACACGCAGCCGCCAGGGCGGCGGTAGCCAGGATCCCGGCGATCCGTTTCATCCGCGGGTCTCCTTCGACGACGGGATCTCGACGATGACGGCCGTCGCCTTGACCACCCCGACCGCCTCGTCGCCGACCTTGAGTCCCATCTCCTCGACCGCCTCTGCGGTCATCAGGCTGACGATGCGATGCGGCCCGGCGAGGATCTCCACCACCGCCGCGATCCTGTCCTTCTCGATCCGCGTGACGATCCCGGGGAACCGGTTGCGAGCGGACCCGGCGACGATCGGGCGGTCTGCGCCGGTCTGTCGGCGCTCGGCCAGCAGCCGGGTCACCTCGCCGAGTGAGACCTGACGCTGGCCACCGGCGGATCGCTGGAGGTGGAGCCGACCCTCAGCTTCCCAGCGCCTGATCGTCTCGACTGTGACGCCGAGCATCTCGGCGGCCTGGCCGATTCGGACATAAGGATCATCGTATCCTGGTCTATGGGCTGCCATACCTATGTATTGTGGCTTTCCTGATGGTTGATAGCAAGAGACGAGACTGAACCGCGTGGATGAACCCGGCAAGGCGTATCGTGTCCGGGTCCTCAGACCCCTCTCCTGGAGCCATCCGTGTCCGATCTCATCGTCCTGCACCCTCGTGACAACATCGCCGTCGCAGCCCAGTCATTCGCGCCGGGCGTGACGATCGTCACGTCGGATGGGCCACTGACCTTCCTCGACGAGGTCCCGTTCGGACACAAGGTCAGCACCCGGCCGATCGGCGCCGGCGAGCCGGTCCGCAAGTACGGCGAGATCATCGGGTTCGCCACGGCAGATCTGCCGGTCGGGACGCACGTCCACGTCCACAACCTGTCGGCCGAGGGCTTCGAGCGCCACGGCGGAACGAGCGGGCGCCTGTCGACCCAACCGGTGGCGGTTGCCGGAGCCACCGTCGAGCCGCGCACGTTCGAGGGCTACCTGCGGGCGGACGGCCGGGCCGGGACCCGCAACTACGTGGCGATCATCAGCACGGTCAACTGCTCCGCTTCGACCAGCCGGTTCATCGCGACCGAGGCGGCCGGCCTGCTGGCGGACTTCCCCAACGTCGACGGGGTCGTCGCGCTGACCCATAAGGGCGGCTGCGGGATGCAGTACGAGGGCCCCGACCACGAGCAGCTCGAGCGGGTCCTCGCCGGATTCGCCGGGCACCCGAACATCGGGGCGTACCTCATGGTCGGGCTCGGGTGCGAGGACGGCCAGATCACCCATCTCCTCGACAAGCACGGCCACGAGATGCAGCCCACTCGGTCGCGCCCGACGATGACGATCCAGGACCGTGGCGGCGTCCGCAAGACCGTCGCCGCCGGGGTTGACGCGCTACGCGAGTTCCTGCCCGAGGTCGACGCGGCGCGCCGGGTCGAGCTGCCGGCTTCGACCCTCATCCTCGGGACGCAATGCGGCGGCTCCGACGGCTACAGCGGGATCACCGCCAACCCGGCACTCGGCGCCGCGGCGGACCGGATCGTCGCCCAGGGCGGGACTGCGATCCTGGGCGAGACACCGGAGATCTACGGCGCAGAACACATCCTGATCGACCGCGCCGTTTCGCCAGAAGTCGGTGAGGCGTTGCTCGAGCGGATCCGTTGGTGGGAGGGCTACACCGCCGCCCTCGGGGCGAACCTCAACAACAACCCGAGCCCCGGCAACAAGACCGGCGGGCTGACGACGATCTACGAGAAGTCGCTCGGGGCGATCGCGAAGGGCGGGACGACGCCGATGACCGCGGTCTATCGCTATGCCGAGGCGGTCAGCGCGAAGGGGATGGTCGTCATGGATACCCCGGGCTACGACCCGGTGTCGATGACCGGGATCGTGGCCGGCGGTGCCAATGTCAGCGTGTTCACGACAGGTCGTGGCTCGGTTTACGGCTGCAAGCCCGCGCCATGCCTGAAGGTCGCCACGAATTCGATCACCTATCACCGGATGACCGACGACATGGACATCAACGCCGGAGTCATCCTCGATGGGACGCCGGTCGACGAGGTCGGCGCGCAGATCTTCGAGGAGATCCTGCTTGTCGCGAGCGGCAAGCCGACGAAGAGCGAGTCGATCGGCCTCGGCGACGACGAGTTCGCGCCGTGGAGCATCGGGCCGGTCCTCTAGGACGGCCGCCCGCGGCGGGACCCGGACATCCTGCCCTGTGTCGGTGTGGTGCACCTTAGGCACAGCACCGTGGCGGGATGGACCCCCGCGAAGCCCTTGGTCGGTGGTCCGGGCCTGCGGTCCACGCTCAGGGCAGGCTCGCTCGATGCATGGATCTGCCGCACACGGGTCTACGACGACGCCGAAGGCTCACGACACCGACGGAAGGCAGGAACACTGCATCTCATGCCCGGGGCCGCTGGCACCAGGGTCCGTGGGAAGCGCAGCCAGGCGGTGGGCCGGTCGCGGTACCCGGTCAGACCGCGACGCCCGCTCCCAGCTCGAAGCGCTCGTCCGCCCGGTCGGCCAGTTCCCGCCCGATCGCGAGCGAGGCCGTGGCGGCGGGTGACGGCGCGTTCCGCACGTGGAGCACGTGGCGCGAACCGCCCAGTCGGAAGTCGTCGACAAGCGTCCCGTTCGGGTCGAGCGCCTGGGCCCGGACCCCGGACGGCCCGAAGACGATCTGATCGTCGCGGATCTCCGGCACATACCGGCGCATGTCGGCAAGGAAGGCCCGCTTCGAGACATCACGCCACATCTCGGCCGCGCCCATCCGCCAGAACCGGCCGGCCAGGCGCAGGAATCCACGGTCGGTCAGGACGCCAGCGAGATCGCCCGGGCTGAAGTCCCGTCGGCGATACCCCTCGCGGGCGAAGGCCAGGACCGCGTTCGGGCCGGCCCATACCTGCCCATCGATCCGCCTCGTGAAATGGACGCCGAGGAATGGGAAGCGTGGGTCCGGGACGGGATAGATCAGCCCGCGGACGAGGCCGCGCGCGTCGGGCGTGAGCGTGTAGTAGTCGCCCCGGAACGGCACGATCCGCTCCCTGCCGGGATCCCCGGTCAGCGCGGCGACGCGATCCGCGTGCAGCCCGGCGCAGGCGATGACGTCGCGGGCCACGACCTCGCCGCCGGTCGTCTCGATGACCTGCTCGTCGCCGCGATCGGTGATGGCCGTCACCGCTCGTCCGGTGTGGATCGCGCCGCCACGAGCCCGGACCTCGTCCGCGATCGCCAGCGCGACCCGCCGAAAGTCGATGATCCCGGTCGAGGGGCTCCAGAGTGCCTTGATTCCCGCTGCGTGCGGCTCGAGCTCGCGCAGGCGTTCCGGACCGACGACCTCGAGACCGCGCACCCCGTTCGCCTCGGCCCGCTCGCGGAGCGCCTCGAGCCGCCCGAGTTCCGACTCGTCGAGCGCGACGACGAGTTTGCCGCACGACTCGAACGGGATGTCGTGGTCCGACGCGAACGCCTCGAGCGCGGCCTTGCCCTCGCGACACAGGCGCGCCTTGAGCGAGCCCGGCGTGTAGTACAACCCCGCGTGGAGGACGCCGCTGTTGTGCCCGGACTGGTGGGTCGCGAGCTCCGGCTCCTTCTCGAGGATCGCGAGTCGGAGGTCCGGATGTCGCTCGAGCACGCGGTACGCGGTCGCGAGTCCGACGATCCCACCGCCGACGATGGCGAGGTCGACGCGCGTTGCCTCTGCGTTCACAGGCCGGGTCCTGTCGCGGGCTCCACCGGGCCGACGGCCGGGAACGGCAGCCCCGCCGCCACACCAAGCTCGACGAGCGCGGCACGATGCCGTCCGTCCAGCACGACCCCGCGCCGCTCCGTCAACCGTTCAGCCTCGGCCTCCGGTTCGCCTGGGATCAGGACGCGGCCCTTCGCGTCGGGCGCGGTCGGAGCCGCGACCAGCGTCTCGCACAGCGCCTCGAGGCGCGCCTCGAACGGCCCGGCCGAGCCGTCGAGCACGGCCGGATCCACGACCCAGAACGCCTGGCCCAGATCGGACGGCGAGGCGGTGCTAAACAGACCGACGATCGCCGGCCCGGAGGTCGCACCCGCCAGGACGCCGGTCAACAGGTCCACCGCGAGCGCGAGCCCGTAGCCCTTGTAGCCCGCCGTGGCCTCACCGCCACCGAGCGGCATGAGC
>Ga0315278_10005848_pt1 | contig 11156 bp, 8 predicted proteins | sample YL17G06_0_MG_FD_203880 | JGI IMG/M metagenome (GOLD analysis project Ga0315278, IMG submission 203880) | Sediment microbial communities from Yellowstone Lake, YNP, Wyoming, USA - YL17G06_0 | ecosystem: Environmental > Aquatic > Freshwater > Lake > Sediment | place: USA: Wyoming | collected... | reverse complement strand
CACCAGAGGCAAACCCCCCTGTGGCCTGCCGGGACGATGACAAAGGTGCCCCAAAGAACGATGAGGACGACGAAGAGCAAAATAAGTATCCCAACGGTTTGCGGCTTCAGTTGTTTGTAATCAAAGGGCACCATCGACCTTTCTGCCATAATTCACCTCCTTCTCCTAATTACACTCGATTCTGTCAATATTGGCCTATTTCGGATTGGTTGTGCACCGTCTAACCTATCATCAGCCCAAGACCAAATTGGCTGAGAACATATTCTCCTATATCAAACTCCCACAGGGCTACATAAATCGTTTGTTTTAAAAGGTAATCTACACTTGCCAAGGGGACTTGTCAATCATTCCTTTCAGAAAGTACTCTACATTTTTGGGATTAAACTGTCAATCAATATTTTTAGAAAGATCCAACACTCCACTCACCCTTCCATCCTTCCCATGTCCAATTAAATTTTTTCCTTTCTCCTTCTTTTCCAACGGCATGAGGAGGCTAAGGTCGGGTTGAATGTTTATCGTAAGAAGTGAAACCGACTCTTTAATGGAGCTGAAACATCAAAGCCAAACTTATTCTGGAAGCATGGAACAAGGGGAGGGTATTTTTGTGCCAGAAGGAAAAGTGAAGTGGTTCAACGAGAAGAAGGGCTTTGGTTTTATCGAGCAGGATAATGGACCAGATCTTTTTGTCCATCACACCGCCATAACCGGTGAAGGTTTCAAGACCCTATCGGAAGGCCAGAAGGTGCGCTTTGAGGTCGAAGAGACATCCAAAGGTCCGAAAGCCAAGGACGTCCAGATCATTTAAATAAGGGGCGGGATATTTCCTCTCCCACATAGAGATAGCTCTCCTCTTGGGAGGATATAGGATTCATGACAGGAATAGGGAAACTCCTTCGGGCTGTTCTCTTTTCCGCACACAAACATCGGTATCAGCGCCGTAAGGATGAAGACCTTGATTTCTATCAAGGCTTTCTTTTTGGCTGCTTATCAAGGTTGTTTTTTGATTTTTGTTTCTGTTTTTCGGCATTCTGTTTCTGACTCTTTTCCTTATCTTTTTTGCCGCCCTTGTCTCCCATTGCGTACCTCCTTTCCCCGTTGTCCCTCGTCTTCTCGCCGCGAGGGTGTCGCTGCGTCGTCAGTTCTGTCTTTGCGTACTTTCATGAACATTCCTGTTAGGCCAACGAGAGAATTCAGCCACGCGGGCCGAGGGCCTGCGACGGCTGGAATGAATAGTTAGGCAAAACGTTCATTAAAGATGATTTCCTCTTTCTTGGACCGAGACATCGCTTTTATCTGTGCTTCTCGAATAAGAGCTTTGGAATGCGTCAAGCCTTCTTGTTGATATAACAGCTTGACGGGCAGACGAGTTCGGGTGTAGCTTGCCCCCCGACCCTCACTATGTTGCTTGACCCGAGCCCGCACATCTTTTGCTATCCCCGTGTAGAGTGACCCATCCCCGCAGCGGAGGATATAGACTGTCCAATCCTTTCGCCCCCTTCTCTTCATCCCTTGGATCATTCTTAGGTATTTAGTCTCCACATTCATTCTCTCTATATTAGAGCTTCATTATACACGATTTTGGGGATTGGAAGTTACCAATCATCAATTACGGTTTGTAATAAACACCCTTTTAAGAATTTTTGGAAGTGTGAACTGCAGGGAGAAGTCATTAAAAAAAACCCACCTCTCTTCTTCGGAAATGGGGTTTCATTTTCCAAGGGCCATAAGACCCCCTGTGAGTTAAATCCTGACGATACTTGGGGTAGGCTACGGTTTCAGATGGATAGTATCCAGATTGGAGGGGCAAGTCAAGGGGGGAAAGGAAAGCCAAAAAAGGGACAAGGGGAAGCATAATTTGGCTCCCTGGAGGCCAAACAGGGGCACTTAGGGGTCTACCCCATCGTATGTAGAATATTACCCCAGCCTCAAGTAGCTTCTTTTTCTTCCCTCTCATTTTCCCCTCGGAAACCTTGAAAAATCGGCGATAGCTTCCCACCCTCAATTCCGATTGAGCCGGCCCTGGCTTCCTTCATTCCCCCGGTCGCCCCTACCTTGTTTTAAATGGCCTTGCCCTTTCGTCGGCTTCACGCATCGCCCGGTAGATCTTCTGCTCATCCACCGGAAAGGGCAGGGAATGAACGGCGCTCCCCGGGGCGCAGGTGCGGCGGAGCCCTTCCCAGAAGCGCGGGTCCTCGGCGTTGTCCATCCCCAATTCCTTCGAGGTCAGCGGCAGCCCCAGGCTGCTGAAGAAGGGTAGCAGGGTGGCAAGCTCCTTTTCATTTTTTTCCAGGCAGAGCTGAACGACGATGCCGTAGGAGACGGTCTCCCCGTGGAGGTTCCGGTGCATCTGGGGAAGGACGGTCATCCCGAAAAGGAGGGCATGGGCGAGGGCGACCCGCAGCCTGGACCCGGCGAGGCCGCTGATGACGCCGGTGATCAGGATGTTCGCTTCCACGATCTTCTCGACCGCCGGGGAATTCCTGCCATCATCCACATCCCGCTTGGCCTCGCGCCCACAGGCCAGAATGATCTCTCGAATTTGGGTGGAGACGGCCATCGCCGTCTGAGTGGCCAAGTCATGGCCTGTGTTCAAGTCATAGATCGGCTTCCCCTCGTACCATTTGGCCAGCGAATCGCCCATGCCCGCGGCCAACAGACGGGAGGGAGCCCTGGAAAGAACGGTCGAATCGACCAGGACCAGGTCTGCGGCCTTGCCGTTTACCGTCGCCTGGCGCACCCCTTTTTCGTAGATCACGGCGACGGAGGAGGCGGCCGAACAGGTCGCTGCGCTGGTGGGTATCGCGATCAACGGAACCTTCAGCCGGTCGGCGAGCAGGCGGGAAGTGTCCAAAGCCTTCCCCCCGCCGGTGCCGACGACCAAATCGGTATTCCTCCCCAGGGCGATCTCCTCCAGGCGTATGACCTCGCCCTGACTGCACTCCCCTCCAAAGAGAACAAAGGACGAAGCCAAGCCGGCTCGGGCTAAACGGCTCTCCAGCACGGGGCGAATAATCGAGAAGACCAGTTCATCGCCCAGGACCAGCAGCCGGCTGCCGAAAATTTTTACATAGTTCCCCGCCTCGGCCAGGATCCCTTCCCGCTGGATATAGCGGCGGGGGGCCAGAAAAATGTCGGTCATTTAGAGGTCTCCTTGGCGCGTACCGGGGATTTGGCGGGACAGGAGGCTGCCGGCGCTATCAAAGGGCAAGGGCCTCGGGCCGTCCAGATCGCCCCGGTATTCACCCCATCACCTGCCCCACTCGATCACTTCCACTGTCCAAAGGACCCATAACCCGGGTGACTGAAATGGTTGGGCACCTCCACAATAGCCGGCCGGTTTGAATTCTGCGCCTGCCTGATCGCCGAACCCACTTCGCGAAGGTTCGTAACCCGCAGCCCTACCGCACCAAAGGCCTCTGCAAGTTTCATGAAGTCCGGCGGCCGTATATCGACGCCGCATCGACGACCGTAGAGGTGATCCTGGTGGCGTCGCTCTACTCCGTACCCTTCGTCGTTGAAAATGACCACCGTGATGGGAACATTTTCCTGGATTGAGGTCATCAGGTCCTGGATCGTGAACATCACGCCCGCATCGCCGATCAGGGCGACGACCGGCCGATCGGGGCAGGCGATCTTGGCGCCGACCGCCGCCGGCAGCGCATAGCCGAGAGTACCGAAGCCGGCGGGTAAGAGCCACGTGCGCGGCTCATAGGCGGGCCAGTAGAACCGGGCCCAAAACACGATCGTCGTTGGATCATTGCATAGGATGGCATTGCGGGGGAGGGCGCTCCGGATCTGGTCCAGCACATCCAATTCATCGCGGGGCCCAATCCGGTCCATGACCCCTTTCCGTAGTTCTTCGAGCTCGCGGTGTCGTGGAGGCCGATCCTTGACACCGATCTCATCGAATTCCGCTAAGAGCATCGCCAGCGTGAACTGGGCATCCCCCACCACTCCGATCTCGACGGGGTAATTTCTTCCAATTTCAGCCGGGTCGATGTCAATCTGGATCAGGCGACGGGGCAGTTCCAACGTCCAGCGAACGGTCGGGAAGTAGGAGAATCTCGTGCCGACCGCCAGCATGACATCCGAGCCCTTGATCAGCTCCTGAACGGGTCGCTCCGTCGCCCAATTGCCCACGTGCAGAGGGTGATCGGCGGGGATGACGCCTTTTCCGCCTTGGGAAGTCAGCACGGGTGCGCCGAGCCGCTCAGCCACCTCAACCAGAGACGCGCAGGCTCCGGCCGCACTAACTCCCCCACCCGCCCAGATGATGGGAGACTTCGCGGAGGCGAGGAGATCGGCTGCGGAACGGGCCTGCTCGCGCGACGGAGCGCGACGTACCGCAGGCAGACTCGGCCCAAACGTCACCTCTCCCCGCGCGGAGAGGGCATCGCCCGTTATCTCCACAAGGGCCGGCCGAGGGCGCCTGGATCGCAGGGCATGAATGGCCAGTTGAAGGGCATGGGGAACCTGCTCCGGCGTGTCCACTTGAATGCCGAAGTCGACGACCGAGCGGAAGACGCCGAACTGGTCCCGGATGTCGTGGAAGTACCCGCGGGACTTGCCCCGCAATGCTCGATCGGTCTCGCTGACAACGTGCAGGACCGGAACGCTGTCATTATAGGCCGTGCCCATTGCGGTCAATGTGTTGAGCGCCCCCGGTCCGCCGCTGGTCAGCGCCACGCCAATCTGGCCGCTCGCCCGAGCGTAGCCGTCGGCCATATAGACCGCAGACTGCTCGTGCCGAACCTCAATGTGGCGCAGCTCCGGGTGATCCAAGAAAGCATCGTAAATCGATAACGTCGTCACCCCCGGAATGCCGAAGACCGTACGGATTCCCTCTCGTAATAACGATTGAACAACCGCATCAGCACCCGTCACGTTGGCCATTTGAGCCTCTTCTGGTTAAATTTAATAGGACGCAGATTTTCGCAGATGAACTCAGCGCGGCAGAGCCGCAACCAAACAAAATGCCTTAAATGCGCTTAAATGCCTAAAATTTACAAAAAATCTTTATCCGCGAGTATCTGCGAAAATCTGCGTCCCAATTAATTTAATAATCCGAATTCATCCGTGTCCAAAAAGCAATTTCCTATGCAATCCAGTTATAATTTCTTTAATGGCGGCCGGCATCCGTAAAGGCATGCGGCCCAGGTTCACTCGTTCCTGCCCATCCACTCCCGAAGGTCAAGAACCAAGCCGGTTTTGCCCGGGCCGTCTTCTTCTTTTTCCCCAGAAATTATTCCCCCAACCCCAATTCCTTGACTAACTTTGAGGTCACTTCATAGTCTTGTCTAAAAGCCTGGATGCTTTGCTGGGAGTCCAAAAAATGAGCGTAGGCATCCACTCTCATCAATGCGTCTTGAATTTCTTTCCCATAATTCTTATAAACCTCTTGCATTGCCCGGGTTAGAATATCCAAGACTTTTGGGGGCGTGTCTTTCTGAACAAACAAGGAATACCACATAGGAAGAGCCACTGGATACCCCCAGTCTTTGAAGGTTCTTACCTCCGGCAAATATTTCGAGCGTTCATAATCGGCGATCGCTAGGATTCTAACGGCCCCAGCGGCCATTTGTCCCATGGAGGAACTGCAAAAGTCAACATCGATATTTCCTCCCAAAAGGGCCGTGACCGTCTCGCTGCAGCTTTTGTAGGGAACATTGATTAGTTTGATTCCGGCTTCCTTGTTGAAAGCCTCAAGGACATAATCAGAAGTGGTATTCTTCCCAAAAGTACCTGCCTTTATCTGGCGATTCTTGGCGTCGGCAACAAAATCCGCGAGCGTTTTCCACGGCGCATCTGTTCTTACATAGAGGTGGATGATTCCCTTGCAATAAATCCCCAGGGGGATAAAATCTTCCCAATTATAATCAACCTTCTTCAGGACAACGGGTATGATGAGATTGCTGGAAGTCCCCGTGAACAGGGTGTAACCGTCTGCTTTGGCCCTCGCCGCGAAGGATGCGGCCAATCTCCCCCCGGCCCCTGGTTTATGGAGGCGAAGGATGGGTTGCCCCAAAACCTTCCCCAGCCTCTCGCCAAGGATCTGGGCGTGTGTATCCATCACGCCCCCTGGGGCCATGCTCACAATGAGATTAATGGGCTTATCGGGAAAGGGCTCTTCCGCAGCCCAGGCCAGAGGAGAAGATAGAATCATCAGCCAAAAAATGGAAACTCCCCAAAACACCGAATGAACTGAATTTCCCCCTTTTTCTTTTCTTGATTCCTTGTCCATAATCTTCCTCCTTCGCAAGCCGTTGGTATTGTCAAAATATAACCACAGAGGACACAGAGAAGATATTAGTATTCAGGGAGTTAAAAAAATTGTTATTCCCTCCCCCTCTGTGCCCTCTAAATGATTAATCTCTCTATCCCTTCTCTTAACCAACCCACATTAAAATCGATCAACAACCCCTTCGACCGCCTAGTCTGTCCACAGGCACCGCTGTCTTTCGCTCATCTCTTTAAAAAAACTCTTTTGGAGGACACAGAGTATTTCTCTGCGACCTCTGTGGTTCCATATGTTCTCCTCTTTTTCATAAAAATTTTGACAATACCAGAAAAAGAGATCCCACTTACTGAATATACCCCATCTCTTTGGCTACGCGGTAAGCCTCTTCGTAACTCTTCTTGAATTCCTGAATGCTCTGGGCGGGGTCGCAGAAGAAGGCCGTATTCTCGAGTCTCCTCAACTCCTCCCGGATCTGTTGGCCGTGACGCTTGAAGACCTCCTGCATCGCATTGGATAACATGTTCAAAATGGGCTGCGGTGTTTTGGCCGGGGCACAAAGTGAAAAAAGCCCGAAAAAACTCACAGGGTACCCCCACTCTTTAAAGGTCTTCACATTGGGGAATAATTCCGACCTTTTTTCATCGGACAGGGCTAAGATGCGCACGGTTCCGGCCTCCACCTGGCCCACGGAGGAGGTGCAAACATCGGCATCCACATTCCCTCCCAATAGCATGGAGACCGCCTCCGCGCAGCCCTTGGTTGGCAGTTGAACAAGCTTGATTCCCGCTTTCTTGTTCAGATCTTCAATCACGAAATCACCATAAGTCTGTTTGCCGTAGGAGGCGATTTTCAATTGTCCTGGCCGGGCCCTCGCATCCTCGATAAATTCTTGAAAGGTTTTCCATGGGGCATCAGCTTTGACTATCAGATAATGGGGCGCTCTGGCATAGATGCCCAGAGGATAGAGGTCATCGATTGTATAGTCAACCTTCTTGACGAGTGGAATCAGGATGTTTGTGGTGGAGGTCCCAGTGAGTAAGGTATAGCCATCCGGCTTGGACTTCGCGACAAAGGACGCAGCCAGGGACCCTCCCCCCCCGGGCTTATGGATGCGAAGGAAGGGCTGCCCCAGTAGTTCGGCCAGCCGCTCCCCTAAAATCCTCGCATGGTTATCCATTAGGCTGCCCGGCGCCATGTTGATGATGACGTTGATCGGCCGATTCGGGTAGGGCTCATCAGCCGCGAAGGCCGCCGGGATGGATACGGCCATCAGAGAAAAGATGAAAAAAAAGCAAACCCCCTTCTTCGACCTATTCTCCCTTTTCATTCTTATCCCTCCTTCCTTATAGAAGCATTGTACGGCTCGGCTGAGCAGAAAAGTGGCGGATCATTTTATAGATGACGAAGGCCAAGGCCAGGGACAAAAAAACCAAAGCGATGGGCCGGCTGAAAATCCGCGAAGGGTCCCCATGGAACATCATCAGAGACTTCCTCAAATTGCTTTCGGTCATGGGACCCAATATGATCCCGATAATGAGCGGGGCGACCGGGTATTTCCATTTCAGGATGATGAAACCGATCACCCCCGAAAGGAGCATGATCCAAACATCGAAAAAGGAGTTTCTTACACCGTAAATCCCGACCAGGCACAGGATGGTGATAATCGGCATGAGAAACTTCGGCCGGATCGTGGCCACCCGGGCAAAGACCCCCACCAGGGGCAGGTTCAGGATCAGGAGAGTTAGATTCCCGAGGTACATGCTTCCAATGAAGGTCCAGAAAAGATCCGGGGCCTGCTGGAAGAGCAAGGGGCCGGGTTCCACATGGTGCATCCGCAGGCCGGCAAGCAAAATGGCCGCGGGGGCATTAAAGGGAATGCCCAGCGTAAGGAGCGGGATCATCGCCCCCATACAGGCGCTGTTGTTGGCGGCCTCGGGGGCGACCACCCCTTCCACGATTCCGGTCCCGAATCGCTCGGGATGTCTGGAAATCCTTTTCTCGAGGGAATAGGAGATAAAGGTGGATATGACGGAAGACGGCCCGGGCAGCAAGCCCACAAAGAAACCGAGGATGGAGCCTCGAATCATCGGGGAAACGGAGTGTTTGATCTCCTCCCGGTTGGGATAGAGATCCTTCAGGCGAAGTTTCTTGACGACCGGAGGGACATAGGCCTCAATCGCGATCTTTAAGACTTCCGCAATCCCAAAGAGACCCATGGCCAGGGGCAGGAAATCAATCCCCATCTCCAGCGCGTTCAGGCCAAAGGTGAACCGCGGGGCGCCGTCCAGGGCAGAGAGGCCGATCGTGCTCAGCCAGAGTCCCAGGCCGATCATCAGGAAACTCTTGCCGGGCGACTCCGTACCGATGTTCGAAAGGAGAAGAAAGGCCAGGACCATGAAGGCCAGATATTCCGGCGGGCCCAGAGAGAGAGCGGCGTTCCCCACCGGGGGGGCAAAAAACTGGAGGCCCATAATGCCGATCGTCCCGGCGACAAAGGACCCCACCGCCACCAGGGCCAGTGCAGCGCCCGCCCTGCCTTTCTTGGCCATCTGGTAGCCATCGATGCAGGTCACCACGCTCGCCGCCTCGCCCGGAATATTGACCAGAATGGAGGTCGTGGACCCTCCATAATAGGCTCCATACCAGATCCCGGTCAACATGATGAGGCCCGTTACGGCGCCATACTTCAGCGTGAAGGGAAGCGTGAGAGCCATCGCGGCGGCGGGCCCCAGGCCCGGCAAAACACCCACAATGGTCCCCAGGAGGCAGCCCAGAAAGCAGGCCAGCAGATTGATCAGCGAAAAGGAGGCCGCAAAGCCATGGAGGAGTTGATCCATCTTGAGACCGTTTCCCATTGCGCCGACAGGGTAGCCCCCGCCCTAATAACCGCACAAATAAGGGCCCGGCGGGCCATCACGAAGGGAAACCGTGTGCAAGCGACAGCGGTTGGGGAGAAGCTTCACCCTTCCCCCGGAGGAATCCCGCCCCAGAGCGGCAGCTTCACCCCAAGATCCCTCTGGGTAAATCCAAATACAGCCAATAGTCAAACAGCAGGTAGATAAAAAGAGCGACGACCGCGGACAACAGGATGGGTTTTCCCCATCCTTCAAGTTTCATTACCTTGGAAAGACCCAAGACGGCCAGAAAGCTCATAATCACATAACCGAGGTAGGGCATGAAGAGAATCCAGCAGGCCGCAATCGCTGTGACCATGAAGAAGATGGGAATCCCCGCTCGGTTTGGAAAAAGAGGCTGGTTTTTTCTTGATTCCCGGGCCAAAACAGAAAAATTGGCGATGAGAATAATAAGCCCGCCCACGAAGGGGAAGAAACCCGCATCGGGTTCCCGGAGCGTGCCGAACCCGATTCTAAGGGATGTGACCATCACATAGATCCCCAATGCCATGAGCAATAGATTGAAAACCAGCTCCCCGGGGAAGTTTGATCTCTTCTCCATGGCAGGCCTCTTCCCGTTGCCCCTCGTTTACTTTTCTTTCAGCAGGCCCGCCTTGTCCAGGATAGCCCGGAAGACCTCACGCTGCTCCAGGTATTTGCGGAACTGTTCTTCGGGATCGAGGTAAAGAGAAATGGTATTATTCCGCTCTTCCAGAAATTTCCGGTAATCGGGTTCCTTGGCGGCGATGGCTATCGCCTTCACCAATGGCTCTACAACCTCCTTGGGCATATGGGGCGGGCCGATGGCACTCACCAGGGAACAAACCTTTACGTCATATCCAAGCTCTTTGAGCGTCGGAACGTTGGGAAAGGCAAAAGGCCGCCGGTCACCAAAGGTGGCCAGGAGGCGGGCGTTCCCCGCATCGATCTGGCTCTTGCCTTCGGCCAATCCCAAGATTCCCAAATCGGTATGGCCGCCGGCCACCTGGGCGATCGAATATCCCCCCGCCCCTTCCTGGGGGATGACATTGAATTTGGCTTTGGTCAACATTTGGAATTCCATGCAGCCGATCCACCAGGTCTGACCCTTTCCACCGGAAGCGATGGATACTTCCCCCGGGTGGGCCCGGGCAAAATCAATGGCTTCCTGCATGGTCTTGAAATTCCGCTGGCCCTTCGTGGCCGCTACCACGGAAGGAACGGCTATTTGGAAGGCCCCCAGCATGGTGAATTCGCGGAAGTCATAAGGCAGCAATCCCTGGAGTTTGTTCGCCACCACCGTCGCCATCCCGATGCCGATCGTGTAGCCGTCGGCCTTGGCATCGTGAATGGCGCGATACCCAATGGAACTTCCGGCCCCGGGCTTATTCACCACCATCACGGGCTGTCCCAGTATCTCTGCAATCCTGGCGGCCAGCGGGCGAGTCTGAATGTCTCCCCCTCCTCCGGCCTCAAGAGGGACGATGAAGGTGATGGGTTTCGAAGGAAATTTCTCCGCGGCCTGGGTCCACCCTCCTCCGCTTACCAGGCCCGCAGCATAAAAGAAAGATATCAGGAAAACCAATTTTTTCATCTCGTCTTCCCTCCCATTGCTTGTGGGTTTAGAGCCAAACAAGAAAAGTGCCTAAAGTGCGCTAAAGTGCCGAAAGTGCCTAAAGTTGGGCTGCCCCCAAAATTCTATAATTTTCTATACAATAGATAAGCCAGAAGGGAAAGTAAAGAGAAAATTGGTTGACTGGTTCCTGGCGACTGGATAGATATAACCTAAAAAAGGCGATTTACCACGGAGGGCACAGTGGAAATTTGAGATAAAACAAGAAGATAAACTCCTTTTCTCCGCTTTGCTCTGTGTCCTCGTTAAGTGAAAACAATACAATATTCTAGCTGCCGAATTTATTACCTGAGGACACAGAAAAAAGATTGTGCTTATTTTGTTTTTTAACTATGAAATTATTCTCCGTGTTCTCTGTGGTTTAGAAAAATCGCTCAATTTAGGTATAAAGTAATCTCAAGAGGCTTTTAGG
>Ga0315278_10005847_pt1 | contig 11156 bp, 11 predicted proteins | sample YL17G06_0_MG_FD_203880 | JGI IMG/M metagenome (GOLD analysis project Ga0315278, IMG submission 203880) | Sediment microbial communities from Yellowstone Lake, YNP, Wyoming, USA - YL17G06_0 | ecosystem: Environmental > Aquatic > Freshwater > Lake > Sediment | place: USA: Wyoming | collected... | reverse complement strand
TGGGCGCGTGTCACGGGTCAGCCGGGCGTCGCCATCGTCACTGCCGGGCCGGGTTTAACCGACGCCGTCACCGCCGTTGCCAGCGCCCACCGGGCCAACGTGCCGATGGTCATCATCGGCGGTCAGGGTCCGCGCGCCTTCGTGGACATGGGATCGCTCCAGGACATGAACCACGTCGAGCTCATGCGGCCGATCACCAAGTGGGCCGTGAGCGTACCCACAGCAAATCGCCTCGGCGAGTACGTCGCCACGGCCTTCCGCAAGGCGACGACAAACGTGCCGGGTCCCGTTTTCCTCGAGATGCCGCTCGACCTGCTGTTCGAGCAGGTCGACGAATCTGCCGCCGTCTTCCCCACGCAGTACCGTACCGAGGCGGGGCTTGCGGGTGATCCGCGCGCGATCGAGCGGGCGTTCGCACTCCTCAAATCGGCGGAGCGGCCGATGGCGATCGTCGGCGGCCAGTACTGGTGGTCGCGGCGGCGCGAGGTGTACCCGAAGTTTGTCGAAACGTTCGGGCTGCCGGTCTACGTGAACGGAGCGGCGCGCGGCAGCTTGCCGCCGGGACATCCGTACTTCTTCCAGCAGACTCGCAAGGAGGCGCTGAAGAATGCGGACGTCGTGCTCATCTTCGGGACCCCGCTCGACTTCCGTCTGGGTTACGGGCGCGGCTCGCACATCAATCCCCAGGCGAAGCTCATTCAGGTCGACCTCGACGGCTCCGAGCTCGGACGCAACCGCGCCTGCGAGGTCGGCATCATCGGGGACACGGGTCTGGTGATGGAGCAGCTGACCGAGCTCGCCGTGTCCGAGGGCTACCAGAAGGCCGTCGCTCAGGCGTGGGTGAAGGACCTGCGCGCGGAAGAGAAAACCAAGTGGGAAAAGATGCAGCCCTCGATGAGCTCGGACGCCGAGCCGATCGATCCGCTGCGCGCCTGCAAAGAAATCGACAGCGTCGTCGACGACGACACGATCATCGTCGGTGACGGCGGTGATTTCGTCGGCACGGCCGCCTATACCGTTCGCCCGCGCAAGCCCGGTCAATGGCTCGATCCCGGACCGCTCGGCACGCTCGGCGTCGGCCCGGGCTATGCGATGGCGGCGAAGCTTGCGCGCCCGAAGAGCAACGTCTTCATCCTCTACGGCGACGGCGCGTTCGGCCTGCACGCCATGGAGTTCGAGGCGATGGTGCGCCAGAAGATCAACGTCGTCGGCATCGTCGGCAACGATGCCGGCTGGATGCAGATTCGCCGCGGCCAGGAGCAACTCTACGGTCCGGATCGTACGCCGGCGACTGCGCTGAGCTTCACCCGCTACGATCGCGTGGTCGAGGCGCTTGGCGGCCATGGAGAGTATGTCGAGAAGCCAAAGGACATTCGGCCGGCTCTCGAACGGGCGATCGCTGCCGGCAAGCCGGCGTTGGTGAACATCAAGATCGGCCGCAGCGACTTCCGCAAGGGCTCGGTCTCGGTCTGAGCTCGGCAGCTTCGCGATGGACCGCACGGCTGGAATCGTGGTCATCGGCAACGAGATCCTCTCGGGGAAGGTGACGGACACCAACTCGCCGTTCCTCGCGCGCGAACTCCGCAGGGTTGGCGTGGATCTCCGCGCGATCAGCGTGATCCCGGACGCTCTCGACGCCATCGCGCGGACGGTCCGTGACTTCCACGAACGGTTCGATCTGGTGTTCACATCGGGCGGGGTGGGGCCGACGCACGACGACGTGACCATCGAGGGGATCGCTCGCGCCTTCGAGCGGCGAGTGATTCGCGAGCCCGAGCTCGAGCAGAAGCTTCGTGACTTCTACAAAGAGAAGGTGAACGAGGCGCGACTCAAGATGTCCGAGGTCCCCGAGGGGGCTGAGCTCATCTACGGCGGGACGCTGGCCTTCCCCACGATGAAGATCGGCAACGTCTACATCCTGCCCGGCATTCCCGAGATCCTGCAGTCCAAGTTCCTGGCGATCCGCGAGCGCTTCGCGGCCGATCCGTTCTACTTGCGTATCGTGTACACACGGGAAGGCGAAGGCGCGATCGCGCAGTACCTGAACGACACGCTTAGGCTCTTTCCCGATCTGCTGCTCGGCTCGTATCCGAAGATCGGCGATCCCGAATACGTGGTCAAGCTCACGCTCGAGTCGAAGGATCGCGGTTACGTCGAGCGCGCGTTTGATCACTTGCTGCGCATTCTGCCGGAAGGTTGTGTGGCGAAGACCGAAAGCCCCTGAGGAGGAAGCAACAATGCGAAGATGGCTCGTGATGCTGGTGCTCGTGTCGATGCTCGGAGTCCTCGTGCCCCGCGCCGAGGCGGGTGATTACGCCTCGGATGCAGCTCTGGGCACCGCCTGCGTGTTCATCAATCTGCTCTACATGCCCGCCAAGCTCGTATATGCGGCCCTCGGCGGACTGACGGGCGGCTTCGCCTACTTGCTGACCGGGCTCAACTACGACGTCGCCGGTCGGATCTGGGCCCCGGCGCTCGGGGGGAACTACGTGGTGGTTCCCGCCCATCTGCGAAACGAGCAGACGCTCTATTTCAGCGGCTCCGTCGAAGAAGAGCAGAAGTAGCCGCGCTCCTTGGGCGCGCTCGATCCTGGCGCGCTTGTGATCCTTCGACTACGGGGCGACGTTCCCCATATAGTTCAGTCGGAGCGCTCGGGCCGGCGCGAAGGAGGTGTCGTCATCATGAAGGGGATTCTGACGGCGGTTGCAGTCGTCATCGTGCTGGTCCTTGCGTTTCTCGGATACAAGTACTGGGAGCTCCAGCAACAGGCGGCAAAATATGCGAACGCCAAGGAGGTCGCCGCGGAGTCGATCGAGAAGGACGGAACCAAGTGGACGATCCATATGGAATCGGTCCTGATGCAGCCGATCGGCAAGGTCTGGACGGCGCTCCGCCAGCCCGAGCGATCTCACGAGTTCATCGAGGCGTTCAAGAAGTCCGATCTCAAGAAGGAAGAGGGCAACAGCAAGATCGTCGAGTTCCAGGTCCAGGTGCTGACGCTGCCGCCGCAGACCTTCGTCGTCCATCTGACCTTCGACGATGCGAGCCACACGATGAAAGCCAAGGCGCTCTCCGGTCCGCAGGATCAGGACGCAACCTATCGGCTGTCCTCGCTCGATGCCAACAAGACGCTGCTCGTCTACGATGCGACGGCTACCGACAAGATCTCCATGCCGTTGCCGCTCTCGCTACAGAAGGGCGTCATACGCGAACTATTCGTGAACCAGGTCCGGGCGATCGAGAAGGGGATCGCGCAGGACGAGGCGAGGACCAAGGCTGCGGCCTGAGGAGTATCGCGACTTGCCGAGCGCTGAAGAACGACGGCGACTCGTCCTCGTCACCAATCCCACCCCTGGCGCCCGTTCCAACCCACCACCCATCCGCAAGCCAGAATCCGCGTGCCATCCGAGGAAAAGCCGCCGCCGCACGATGCTGGTGCCATGACTGCTCGCCCGATGTCAAGGAAAAAATACTATATCTAGCGTGTCGACTCGCTTTTGGCCCCAATATATGGGTTTCGGTCACGGCATCGACTTCAGCCAACGCCGCCAGATTCGACGCAAGGCGAGCTCGTGAAACCACAGCCGGCGAATGCTCTCCAGGTGGGCGGCCAGCTCTGGCTCGAGTTCCGCGGGTTGCGGCGAGAATCGCCGCCCGCGGCACCGGAGCGAGATCACAGGGTCTAGGCCGCGCGATCCTTGCGAAGCTCCTGCTCGAGGCGTAGCGCTTCCGACTCGTCCGCGCGCATGCCTTCCTCGGGATTCAAGGAGGCGAACTCGAGCACGCCCATGTCCTTGAACGCGGCTTGGATGCGCTTCCCCCAGAGCCCGATGCCCTTCAGCGTCGGCACGATGCGCATGAACAGCGCGCGGCGATAGAAGCGCAGAAGCTCGGATTCCTCGACGTAGCGACAACATTCCTCGGCGTCGTAATCGAGCCTCCGCCAGACTTCCTGCCCGAGGAAGCGATCGCGCAGCAGATACGCCGCTTCGACGCAGAACTGCTCGCGCTCGTCTCGCTCCTTGTCAGTCAGCTGCGGGTAGTGGTCACGCAGCGCCAATAGACCGAACGCCACGTGACGGGCCTCGTCCTGCATGACGTAGGCGTTGACTTCGCGCGCGGTCGGCTCGGTCGCGTTGTCGCGGATCGTTCCGAAGGCTCCGAGCGCCACGCCCTCGATCATGATCTGCATGCCGAGGTAGGTCATGTCCCAGCGCGAATCGCGGAGTATCTGGCCGAGGAGCTCTGCGAGATGCGGATTCATCGGGTAGGCCAGATCGATCTTCTCGCGCAGATAGCGTGAGTAAGTCTCGACGTGGCGGGCCTCGTCCATCACCTGTGTCGCCGCGTAGAACTTCGAATCGATCATCGGTACGGTCTGCACGATCTTGGCGGTGCACACCAGTGCTCCCTGCTCACCGTGCAGGAACTGGGAGAACTGCCACGCCGCCATGTGCCGCCGGACGTTGCCTCGTTCCTTCGCATTGAGGCGCTCCCACGTGGGGGAGCCGAAGATCGGCATGAACTCGTCCGGAACGCCGAGAGGATTCTCCATGTTGATCTCGCGCGTCCAGTCGATGCGCTTGCCGCTGTCCCACTGCAGGTCCTTGCCCTTTTGGTAAAGGTTGAGCAGCTTCTCGCGGCCGGCCGCGTAGTCGTAGTCGAAGGTCGTCTTCACCGAGTCGCTGGCGACGCTCCACGTTGGGTCGGCGAGCGCTTCGACGTAGCTCTGCATTTTCATCGTCTCTCCTACGATATTCTGAGATAAAAACATCATTGATATTACATCACACCCATTTGTCAATCGGCGCGCCAGCTCCTCGGCCTCGCGACCCGCGTCGAGTTCCACCGTGATATGGTCGAGCGGATCGAGGCGACGATCCGGCGTGGCCAGGCAGAAACGACCATCGCCCCGGGCTTGGACGCCAACAACGCCGCCCTGATCATCGTCGGCTCGGCCCACGTCCTGGTACAGATGAAGTTCTCCCGTACCCAGCCCGAGCGCCTGCGCCGGTTCTTGCTGGCATCGCTGCGCGGAGCGATCGGTGCCACGTCGCTCGCCGCCGCCCTCGCCTGAAGATTCCATTGCGTCGCGGCGAATCCGTGATTAGCTGTAGCCCATGAACGAATGGGTCAAGGACGTCACGGATGTGACCTTCGATCGGGAAGTCATCGAGCAGTCGCGGCGAGTCCCCGTGGTGATCGATTTCTGGGCGCCGTGGTGTGCGCCGTGCCGGGCGCTCGGGCCCGTGCTCGAGCGGCTCGCGGAGGAGCACGCGGGCGCCTTCGTGCTCGCAAGGATCAACGTCGACGAGAACCCGCAGGTCTCGACCGCATTCGGTATCCGTAGCATCCCGGCGGTGAAGGCGGTTTGCGGGGGTGAGGTCGTTGACGAATTCGTCGGCGCGCTTCCGGAGGCAACCCTGCGTCAGTTCTTGCGGGGAATTCTGCCGAGCGAGTCCGACGGACTCGCCGAAGAGGCGCGCAGCGCCGAGCATCGCGGCGACCGTGACGGCGCTCTTGCGCTCTACCGCCGCGCGCTCGAGGGCGACCCGAATCATCCCGTGGCGCGGCTCGGCCTCGGCCGTCTGCTCTCCGATTCCGATGCAGATGCTGCGCTCGCCGAGCTCGATCGCGTTCTGCCAGCGACGGCAGAGCGTACGGAAGCCGACCGGCTCGCGGCGCGCCTGCGGCTCGGGCGAGAGAACGGGGCCGGTGATGCCGAGCTTCGCGCACGCCTCCAGATGGAGCCGAACGATCTCGAGGCACGTCTCAAGCTCGCTCGGCTGCTGGCGGCGCGACAAGAGTACGAAGCGGCGCTCGCTCATCTTCTCGAGGTCGTCAAGCGCGACCGGAGCTACGAAGACGAGGCCGGACGCAAGTCGATGCTCGACATCTTCCAGATTCTCGGCTCCGCGAACCCGCTGACCGAGAAATACCGCAGCGAGCTCGCCCGGGTGCTGTTCAGCTAGCCGGCAGCCTCATTTTCCCGCGTCGACTTCGAAGAACTCGCACACTCGAAACGGGGCGAGCAGCCGATGGTTGGAGGTCGCGGAGACTCGATAGGAACCCGGAGCGGGGGCCCTCCAGGAGCTCACCCAACGACCGGGATGCTCGGCGTCCGCATGCACGCGCAAGACCTTTGCCGCGACGCGCGTACCGAGATGCCCCAGCTGTTCGACGCGCAGCGAGATCCGCATCGATCGCGCATCGAAGGGATGTCCGCTGGCGCTGTGTGCGCCGACGCGGAACGTGATCGGCTGCCTCACGCGGTAGAAGGGCCTCGAGACCGTGACCGACAAGCTGTCGGCCTCGATTCGCAGGTAGTCTCCCGCTGCCCGGCGCATCGTGAAGCGCGGCAGCGGAGTCGACGGCGGTGGGGCCGTCGCTCGTCGCTTTTCGAGCAAGTCAACGACGTGCGCATGGACGGTCGGATCGGCGACCAGCATGCCGTGTGTCTGCGGCACGTAGAACCACTGCCCGTCGAAGCCGGTCGGTGCCGGCGCCTCGGCGCTGAAGCGCGGCACCGTTCCGTCTCCATCACTCTCGCTCTCGTTCGCATCGCGGTCGATCGACAGCGTGCCGTTCGGCAGCAAGCGTCCGATCTCGACCGTCGGCTGGCCGATGCCGACGATCGACCGCGCCACCATCTGCTCGTAGCCGGCGGTCGACCGGTTCCGAGCATGCCGATCGACGATGTCACGGTGGAATTGTCGGGCGCGCTCGATCTTTTGGTGCTCGAAGGTTGGGATGCGGATGTCGAACGGGGAGACCACTTCGCCGTTGAAGGTGCGGATCGCCGGGTAGCGGGGCAGCAGCTCATAGACGGAAGTCAGCGTGCGGGCCACCGGAGTCAGATCGTTCAGAGGCAATCCGTAGCTCTGAAAGTCGAGACCGAAGTACAGCAGATCGAGTGCCCGGATGGATCCAAGAAACGGCGTGCCGATGGAGATGATCGAGCGGATTGCCGGCCAGCCGCCCTCGATGTCGGCAAACGCATGAGCGACGATCCCGCCCATCGCGTGGCAGACGAGGGCGATTTTCGCGTCGCGGTTGCCGGACCGGCTCCGCCAGGCCTGCAGCCAGCCTTCAGCCTTAGTCGCTAGGCGGCGGGCGGCGACGCGCAGATCCCGCCGCCAGTCGTACGCGAAGAGCTGGAGATTCTCGCCGAGGCGCAGCGACAGCTGCCTCTGCAACGCGCTCGCCAGCGCACCGTAGCCCCCCACCTTCACGAAGCGCCCGACGACGAGAATGTTCTCGAGCAGGCCGTCGGGCATGACACCGTCACCGAGATCGTCGAGCGACGGGTCATCGCCGCCGACGCTCAGATGCGCCAGGTCAGCCCCATGCCTCCGTACCCATTGAAGAAAAGTGCGCGATTCGTCGCCCCAAAAGGGAACGCCGTTATGAGCAAGGCGACTGCCCAGGATTCCGGGTACGATGATGACGAGATCACCGAATTTTGCCCGCGGGGCCATCTTCGACGTCTGGAGGAGAAGGTGCGAGGCGGAGATAGGGGAATCAGCGGGGAAAGTAAACGAAAACGAGCAACTTTACCGGGCGGGAAGCAAAAATGGGGGGGGGAGGGACACATTATCCCCCCCGCGCTAAATGTTGGTGGCAGAGCTAAGCTACAGCTGCTTCTTGGAAAAGTACCAATCCGTCACGTCGAGGGTCTTATCCTTCATGCGCTTCTCGGCGTCTTCGAGGGTGAGCGGCGGGGGCTGGATCACCTTGTCTCCGGGCCGCCAGCCTTCAGGGGTAGCCACCCCCTGCTTCTTGCTCGTCTGCAGGCTCTGCACGATGCGCAGCACTTCGTCCACGCTCCGTCCGTTGGTCAGCGGGTAATAGATCATCGCCTTGAGCATGCCCTCGTCGTCGATGACGAATACGCAGCGGACCGTCGCGGTAGAGCTCGCCCCCGGATGGATCATCCCGTACTTCTGCGCCACCTTGGTGTCGAGATCGGCGATCAGCGGGTACTTCACCTTGACACCGAAGTGCTGCTCCATGCTGCGGATCCACGCGATGTGCGAATAGATGCTGTCGATCGACAATCCCATGAGCTGGACGCCGAGCTTCTCGAACTCCGGCGCGCGCCGCGCGAACTCGGACAGCTCCGTCGTACAGACCGGCGTGAAGTCGGCTGGGTGTGAGAAGAGCACCACCCACTTCCCCCGGTAGTCCGAGAGCTTGACCGGTCCCTGCGTGGAGTTGGCTTGAAAATCTGGTGCTGGCTCGTTGAGCCTCGGTAGCGATACGTTGGAAGTTTCCATGAGCGCTGTCCTCCTCTTCTTGTTCTGCCTGGCCAGGCGAAGCGTCACTCTATGCCCGGCGAAAAACCTTGTAAACGACCCACGACCACGGTGCGGGCCGGAGGCACCACCGGGGAAGCGCGGGATTCTACCTTGCTTGCACCCGGCCGGGCGAGGTTGCTAGCCTCACGACGATGCAAGCTCCCGGGACGATTCTCGTCGTCGACGACCGCGAGTCGAACCGGCACCTCTTGAAGGACGTGCTCGAGAGCGCGGGGCACAACGTGCTCTGCGCGATCGATGGCGTGCAGGCGATCGAATTCGCCATCACCGGCAGGCCGGACGTGATTCTGCTCGACGTGAAGATGCCGGGGATGGACGGATTCGAGGTCTGCGTCAAGCTCCAAGCGCTGGCCGAAACGGCCACGATCCCGATCATCTTCGTGACCGCCAACTACGCCGAGGAGCAGGACACGCTCCACGGTCTCGAGGTCGGGGCCTACGACTATCTGGTGAAGCCGATCTCGCGCTCGGTGCTGCTCGCCCGCGTTGGCGTCATGCTGCGCATTCATCGTTCCGAAGAGCGCATGCGGCAGCTGTCGATGATCGACGAGTTCACGGGCCTGTTCAGCAAGAACTACGTCGTGCGGCAGCTGGAGGAGGAGATGCAGCGCGCACAGCGGCGCGGCTCGCTCTTGACCGTGACGATGCTCGATCTCGACGCCTTCAAGAGCTGCAACGACACCTTCGGCCACCAGTTCGGCGACGAGGTTCTGAAGCGGGTGTCGGGCATGCTGAAGACGAACATGCGTCTTCACGACTCGGTGGGGCGCTACGGCGGCGAAGAGTTCCTGATCGTTCAACCGGAGCTCACCGAGAGTGAAGCCGTCGCCATGTTGGGACGCTTGAAGCAAAACCTTGCGGAAGAATGCCTCTACGGCGAGGGTCGTGAGCTGCGGGTGACCTTCAGTGCCGGCATCGCCCATTGGGACCGGCGCGTGGGTGCCGAGGAGCTGATTCACCGGGCGGACTGTGCGCTCTACGCAGCCAAGCGAGCGGGGAAGAATCAGACCGTGTGCTACGCCCAGATGAACGGCGCTTCCGCGCCCGCGTCGCTCGCGCGTTGACGGATCCGCAGGGGCTCCCGAGGAGGTCGACGGATGAAACGCTCGCTCGTCGTGGCGGTTGCCGCTCTGTCGTTCGCGCTGGCGAAGACGGCGGCGCTCGTGGTGTGAACTGTAAGGTCGGCGGCGACGCCAAGGCCGATGCGAAGGGCTCGCCGGTGGGGACCGGCGCGGGCGTGGTCTCCTCGACAGGTACCGGGCTGGCTTCACCGATGCAGTAACCCGCGCCGCTCACCGGCGCCTTGACGGGTTGCGGCGCAGTCGATATTCGCGACTGCACGCGAAGCTTCGACTTCATGAGGTCGGGATCCGGCAATGCGGAGCGTATGACAAAATGACGGCCCGCCAAGGCAAAATCGTGGTCGCCGCGACGGTTCTCGTCCTGAGCACGCTGCTCTTCTGGCAGGCGCTCGCCACCGGCGCCTGGGTCGGCTTCGTGGTGACCGCAGTCCAGGTGCTGGCGCCGATGGGCATCTCGTGGCGGGTCCTGAGCGGCTGGTAAGGAAGAACCCGCGCTGCCTCGCCATGCGGAAAGGAGACCTGCGTGCCCACCGAAACGATCCACTTCGGCCTGACGCTTCCTCAGATCAAGCGGAGCTGGCAGGAGACCCGCGCCGCGGCCCTGGAGTTCGAGGCGCTCGGCTTCCATTCGCTCTGGTTGAACGATCATCTCTACGGCATCCCGATGCCGACGACCCCGATCCTCGAGGCGTGGACGACCTTGTCGGCCGTGGGAGGCATTACCTCCCGGCCGGAGCTCGGCCTGCTCGTGTCACCGCCGGGCTTCCGCAATCCGGCGCTCTTCGCGAAGATGGTAGCGACGCTCGACCACATCACCGGCGGACGGGTGATCGTCGGCCTCGGTGCGGGCTGGTTCGCGCAGGAGTTCGAGGGCTATGGCTTCCCGTTCCCGCCGGCTCGCGAGCGCCTGGAGCAGCTTCGCGAGACGATCACGATCATGAAGCGCATGTGGACCGAGGAGACGCCGACATTCACGGGCAAGCACTTCCGGGTCGAGTCGGTCATCTGCCAGCCGCGCCCGTCGCGGCGCCCGCCGGTCCTCATCGGTGGCGGCGGTGAAAAGGTCCTGCTGGCGATTGCTGCCGAGCACGCCGATATCTGGAACAACCTCGCCGTCCATCAAGGCGCGCTGGCGAGAAAGATCGAGGTGCTCCGCCGTCATTGCCGCGAGGTGGGACGGGACTTCGACGCCATCACCATTTCGCAGCAGACCCTCGTCGTGATCGGCGAAGACGAGAAGGACGGTCGCGAGAAGATGGAGAAGGCGATCCACCTCTACGGCAGGCACTTCGGCGACATCGACAATGCCGGCATCTGGGGGAGCCCGGATCAGGTCGTCGAGCGGATCCAGCGCCACATCCGTCTCGGCGTTCGCCACTTCGTGATCGAGTTCTTCGGCCGCGACGCGCGCGCGCCCGCGAAGCTCTTCGCCGAAACGGTGATGCCGGCATTCAACTGAGGATCGGGTGAAGAATCCGCTTGGAAACACCGCGCCCGAGATGCGCCGACGCGGAAGCGCGTTCGGCCTCGCGACAATTAGCCCCGAAGCCAAATTATCCGGCCGGGCGAAACGCGGCGGGCTCCCGTCTGGCGCAGGCCGCGTCACGAGCGCCAGGTCTACCGCGATGCCGTCTTTGGGGGCATGGAAGGCTTCGAGAACGAAGCTCGTGGCGGACAAGCCAGGCGCGAGCCCGCCGCGTTCAGGTCACGGAAGAAATTTCGGATCGAGGTTAGCGGGGGCATGGGGCATGGGGCA
>Ga0315278_10005846_pt1 | contig 11157 bp, 8 predicted proteins | sample YL17G06_0_MG_FD_203880 | JGI IMG/M metagenome (GOLD analysis project Ga0315278, IMG submission 203880) | Sediment microbial communities from Yellowstone Lake, YNP, Wyoming, USA - YL17G06_0 | ecosystem: Environmental > Aquatic > Freshwater > Lake > Sediment | place: USA: Wyoming | collected... | reverse complement strand
GAACCTCAAGACCGCAACCCCTGGCAATACGCCGCCGGCGGCTTCCATTTAATAAATCCGGATTGCGCCGCTCTGAGCGTGTCATCGAATTGATGATCGCTTCCGTGCGTTGGGTTGAACGATCCATTTCTTCTGGTGATATATTGCGGGCAGCTCTTCCCATATCGCCAGGGAGCATGTCAACCAACTGGCTCATTGAGCCCATCTTCTTTGACGAGTTTAGCATTTCAACCAGATCTTCTAAACTAAACTCACCCTTGGCAAGATGTTCCGATTGCTGTTTGATCTGGGCAGTATCGAAAGCGGCTTCGGCTTTCTCGATCAGGCCCAGCATATCACCCAAGCCAAGGATACGCGAAGCCAGTCGTTCAGGCTGGAAGACCTCCAACGCATCCAATTTTTCACCTGTCCCAATGAACTTGATCGGGAGACCTGTCACCGAACGAAAGGAGATCGCCGCACCACCGCGAGCGTCACCGTCCATTTTGGTCAAGATCAACCCGGTCAGTGGGACTGCTCCTGTGAAGCCTTCCGTGACATGCAATGCTTCCTGGCCGATCATCGCATCAACTACCAGTAAAGTCTCTGCAGGTGCCACTTTCTCAGCAATTTCCCGAAGTTCATCCATCAAGGCTTCATCCAACTGGGAGCGACCGGCAGTATCCACGATGACAACCGTAAAGCCGCCATTTTTGGCTTTCTGATATGCATGCAATGCCAATCCCGCTGGCTTAACATTTGTCTCGACGAAGACCGGAACATCGATTTGCCTGCCCAGGATTATTAATTGCTCCGTTGCTGCCGGGCGGTACGGGTCACAAGGCACTAGCATGACCCGTTCTCCATGTTCGCGCAGGAAATTCGCCAATTTCCCCGCCGTCGTCGTTTTGCCTGAGCCTTGCAGTCCAACCAGCATCAGTACGCGTGGTTTTTCGCCAGAAAGGTTAAGCGCAGCCGGCTCGCCCAGGGTGGTCACCAGTTCATCGTTGACGATTTTGACAACCTGTTGACCCGGGTTAAGAGCTTTCGAGACTTCCACTCCAACAGCCCGCTCGCGGACTCTGGAAATGAAATCCTTGGCCACGCTATAATGAACATCTGCTTCCAGGAGCGCTAAACGGATCTCTCTCAGGCTGGCATCTACATCAGCCTCAGATAATTTGCCGCGTTTGCGCAGCTGGTCGAAAAGATGTGACAGTCTTCCGGATAATGTCTCAAACATAGGTTCGCTTCATTAAAAAAGCAAATGCCCGAAGGCGCCCAGATTTTAGCCGATAACAGACAGATGGTCAAGGAAAAGCGCGTCCAAATGCAATTACAGGGTTATACTATTAAGATATCACACTACCTGAATACCCCCTTTTAAGGAGTTTCTATGTCAAAAGTTGCAGTTATTACCGACAGCACCGCCTATATCCCGGATAACCTGGTTAAATCCCTATCCATTACCGTCGCCCCTCAAGTCTTGATCTGGGGAGAAGAGACCTTTCGCGATGGATTGGATATCATGCCGGATGAATTCTATAAACGACTGAAGACCGCCAAAGTCATGCCGACCACTTCACAGATATCGATCGGTGACATGAAAACCGAGTTTGAAACACTGCTGGAAAGCGGTTACGATGTACTGGGTATATTTATTTCATCAAAACTCTCCGGCACGATACAATCTGCCACCCAGGCACGCGAATTGCTACCAAAAGCGGCAGATCGAATTTCCATTGTGGATTCCGATTCCACGGCAATGGCAATGGGTTTTCATGTGCTGACAGCCGCCCGGGCTGCCCAAGCAGGAGCCAGCCTTTCAGAATGCCGGAAAATAGCCGAAGAAAGTCGCGCCCATACCGGGGTCTATTTCGTGGTGGATACATTGGAATTCCTCCGCCGCGGAGGCCGCATCGGCGGAGCGCAGGCTTTATTGGGTTCAGCGTTGAATATCAAACCGATCCTGGAACTCCGGAATGGTCGGATCGAATCAATCGAAAAAGTTCGCACCAAGGGCAAGGCCATCGAGCGAATGATCGACCTGGTGGTACATCATATCGGTGACCGGAAACCCGTGCGTCTAGCGACCTTGCACGCAAATGCAGAGACCGAAGCCCGCGAGGCTCTTACCAAGGCGACACTTCAAATACAACCTGTAGAGACTATCTTTGCATCTGTTTCACCGGTCATTGGGACTCATGCCGGTCCTGGAACCATAGGATTGGCTTTTATGGCTGGATTATAATAATTCCAAGAATCAGGCTTATTTTCCCAGGGTTTGGCAGCTGCCAAACCCTTAACTTTTGTAAATGAAAATATTGTGATTGACGGTTATCCCCGAAGCAGGTATAATCCGCCTTCGGCTGAAATAAAGAACATTCGGGAGAATAATTTATGGAAACAACAAACGCGGCGCCTGAAAACGCGCTGCAACCAAAGACACATCTCACAGGCAAAGTGATCAAGACAACCATTGCGGGGGCGATCGTGGATATCGGGCAAAAAGTACCCGGGGTCATCCATATCTCACAATTGCAGAAAGACTCAGTCAACCGGGTTGAAGAGATCGTTCAAGTGGGTCAGGAAGTAAGTGTCTGGGTTCGTCGCGTCCATGACGACCGGGTCGAATTAACCATGGTCGAACCATTAAGCCTGGAATGGCGCGAATTGAAACCAGATATGATTGTAAAAGGCAAGGTTTCCCGGTTGGAACCGTACGGAGTGTTCGTTGAAATCGGTTCCGAACGCCCCGGTCTGGTGCATGTCAGCGAGATTTCGCATGATTATGTCAAGAACCCGTCTGAGGTTTTAAAGGAAGGCGACGAAGTTGAAGCGAAGATTCTTGAAGTCGACCGTCGCAAGAAGCAAATTCGGCTGAGCATCAAAGCTGCCATCCCAAAACCAGAAGAAGTGCTGGTGGAAGAAAAGAAATCCGAACCGCGCAAAGGTCGACCAGGTAAAAAGAGCCAAAAACAGGAAGAGTCAGTTGAAGAGCATGTAATATCAGCTCCTGAGTTGACTGCATTTCAAATTGCATTTCAAAAAGCCCAGGATCGCGCTGGGGGTAAGAAAAAGTCCTCAAAGGTCAAGAAAACGAAATCTGATAGCAAAGATGAGCAGGAAGAGATTTTCAGCCGCACACTTGAGAATCGGATCACCTCCGGATGATTATTTTATATACCACAAGCCCTGGCAGGTTTTTCTGCCAGGGCTTTTTTTATGCAACCAATGGATTGTTCAAGGGGTGAAATTTAAATGAAATGTCCGTTCGATTGCATTTCTTTTAGGAATTTCTCCCGGTTAGCGGTGCGGGCCGTTTTGCCGCTGGATGTTTTCACCAGCCATGGATGACTGACCAGGTGGACATGGCGCAGCGCCACTGCGGAACCTCGGGTCACCACCGCGCGGATCCCATCCGCGATCTTTTGACGTTCGCCAGGATCGTCAATATCAACCTCAGCCACCATGACCACATCCTCGGTACCGGTCGTCTCATTATAAATGCCAAAGGCAGAAGCTCGTCCAGCATGGACGCCGGGCACTTCGTACGCCAGTAATTCCAGGTCCTGCGGATAAATGTTCTTCCCGCCAACGATGATCAAATCTTTCTTGCGACCTGCAATGAAGATTTCAGCGTTATATAGATAGCCGTAGTCTCCCGACATATACCACCCATCCTCAAGGAAAGCCTTCTTCGTGATATCCGGACGGTTATAGTAATTGGTCAGCATGCAATTGCTTTTTAATACGATCTCGCCTATATGGCGTTCAGGTAGATCTCGACCCTTCTTATCTACTACACGAATGACTGTATTGGGAATGGCCTTCCCACAGGACATCATCTGGATGGACGGCCGACCATCGAAAGCTGGTCGTGCGATGAGATCAGTGGTGAATGATTCGCGATCGACATCCTCAACATAAGGCAACTTGCTCAAGTCGTTTTGTGTGGCCGCAAAGACGTTTTCTGCCATGCCATACGATGTCTGGAGTGTCTCGAAGCGAAGACCATAGGATTTGAAACGCTCGTAGAACATCTGATGACTCTTATACTTTACAGGCTCAGCCGTGTTAATACTGGCGCGCCAGGAGGATAGATCCACACCTTCCATATCCCGGTCACGTATCTTCTGCGCGCAGAAGTTATAAGCAAAATTGGGCAGCCAGGTGAGCGTACCGTGATATGTCGAGATGGCTTGCAGCAAGCGGTGAGGAGCACGCACCCAGTCGAAGGGAGACATTTGAACGACAGGGATCCCGCGCAAGATCGGCATCAGGAAACAGGCGATCAACCCCATGTCATGGTAAAGCGGCAACCAGGAGATGATAATATCCTTGTCGTTGAGCCGTATGGATACTGCATATGAGTCCAGGTGGTTGAATATGGAGCGGTGGGAGAGTGCAACCCCCTTCTGCAAACCTGTAGATCCGGATGAATGTTGTAATAATGCAACATCCTCCTCATTGCTTAGAAGTCCTTTGAATAAATCATAATCAGGCGGGCAAGGTTTGTTGGCAGAGCTGCCAATTTTTTCGCTGATGATCACCGCTTTCACGGAGGATTCACCCGGTTTTAAAGCCGCGCGAACTTCTGCCTCGAATTCCCGGTAGGTGACGATCGCCGAGGGTTTTGTGTGCGAAACCAGCTCAGTCAGGTCAATGCGGTATCGGTCAGGAAGGAGTTTTTCCGTCAGGAATGGCATGATGGAAGGGATCGCTCCGAGGAGCACGGCCCCAAAGTAGGCGTAGATCAAGTCCACATCATGCTGGAGGATCAGGAGAACCACATCACCGGGTTGAACATCACTCCGGATATAGGTATTCACATAACCTGCTGAGCCTTGAATGAGGTCACGATAGGTAACCGGTTGGTCAGGTTGACCCGCAAATTGCATCACCACGCTGACCTTTTCAGGAGTTTGTTCGTAATGTCTTTGAAGAAGCTGCGAAAAATTTGGCATATTACTGGCGATCCTTGATGAAAGCTGTCAGTTGGTCCAGGTTGTCAAAAGTGGAGGCATTTAGTTCGGCATCATCAATCCGTACTCCAAAACTCTTTTCGACAAAAAGAGAGAGATCCACAAGGTGGAATGAGTCAACAAGCCCGCTGGAAAGCAGTGGTTCATCAGGTCTGATGATCCGGTCAGGTTGTTTCAATATGTCCGCGGCGATATAGCTTGCCAGGATCATGGGGATCGTATCGGTCATATAAGACTCCTCAGGTAAAATTAGTTCGTGACGGCCTATTGTAATCGAAATAAATCAGGGTTGCGCCAGCCAGGCTGCGTTGTTCACAAAAAGGAAATCACTGCCCTCTAACCCAATGGCATCACTATAATCAATCCCCTGACCGGAATTGGCATCAATGATCCAAAGATGAATTGAGTACGAGGAGTCAAGCCATTCAGTTCCGATCCAGGCCAGTCGATCGCCCTTCGGATCCCAGAATGTGTTTGGATTTAATAGAGTGATGGAAGGTAGTTGTTTCGAGCTGAAATCCAGTGGATTGATCAGGTAATTGTTGCTGCCAGTTACACGCCCAGAGTAATCGCTGCGAATGTCCATGTTGACCGCCAGCCATTCACTACCGGGTTGCCAGGCCATTTCTGCGAGGATGTCCCCGGATAGAGGATATTCCCGCGTTCGACCCTCATTTAGATAAGCAAAAGCGAGATTGCTTTTATTCTCGCTGGGGATGTAGGCATATGCCATCTCCTGCCCATCCGGTGAGATGATTGGGCGCGCCATCCCGCTTAAAATCTCGCTCTCCCCGGTTGATAGGTCCGTAAGCCATGCATCTCCCAGCGTACATAGGGCAGCGGGATCGCAGGATCCATCCGCCCACGTGAGATGAGCGCCGTCCGTGGATGGATAGATCTCGATCGGATTCGATTCTACCGGCAGATCGGTCCACCCGGACCCATTGTTGTTGATCAATGCCAGCGAGGAATTGCCCTCCTGATGTGCAATCAAAGCGATGCGACCATCCGGGAGCCAGAGGGCGCTCTGCAGGTTCGTTGAAATGAATTGGTCCGTGAGCAGGTTCAGGGTCGAACCGTCGGTACGGTATAGCAAATTGGCCTGGTTGACCAATAAGTATCTTCCATCCGGGGACGCAGATTGAAAGGTAAAACCTGGACCGAGCAGCTGAGCTATGGAACGTTGGGTCGGATCGAATAAATAGACCCCCTGAGATTCGTATTTACCTTCCAGGCGGGAAACAAGGCTGAAAACAATTCGCTCGCTGCTGGTTGAAAGACCGGTACCCGAGGGCGGGATGGGAAGCAGGTTTGAGCTGCGCGTGGGTTCGGGCGTGGGAGTCGGGATGATCGCACTCGATGAATCCACATTCTGTAAGCCATGCCAGATGCTATCCAACGCCTGGAGGCCGGTGAAACTGCGCACATTCCAGCCATCGGTGGAGATATGAAAACCGTCATTTCGCACTGGATCCATGCCGTGGTTGGGCAGTGGTTGGACAGCCAGCCAGAAATTCCACAACGGGAGATCATACTCGTACGCAAGGCGGGTAGTGGTCAGGTTAATATCATGGTCACCTTCCACATTGTCTGCCTTGGTGGCCAGGATGGGAACAGCGCCGTGCGCGATGACTGTATCAATGATCTGGCGCATGTGTTTTTCATATGTTTCCGACGTGCGGCCCTCCCACCAGACCTCGAAACTGATAAACACAATAATCGGCTTGGTAATGCGCAGTTCGCACTCAAGGGGATTCTCCCCTGGCTGGCATACATCAGGATTGGCCCACAACGGTGAGAGCACAGTCGCAGCGTTGAACCCCCCCTTTACAGCTTGTCCGTCTGTGTTGAAATAGCCAGCGAAATTATCAATGGTTTCCTGGAGATATTGATAATCGGTGCCAAGGTTATAACGATCGGGAAGATCAAAAAAGCCCATGAAAGCCGCTTTGATATTCTGACAATCACCGATTTTCGAGAAGGCACGCGGATTGTTTCCCATGAATTCTCCGACCTTGTAGATCGCTGCAGCCCCTCCGGTCACAGTTGGGATAACCGGCCACTCCTGCCACTGGTCGGGCAGGAGTCTTGTATCGATGGTTGCTGTGGGATTGGGTGCGAGAGTCGGCGCGATGATGGCTGTCGGCGGCGGGGCGAGTTCTGCAGTCGGCGAGGAGGTGGCAGCCACTGTGGCTGGTATGGAAGTCTGCGGACTGCTACAGGAGGTAAGCAAAAGGCAGAATAATGGAAAAGCAATGACAGGTTTCATGGTCATTCTGTAACGCTCCGTTGACCGGCAGCTATGCTTGTCCGCCCGAACGAGCCGGAAGAATTATCGATCACACCCTGCAGGTGTGAAAAAACCCCCAGGTTTAAATACTCACCGCCAGGATCAAAATCGATCAGAAACCAGACAGTGGCAGCACCCCCATCCCCGATCTTTGAGAAGGCGTGTGGATTGTTGCCAAGTTCCAACCCGTTCTGGTAGATCTCCCTTGTGCACTGGCTGACAGTCTCAGGGATAACAGGCCACTCCTGCCAGCGGTCAGGAGACAGTCGCAAGTCGAGGCTAACAGTGGTTTGCAGGGAGGGTGTCCAGGACTTGAATGGAGTATTGGTAGTATTAAATGGCTTTGAAGCGACTACCATTTCAGAGGTAAAGGTCGCAGGGATGGTTCCCGTGGCGGGCGTAGAGGGCGAAATACCACTGCATGCTGCCAGGAATTGGAATTGCATAAGGGGACAAATGATACTTTTCAAGGCTGTTCGGTAAGGGCGCGGTAGACAGCATCGATGGATTGCAGGGCTGTCAGGTTACGCCAGGGCCAGGCATTCTGCATTCTTTCCGGGTCATCAAAATAATCCCGGGCGAAAGTCAGGTGGAAACCGTCTTCAAATACACCGTGATTCGGTAAAGGATAGGTGGCAGCCCAAAAATTCCACAGAGGAACCTGAAAATCGTAAGCCACACGAGCAATTGCGGCATTAATGCTGTAATCGCCTTCGAGATTGTCAGCTTTGGTGGCAAGGATCGGTACGACATCCTGGGAAAGGACATACTCAACCACCGAACGCAGGCGAATTGCATAATCAGAGGCTGGTTTATCCGCCCACCAGGTCTCGAAACTGATCAGAACGATGCTTGGATTATTTTTCCGGATCTCACAAACCATTGGCGACTCATCCAGCTTACAGTTTACTGGATCGGTAAAATAAAGCGTCTGAACAGCTGCAACAGTCATCGCCCCTCTTACTGCCAGACTTGCCCGTTCCCAGGAACCTGCGAAATGGTCGATCGTCGATTGCAGGTAGGCAAATTGATTGCCCAGGCGGTAATCGCCGCTGTCGAATATACCAAGGAATTTTGATGGTACGTTCTGACAGTCACCCAGTTTGGAGAAACGATTTGGGTCGCGACCCCTCTCGAGGCCGCGCTGGTAGACCTCGATCATGCTCCTGGATACGCCGTTTGGAACGACCGGCAGCGTCTTCCATGCATCCGGGCTGTAAGTGGGAGTTGCAGACAAAGAAGGAGTAGTTGTTTCTTCAAGTTGCTGGGTTTGAACCGGTGTGACTGTCGGAACCAAACCCTGGGGGGTGTTCTCTGGTTCAATGGTTGGGAGATTTCTGTTACTGCTGCACGCGGCAAGCAAGGCAAACGTTATAACAATAAAAGTGTATCTTTTCATGGACAACTCTGTTGTAAGATTTTTTGCTCCACCTGTTTGGCTAATATCGACTCAGCTGCCGGGGTCAGGTGGATGGCACTATTGGTAAACTGATCAGGCGGGATGATATTCCAGAGATCAAGGTAATTCCAGCCATTTTCATCAGCCCGGGCTGCCATCATCTCCCGCCACTGATCGTATGCCCAGCGAGGGTAGAGAAAATTGTACCGCAGTTCACTGTTTTCACCAACACTGATGAGCATCGGCTCGTTGACCAGGATAATCGGTACAACTCCAGTCATGCGCATGCCAGTATCCAAAACTCCAAAAGTCAATTGGGATTCATCCAGTTTTGGACCCGTCATATCATGAAAAGAAATGTCAGCAGAAAGGTCCGTTTGAGCATGCTGGTAATCTTCAGGATAGGTCTGGTCAATGCCGGTTGCAGTCCACATCACTCCATACATCTGGAGACGGAAGAGGTCTGCCAGCGGGCGCCGTTGACCGATGAGGGTCATGTCCCAAAAACCTGGTTTGACAAGCCCTGGGTCATTTGGATCGAGTGGTAGATCATATCGAGCGATCAGGTCCCTCACCCGGGCAGAATTGTTTGCCACGATGGGTGAGGTTAATTGTTTATCCAGCGGGAAAGCCTCGAGGGACACCAGCCAGATGACCATATCAGGTTGGTAGCGCAAGGCGTAATCCAGGACCATTACATCCTTTGTCAACGAAATGGTCGGATAACCCAGGTTGTAGACATGGATCTGCTTTCCGCAAAACAACTGCATGGCTTCATTCAATTTACCGGTGAGGGTTTCTGCAGGGCGCAGGAGAGTCCCCCAGGTGGAGGAATCGCCGATTGTTATGATCCGGAATTCATCCTCTGGTTTTGTTCCACTCGCTATTTCATGGGAGGCAAACATGGCATCCAGGTTGAAAAGGCTGAGGTTATAGGATTGGGCTGAATCTTCACCAAATGGGAACCGTTTGCGCCCTTCAAAGAGATGGTTATAGAGGGAAAGTTTCCCCAGCATTGAAGGATTAATAACAGGAACTATCAAGTCGACCAGTAGGAAGAGAGTCAGTCCTTTGAGCAGTACCTTGCGGAGGAATTGGGAATTCATATCATGCCAGCCCAAACAATACTCTTAAAAAGTGGACAGAAATGGTTGGTTCCGGTAGTGCAAAAAAAACCCAGCCGAGGGCGATGAAATTAAAAGTCAGAAATACCCCACCCAGGTTCAAGGCAGTCTGCAAGCGTGATGATAATGTCGCCATGCGGCTTCTGGTCATCTCAGACCAACGGTTATGCACAAAAAGCCCCAGTCCGTGCCATAAACCCCAAATCACAAAATTCAGCGTTACCCCATGCCAGAGGCCGATGAGTACCATCGTAGCCAGCTGGGTGATCAGGATGATGACAGGAATGGGCAAGGCTTTCTTTCCGGATCTTAGTGCCCGGGTTACCGGGTTGAAAAAATATGCCCGGAACCATTGAGTCAATGTGATGTGCCAGTTGTTCCAGAATTGGGTCAGATTCGGTTTTAGGAAAGGCGAGTTGAAATTTTCGGGAAGTTTGAAGCCAAGAAGCCTTCCCATGCCGATGGCAATATCAGTGTAACCGCTGAAATCGAAATAGATTTGGAAAGCATAAGCATAGAGCAGCAACCAGGCCCAGCCTGTTGAGGTCACCTGGGAAGCGTTGCTGAAATTCAGGGCGATCATTGCCAGTGAGTCAGCAATCGCAAATTTCTTGAACAATCCAATCATCACGCGTTTTGACGCCTCTCCCAGGTCCTCCGCGGTCAAATCATACTTTTTACGTAGATCCGCAATGAATCGTTCAATTCTATCTATGGGACCGGCTGAAAGGGCTGGAAAAAAGATGACATAAGAAACATATTCCCCTAATGAGACAAACGGCAGCCGGCCACTCTGGCGATCTCGGATCGTGTGCATAAGGCGAAACGCGATATAGGAAAAACCAAGCCAGCGCAGATCCTGAGCCAGGGCCAGGCCAGCGGATTGGTGGTTCAGAATTCGCAAACCTTTGCTGGCAAGTTCTGCCAGAATTGGAACCTTGAGCAGGAGAAACAACAGGATGACAAAAAAGAATGCACCGGTCAGCAATCCATTACTGGTCTTCGAAATGCGCGCCAGCAGGAAAATAAACAGTGCAACTCCAGCCAGAGCTGAAACGATCTTGATTGTCTGCGGAGGGAGTGAGGCAGTCAGGTGGAGCGGGAGATTCAAAAACCGTGTCAGACCAAGTGCCAGTACGATACCACCGATAATTGCCAAAGCTGGCCAATTTGCCCGCCAGGGACGCTGGTCAGCAGGTGTGGTCAGTATCCAAATCAGGATGGTTAATGCCAGTGTGGCAGTAGGTAGCCAGAAATCCAGACCGCGAATTGGCAGGGCAGGCTGGAGCGCATACACTGCGATGGCACTGCTTCCAAGAATGAGCGGGATTCGCCAACGGATTCGCGCCACCCATCCAAACAATGCCGCCGCGCCAATGG
>Ga0315278_10005844_pt1 | contig 11158 bp, 9 predicted proteins | sample YL17G06_0_MG_FD_203880 | JGI IMG/M metagenome (GOLD analysis project Ga0315278, IMG submission 203880) | Sediment microbial communities from Yellowstone Lake, YNP, Wyoming, USA - YL17G06_0 | ecosystem: Environmental > Aquatic > Freshwater > Lake > Sediment | place: USA: Wyoming | collected... | reverse complement strand
CTATCTTCACCATTCGCTGTCACCTTTGGTTTATTGCTGTAAATTGATGCTATTATTTTCTCGAGCATGGTCATCTTTAAATTAGCTCCCAGTAGATCAGCGGAACTAGAACAATGAGCGTAGCCCCGGTTATTATCCTGATGGCCACTCTGTGTTTGTTCCGGAACTGGTTCGCCCGCTCCTGGCTCATACCCAAGGCGATAATTCCGGCCAGGTTTTCCTGCTCTGTCAGGCTCAAGGATCGATCATCAGGATGCCTCGTACTCCAGAGCTGGTTGTTCCTCCGGCGAACTCTCCAGGGATGCAAACTCTATTGAGGCATTGTCATCGGCCACTAGCACCACAGAGAAGGGACAGCCCTCGCTGCACTCGGCTGCCGCCTTTTTCACAAAAGCGGTCGCATCCCAGGTCTGCCAGCCTGGTCCCTGAATGTCCAGGGTGCCCACTGCCTCAGGATCGTGCTCAGGCTGATCCGCCCAGGTGATTATATCCATGGCTGCCTGGTCATAGAGATATAGGCTTACCTTTCCCGGCCGCTCAACCTCTTTGACGTATATCTTCATGCTTGCAGAGCTGATCTGCTGCGGCAGCTTTATCATGCCTTCGAAGGTCAGGTAAGCCATTCGCATGGTCTGCCCATTTTCGGATGTCACCCCTAAGGTGCCCTCGCTTCCGAAGCTTTCATCTGCACGGCTGGCGTCGGTGTAGGTGTCCATCTTCAGTGCCGGAGAGAACTTGCCTGCTCCGGCAGTGCTTGCCAGCACGACGGTACAAGCCAACGCCAGGATGGCCTTCATGATACAGGATCTCATCTCTTTCTCGCTCCTTTTTGCAGTAATCAGGTTACAATGGCCCCGTATAGCATTCCCACCAGGGTGGATATGATAACCACCAGGCTGATGTAAACGCTGGCCTTGGCGGCGCCTACGACCCGCCAGATCACTATCATGCTGGGAAGGCTCAGGGATGGTCCGGCCAGAAGCAGCGCCAGCGCCGGGCCAGGGGCTGTAATCCCCGTGCTGTATCCAAACAGAGTGCCGACAATGGGAACCTCCAGCAGGGTGGGCATGTAGAGCAAGGCGCCTATAACTGAGGCCACGAAGCAGGCCTGCAAGCTGCTGGTGCCGAAGAGGGAGCGGACCCACTCCACAGGCAGGAAGTAGCCGATCGTGCCGGTAATGAACGTCCCCGCTACTAGCAGGGGAAAGATCCTCTTAGTCAGCCACCAGGTCTCGCCCAGGAATGCTTCCCTCTCTTCAGGCTGATAGTAAGTCCGCATCAGGAAGGCAGCAACTATTATCAGTGCCCCTACGATTATCGCTTTGGGCAGGGGATCTATGAGGTTCGAAGTAGCCGCAAGCAATATGGCCATCAGGACGGCCATAAAGAGGCCGGTGATGTAGCTGGGACGGCTTTTCTGGACAGGATCCGAGCCGACCTGGACAACTGGCGCCGGGGCAGCTTTGCATTTTTCGCTAGACCTCTGGAATATCGCTGCCATTATTAGGCCGATGATCACTGCCATGGAGACAGCGGCCACCGCCCGGGCGATTCCCAGGTCCAGGCCCAAGACCCGCGCAGTGAGGATGATGGCCATGAGGTTGATGGCCGGTCCGGAGAAGAGAAATGCTGTGGCGGGACCGATTCCTGCGCCCCTCTTTTCTATTCCTGCAAACATGGGCAGGATGGTGCAGCTGCATACTGCCAGGATGGTGCCCGAGGTGGCGGCCACGCTGTAGCAGAGCCACTTGGGAGCGTCTGCACCAAAGTACTTGAGCACAGTCTCCTTGTGCAGTAGAGCGGAGATTGCCCCGGCAATAAAGAATGCCGGGATCAAGCAGGTCAAGACATGTGCCGACAGGTATTCCAGCAGTGTTGCAAGCCCCGCCTGCAGGGCTGCCAAAATCGTGTATGTAACCGTAGAGATCATCTCCTAATTTGCAGAGATCTTTCCAAAATCCGACCGGCTTCAGCTAGCCGAGATACCTGCTTTAAGGCCAGAGAATCCACCAAGCGAATTATATCAAATACTTGAGGATCTTTTATGAGGTACACTGTCCTCTTGCCGTCGATCTTACGCTCCAGGATGCCAGCTTCGTAGAGGATGTTCAGATGTTTGGAAATCGTAGATTGGGATCTCTGGAAAGCAGGCAGAATCTCGCATACGCATCTTTCACCATTGGCAAGAAACTCCAGCAGCTCCAGTCTGATGGGATCGGACAGTGCGCTGAGAATCTTCACGCGCAGGTCCGAGACGGATTTATGAGCCATGATATTATCAGGTTAACGCCAAAATCAAATATATACCTATCGCCATAAGACGATATATAGCAGAGATGGATCCATCAACCGCTCTCGGCGCGCCCCACGAATGATATCCCCCGCGAACGCTTGCGGGAGCCGCGCCCGCGGCCTCGAGCGGGAGCTAAAAGGCCCCGAGGCGTCACAAAAAGAAGCATAATAGTAGTTTAGGGCGATATGTGCGGAAGGACGCCCAGAAACCTGGAAGGGATGGCACCATAAAATTCAAGCCATACAATGCCAAGTACAGCTCTCTAACAATGATCTCCCGGGACCCGAATGTCTCCTGCTATGACGAGCATGCCAGGGCCTACGATGCCTATCAGATGGCAGTGGTTCCCCGCTACAGGGATATGCTGGAGATGGTGGCCGAGGCCTGCCGGAGATACCTGGGTCCAAGCCCCAGGATCCTCGCCCTGGGCTGCGGCACGGGCAATGCCGCAGCGGCACTGCTGGAGAAAACTGATGCCAGGGTCTTCCTGCTGGACGGCTCGGCTGGATTGGTGGAGCTAGCCCGGGCCAAGATTTCCCGGCAAGCGACCGACGCCCTGCTGGGCTATAGAGTGGCTGACCTCTGCAGCTCCTGGGAACAGGGGCTGGGGGGCTTTGATGCCGTGCTGTCCACGCTGGTTCTGGAGCATCTCCCCTTCCCCTGCTATAGGGAGACTGTGAAGAAGTGCTTCCAGATCCTCCGCCCCGACGGGTGGCTCCTGGCGGTGGAGGGCTACGAGGAGCCCGGAAGCGATATGCAGGAGTGGTTCAACTCCCAGATGGAGGCCAGGAGAAAAGAGGCGGATATCGAGCTCTCCGACTTCGTGGCCGCCCTGCGGGAGACTAAAGAGGTCCACTATTTCACGAGCAAGGAGGAGAAGGCGGCCTGGTGGAGAGAGGCCGGCTTTCTGCAGGTCACCGTGCTCTGGCAGTACCTGTGCATAGCTTTGATGGTGGGCATGAAGCCTCTTTGATTCTCTCAAATCTGAAATACAGGCTCTTTCTGCAGCCGTCGCAATTAGGGAAGAAGTATGTGTTTAGCTCCGCTAAATAGCTCGACTCTCCTCTTTAGATCTGCCGTCCTCGGGCGCTAGAGGCTTACGACTTTTCTTCCTGTGTCGCCCCAGGGCCCTTGAGCTCCCGCTCAAGGCCGCGGGCGCGGTTCCCCAAAGCGTCCGCGGGGAACACTACCCGTAAGGGCGCGTCGAAATGCGGTTGAGCGATTGATTTGCTTTCACTTATTGTCGTCAGCGGACTCTGGTGCCAAAGGGAAGCGGGAACATCGAACATCGATAGAGAGCGTTTTTCAGTAGAGCTAAACGCATCCATTTGAGCTGTAGCATATGCTAGCATATGCCATGAACGGATCACGGCACGCTACCGCGGCAACAATACGGACTCAATCGCCTTCGATACCAGGATCAAGCCTATCCAGGCCCGACAATTCGCCAAGAGGTCAATATGTTGAGGGGAAAACCAGATGCTGCGGAGAGATCAGCCGGTGTTCATTTTAAAATTATCTGATACAGAAAATATTTAAATATCTTTAATTCCAGCCAAGAGAAGCGCAAGGCGCAGAAGGATCGCAATAAGGCATTCACATGGCAAGGATAGGCGTCATAGGCACGGGGAGCATGGGAGGCATGCTGATACGTAAGTTTGTCGAGACCGGGGCGTTTTCGGCAGGCGACGTCATAGCGAGCAACCGCTCTCCAGATAAGACCAGGGCGATCGCCGCGGCGACGGGGATCGGGATTGCCGGGAGTAACCGCGACCTGGCGGCCGCCTCAGAGGTGATCTTCATCTGCGTCAAGCCGCTCGCAGTCAAGGCCTTGCTGAAAGAGCTGGAATGCGTATTGACGGCTGATAAGCTGGTGGTCTCTATAGCCTCTGATGTCACTATCGACGACATATCCGCCTTGTGCGACGCAAGGGTTGCCCGGGTAATCCCGAGCGTCACCTCAGAATGCTGCAAGGGAGTGTCGCTCGTCGCCTTTGGCGATAGATCGACGGAGGCGGACAGAGACCTTGTCCTGTTGGCATTTGGCAGCATAGGCCGGCCGGTGGAGACTGCGGAGAAAAACTTTGAGCTGCTGGCCGATCTCACCAGCTGCGCGCCGGCGTTCATCTCTTCTTTGATGCACGAGCTCGCGCTCTCTGCCGTCAGGAGAGAAGGCATGTCGGCCGAGCTTGCGAGATTGCTGGTAATAGAGACCCTCCTCGGGACGGCCGAGCTGTTGAAAGAGGTCAACAGCTTCGAGGAGGTCGTCGCCAGGGTCGCCTCGAAGGGCGGGATCACCGAGGAAGGCTTGAAGGTGATCAGGAGAGCAGCGCCGTCTATGTATGGTGACCTGCTGGAGGTCACCCTGGCGAAACATAGCCTGGTAAAGGAGAGGATAAGGGACCAGGAGCCGTGACGGTTCGATTGCAGAAAGCTTCTCACTACCATTTCTCATACTACTATTTTTTGTGTGTCGCCCCGATGCCCTTAGCTCCCGCTCATGGCCGCGGGCGGCCCCCCCTGACCCCGCGTCCGCGGGGAACACCACACGTGGGGGCGCGTCGAGAACGGTTGATAGATCGATCTGTTATCCCCTCGCTGCCGGCATGTTTGATGTGCTCAAGTGAGGGCAGACTACCGGCTTTCCGCTATCTAATTAAGGAGGAACTCGGGAAAAGCTATTTGTTCCAATGACCCCGAGAAAAAAGGTGGTTGTAGGGCTGATTCAGGCCAGCGCCTCAGAGGATCGCAATGCGAACCTGAAGAAGGGGCTCAGGATGGCAGGGGAGGCGATCGAGCGTGGCGCCAGGATCGTCTGCCTGCCGGAGCTCTACAGGACCCCCTACTTTCCTCAAGAGAAGGGAGAAGAGGCCTTTGCACTGGCCGAGACCATCCCCGGAGAGTCCACCCGGGCGTTCTCCGCTCTGGCCCGGGAGCACGGAGCGGCGATCATCGTTCCAGTTTTTGAGCGAGACGATGCCGGATACTACAACTCCGCGGCGGTGATAGATGCCGACGGCAGCCTGCTACAGACCTATCGCAAGGTGCACATCCCCGAGGATCCCCTTTTCTATGAGAAGAGCTACTTCCAGCCCGGCCGGGAGTTCAGAGTTTACAGAACCCAACATGGCAGCTTCGCCGTTCTCATCTGCTACGACCAGTGGTTCCCTGAGGCGGCCCGGATCGCGGCTCTCAAAGGCGCAGAGATAATCTTCTATCCCACTGCCATCGGCTGGATAAAAGGAATGGAAGAGCCTGCTGAAGGGGATTGGAGGGAAGCCTGGGAGACGGTTCATAGAGCTCACGCCATAGCCAGCGGCGTTCACGTGGCGGCCGTCAATCGGGTGGGCCGGGAGGGAGATCTCATCTTCTGGGGAAGCTCCTTTCTGTGCGACTCCTTCGGCCAGGTTCTCGCCAGAGCGGGCGGCCAGGAGGAGATCCTGGTGGCGGAGCTGGACCTGAGCAAGAACCAGGAGGTCAGGGAGGGCTGGGGATTCCTGCGAAACAGGAGGCCTGATGTCTACTGGCCGCTGGTGGAGCCTTCCCAGGAGGCGCCCTCCGGCAAGATGGAGCAGACCTTCCTTGGCCTCCTTGGGAATACGCCGCTTCGCCGGGGCTACCGCATGCCTGCAGAGTGGGAGAAGCATGATGCCGTATGGCTCTCCTGGCCCCACGATATCGACACCTTTCCCGAGATCGATGAGGTGGAGAAGGCCTACGTCTCCATCATCAAAGAGCTGCACCAGGGAGAGCTTGTCAACCTTCTGGTCACCGATGAGCTGATGCTCGGCCGGGTCATTGGCCTGCTGCAGAGCAAGGGCGTGGATGTGAAGAAGGTGCGGTTCCATCTCCTCGATTACGCCGACGTTTGGTGGAGAGACTATGGGCCTTCCTTTGTGGTTAATGAAAGAGAGAAGAAGCTGGCCATGGTCGTCTGGTCCTTCAACGCCTGGGGGGAGAAGTACCCCGGCCTGCTAAAGGACTCGAGGATCCCCGGCCTGATCAACGACGACCTGGGGCTGGAGTGCTTCACCCCCGGCGTAGTCCTGGAGGGGGGCTCAGTGGAGGTCAACGGCAGAGGCACTGTCCTGACTACAGAGCAATGCCTCCTGAACAGCAATAGAAATCCCGGCCGAAGCCGGGAGGAGATCGAGCTACTTCTGAAAGAGTACCTGGGAGCCAGCAAAGTAATCTGGCTACAGCGGGGAATAGCGGGAGACGACACAGACGGCCATATAGACGACATAGCCAGGTTCGTCGGTCCCCGCAAGGTCCTCTGCGCATGCGAGGAGGATCCTGAAGATGAGAACTATGAAATCTTGCGGGAGAACTACGAGATACTCTCTGAGGAGACCGATCAGGACGGCGAAAAGCTTGAGGTGGTGAAGCTTCCCATGCCCGGCTATGTCGGCAGAGACGGCCGGCTGCCGGCCAGCTATGCCAACTTCTACGTCGGAGACCAGGTGGTGCTGGTCCCGGTCTTCGGCCACGCAAATGACGGCAAGGCCCTGGCCATAATCGGAGAGGCCTTTCCCGGCAGGAGAGCAGTGGGAATAGACTGCAGGGCCATGGTTGCCGGCCTGGGCGCCATCCACTGCATCAGCCAGCAGCAGCCGGCGCCATGAGATCGGATTATTGATGGGGGATTTTTTGGGCGTGTGTTTAGCCAATTGGTTGTGAACCCATAACTATCTTGAATTCTACAATGCCAATCGCTCCAGACCTGGCTGTGCTCGGCGCTTCCGTTGCAGTCACACTAGTGAGCTTTTTCTTGTGTCGCACCGATGCCTTTTCCCTCCCGCTCACGGCCGCGGGCGCGGTCCCACCAGGCGTCCGCGGGGGACACAATCCGCAGGAGCAGGTGGAAAACGGCTAATAGATCCATTTGCTTTCCACCATTGTTGCTAAGACCGGGTGCGAAGGGAAGCGGAAATATCGATAGAGAGCTTTTTCCGTTTAGCTAAACACATGCATTTTCAGATGCCAAGGTCAAACTTATCCAAGCCTGACACTTGGCAATATACTAATATGTTGGGGGGAAGATCTCGTGCCGGCGGCGCGATCAGGAGGCCGCCATTTTGAAACTATTTAACACAGAAAATATTAAAATACCATTAATTCTAATCAAAAGAAGAGCAAGGAGCAGAATGAAGGGGATTTCTTATGAAAAAGGCAATGTTGATATTGGCAGCTGCAGCTATGCTCTGTGTCTCTGCAATAGCACAGGAGGACATAGCAGGCTACTGGCTGGACAAAGGGAACGGATCGGCTAGACAGGCATTAAATAAAACCCAGAATGAGACCGCCAGGGATCTTCTCTTCCAGGAAGCCCTGGACGCCTACAACAAAACTGTCGAGATCGACCCGCAATCGATGCTTGGCTGGCAGTCAAAGGGCAGAGTCCTCTTTGAGCTGGAACGCTACGAAGAGTCCATCTCATGCATCAATAGATCGACTGTGGTCGCTCCGCAGTCTGCTGACGCCTGGTACTGGAAAGGCTGCATTCTTGCCGAGCTGGGACGGTGGCAGGAGGCTCTGGAAGCGTATAATGAATCCCTCAGAATTGATCCGCAATCTGCCGATGCCTGGTACTTTAAAGGCTGCGTGCTTGGCGAGCTGGGAAGATTTAACCAGGCTCTGAAAATGTACAATGAATCCCTGAAGATCAATCCGCAATCGTCAAAGGCATGGCTGGATAAAGGCACCCTCTTGAACTGGTTCGGCAGCAAGGATGAAGCTAAGGACGCCTTTGCCAGAGTCAGAGAGCTGGATGAAAAGGCCATCGAGCTAAATCCCAAGGATGCCGAGGCCTGGCACAGAGAAGGGGTAGCTCTCGATTTTCTCGGCAGGCATGATGATGCATTGCAGTGCTTCGACAAAGCCATCGAACTGGATCCGGGATATTGCAGGGCCTGGCTCTCCAAGGGGCAGGTTCTGCAGAACCTTGGCCGCAGCATTGACGCAGAGGCCTTCTTTGCCAAAGTCCGAGAGCTGGGGTGTAGTACCTTTTAAGCTCTCCTGTCTTTCTTTTTCCCATTCAATGATAATCAGCAGCAACTATGCTCTGGTTTCTCCTCGTCCTCGCTTCTCCCTGGGGCTTCAGCTTTTTCGTGCCGCCCGCTAGACGACCTGATAGGCATTAAGCTCGGAGAGCGATTTTTATGATGCATATAGAGCTTAAATAAGCAGATAACGGATGAGCACATCCTTGATCTTATCATCGTCTAAAAAGCGTTCAATTCCTGAGCTAACATCCGATTGACGGAGGTTGCCGGGCCCTTTGAGGAGATGAAAACAGGGCTGGCGGCGAAGCTGGAGAGGCAGTTTCGAGATCGGCATGGGCCAAAGCCGCACGGTGATATATTTTCCGCGGCAAGGTGGCTCAATGAAGCCTCTCAAAGGAGGGCTGCCAGCCAAAAAGGAGAAGGGAGGCAAAGGGCATCAGGTTATAAATTGCAGTAACCCGAGAGATAGATATCCATGCTTGAGAGCCTAGATCGCTGGATCATGATGCCCGCTGTCATCACGACTATATGTAAGGGCTATGCCCCTTCCGGCACAGACGCCACCAGCACCTCGAAAATATGCGGCTAGAGAGCAGAGAATGAAAAGAAAAGATGACGGCCATGAAGATACTGGTATTGAACTGCGGCAGCTCCTCGGTGAAGTTCCGCCTCTTTGAGATGAATGGCGAGAGAGAGCTGTTAAGAGGGCAGGTGGAGCGCATAGGCTCCGGCGGCTCGCGGTTGGCCGTGCAGTCCGAAAAGGGATGCAGTACTCTTGCGGGCATGCCCATCCGGGACCATAAGCAAGCGCTTTACATAACGCTCGAATCCCTGAAGGATCCAGATCTGGGCGCCATATCATCATTGCAGGAGATCAAGGCCGTCGGCCACCGCGTGGTGCACGGAGGCAGCTGCTTTTCCCAGTCGGTGAAGATCGACGAAGAGGTCAAGCAGAGGCTTTACGGCCTGGTCGACCTCGCCCCCCTCCACAATCCCTACAGCCTTATGGGCATCGAGGCGGCGGCGGCACTTCTCCCCCATGCGCCTCAGGCGGCAGTCTTCGACACTGCATTTCATCAAACTCTTCCTCCCCAGGCCTACATCTACGCTCTTCCTTTCGAGCTATATGAGAAGCACGGAGTAAGGCGGTACGGATTTCATGGAACCTCTCACCGTTATATCATGGAGGAGAGCTCCAAGTTCATCGGCCGGGATGCCAAAGATCTGCGCATCATCAGCTGCCATCTTGGCAGCGGATCCAGCATCGCAGCCATCATGAAGGGCGAATCCTTTGACACCAGCATGGGGATGACGCCTCTCGCGGGCCTGGTCATGGGCACGCGCTGCGGCGACCTCGATCCAGCCATCCTTCTCTACCTGATGGAAAGGGAGAAGCTGGGGCCGGCTGAAGTCCAAGAGCTGCTCAACCGCAAGAGCGGCTTGCTGGGCATCTCCGGCTACACCTCGGACGCGAGAGAGCTTGAAGAGGCCGCCTATCTGGAGGGAGATCCGGACAAGGCCTGCCGAGCCCTCAACTCCTCACATCCTCATCACTATAGATCCAAGCTGGCTCTGGAAATATTTTGCTACAGGCTCCGGAAATACATAGGAGCCTATGCCGCAGCCATGGGGGGAGTGGACGTTCTGGCCTTCACGGGAGGAATTGGCGAGCACTCTGCGACCATCCCCCGCGACAGCTGTACCGGCCTGGAGTTCATGGGACTTGAGCTGGGACTAAAGACCGATCTGGGAAACGGATGGTTTGAGCTCAGTGCGCCCTCCTCGAGGGCCAGGGTCCTAGTCATCCCCGCCAATGAGGAGCTTATGATCGCCCGAGATACCATCAAGGCTGCTCGGAAAAAAAGAGACGGGTGAATAGTCAGATATGACCGATGCCAATAGTTCGAGACGGAGTTTGCTTCATTTAACGCCGGAGGAGGCCGAGCAGAAGATGGCTCTGACCATGGGGAGAGCATCTGAAATGTTGAACATCGCTTGGGGCATCACAGGCGCAGGCCATTTTCTTTCCGAGAGCATGGCGGCTATGCAGGAGCTCTCCCGGAGAAACAGGATCTGCACCTTTGTATCCAGAGCGGGCGAGGAGGTCCTAAGAATGTACGGCCTCTATAGCCAGCTGCCCGAGATATCCCGGGGCGAGTACCTGGAGGAGATAATTCTAGAGAGAGAGGAGGGCTACAGCAGCCCCCGGGCTGGGAGGTTCATGATGGGCAAGTTCGATCTCCTGATCATCGCCCCGGCCACAGGAAATACTGTTGCCAAGATCGTCCATGGAATAGCCGACAGCTTGGTCACCAATGCGTCGGCGCTCTCCAATAAGGCAGGAGTTCCCGTCTACATCTTGCCCACAGATGTTAGGGACGCAACACAGACCAGGACGCCGCTTTCCATCGATAGGGCCCTCTGCCGGGGGTGTGAGCCCTGCCTTCCCAGGGATAAATGCCCCCAGCAGGCTATCGGTGAGCAGATCGATCTGAAGAGATGCGACGGCTGCGGTCTTTGCGTTACGTCTTGCGAGTTTGGAGCCGTACGGGGATGGGCTCTGCCTGTGCAGGCCAGGGAGCTGGACAGAAATAATATACAGAAGCTCAGAAGGATCGCTGGGATTACCGTTCTGGAGAGCCCGGAGGAGATATGCAATCTGGGGTGATGGGGAGTTGGATTCTCCCGAGAGCCTGAGGATTTTTTATAGAATTGGCCCCGTCCAGGTCCTTAATCTTGCTGTATGATCTCCTGGACTCGGCCCACCTGACCACCCTCTAGCCTCACCTTAATGCCATGTGGGTGGTGGGAGGAGCCTGTAAGGATCTCTTTGATCACACCACGGGTGCGCTTGCCGGTG
>Ga0315278_10005843_pt1 | contig 11158 bp, 8 predicted proteins | sample YL17G06_0_MG_FD_203880 | JGI IMG/M metagenome (GOLD analysis project Ga0315278, IMG submission 203880) | Sediment microbial communities from Yellowstone Lake, YNP, Wyoming, USA - YL17G06_0 | ecosystem: Environmental > Aquatic > Freshwater > Lake > Sediment | place: USA: Wyoming | collected... | reverse complement strand
CGATCTCGCTCCGCGCGGCCGCGTCTAGCGGGATGTGCTGGCCGGCCGACTCGACGGTCGCGCAGGCGGGCAGCACGCTCTCGGGCGCGCCCTTGGTGATCAGGAGGCGCTCGCCGGCGCCTTCGACCACCACGGACATCCGGCGGCGCTGAAAGTCGAATGGGATCTCGTCGCACGAGCGGTAGCGCACCACATCGGGATGCTCGTGGCGGAGGATCGCCTCGTCCATCGGGCTCTTGAGACCTGTCTGAAAGGTGCTGTTGAGCGCGGCGAGGCGGATCACCGCTTCGTCCTCCTCGCCACGGGCATTGATATGGCGCGCGACGGAGATCTCGCCCACCGTCAGCGTGCCCGTCTTGTCGCTGCAGAGGATGTCCATGCTGCCGAAGTTCTCGATGGCGGCCAGACGCTTGACGATGACTTTCTTCCGGGCCATGCGGACCGCACCCGAGGCCAGCGTCACCGAAACGATCATGGGCAGGAGCTCGGGGGTGAGCCCCACGGCCAGCGCGACCGCAAAGAGGAAGGATTCGAGCGGATCGCGCCGGATCAGCGCGTTGACCAGGAACACGAAGAGAACCAGCAGGAGCACGACCTGGAGGATGAGCATCCCGAACTGGCGCGTCCCGCGCTCGAATTCGGTCTCCGGCGCGCGACCGGCGAGCCGCGCCGCCACCTGGCCGAACTCGGTGCGGGCGCCGGTGCGCACGATCACGGCTTCTCCGACTCCGCTCACCACGGACGTGCCCTGGAGGACGGCCGTCGCGGCTTCCTCGAGGGACGTCCCGGGCGGGACGGCCGCGTCGGCATGCTTCTCGCGCGGGAGCGACTCGCCGGTCAGCGCTGCCTCGTTGAGAAAGAGGTCCTTGCTCGACAGGAGCCGGCCGTCGCCCGGAACGAGGTCGCCGGCCGCGAGACGGACGACGTCGCCGGGCACCACCTCGCGCACCGGGATCTCCCCCGGCCGGCCGTCGCGCAGCACGGTGGCGCGCTGGCCGACCCGCTCACGCAGCCGCTGCGCCGCCACCCGCGATTGGTAGCTCTGGCTGAAGTTGAGCGCCACGCTCAGCAGCAGCATGCAGGCGATGATGAGCGAGCTCGCCACCTGGCCGAAGACAGCCGAGACCACGCTCGCCACGAGCAGGATCAGGACCAGCGGGTTGACCAGGTACGCGCCGAGCTCTCGGAGCGCCTCGAAGCGGCGGGGTGGCGCGGGCTCATTGGGACCGACGCGCCTGAGGCGGGCCCCGGCCTCCTCGGAGCTGAGACCCACGCTCGAGCTGCCGACTTCGGCCAGGACGGCGTCGCGCGTCGAGGCCCAAAAGGGCTGGGGGGCCATTACGCCCATTCTAGTTCGGCCGCGTCATGGGAAACGGCCTACCGCGTATCGAGCTCCGACATGGTCACCCTCAGCGCCTGGCACAGGATGACCTCGCTGAACACTGACGCCCTCCACCAAGCACAGCGACTCGCCATTGATCAGTTCTCCTCAGAGGCTCGATTGAGCAAGGCTGGTGCCAGCGTCAAGGGGGCTCACGCGCCCTGAATCCATCCAGGTGCATGCCTGCGCCGGGGTCGCCGCGCCCCAGGTGTCGCATGAGCTTCCATCGACATGCCCCACCTCGCCCGCCGCAGAGCCACAAACGGCCTTCGAAGGCCGCAAGCCCGAGGCATCGCGCTTGCAAAGTCAGGAGTCAACGGGGGCGACCATGCTCTGGAAGCTCGTCAGTCGATCCCTCGTCACGGATCCCCCCGAGCGAGATGGGCCACATCGCATCCGCCCTCTCACAGGAACTGCGGCGTCCCAAACCCTAGAAGGAGAAGGCCATGCTCAAGCAGATCGCCGTCAAGCCCGTCGTCACCGCCTCGGCCCGTATGACCATAGCCGAGGCCGCGCGCGCCATGAAGCAGAAGAACGTGGGCGCGCTGATCGTTGTCAATGCCGGGCGTCCGCTCGGCATGCTCACGGACCGGGACATCGTCCTTTACGTGGTCGCGGCCGGCAAGGACCCGGACGCGGTCCAAGTGGGCGACGTGATGAGCAAGAAGCCTGCGACGCTCCGCGACGACCTGGGTCTCATGGACGCCGCGCGGGGCTTCGCCAAGACCGGTGTCAGGCGCCTGCCCGTGGTGGACAGGGCGGGGCGGGTCACCGGCATCCTCTCCCTCGACGACCTGATGATGCTCCTCGGCAACGAGATGGGCTTCGTCGCGGGCGCGCTGGCTGCGGGGCTGCGGAAGGCGAGCTAGCCCTCCGTGCATCCCGGGTGACGCGTTGATCCAGGCACGGGCGCCGGTCGAACGGCGCGTTTTCGGGATCGTGGCCGATCTCGTCGGGGAGCTCGGCGGCCCGGCCGTGGCCCTGGCGCCAGGTCCGGACGATCTGCTCGACCGAGACCTCGGCATCGGGAGTCTTGAGCGCGTCGAGCTGCTCTTGCGGATCGAGAAGGCCTTCGGGGTTCGCCTGCCCGACGCCGTCATGGCCGAGGCCTCGACCCCGCGGGATCTGGCGCGGGCTGTACTGGAGAGCGTCCCGCGCGGGATCGAGGCGGAGCCCGAGCATGCCCGTCTGCCGGGCCCCGGTGTGCCAGCCCCGGCTTCCGCCGGCACGCTCGTGGACGTGCTCGCGTGGCAGGCTGAGGCCCACCCGGAACGGGCGCATATCCTCCTCCGGCACGAGGACGGCAGCGAGCGCCCGATCACCTACGGCGACCTCTGGCGCGGCGCACGGGCAGCCGCGGCCGGCTTCCGCCGACTGGGGGCCGATCCGGGCGCGGCCGTCTCGCTCATGCTCCGGACCGAGCCGGCCTTCTTCGAGGCCTTCTTCGGCGCGCTCATGGCGGGCCTGGTGCCCGTACCGATCTACCCCCCGTTCAGACGCGACCGCATCGAGGAGTACGCGCGCCGGCAGGCCGGCATCCTCGCGAACGCCCAGGCCCGAGTGCTCGTGACCTTCGGGGAAGGCCTGCCCGTGGGGCGCCTCCTGCGCTCCCTCGTGCCTTCGATCAAGGCCGTGACAACCATGCCAAATCTGACCGCCGCGAAGCAGATGCCCCTGCCCCATGCATCTCCCGAAGAACCCGCCCTGATCCAGTACACCTCGGGCAGCACGGGCGAGCCCAAGGGCGTCCTGCTCTCCCACGCCAACCTTCTCGCCAATATCCGCGCCATCGGCCAGGCGATTTCCATCCGCCCCGATGACGTGGCCGTGAGCTGGCTGCCCCTCTACCACGACATGGGCCTGATCGGCTGCTGGCTCAGCGCGCTCTACTTCGGCGTGCCGCTCGTCCTCCTCTCCCCATTGGCCTTCCTCGCGCGCCCGGCGCGCTGGCTCTGGGCCTTGCACGCGCACCGGGGAACGCTATCGGCCGCGCCCAACTTCGCCTTCGATCTCTGCGCCCGGAAGATCGCCGACGAGGAGATCCAAGGGCTGGATCTCTCCTCATGGCGCCTGGCACTCAACGGCTCGGAGGCCGTCAGCGCCGAGACAATCGAGCGCTTCACCCAGCGCTTCGCCCCCTACGGGCTCAAACCCGAGGCGATGTGCCCGGTGTACGGGCTCGCGGAGGCCTCCGTTGCGCTCACCATCCCCCGGCCCGGCGCCCCGCCACGCATCGACCATGTGGCGCGAGAGAGCTTCGAGCGGATGCGCCTCGCCGAACCGGCCGGCCAGGGCGACCCGGGGGCGCTCCGCGTCGTCGGCTGCGGCCGCCCGCTTCCGGGTCACGAGATCTGCATCGTGGACGAGACGGGCCGCGCCCTCGCGGAGCGCGTGGAGGGGCGCATCGAGTTCCGGGGGCCGTCGGTCACGCGGGGCTACTTCCGCAATCCGGCGGCGACACGCGATGCCGTCCGCAACGGCTGGATGGACTCCGGGGACCTGGGCTATATCGCCGACGGCGACCTCTTCGTGACGGGCCGGCGGAAGGACCTGATCATCAAGGCGGGCCGGAACCTCTATCCGCAGGAAGTGGAGGAGATCGTGGGCAGTGTGACGGGAATTCGGCGGGGATGCGTGGCGGCCTTCGGGGTCCCCGACCCCGCGATTGGAACCGAGCGACTCGTAGTCATCGCCGAGAGTCGCGAAACCCGGGCGGCGGAGCGATCCCGCCTCGAGGCCGCGGCCCGGGACCGCATCGTCGCGGCCCTCGGCGTACCCGCCGATACCGTCGTCATTGGCGGGCCTGGGATGGTCCTCAAGACCTCGAGCGGCAAGATTCGGCGCGGGGCCACGCGCGAGGCGTACCTCCGCGGGGAGCTCGGACGCCCGCGAGCATCGGCCCACATCCAGTGGCTGAGACTGCTCCGTGGCACCCTCCGCCCCCGGCTGCGGCGCGCGGCTTCGCGCATCGCGGGCGGGGCGCTCGCGTCCTACCTCGGAGCGCTCCTGCTGCTGACGGTGCCGGCCCTCTGGCTCGGCGTGCTCGTGGCACCGGGGGCGCGGGCGGCCGACCGCGTGGTGCGGCGGTGGTGCCGGATCATCCTCGCGCTCAGCGGCTGCGCGGTCCGCGTCGAAGGCGCCGAGTACCTGCGGGGCGCCGGCCCCGCCGTCCTTGCCGCGAACCACGCGAGCTACCTTGACGTCATTGTCCTGCTCGCGGCACTTCCGGGTGATTTCCGGTTCGTGGCCAAGCGCGAATTGCTCCGCTGGCCGCTGGTCGGCGGGTTGATACGCAAGGTCGGCCATCTCACCGTCGAGCGGATGCGGACGCCGCAGAGCGTCGCCGATGCCGACCGCGTAACCGAAGCGCTCCGCTCCGGCACCTCCGTGCTCGTCTTCCCCGAGGGAACCTTTGTCCGGTCGCCGGGCATCCTGCCGTTCCGGCTCGGCGCCTTCAAGGCCGCGTTGGAGACGGGGTCTCCGGTCATCCCGGTCGTCCTGCTCGGCACGCGCGACGTTCTACCCGCCGACGCATACGTGCCGCATCCGGGCCCACTCACGGTCTCGGTGGGCCCCCCTTTCCGGCCCGCAGGTACGGGCTGGCCCGAGATGGTGCAACTCCGCGACGAGACGCGGAACTGGATCGCTCGCCGCTCGCGCGAGCGGCTTCTGGAGCGGGCCCCTACCGCTTCTTGATCTTGGGTTTGGTCACGCCCCAGAGGACGCGCGGGCCGTCATCCGTCTGCATCATGAGCGTATCCTTGCGCACCGCCACGTGAGCCGTCTTCCGACGACGGCGCACCTGGGGCGGGGAGAAAGCCTCCTCGGGCGGCCGGCCCGCCTTGGGCGAGCGAACCGCCGTCCGGGTGCTTCCGCGTGTCGCCTTCTTGGCTCGAGCCATATTCCCCCCTCCGTCCGGACGCCGCACGCTCAGCCGAGCGCCGACGCGGGTGTCGTGTCCTTGTCCTCTTCCACCTCGGTGAGCGTCGCCTCGGTCAGCAGCAGCAGGCTCGCGGCCGAGACCGCGTTCTCGAGAGCGATCCGGACAACCTTGGTGGGATCGATGATGCCCGCCTCGACGAGGTCGACGTACTGCTTCCGCGCAGCGTCGAAGCCCATGCTCCCCGTGCCCTCGCGCATGCGATTGACCACGACACCGCCGTCCACCCCCGAGTTCTCGGCGATCTGGCGCGTCGGCGCCTCGAGGGCGCGCTTGAGGATCTGGAGCCCCGTGCGCTCGTCGCCCTCGCACTGCGCTTCGGCACGCTCCACCGCGGCGATGCCGCGCAGGAGCGCGAGCCCTCCGCCCGGGACGATGCCTTCCGCCACGGCCGCCTTCGTGGCGCTGATGGCGTCCTCCAGCGCCTCCTTGCGGCTTTTCATCTCCGACTCCGAGGGAGCGCCCACGCGGATGACCGCCACACCCCCCGCCAGCTTTGCCAGACGCTCCTCGAGCTTCTCGCGGTCGTAGTCGCTGGTGGATTTCTCGAGCTGCTGGCGGATCTGCTGCGTCCGGCCCTCGATCGCGGCCTTGTCGCCGGCGCCCCCGATGATGGTCGTCGCCTCCTTGTCCACCACGATGCGCTTGGCCCGGCCGAGGTGCCGCGGCTCGACGCTCTCGAGCTTGATGCCGAGCTCCTCGCTGATGACCTGCCCGCCGGTGAGCACGGCAATATCCTCCAGCATCTCCTTGCGGCGGTCGCCGTAGCCGGGCGCCTTCACGGCCACGCAGCGAAGCGCGCCCCTGAGCCTGTTCACAACCAGGGTCGCCAGCGCGTCGCCCTCGACATCCTCGGCGATGATCAGGATGGGCTCGCCCGTGCGGGCCACCTGCTCGAGGAGCGGCAGCAGATCCTTCATGACGCCGATCTTCCGGTCGCTGATCAGGATGACCGCGTCGTCGAGCACCGCCTCCATCTTCTCGGGGTTGGTGACGAAGTAGGGCGACAGGTACCCACGGTCGAACTGCAGGCCCTCGACGACCTCGACCTGGGTCTCCGTGGTCCTGGATTCCTCGAGGGAGATCACACCCTCGCCGCCCACCTTTTCCATCGCGTCGGCGACCAGCTCGCCGAGACCGGCATCGTTGTGCGCCGAGATCGTGGCGATCTGCGCCTTCTCCTTGCGGCTCTGGACCGGGCGCGACAGGGCCCGGAGGCTCTCGATGACGGCACGCGCGCCGCGCTCGAGCCCCTTCTTGAGGTCCACGGCGCTGGCGCCCGCGACGACGTTGCGCACGCCATCGGCGACGATGGCATGGGCGAGGATGATGGCCGTGCTCGTCCCGTCCCCGACGGCGGTACCCGTGCGCTCGGCCGCCTGGCGGATCATCTGGGCGCCGAGGTTCTCCGCCGGATCCTTGAGCGCCACCTCCTTGGCGATCGTGACACCGTCGTTGCAGACGACGGGCACGCCCCATTTCTTCTCGATGAGGACACACTTCGACTTGGGCCCGAGCGTGACGCGAACGGCGTCGGCCAGAGCCGATACACCCTTGAGGATCTTTTCCCGCGCCTCGGATCGGTACAGAATTTCCTTGTGCGGCATCGGATGGCCTCCGTTCGAAAAATCTTCCAAGCCATACGAAGCAACGCAGGTGCCAGCCGGCGCGGACAATGAAAACGGGCCATTGGGGCGGTCCGGCCGAGCTCAAGTGGGAATCCCCGCGCCCTGCTGGGGCGTGAGCGCCCCACGAGCCTCGGCCCTGCCGTCAGCCGTCCGAACCCGTGCCCGCCACGGATCGCGCGAGACGTTTCACGATGGCGACGGCGCCGCCCACAATGGCCATCGCAAGGAGCAGCACGCCGGCCACCACGACCCACTGGGCGGCGAGGAGGGCGACCACCACCAGGGTGAGCCCGGCGGCGGACAGGGTGCCCGTGATCGCGATGATGACGAGGCGGTGGTCTCACGGGCTTCGAGCATGAGCTTGGCCGCGCGCGCCTGGAGCTCCGCATGGCTGCGCTCGAGCCACGCGACCCCCTCCGCCTGGGCGTATTCCCCCGCGGCCTGCCCGGGCCCAGGCTCGGGCCCGCAGGGGAGACCGCATGTCGCCCACCCGCATCGCGCGGCGAGGGAGCCGAGGGAACAGCGTTTGTCCGTCCTATGCCCAAGGGGAAGTGAGCGCTATGAGACTCCTGAAGACGTTCCTGATCGTCCTAGCGCTGCTTATGCCCGCTATGCCAGCGTGGCGGGGACAGGCTGGTATCTCATGGTCCCCCCTCCTCGCTGAGTTCCTTCACGGTCCCGGACCCGTGTTCCCTCAGGCAGTCGAGGATCTCGCCATCGATATCGTCCCACCAGTTCTCGGGGTCTAGCTAGTCTACCGGTCTGCGGTCGAAGCGTTGCGCGATCATGGCGATCTCCACGGGCGAGCCAGTGTCATCGGCGTCAGCGCTCTCGCGTCTTGATCGAGGCAGGAGCGCCGGCAGTGCACGTGCATCGGCGGGTCGAACACGCTGCAACTCCGCACAGCCACGGCCCGCCGAAAGCCGATCAGCCCGTGCTCTTCGAACTCCACCTCCACCTCCCGCAGAGCCCGGGCGCACCAGAAGCGCCGACGGCGCACCGCCTGGGTGGCGATAGGCAGCAGCACCACCGCCAGAGTCACGGCTACCCCGGCCCAGATCAACAAACCCCATCCAAGCGTGCTCGCCCTGTCCACCCACGCCACCTGGACATCCCACCCTGGAGAAGCGATCGGCCAGTCCATGAGCCTCACCTCCCGGGAGTATGCAATGCAAGCGGGATGCCGCGACAGCGGCAAAAGGAACGACGGAACATCGCGGGGTTGCTCCGACCCGGGCGAGCGGAATGGCGATCCAATGATGCGCCGAGGCCACAGTTGAGGAAGCCGTGCCTCAGCCCGGCGTGACCTGTCGTTCTCGAGCGAGGGAGCCGAATGCTTCAGCGAATTGGCGCATGCGGCTCATTGGCCGAAAGCGCGATGGCGCGTTGAACGGGCATGGCTGTGACACGGCGGGTCCCGAGGGAGGCCCCTCGGGCCAAGCGGGCCATGACTGAGACCGGGCCTTATGTTAGCGACGCTCGGCTCTCAGGGCCTCCGGTACTGCATCGCTTCATCGATCCGGCTCCGCACCATTTGAGTGGCGGCTTGCCGTGGGCGTAGGTGATGCGTCCGGCTGCGCTCCAGCACCTCGCCGGTATTGGCCCGGATCCTCTCCTCGATCGCCGCGAAGGCCTGGGCCTGGGTACCGCCGTGGTACTCGACCGCCGCGCAGATCACACCGCCGGCATTCACAACGAAATCCGGCAGGTTCAGGATTCCACGGGCATGCATCCCTTCCTCTGCCGAGTCGGTCGCGGGAATGTTCGCGCCCTGGAGCACCAGCTTGGCCCGAAGGCGACCCACATTGTCCGCGGTCAGCGTGTCCGGGCGCGCCGCCGGAATCCAGATCTCACACTCGACGGCAACCACGTCCTCGCCCTTCATCGGGGAACCCGTCGGGAACTCGCTCACTCCCCGACCGGCCCGCTTGTGCGCGATCAGCGCGTCCACATCGAGCCCGTCGCCATTGTAGGTCGCGCCTCGGCTGTCGGACGCGGCGACGACCCGCGCACCCCGCTGGACGAGAAAGCGTGCCGCGTGCTGACCGACCGCACCGAACCCTTGAATGACCACACGTGCTCCCTTCAGGGACAGCCCGGCTTCCGCCGTCGCGACCTCGGCCGCCACGGCGAGACCGAAGCCGGTCGCCCCGATCTCATCGAGCGGAATGCCGCCCAGCGCCCGCGGCAGGCCAACGGCCCGGTCGATCTCGTCCTTGATCCACGCCATGCACGCCTCGTTGGTCCCCATGTCCGGGCCCGGAATGTATTCGGTAAGCTCCCTGATCATCCGCGCGAATGTACGGACGAGCGCCTCCTTCTGCGGCAGCGAGCAGGTTGGGTCGGCGAGGATACCGGACTTGCCGCCCCCATGCGGCAAACCGGCGGCGGCGTTCTTGAAGGTCATCGCCCGCGCGAGCCGACAGACCTCCGGGAGCGTCACATCCGGAGCCATGCGCACCCCGCCGATGGCCGGCCCGCACGCGATGTTATCGACCACCACCACCGCTTCGAGGCCCACTCGAGGCTCGCGAAGAATCAGAATCTTGGCAGGTCCGAGCTCGTCTCCGATACCACGCGCCATCACGCTCATGTCCCGCTCCTCGTCCCACTCAGGCGCGCATGCCCAAGCGGCTCCATGGTCGTCGTTGGACCCGACATCGGATCAGCTGAACGCGTCCGAGTCGCCCGCCGGCCGGCCGCGATGCTGCGCCTGCCGGGCCCCGCAGTCAAGGAACGGCGGGGCGAAGAAACCGCCCCGGAAAATGGGACGCGCACGCCATGACATGCGTGATGGCATGGGTGTCGTACTCGTCGCCGGAGCGGTAGGAGTCGAAGAACGCGTTCAGTCGCCGCACCCGATCGCCGTGCGCGGGCACGGCCTGCAGCCCCAGCGAGGCGCCGTAGTTGGTGAAGGCAAACTTGACCTGGCGGTGCGTCGGCTCGCGGCAGAAGTAGCCGGGCGGGTCGACCCACATCCGGTCCAGCATGGCGAGGGCCCTCGCACGCTGAAGCACGGCCCACGGCTCGTCGGGAAAGAAGTGGCTCATCCAGAGCATCATGCCGAGGCCGAGGTCCTGGGTGATCGTGAGAGCGCGATAGCTCGTCTCGACCAGCGCCTTGAGCTCCGCGATCTCGGGCGCCAGCCCGACCGGGTCCAGCAGGCGATAGACCACCAGCCCGTGAAAGGCATCCAGTGAGCCCAGCCCGAAGCCCGGATAGGGGCCGCTCAAGTCCTCGCGCATCTTCCAGATGACGCCGGTCCCTGGAATGACGAAATCGGGGTGAATGTCGCGCACCAGCGCGATCGCCTTCTGGCGATAGCGGGGGTCGATGGCTCCCAGCCGGTCGAGCGCGAAGATCCACATGGCCAGATAGTGGAAATACTGACCATCCCGGTCGGGCTCTTCGCCGATCCGGATCCCGCGCGGCCGCCCCAGCACCCTCTCGACCTCGGCCACGACCCATTCGCATTCGCGCAGCAAGCGATCGTCGTGGAGCTCCTCCCACAGCGAGACCAGCAGCACCACCCCGAACGCGTCGGTCCAGAGATAGCGCAGCCCATTGGGCCAGATGCGCGCCTCGCGCATCCAGGCCAGCCTGGCCTGGACGGCCGCGATCTCCTTCAAGGGCAGTGACCCGGTCATACGCCGAACGGGTAAGTATCCGGCACCCCCTCGCGCGCGTGCGCGGGAAGGGCCCGGATCGCCCGCGTCTCGTCGAACCAGACGTACTCGTCGAACTGGACGGGGAGCACGGCCTGGAAGTAGTGGCTCTGCAGCTCGGTCTCCGGCCGGTAAACTACACCGATGGCGCGCTCCAGACGGGGCGGCCGCAGCTCCTCCCGGACCTCGGGCCGGGCCGCCGGTCCGAGCGGAAGCAGGAGGGCCGGCACGCCGGCCTCGTGGAACAGCCGCTCGTAGCTCTCCGCATGGGAGGGCCGGACCGCCATCACCTCCATCGGCGCGTCCCAGTCATGCGCCGCCGCGACGGTCCCATGGTCGGTACCGAACCCCAGGAGGAAGGCCTCCCGGCCAAACCGCTCACGGCAGAGCTGGCCGACATTGAACTCCCCGCGAGCGCCCATTTCGGTGGCCGCGGCGTTGCCGACGTGGGAGTTGTGCTCCCAGACCACGGCCTTGGCCTCGGGCCCGTGAAACTTGAGCAGCATGTCCAGGGTGTCGAACATATGGCGGTCCCGCAGATTCC
>Ga0315278_10005840_pt1 | contig 11159 bp, 8 predicted proteins | sample YL17G06_0_MG_FD_203880 | JGI IMG/M metagenome (GOLD analysis project Ga0315278, IMG submission 203880) | Sediment microbial communities from Yellowstone Lake, YNP, Wyoming, USA - YL17G06_0 | ecosystem: Environmental > Aquatic > Freshwater > Lake > Sediment | place: USA: Wyoming | collected... | reverse complement strand
CCCGCGACCACGCGCGATACGTGCGGGTCGGAGAAACAATCCGCGACCCGATTGGAGAACATCGTCGGGTTGAAGAGGACGCGCGAGAAGTACGTGGCGGTCACGCCGAAAAGCAGGCCGACCACGCAGAGCGTGGCGCACAATCCCGTCAAGGGGCCCCGCAACCACTTCATGACGCTCAGCATATACCGGCCCGAAATTATTGCGACGGAAAATCCATACCCCAAACGTCGTAGCGGGGGCGCTCGGCGCTTCTCCCACTGGCACCGCCGCCGACAAGCCCGCCAAGTTGACAGGCATGGGCCTCAGGGTGTCTCCTTATATCTTGGAGCGCACTAATCGGCCCAACTCCCCTTGGGCCGACCCTCAAGGCTCGCAGTCCACCGTGGGGGTGGAGCCTTGGATTCCCGACGTCGAAATCGAGCATCCGCGCGCGCATGGCCTGGCCGGCCTTGGGCTCGGCTATTGCCTTGGGTGGTTGTTGGCGTGGTCGGGGTCGCGATGCTATGGCATGCCCTCCCTGCAGTGGCCCAAGTCGGCGGCCCCGAGGCCATACGGGGTGAACTGAGCGCGGGCCGATATCCCGAAGCCGAGCGTCGCGCTCGCGGACTCCTCGCCACGACCGAACGTCTCCATGGTGTGGACTCCCGCGAACTGGCCGATGTCCTCGACCTTCTCTCGGAGGCGCTGAGGAAGGAAGGGAAGAGCCACGATCCGGAGGCTCTTGAGTTCTGCCTTCGCGCCGTGGCGATCAAGGAGCGCCGCCCCCAAGCAGCAGACTCATCGCTCGCCATCAGCCTTGAGAACCTCGGCGCGCTGCGCCTCAACAACGACGATCTCGGTGAGGCGCGCCCGCCCCTCGAGCGTGCCCTCGAACTCAGGGTCCGATCGCTCGGACCATGGCACCCGGATGTGGCGTGGAGCCTCATATGGCTGGCAAACCTCGAGTCTCGCGCCGCGAGGTACGACACGGCCAGCGTACTCGTGCAGCGTGCCGTCGCCATTCAGGACTCCGTCCTCCCCGACAACGATCTCAAGCGCACGCAGGGGCTTGGCATGCTGGCGGCGCTTCAGTACCTGCGCGGCGAATACCGGGAGGCGGCCGCGCTCTATGAGCGCATCCTGCGACTCCGACTCGAGTCGAAGGGGCTCGATCACCCCGCGACCGCCGACGCGCTCCACAACCTGGGCTCTGTCCTTGCCGAGATGGGCGACTATGGCGAAGCCGAGCGCTATCTCGAGCAGGCTCGCGCCGTGATGCGACGCGTCCTTTCGCCGAGCGATCCGCTGATCGCGCCGACCCTGGACGGCCTCGCCATTCTCCGGGAGAAGCGGGGGGACCCTGCCGGAGCCCTCGCGCTCCTTCGCGAGGCTGTTCGGATCGAACGATCTGCCTATGGGCCCGACCATGCCATGGTCGGGTGGTACCTGATGAAGTTCGGCCGGATGGAACTCGCTCTGGGGCGCCGCGCCGCCGCGCGCCGGGCGCTACTCGAAGCCCTGCGGATCCAGGAGAACAAGCTGGGACCCCAGCACCGAGATCTTGCGTTGACCCTCACATCACTCGCGGAAGTCGACGCCAAGGACGGTTCGGTCGACCTCGCAGTGGAAGAATGTGGGAGGGCGCTGGACATACAGGAACGTGCTTTGGGGCCGCGGCATCCCGACATCATTCCCACGCTCGCTGATCTCGCTCGCTACCACGCCATGAAGCGAGACACGGTCGGCGCCTTCGATCTGGCGCTCCGTTCCTCACGGATTCGGACCGAACATCTCTATCTCACGGCAGGGGGGCTCTCGGAGAATCAGGCGCTGGCCTATGCCGCGACGTGCCCAAACGGATTGGGGGTCGCCTTCCCACTCACCGTGCGGGCCGGCGCAGGCGGCTCGCCGGTCTTCGTTCGGGAGGCATGGGACGCACTGGTTCGGGAGCGCACGCTCGTTCTCGATGAGATGGCGGAGCGTCACAACGCCTCGTTGAGTGAGAACGTGGACAGTGCCACGGTGGCGGCGGCGGCGGCACTTCGCCGCGCGCGCCAGCGGCTCGCCAATATCCTCGTTCGACAATTGCCGGACACCTCGGCTGCCGAAGCGGCAGCCAGCTCTGCGGCGTACCAGGCCGTCCTGCGCTCGGCTCGGCTAGACGTGGAGCGCGCGGATGGGAGGCTCGGGCTCCTGAGCAGGAATCACGTCTCGGAGTCGGTGCCTCGGCCAGGGCTCGTTGAAGTCTTGGCCGGAGTCCCCCACCGGTGGGGTCTCGTAGCCTATGCAACGTACGCCGACGATTCAAAACGGCCGTCCTATATCGCGTTTGTGTTTGGGGGTTCGGGCGTGCCGACAGCCATTCCGATCGGCGATGCTTCTCGGATCGACCCGCTGGTCAAAGAGTGGGCGGCTCAAGTGACGGCTGCCGCCGCGATGAGAGACAGACCATGGGCAATGCGCGCCGAGGCCGCGTGCCGTGCAGCGGGGGGGGCGCTTCGGAAGGCGATCTGGGATCCCGTTCTCGACGCTCTGGGTACTGTCGAGGGGGTTCTCATCGTGCCGGCTGGATCGCTCCAGCGTGTCAACTTCGGTGCGCTTCCCGACAGTGGCAAGTCGTATCTGGTGGAACGAAGCCTTGTCATGCACTACGCGACGTCGGAGTCCGACATCGCCGCCACCCACACCCGCACTCCGCACGGGTCGGGGCTTCTCGCCATCGGAGGCGTCGAGTTCGGCACCCCACCTGCCAATCGTGACCGAACGAGGAGCGGCGCGGCCGCCTCCGGGAGGTTGGAAGGCGACTGCGACAGATTCTACGACGCCACGTTCCGGCCACTTCCGGAGTCCCGGCGAGAAGTAGAGGAGATCGCCAAGACCTGGGGCGATGAGGCGACCGTGACGTTGATGACAAGCACCCAGGCCACGGAGAACGCCTTCAAGCGCTCGGCCCCCGGGAAGAGAGTGATCCACCTCGCCACGCACGGCTTCTTTCTCGACCCGAATCGTTGCCTTCAGGAACTGGCGAGTTCCCGCGGGATCGGCGGGCTTGAAACCACTGTTCGCCCACGGCCCCGTCCGGCGTTTGACCAGGCGAGTCCGCTGCTGCTATCCGGCCTGGCTCTCGCGGCTGCGAACCGCCGGTCCGAGGCCACGCCTCACGAGGAGGACGGCATCCTAACCGCCGAGGAGGTGGCCTCGCTCGATCTCCGCGGCGTGGAGTGGGCGGTGCTCTCCGCCTGCGATACCGGGATCGCGAGCACGGGAGGTGGGGAGGGAATTCTGGGTCTTCGTCGAGCGTTTCGGACCGCGGGAGCCTCCACCCTCGTGATCAGCCTCTGGCCCGTTCAGGACGAGGCGGCGCGCGAGTGGATGAGGGCGCTCTACAAGAATCGACTCTCGGGGGGCACCGCCACGGCGCAGGCTGTGCGTTCCGCCACGCTGGACGTGCTTCGAAGCCGAAGGGCCCAGGGCTTGAGCACGAGTCCGTTCTTCTGGGCTGCGTTCGTCGCCACCGGTGACTGGGACTGAGAAGCGATGGCGAAGAGAGGACCTGTGTCGGAGGTAGAAACCGCATCCCCCGCTCGTGCCGCGGCCGGACCAGTTCGCCTGTCGGCCGAGTACCTCCACCTAGTGGTGCTGCCGACCGAGGCGTGCAATTTTCGTTGTGTCTACTGCTACGAGGACTTCCAGCACAAGCAGATGGAGCCTGGAGTCGTGAGGGGAATCAAGGGGCTTCTCACCAGCAGGGCACCGAGGCTCGAGACGCTGCACCTGTCTTGGTTCGGGGGGGAGCCGCTCCTGGCCCGCGGCGTGATCGAGGACATCATGACGCACGCCCGCGAGCTTGCGAAGGCGAACCCGCGGCTTCGGCTGGCCTCGGAGGCGACCACGAACGGCTATCTCCTGACCCGCCCGGTGGCCGAACGCCTTCTCGACCTCGGCGTAACGAGGTACCAGATCTCGTTCGACGGACCACGCGAGTGGCATGACCGCAAGCGCGTCCTCGCGGGGGGCCGGGGAACCTTCGATGCGATCTGGAGGAATCTACAAGCGATGCGCGACCTGGAGCGCGACTTCAGGGTCACGGTTCGAGTTCACGTGGATCGGGAGAACGCGGCCGTCATTCCCCAGTTCATCGACCTCTGCGCCGCGGCGTTCGGATCGGATTCTCGATTCGAGATGTTCATACGGGGGCTCTCCAAGCTCGGAGGGGCGAACGACGACACTCTGGCGGTGTTCGAGACGGCCGACCTGGACACGGCTCTCGAGCGGCTCCGCTCCTACGCCCTGTCCCGGGGGCTCAGACTCTTGGAGTTCACGGAGGCGGACAACATCTGCTACGCGGCCCGGCCGGGCTCGTACGTGGTCCGGGCCAATGGTGATCTCAACAAGTGCACGGTGGCGCTGAAGCATCCGAACAATCGAGTCGGGCGGATCCTCGAGGACGGCACGGTGAGGGTGGATGCGCAGATGATGCTCATGTGGATGCGAGGGCTGGTGTCCGGAAGCTCCGCCGAGATGAAGTGTCCGATGAAGAACTTTGCCGAACCGGTGAATTCGGACTCGACGTAGGGTCCGCGAGTCATTCCAGGTCGTATCCGTCGCGCCAAGTCGCGGGACATGATGAAGCGGTAGATGAGTGCACTCGAACGAAGGGAGCCTTGCCGTGGCAGAAAAGAAGACTCGCCGAGAATTCCTGCAGAAAGCCTCTCTGGCGGGGGTGGCACTAGTCGCTGGGGGGGCAGTCCTGTCCGCTGAGGGGTGCAGTGGGCCCAGACAGCCCTCGAACGCCCAACCCGCACAGCCGACCAGTGGTGGCGTGGGTGTTACGCAGCCAAGTTGCACCCCTAATCCGACCGCGGACCTGGTAGTCCAAGCGACGATCGACACATGTGGTGTCATAACAATCTCTGACCAACGAGCCGCACAACGACTCATGGACACGTTGAAGCAAAATAGACAGCTGACTGCCCTCGCCTCGTCCGGACTCATTCAACTGGTCCAGTCCACGACTACGGATTCGACCCGGACTACGACCCAGACTACGACGATAATGAAGACCAAAGGGAATAAGGGCATCCAGGTGAATTTTGCCGTGGATGACGCGGCTATGGGCCTTGTCCCGGTGAACTCTCTGTGTGGCTGCAATACTAGGTGTTGAAATCCTCAAAGGCTTGAGGGGTTCCGGGATGCGTCCTCTCTGCCAACGGCAGGGCGGCAAGTAATTCCCATCCGGCAATTATTGCCGCCCGTCACCCCCTTGCCGTACCATGCCGTACATGGGCCAAGGCGAGTCCCCCCTCGAAACCACGGCCACCCTTCTCTCGCTCATTCGCGGCGGCGACGTCGCCGCGAAGGAACGGCTCCTTTCCCGTATCTACCGACCCCTCATCCGTTTCGCCCACGGGCGGCTCCCGGCGCGCGCGCGCGACCTGACCGACACGGAAGATCTTGTTCAGGTTGCCATGCTTCGAGCGTTAGACCATATAGACGGGTTCGATCCGAGGCACGAAGGGGCCTTCCTGGCCTACCTCCGGAACATCCTGATGAACCTGGTCCGGGACGAGGCGCGCCGAGTGGGCCGCCGGCCGGAACAGGAAGAGCTGGGTGAGAATCACGCCGCCGCGGGCCCGTCGCCCCTCGACGAGGCTGTGGGGCACGAGGCGCTCGAGCGGTACGACGAGTGCCTCGCCAAACTCGCCGAGGAGCAACGCGAAGCGGTGATCCTGCGCGTGGAGATGGGGTACACCTACGAGCAGATCGCCGACGCGATGTCGCAGGTCTCCGTGGACGCCGCGCGCATGATGACGACCCGTGCGATCGCCCGACTGGGGAAGCTGATGCGCCCCGAGAAGCCCCACGGGGCGTGAGCCGAGGGAACGAGGTGGGTCATGGCCGACACGATTAGCCGAATCGCAACCGCGGTCGCCGACGGCGCGACGGTGGATTGGGTGCATGAAATGACTCGTCGTCCGGAGCATCTGGAATCGATGGAGCAGTTCTCGATTCTGGAACGGATCCGGCGCGCCCATGAATCGGTCGATCCGTCGCAGGCCAGCACACGGACGGCAACGGCGGAACCCGATTCAGAGACGGCCGAGGCCGCGACCGTCTATGCGGAGAAGCCACTCTTCCGCTGGAGCCGCCTCGATGTCCTCGAGAAGATCGGCGAGGGGACCGGCGGCGAGGTCTACCGCGCCATGGATCCGATCCTGAATTCCGTGGTCGCCCTGAAGCTCCTCCGTCCCGACTACGCCGATTCCCCGCAGCTCGTGCAGCGCTTCCTCGATGAGGCGCGCCGGCTCGCGCGCGTGCGGCATCCGAACGTGGTCACGGTTCACGGCGCCGGTGAGCACGACGGCCGCGTCGGGCTCTGGACGGAGTACATCGCGGGCTGTTCGCTCGAGCAGGTCATCACGCAACAGGGACGCTTGAGCGCGTGCGAGGCCGCCGTCATCGGGCTCGATCTCTGCCGTGCGCTCGCGGCCGTGCACGCCGCGGGTCTCATCCACCGCGACGTGAAGACGACGAACGTGATGCGCGAGGAGGGGGGCCGCATCGTCCTGATGGACTTCGGGTCGGTGTCGGAGTCGCCCGCGTCGGGCGCCGCCCGATGGACCGGGGGCGTTCAGGGAACGGCGCTCTACATGGCCCCCGAGCAGCTCCGGGGAGAAGTCGCGGGCCCGCCCACCGACATCTACGAACTGGGCGTACTGCTCTATCGACTCGTGACGAAGCGCTTCCCGATCGAAGCCCCGTCTCTCGGAGAGCTGAACGAAGAGCACAGCCGCGGCGGGCACGTGTCGATCCGCGACCGGCGCGCCGATCTCCCGCTGGAATTCATCCAGGTGGTGGAGCGCGCGCTGAACCCGGATCCCGCCGAGAGGTACGCCACCTCGGGTGAGATGGAACTCGACCTGGCGAGGACGCTCGGCGCGATGGCGCGTCGGGAAGTGATCCGACGTCGCGTCCGGTGGGCTGTTGCCGGCAGTATGGCGTCCGTCGCGCTGGTCGCGGGAGTGCTGGTGGGGCGAGAGTATCTGGCGAAGCCGGTTCACACGCCCGTTCCGTCGCAGGTGACGATGCGGGCCGTGGCGCCCGTGGCGCCCGCGCCTCTCACGGCCACGGCAATCCTCCAGCGCCGGGTGGGGGAACACGACGTGACACTCGGACGCGGGGACAGCCTCAGGCCGCGCGATGCCCTTTCGTTGCTCGTCAATGGCTCCGACACCATGTACGTCTACGTTGTCGACACGGACGCGGCCGGAAAGGTGTTCACGCTCTATCCGCTCCCGGAACACTCATCCGCGAATCCCTTGCCAGGAGGGATGTCCCATCGGCTTCCGGGTGACAGAGAGACCGGAGTGACGCATTGGATCGTGGACAGCGCGGGAGGGAAGGAATCGATCATTGCGATCGGATCGCGCCGGCCGATCGAATTCCTCGAGAAGGCGATGGCCGAGGGTCCGGTGGCTAGACCTAGGCAGCACGGGGTGAAGGATCCGATGGCGCCGGGCAATCTGCGTGGGATCGGGGAGGTGCAGACGCTGCCGATGACCGACGAAGAAGCGAATCGCCGGCTCAAGGATGCCGTCAATACGGTTAGAGAAGACGCGAAGAAGACCGGCGACCTCTGGGTCTGGTCGATCGACCTCGAGAACCCCTAGCGGATCGTCCGGTCCAGCCAGGCCGTCACCGTGTCGCGATACCCAGGCGCGAGCTCGATCTTCGTGAGGAGACCCGCGCCCTGCCGCACCAGCATCGCGTGATCCGCGCCGCGGAAGGTCCGTACGACTCCGCGGCGATTGTATGACCGGCCCAAGGCCGCCTGGAAATTGACGACGCTCTCCACCACCGGCACCACTCGATCCTCGTCACCGTAGACGGCCAGGATGGGCGCCCGCACGCGCATGAGGACGCCGACCGGATCGTGCCGGAGCGACCAGAAGGTCGGCATGTCGTCCTTGAACCACCACCGCGCCGGATGCTCCTTGGAACCCATCCCCTCGTCCACGATGAGCGATTCGGGAAGATCGTGGGATACCACCGCGCCGGCGAACCAGGGTCGCTTCGTCGCCGTCCGGAACGCGTCGTGGAGCGAGTCGCTCACGGCCGTGCCGGACCCGAGCGGCGAGAGCCAGTAGTCCCAGATCCGCCGCCTCAGCCGCGCGATCGTTTCCGCGGTTCCCTTGTCGAGCCCCTTCGCCGCGAGTTCCTCGGTCCTCTGCACCATCGTCTGCTCCAGGGGCGACACGACCGGCGCCGAGACGAGCACCACGAAGGCCGCGACCGTGTCGTGTTCGGCCGCGAGTGGGGCGACCCAGCCCCCTTGCCCCATGCCCCAATAGCCGACACGGGTGGAATCGATGTCCGAGCGTGCGCGGAGGAAGCGCGCCGCGGCCACCGCGTCTTGCGCCAGGAACGCGAAGTCGGAGGCGCCCAAATCGCCCGTCGATCCGCCGGTGCCTCGCTTGTCGTAGGCGAGCGCGGCCACGCCGTGCGCCGCAAAGTAGCGGGCCTCCTGACTATAGTCGAGGCGGCTATTCTCCCGCGCGGTGTGGATGAGGACGATGGCCGGATGCGGGCCGGTGCCGTCGGGGAGGAAGAGGGAGCCCTCCAATCCTCCGGCGGGTCCGGGAATCGAAACGCCCACGTTTCGGGGGACGCGGACGGCGCAGCCGGCGACGAGGAGCGCGATCGCCAGGGCGGCGCCCAGCCGTTTCACGGGGTCATCCCCTTCAGATGGGCCAGAAGCCCGCGCGACCGCTCGGCGATGGCCGCTGACTGCGAGTCGGGCACCACGGCGGCGGCGCCGTCTACGAGACGGCGCCCCCAGGTCGGGCGGCCGCCGGGCGCGAAGATGAGCGTCCGCTGCACGAGCCGCGACATCGGGGGGAGCGAGCCGCGCGGCTCCTTCTCTTCGCCTCGGTCCTCGTAGAAGAAGAGGGCTCCGTTCGGGTCGTAGTAGTAGCGATTGTCGCTCGCGCCTCGGTCGCCGCGATCCTCCCGCTCCTCGATGAAGCGGTAGACGGCGCTGTCGCGGTAGGCCTCGTATCCCGCCGTGCTCTCCGGGGACTTCCAGGTGCCGCGCTCCACCTTCAGCGTGTCGCGCATGTTGAAGACGCTGTCGGCCGCGATCTGCGTGAGCGCGATGTTCCTGAAGAGCTTCTCGTCCGCGATCGATTTCACCGGCGGTTTCTTCCGGCAACCCACCGATCCGCACGTAAGAGCGGCCAGCGCGGCGAGGAGGACGAGAAGACGGAGCGCGACGAGCGCGTTGGACGGCCCGGAACTCCGAGGGGATGCCGCGATCACGATTTCCTCCCTGGCGCCGATACGATCAGTCGTGACGGGGCGTGCCCGGCGGCTCGAGGCGCCCCAGCTCGCGCAGATTCCGCCCCGCGCGCGTCAAGAGGAGCGCGATCATGCCGAGCGCCGCCGCCACGCCGACGATGTCGAAGACGGTGAAGTCCACCCGGCGCACAGTGAACCCCAGCGGTCCGATGACGAGCGCGATGAGATTCAGGCCTAGGAGGATGAGACGCGCCTCCGTCGGTCCGGTGATTCCGTAGCCGTAGCGGAAGACCTTGAAGACGTGGGTCTCGAGATAGACGTTGATAGAGAGCACGAGGTAGGCGATCACGATCGCGAGCGCGACCGAGAGGAGCATGTAGGGCGAGAATCCGAGGCCGAGGCCGATGGCCGTGGTGGAGTACGCGTCGGTGATGTGGTCGAGATAGAAGCCGTACTTGGGCCGCTCGTGCTTTCGAACTCGGGCGAGGGTTCCGTCCAGGGAGTCGCCGAGCCAGTGGATGACGAGGCCCAGGTTCGCCACCCAAAGCCATCCCGGCGTCCAGCGCGTGCAGAAGTAGGAAGCCGCGATGAGGGTGGCGCCGAAGATGCCGAGCCCGGTCAGGTGATCGGGCATGACCCACGACGGCAGCGAGGCGGCGATGCGGGGGAGGGCCCAGCGCTCGAAACGCGTAAGGACGAACGTGGCCTTGCGCTCCGCGTCGTCCTTCTCCTGAACGCCTGATGGCGCCGCGCCTCCGGGGCCTTCCATGGCCGACGATCTTCCACCCCCGAGGGCCGGAGCGTCAAGCCGCCCTTAGCGCTTCTTCTTGCCCGACTCCTTCTTGCCTTCCTTCGACTCGACGCCCACGCCGCGCGCCGGGGGGGTACCTGCTACCGGCGACGCGGACGCGAGCGCCACGCGGACGGTGCCCCCTTCGGGGACGTCCGCGGCGACCTCGGGGACGGACTGAATGCGAGCCGGATCGCCGATCGTGTTCGCGGCGAGGGCTGTCGAAACCTGCTTCGCTAGCGAGGTGGCCTGCTCCATGGTGCGGCCCGTCGCGGTGACGCGAATGGGGCGCGTGACGTTCGGCGTCTGGTTCAGCCATGACGCGGCCTCGAGGAGGATCGCCGCGGTCGGACGCGAGGCTCCCGCGCCGCCATAGAGAGCCGCGGCGCCGCCCACGGGAATCGTGAGTTCGCGTCCGGAGAAGACGAGAGTCGGACCTTCCGGCCCGTCGAGGCGATAGGCCGAGACGCGGAATCCGTCGCCGACGAAGTTACGCTTGTTGCCCGCCTTGTCCTTCGCCTCGAAGACGTAGGAGTAGGTGACGCCCGGCGTTACGGAAGCGCCGTTCGTGCCGCGGCCGTCCCATACGATCTCCTTCGGCGGGTCGCCGGCGCCCTCGTAAACGCGAACGGCCTGTCCGCGCGAATCGGCGACGGTCAGCTTCCAGTGTTGCACGCCCTTCACCGACGGCTGGAATCGGGCGACCGCGCCGCTCGCGAACTGGCGAAGCCACGGGCGCCCCGTGTATGGTGAGCGCTCGGCCGACGTGGAGGCGTAGTAGCCGGTCGTGAGATCGGGCGGAACGCGGTCCAGCACGTCGCGCGCGTCGCCCTGCACCAGGCCCGACACCTTGCTCGGGTCGAGCGCGAGGGTGAGTGGGGGCCGCTCGATGTCGATGTGGACGCGATCCTCGCCTTCGACCGTGAGCGACTTGAGATCAGTCCGGTCTTGCCCGCCCTTGATCGTGTACGAGCTGTCGCTCGCGGCAGGTGCGGGCGTGCTCTCGGCGCGAACCGGTCCGGCGCCCAGAAGCAGCGTCAGGCTCGCGGCCGCGGTGATTCCCAGGATTCGCGTCGTCGGCGTCATCGAT
>Ga0315278_10005836_pt1 | contig 11162 bp, 8 predicted proteins | sample YL17G06_0_MG_FD_203880 | JGI IMG/M metagenome (GOLD analysis project Ga0315278, IMG submission 203880) | Sediment microbial communities from Yellowstone Lake, YNP, Wyoming, USA - YL17G06_0 | ecosystem: Environmental > Aquatic > Freshwater > Lake > Sediment | place: USA: Wyoming | collected... | reverse complement strand
CGGACCGGGCTCAGCACCTGGCGCCGTCCGGAACGCCCTCGCAGACGATCGTGCGCCGATCGGAGTCGTCGGGCGCATTCCCGCCGGCCGCACAGTCGCGGCCCGCGGCCGCCGCCGCCGCCCCGCGATCGGCACCCGTCGCATCGGCCGGGAATGTGGGCTTCATGGAGATGCGCACCGACGTCAACCTCCAGGTGGTCGGGGTGGGCGGCGGAGTCGTGGCCCTGTTCGCGCAGCCCCTCGAGCATTTCGTCGGCAAGCACCTGTTCGATGCGATTCCGGACACCGACGTGGTCGGAGGGATCCTGCAGTGCCTGGCCGACGTATCATCCGGCGGTACGCAGAAGACCACGGTGGCGTGGGGCGGGCACCCTTCGGGCCTGGTGCTGCAAGTGTCGCGGGCTGGCAGCGACCAGCCCGTAAGCGTGATGTTTGACCCGGGGACGAAAAGCAGATGACGCCGACTTCGAACACGCGTGATCGGGGAGACAGCGGCGACCAGCGGCTCGTGCTGGTCTGGCGCCGTGCCGACGGCACGACCCGGGAGTTCTCGGTCTTTCCGGAGCGGCCGCTCACGATCGGCCGTGACCCGGCTAATATGCTGGCGATCGACTCGACCTTCGTGTCGAAGCAGCACGCCGTCGTGCGGTACGTCGACGGCCGGTATGTCATCGAGGACCTCAAGAGCGCCAACGGCACGCGCGTGAACGGCGGGCGCATCGACGCCGCCCGGCTGCAGGCGGGCGACCGCATCGAGGTCGGCGACGAGGAACTGGCGCTGGTCGAGCGGGGCGAGCCGGCAGGCCCGACAGCGAAATCCAACGCCAACGCCACAGGACCGAAGCCCGGCAAGCGCCGCCTCGTGCTGTACGGGGGAGCGGGCCTCGGCCTGGTGGTCCTCTTCGTAGTCGTCCTGCTGATCTCGTCGGGCGGAGGCCCGGCGCCGCCGGAAGGGGAGCCGAGCGAGGGCGCTGTCGGCGCGACACGGGTGAGCGGCGGTGATTCCGCGACTGGTGGCGGGAGCAGCCCTGCTGCCGGAAGTACGGCCGGCCCCAAGGGCGGTGGCGCGGTCACCGGCACCACCCCCGGAGGCGGCGGGACGCCGCCGGTTCCGCTCCCCGCCGAAGACATCGTGGCCCGTGTGCTCGCTGACGCGAAAGTCTCGGGCGTCAATGACGTCGACGCGCTCTTCGATGCCGCGATGGACCAGCATCGCGGCGAGCGCCTGCGCGAGGCGCAGTTGCTCCTGCGCGCCGTGCTGGCGCGCAATCCGTCCCACAAACTGGCGCGCAGCCGGCTCCCGGAGATCGAGCGCGAGACGCAGCAGGCAATCACGCAGCACGTCAACAACGGCGAACTGGCGTTCAGCCAGCTTCGGTACGACACCGCGCTCCTCGAGTGGGGACAGGTCCTGAACCTGACGGACTCGAAGGATCCCCGCCATCTCCGTGCGCAGCAGCGCCTCGACGACGCCCACCGCAAGCTCGGACGGTAGGCGGCACGCAACCGGGACCGCAGGCAGGTTCACAGCGATCGGAGAGTGTCTTTGGCCACGCTCGCCGTCGTTCGGCAAGGCATCGCGATCGCGTCCGTGCAGGTGTCCAGCACACGAATTCGTGTCGGCACTGCCGCGGACAACGACGTGGTCCTGTCCGGCGGAGACCGGGAGAGCGCGCCGGTTCGCGTCGAAGTGTATGCCGACGGCGCGGTCTGCATTCTCACGAGCAGCGGCAGCCCGGGCGCGGTTCGCGTCGGCGGCGTCGCCTCCGATCATGCGGTGCTCTGGCCGGGCGTGACCGTGGAGGTTGGTCCCTATCAGTTCATCCTGCAGGGCGAGGCAGCCGGCGCGGCCACCATCTGTGGATCGGAGGGCAGCGAGGCGACGATGGTCGCCGGCCGCACCCGTGCGGGTGGCGCGTTCACGGGCAGGACCGCCGGCCCTGGGGCGGGGGACCCGTCCGCCACGATCCTCGGGGACGCCCCGCCGGCGGCCCGTGGGGCCGACGGGGATGCCACGCAGTTCGACGGGCAGCCGCCGTCGGCAGGCATGGCCGGCGCGATTTCGGACTCCGGGGGCGCGGCGACGCCGAAGGGCACGCCGATCTACCTGCGGCCCACCGTGCTGCTGGCGGCCATCGGGGGCGTCGGGCTCGTCCTCCTGGCCGTGCTGCTTCAGCAATGGACCGCGCCGTCGCAGGCGGGCCCCAGCGAGCCGCAGGCGCCGATGGCCAGCCCCAACGAGGCGCCCATCGCGAAAATGCTGGAGGATGCACGCAAGGCCATCGCGAAGGGCGACTACGAAACCGCCATCGCCGACTACATCGACCGGGCGCTCATCATCGAGCCGGACAACGCCGCCGCGCTCGATCTTCGACAGGTGGCCGAGGAAGGACGCGCCAAAGCCGGCCGCGCGCCTCGGCCGGCCGGCGGCAGCGTCGCTGCGATCGATCCCGGCATCCCGGTCGCCGAGGCGTGCGCCGTGCGAGACCTCCAGAACGAGTTGCCGGCGAGCCGGCTCGAGCGCGTGCGGGAGGCGAACGCGGCGTTCAGTATGGTGGGGTGGGCGGTCGTCCGGGCGGACTACCTCAGGGCCGCATCCGCGCTGAAGGCGCTGGAATCGGACGCCTCGACCTGCCAGGGTGCCGATGCGCTGAAGGCGCAGATCACCGAGGGGCTGCGGCGGATGGCGCGTGAACAGATGCTGGCCGCCGACTACGCGGAGCGGGACGGCGATCTGGTCGGCGCCCGCGCCGCCCTCGATCGCGCCCGCGAGTTCGACACGACGGCGCCGGGCCTGGCCCAGGCGTCCAGCCGGCTCACCGCCCGGATGCGGGCCGACGGCGTCGAGGCGGTCATGCTGGGGAAGGCGGCCGAAAAGGCCGGGCAGGCGCAGAAGGCGCTGGAATCCTACGAACGCGCGTTGCAGTTGCTGACGGCCGACGCCCCCGAGCGGGCGGTCGCGCAGCAGCGGCTGGCGGCGCTGAAGAGCGGCATCCGATGACAGACGCTGAACTCGATCAACGCATCGCCGAGACCTTGAGCATCGCGGGCGTGTCCTCCGCCAGCCTCGACAAGGCGCGGCTGTTCCAGCGAAGCCGCGGAAGCAGCCTGGCTGGCGCCGTCCACGAGTTGCACCTGGCGCCGGACGATCTGCTCAACGGCGCGCTGCAGGAACTCACGGGTGCGCGGTCGGTCGACCCGCGGCTGCTCACGGTCTATCCGGACTTCGTCGAGTCCGTGCACCAGCTGATCCCGCGCGAGGTCGCCGCAAGCCTGCTGGTGTTCCCGGCCCAGATCGAGGCCAATTCCATCCACGTCTGCATGGTCAACCCGACCGACGGCTGGACGGCCCGCGCGCTGGAGTCGCTGTCGGGGTGCCGCGTCATGCCGTTTGTGGCCAACGAGGTCGCGATTCAGTCGGCCCTCGAGCGCCACTACGGGGCCTTCAGGTCCGGCCAGCCCACCCGCGCCGGTCAGCGTGCGCCGGCCGACGCGGAGGCCGCGTACCGGCTCCGCCTGGATGAGCCGATCGAGCACCTCGTGAAGCCGGCCGAGGCGTTGATCAATCGCACGCGGGACGCCATCGGCCGCGACCCCAAGGCCCTGGCCACGGTGATTCGAGACCCGGCCATCATCCGCCTCGTCCACCAGATCATCGTGCGGGCGGTCGAGGCGGGCGCCAGCGACATCCACGTCGAGCCGCTTTCGGACATGCTGCGCGTCAGAACCCGCGTGGACGGGCGCGTGCGCGTGTTCGCGGAACTGCCTCCAGGCGCCGCGCGCGTGGTCGTCGCGAGGCTGAAGTCCATGGCCGACCTGCCGCTCGAGCCCGCGAAGGAACCGCTCGACGGCCGGATCGGGTACGACCTGACGTGGAACCGGCCGATCGACCTGCGTTTCTCGCTCGTGCCGGCCGTGACGGGCGAGAACGTCGTCATGCGCGTGCTGGATCGGTCCCGCCAGCGCAAGGACCTCACCGATCTCGGCCTGGACGCGCACACGCTGAAGCTGGTTCGGGAAGCGGCGGAGCTGCCGAACGGGCTCCTGCTGGTCACCGGGCCGACCGGGAGCGGCAAGACCTCCACGCTCTACGCGCTGCTCGACACCCTCAACGCGTCGGACACGTGCGTGCTGACGGCGGAGGATCCGGTCGAGTCCAACATCAAGGGCGTGACGCAGGTCCAGTGCAGCGAAGAGGCCGGCGTGGGGTTCGCCGCGGCGCTGCGCAGCTTCCTCCGGCAGGACCCCGACGTGATCATGGTCGGCGAGATCCGCGACGTCGAGACGGCGGAAACCGCCCTCAAGGCCGCGCTCACCGGCCACCTGGTGCTCTCCACGCTCCATACCAACGATGCGTCGGGGGCCGTGCTCCGGCTCCTGAACATGAACATCGAGCCGTTCATCATCGCGTCGGCGCTCCGGATCGTCGTGGCCCAGCGGCTGATCCGCCGGCTCTGCCAGGCGTGCCGGCGGCCGGCGCCGCCCGAAAAGGTCCAGACCTGGCTGTCGAGCCTGGACGCCGACACGATCGACACGTACCGGGGCGTGACGATCTTCGAGGCGGTGGGCTGCGACCGGTGCGGGCAGGCGGGCTACAAGGGGCGGACCGGGATTTTCGAAGTGCTGTGGATGAGCGATGCGCTCGAGGGCCTGGCGCTGGCCAGGGCCTCGGCGGCCGAGATCCGGAGACAGGCGCGCCGGGAAGGCATGCGTTCCCTGCGGGATGCGGGCTGGATGAAGGTCGTCGCCGGCGAGACGACCGTCGAGGAGGTGCTCGAGAATACGCTGGGTGAGTCGAGCGGGGCCGCCCCGTGAGGAGCGGGCGGCCGATCGGGTAAGAACAGTCGGGCAAGAACACCTGCGCACTGTGTCCAGATTGTGCTATAACCAGCGCAGAAATTCACAGAGAGGAGTCCGATGATGTTGGGACTACTGGTACGGATCCAGACCTTGGGCTGGAGGCTGCGGAGTCGCCTGCGCCGTGAGGACGGGCAGACGTCGAGCGAATACCTGGTCATCGCGGGAATTCTGGTGGCGATTCTGATCGCCATCCTGACCGTGTTCAGGACCCAGATCACCAGCGCGTTCAATACGTTCACCGGGAAGGTCACGAATTCTCTGACGTCGTCGAGCTGACGGCGTCACGTCCTCGGACGGACGTTGCCGGCGTTCGAGCGCGCGGGCGGGGGACCTATGTCCGTAACGAACCGTGATCGGAGAGCTGGCATCATGACGCGCAGACCGCTCGGTCTGGCGTTGTGGTTGATCGTGGCGATGATCGCGGCGCATGGTCAGACCGCTGCGCCGCGCATCGAGCGCCTCACTCAGGGTGAGCAGCGGTCCCTCCGCCCCGGCTACGCCGTCGGCGACATCGCGATTGCCGACCCCAGGGTCTGCGACTACCGCGTGCTCGGACAACGGCGGGAAATTCTGCTCGTGTCCCAGGGCCCCGGGCTGACCACGCTGACGCTGTGGGATCAGGCCGGCGTCAAGCGGGACGAGATCAGCATCGAGGTGTGGTCGCGGGAGCTCGCGAAGCTCTTCAAGGACCTCTCCGAGCTGGTCAAGCCGTTCCCCGACGTCACCGTCAAAGCGCTCGGTGAACGCCTCGTGCTCAGCGGCACCGTCGCGACCGACGCGGAACTGGCCACGGTTCGCACCCTAGCCGAGGCCAGCGGCAACGTGCTCTGCGTGGTCACGTCGAAGTCTGGTGCCGCGCCGCCCGGCGTGCCGACGGCAGTGCCGCCACCACCTCCTCCTCCGGTCGAACTGCCGAAACCTCCCGGCGATGTTGTGCCGCCGGGCGTGGCGACGGGGACGGTCGGGGTCATCGAGTACTCCGTTGACATCTACGAGTCCCCGGTCTCGGCGCCGCCGCCGGAGGTCATGGGGCCGCAGGGGAAGAAGCTCTACACCCTCAAGCTGCGGACGCCCGTGGGTTCGCCCGCGCAGCAACTCTTCCTGGCAGAGCCGCCGCCCGCCGGGAAAGAGAAAGACAAGCAGAAGGGCGCGGCGCCCGCGCAGCCCTCAGGGATTCACGTCGCGTTGACGCCCGACGAGGTGGCCGGTTCCGACATCCGCTCTCATATGGTCGTCACGACGAACCTGCCGCTCGGCTCGTTTGAACAGAAGGGCACGCCGGTCTGGATCCGCGCACAGGTGCCGGTGGTCGGACGGGCCGGCACGCCGGTGTATGTGACAGAACTCCAGCTGGCAGGGACTGCCGAGTCCACGGTGTTTGTCCCGTGGGCAAGCGGCTCGAGCAAGGGGCAGGCGGTGGCGGGAGCGGCCGTGAACGCCGGCTCGACGGCGATGTCCACGATGGCGGGTAGCGCGGGCGCCTACCTGCCGGGCCTCGGCGGCCTGTTCGGCGGCGGCGGCGGCCAGAAGATGCGGCCAACCGTGCTCGTCCTGGTCGTCACCGCCACCGAAGTGAAATGAGACGGGGCGAGTGGTCGCCCGCCCAGAGCCTACCGGACGATCGGCTGTGCGTCGTCCATGATCGCGGCCAGCCGCAGTTTCACCACCGCCGCCACCGTCGCGCCATCGTCGGCGAATACTTCGGTGTCCACCTTGGCCGCCTCGCGGTAGAGCGCCAGCGCGCCCGCGCGATCGCCCAGTTCCTCGAGGCACCGTGCCTTGAAGAACCACACCGCCCCGGGCCCGACGCCGAGCCCCTGCGGCACCTGGCCCAGCGTGCCGAGCGCGTCGAGTGCGGCGCGCCACTGCCTGAACCGCATCTGGACAAGCGCGAGGCTGAAGGCCAGCGCGTCGCGGTCGGCCGCCGTCGACGAGACGGCCGATGCGGCCTGCAGCTTCGCCGCGAGGGCGTTGCCGAACACACCGGGATCGAAGACCGGCGCGCGTCGCGGGCGCCGCTGCACCGGGACCGCGACCGATCGTGACGGCGTTCCCGTGCCGCCCACCGTCACACTCAGGACGTCTCCCGGTTTCTTCTGGCGGACCAGGTCGCTGAACTGCGCCGCGGTCACGACGCCGCCGTCCACCGCGGTCACGATGTCTCCGGCCTTGAGCCCGGCCAGCGCCGCGGGGCTCGACGCGTCGACCGCCACGGCGACCAGCGGCGCGTCGGGCATCGCCGTGTCGGCGAACTGCACGCCGATGGTGTGCTGGAACACCAGTTGCAACGGGTCCGCCGGCCGATCGATGCGCCGCACCAGTTCGGCGAGCACGTCGGCCGACGCGCGGGGCAGCACGACGCGATCCACGCCCACGTGGTCGACCCAGAACATCAGGAACTCGACGGGCCCATCGGCCGCGCCGCGGGCGACGGCGGCCACCAGCAGCGGAGCGTCGTAGTTGTCGCTGGCCACGCGCAGCAGCCGCGTCATCGCGTCGCGATCACCGCGATCGGCGGCGGCGACCAGGTCGGAGGTGGCCGCGTCATTCCAGCGCTGAACGTCCGGCGGCAGATCGACCATGCCCGCCAGCCTGAAGCTCTTCACGTCGGTGGCGAGGGCCGAGTCCAGCGCGCTGGTCAGCTCCGGGGAGTGGCGCGTCGTGCCACGAATGGACTCCACGCCTCCCAGGAAGGCGAGCCCCGGCTTGAGGGTCGCATCGATGACCTCGGTCCTGCCGCGCGCGATCACGGTGCTGGTCGTGTACGAGCCGATCCGGTGACGAATCCGGACCCGGTGCTCGCCGGCACAGACACGCCGCTCGAACGGCGAGCGCCCGACGAGCGCGCCGTCCAGGTACACGTCGGCGTCGGCGGGCATGGAGGTCACGCGCAGCGTACCGACATCGGGGCGCATGCGCAGGGCGCTCTGGCCGCCATACCAGAGCAGCGCCATCGGCATGTCGAGTGGCGCGAGCGCCTCGGCGGTCACGGCGACGGTGCGCGCTTCCTGGATCAGGCACGTGCCGCCGAAGCGCAGGATGACGGACCGATCGACCGGCGGGTCGCGCAGCAGGAATCCGGCCGACGTGACCGGATCGAATCGGGCCTGCGCGATCGCCTGATCCAGCGCGATGTTCTCCTCGGCCGACAACTGCTGGCGGAAGTCCGCAATCCTGACGGTCACTCCTGCGGGGACGTTGTCGACGGACACCTCGACGCCGTCCCGATCCGTCAGGAACGCCATCGGCGGAACCTGTGCCGTCGGCGCCAGATCCGTGACCGCGGCCGTCTGGCCCGTCACCACCTGCACGCGCGTGCCCGCGCCGCGGTACCCGGGCTTCTCGAGCCGCACCTGGTAGGTGCCGTGCACCACGGAGGCGCGCACCGGCGTCTCTCCGGTGACGCCGATCTCGACGCCATCCAGCAGGACCGTGCAGGAGGGCACGCTGCTGCTGATTTCCAGGAGCCCGCTGTCCTTCGTCCGGACGGCGTCCAGCAGTTCCAGCCCGCGCGGGGAGAGCGTGCCTGTGAAGAACGGGTCCACGCGCAGCAGTTCGCGGAAACTCTCGACGGCTTTCTCGTTGTTCTTGGCCTGCATGTACGCGCGCGCCCGCAGGATGAACACCTGGCGGTGCACGGGCCGCTCGGCGGCGGTGAGCGGACGCGTCTTGCGCAACTCGGCCGATTCCACGGCCAGATGATCCAGCGATTCGGTCGCCGCCCGCGGATCGGATGCCATTTGCTGCGCGGCGGCGTCGAGCCGGCGCTGGAACGCGGTGGCCGGCTCGGGCACCTGCGGCGCGGCGGCAGGCGGCAGCTGCGGCGGTTCCTGCGCCGCCGCCATCGGCACCCACGCGCCGATGAGCAGCACGCTCAATCCCAGGCCGCTCAGGCAGGCGCGCATCGTCATCGAAACCTCACCAGGCGGGCCGACGACTTCCCCGCGACGATCACGGCGCCGTCCGGAGAGACGCCGACCGCCGACGGGTTCCTGATCGCGCGGTCGCCCTCCTGCGGCACGGTCAGCACGCCGCCGATCGAGGCGCCGAAGCGACCGTCTGGGGCGACCCGGATGTGCGCGGCGAGGATGCGTTTCTGGCTCGTATCGAGCAGGTAGACGCCGTTCGCGAGATCGACGGCCAGATCCTCCACGTCCTCGAGTGTCGTGCCGCCGACGATCGGCCCCACGGTAGTGATCGTCCGCTGCGCAGGATCGAGCACGCGCACCGTCTGTCCCCGGTCGTCCAGCAGGAATACCCAGTCGGTGGGGCCGACCCTCACGACGCGGAACCTGCCGACCGGGCCCCACGGCGCGCAGCCGCCGGTGGACGGATCGCAGCGCAGCACGCCCTCGTAGTCGCGATCGACGACCAGCAGGCTGCCGTCCGACAGCGCCGCCATCGACCGCACTTTCCTGACCGGCCTCGCCTTGCCGCCCCAGGTCCCGCTCAGCGGAATCGGGCGCGCCGCCGGGCCCGTCCCCTGGCCGACGACGAGCCCCGTTTTGCCGACGATCGCCACGCCCCCGCCGGGCAACATCGCGACCGCCGTCGGTTCCGCCGGTGAGGCGACGGCTGCCGCCGACTCCTGGCCGATGAGGTAGACGGCACCCGCGCCCTGGTCGAGCAGGAGCAGGCGCCCGTCGAGGCCGGACACCAGTGCGCGCGGTGCATCGAGTGCCTGCATGCCGCGCGAGGCGAGGGGTTCGACGACCGGGAAGTACGCTGCGCCGGGCGACTGGGCCGCGCGCAGCCTGCGCACGAGCACGGTCGCCAGGTCGAGCGCCTGACGGTGCAGCGGGTGATCGTCCGGTGTGTCGTCGCGCAGCAACTGGCACTGGGCGATGGCCTGGGGCAGGCTGCCCGAGACGGCCAGGAGCCGGGCCAGGCGAATTCGCGCGGCAACGGCGTCGTCGTGTCCCGGCCGCTCGCGCAGAAGCGTGTAGAGCCGGTCCATGGCGGCGTCGAGTCGCATCTGCGACTCGGCCTTCGCGGCCAGCGCCAGCCATGCGTCCGCGCCGTCCTGTGGCGGCGCGTGCGACGTCGCACGCTGGGGCGGCGGGGACTGCTCCCGGGCAGCCGGCACCATCGTGGCCGCAAGGCACAGCCCAAGCGCGACCATCGGAACGCGCCTCCCAACGACGCTGCGGGAGCAGAATCTGTGCATGGTCGACCGTCGCCCGGCGCATGCTCCGGGCCGAGCATCCCCGGATTCTACTCCACTCCGTCGTCTGCGACCGCGCGCATGCCGGCGGTGAGCCGGTTGCCGGGTCACCCGTCCACACGAGGGACTTGCGCCCGGGGAACGGGCGTGCTATCTTTGACAGGTTCTACGGTCGCTAGGACACCCTATCTAGTGACCGCCGCTTACGAGGGACTGCGGAATCTCCCGCTCCCCGGCGAAAACAACAGTCATAGGGTCACCTCTCTCGGGTGCCAGGCGTTGCCGTCGCATCGCTTCTAGGCCCGAGAGGACTCCTGATGACCGGTGGGCACGATCGTGCGTGCCCGTACGGCCAGGGAGTCGCAGTCAAGATGTGGCGACAGCCACCATCGCCGATGTTCGGCGTTGGGCGTCGCCGTCGGATGAGTGTTGTACGGAGCCGCCGTGCCGACCATCAGCCAACTCGTTCGTAAGGGGCGCACCCGGATCGTCGTCAAGACGAAGAGTCCGGCGCTCCAGGAAAGTCCGCAGAAGCGAGGGGTGTGTGTCCGCGTGTTCACGCAGACGCCCAAGAAGCCGAACTCGGCCCTTCGCAAGGTGGCGCGCGTGCGCCTCACCAACGGGATCGAGGTCACGACCTACATTCCTGGCGTGGGCCACAACCTGCAGGAGCACTCGCTGGTGCTCATCCGCGGGGGCCGCGTCAAGGACCTCCCGGGCGTCCGCTACCACGTGATCCGCGGCACGCTCGACGCGGTCGGGGTCCAGGGGCGGAAGCAGAGCCGCTCGAAGTACGGCGCCAAGAGACCGAAGCAGTAGGACGGACGCTATGCCACGCAGACGAGTCATTGCCAAGCGCGAGATCGTGCCGGACCCGGTCTACGGGAGCACGCTGGTCACCAAGTTCATCAGCACCGTGATGAAGGGCGGCAAGCGCAGCACCGCGGAAGGCATCATCTACAAAGCCTTCGACATCATCAAGGACAAGACCGGCGACGATCCGGTGAAGGTCTTCAAGAAGGCCGTCGACAACGTGAAGCCGTCCCTCGAGGTGAAGTCGCGGCGCGTGGGCGGCTCGAACTACCAGGTGCCGATCGAGGTCAACCCGACCCGCCGGCTGTCGCTCAGCATCCGCTGG
>Ga0315278_10005833_pt1 | contig 11167 bp, 12 predicted proteins | sample YL17G06_0_MG_FD_203880 | JGI IMG/M metagenome (GOLD analysis project Ga0315278, IMG submission 203880) | Sediment microbial communities from Yellowstone Lake, YNP, Wyoming, USA - YL17G06_0 | ecosystem: Environmental > Aquatic > Freshwater > Lake > Sediment | place: USA: Wyoming | collected... | reverse complement strand
ACGGTTTCCTCGTCGGTCATCCCGGCCACCGGCTCGTCGAGCAGCAGCAGCCGCGGTTCCTGCATCAGCAGCATCCCGATCTCCAGCCACTGCTTCTGCCCATGCGACAGCAGGCCCGCCGGGCGGTCGACCTGGTCGCGCAGCTGGATCAGCACCAGCGTCTCCGCAATGCGATCCAGTTCGGCGCTCCCGAGCCGCGCCCGCAACGTCGTCCGCACGCGCTTGTCGGCCTTCATCGCAAGCTCCAGGTTCTCGAACACCGAGTGCTGTTCGAATACCGTCGGCTTCTGGAACTTGCGGCCGATCCCCGCGTGCGCGATCTCGGCTTCGGTCATTTGCGCGAGGTCGATGGCCTGTCCGAAGAACACCGTGCCCGCGTCGGGCCGCGTCCTGCCGGTGATCACGTCCATCATCGTCGTCTTGCCCGCGCCGTTGGGACCGATGATGCAACGCAGCTCGCCGTCGTCGATGGTGAGGCAGAGCTTGTTCAGCGCCTTGAACCCGTCGAAGCTCACCGATACGTCGTCGAGGTACAGGATCGGTCCGTGCGTCGTGTCGACGTCGTGCCCTGCAATGCGCATCCCGGCCTGGGCGAACGCGCCCGAGGCGCCGGAGTCGACCCCGTGGACGGCGGTCGCCGTCATGGCGCGGCCTCCATGTACCCGTCGTGGAGGTTCGGGGTCCGGTCGTCGGCCGGCCGGCGCATCGCACGCCGACGCGCCCTTCGGGCCTGGGCTTCGCCCGGCGCGCTCATCGCTCGCCCCGCGCGCGGCGGCGAAAGAGCCCGATCACCCCGCGCGGCAGGAACAGCGTGACCAGGATGAACAGCAACCCGAGGAAGAACAGCCAGTACTCGGGGAACGCCTGCGTGAACCAGCTCTTCGAACCATTGACGATGAACGCGCCGAAGATCGGCCCGACGAGCGTGCCGCGGCCGCCGACCGCGGCCCAGATCGCGATCTCGATCGAGTTGGCCGGCGACATCTCGCCCGGGTTGATGATGCCCACCTGCGGCACGTACAGCGCACCGGCGATGCCGCACAGCACCGCCGACAGCGTCCACACGAACAGCTTGTAATGCGCCGGGTTGTACCCGCAGAACATCACCCGGCTCTCGGCATCGCGGATCGCCGTGAGCACGCGTCCGAGGCGGGAGGTCACCAGATAACGCGCTAGCAGCAGCACCAGCAGCAGAAAAGTTCCGGTGATCGCGAACAACGCGAGCCGCGTCGCCGGCGTGGCGATGGGGAACCCGAGGATCCGCTTGAAATCGGTGAAGCCGTTGTTGCCGCCGAACCCCGTATCGTTGCGGAAGAACAGCAGCATGAAGGCGTACGTCAGCGCCTGCGTGATGATCGAGAAATACACGCCCTTGATCCGCGAACGGAAGGCGAAGAAACCGAACACGAACGCCAGCGCGCCCGGAACGAGCACGGCCAGCAGCACCGCGTACCAGAAATGATCGGTGAAGCTCCAGTACCAGGGGTAGGCCTTCCAGTCGAGGAACACCATGAAGTCGGGGAGCTCGCTGTGATACACGCCCTCGCGCCCGATCGAGCGCATCAGGTACATCCCCATCGCATAGCCGCCGAGCGCGAAAAACACGCCGTGGCCGAGCGAGAGGATCCCGGCGTATCCCCAGATCAGGTCCATCGCCAGCGCCACGATCGCATAGCACATGATCTTGCCGAGCAGCGTGACGAGGTAGTCCGGAACGTGCAGCGGGTGGTCCGCGGGCAGCGCCAGATTCGCCGCCGGCAGGAGAACGAGCAGCGCCACCGCGGCCGCAGTGAACGCGATCCATCCGCCGGTGGTGAAGAGCGGATGCCGCGGCGCCTGCAAGCGCGGCCGTGCCATCCGCAGCGGCGCCGGCGGTGGCGCCGACGTCGCGGCCAACAGCGGACGCTCGATCGCGCCCATCACGTGTCCGCCATCCGGCCCTTCAGCGCGAACAGTCCCTGCGGGCGCTTCTGGATGAACACGATGATGAACACGAGGATGGCGATCTTCGCCACCACGGCACCCGCCCACCCTTCGAGAAACTTGTTGACGATGCCGAGTCCCATCGCCGCATAGACCGTTCCGGCGAGCTGCCCGACGCCGCCCAGCACGACGACCATGAACGAATCGACGATGTAGCTCTGCCCGAGGTCCGGCCCGACGTTGCCGATCTGCGACAGCGCGCAGCCGGCGAGCCCGGCGATGCCGGAGCCCAGCCCGAACGCGTAGGTGTCGACGCGGCCCGTGGGCACGCCGAGGCAACTCGCCATCGGCCGGTTTTGCGTGACGCCGCGCACGAAGAGACCGAGCCGGGTGCGCGTCAGCAGCGTGTAGATCAGGACAACGACCGCGGCGGCGAAGCCGATGATGGCGATGCGGCTCCAGGGCAGCACCAGGTTGGGCATGAGGTGGATGCCGCCCGACATCCACGCGGGATTCTCGACCTGCACGTTCTGCGCGCCGAAAATCGTTCGCACGGCCTGGATCAGGATGAGGCTGATGCCCCAGGTCGCGAGCAGCGTTTCGAGCGGGCGGCCATAGAGAAACCGGATCACGCTGCGCTCGAGGACCATGCCCACGAGCGCCGAGGCGATGAAGGCCGCCGGCACCGCCGCCGCCAGGTACCAGTCGAAGGCGCCGGGCAGGTGGGCACGAAAGAGGTTCTGCACGACATAGCTCGCATACGCGCCGATCATGATCAGCTCGCCGTGCGCCATGTTGATGACGCCCATCAACCCGTAGGTGATCGCGAGGCCCAGCGCAGCGAGCAGCAGGATGCTGCCGAGACTGATGCCGCTGAAGACGCGGCCGATCATTTCTCCGGTCGCGAGCCGGCTCTCGATCGCACGCAACGAGAGCTCCGCCTCGGCGCGCAATTCGCTGTCGGTCTCGACGAATTCCCCGCCTTTCTTCTCGACCAGCGGCAGCAGCAATGTCTTGGTGTTCGGGTCCCTGCTTTCGGCAAGCGCGCGGATCGCCGCGATGCGGGTCGCCTTTTCGGCACTGCCGAGTTCCACGGTGGCCCGGGTCAGCGCGAGCAGTGCCTTGATCTCGGCGTCCTGTTCCCTGTCGAGCGCCCGCGCTATCGCCGGCAGCATCTCCTCGCCGGCACCGCTTTGCAGTTCCTGCGCCGCGGCAAGCCGCACCTGGCGGTCGGTCGCGGTCAGCTTGAGCGCGGCGATGGCGCTCGCCAACGCCCGCCGCACGCGGTTGTTGAGCACCACATCTTCACGGCCTTCGGGCAACGGCGCGACTTTGGCGCCGGTGACGAGATCGACCGCGGCAGCTTCCCTGACCCGCAGTACCGCCTCGCCTGCGGTTTGCAGTTCGCCGTCCTGCAGCGCCTGCAGCAGCGGGAGCGCATCCTCGACACTCCCGGCAGCCAGCGTGCCGATGGCCTTGACCTTGGCGTCGTTCCCGCCAAAGGCGAGGTCGCGAACGACCTCCGGCGCGATCGCGTGGGCTGCGGAGAGGCAGGCCACCGCGAGCAGCGGGACGGCGAGCGCGGCGCAGAGGCGGGAGAGACGCGCCATCGCAGGAGTCATCGACCGATATTTGACGCGGTGCGGGCCGCCGTGGCGGCCCGCGTCCGAAGCGATGCGCTACATGTTGTCCGGCCCGTCCTTCTTCTTCTCGTTGCCTTCGATGTATTGGCTCCACGGCTGCGCGCGAATCGGGCCCGGCGTCTTCCAGACGACGTTGAACTGGCCGTTCGCCTGCACTTCACCGATGAACACCGGCTTCCACAGATGATGGTTGGTCTCGTCCATCTTGATCTCGAAGCCGTCCGGCGCGGTGAACTTCTGTCCCGCCATCGCCGCGATGACCTTGTCGGTGTCGGTCGACTTTGCCTTGGTCACGGCCTGTGCCCACATCATCATGCCGACGTAGGTCGCTTCCATCGGATCGTTGGTCAACGGCTTGTCGGCGCCCGGCAGTTTCTTCGCCTTGGCGTAGGCGGCCCACTTCTTCTTGAAGTCCTCGTTGGCGGGGTTCTTGACCGACATGAAGTAGTTCCACGCGGCGAGGTGCCCGACCAGCGGCTTGGTGTCGACGCCGCGCAGCTCTTCCTCGCCCACCGAGAACGCGACCACCGGGACGTCAGTCGCCTTCACGCCCTGGTTCCCGAGTTCCTTGTAGAACGGCACGTTGGAGTCGCCGTTGATCGTCGAGACGACCGCGGTCTTGCCGCCGGCGGCGTACTTCTTGATGTCGGCGACGATCGTCTGGTAATCGCTGTGGCCGAACGGCGTGTACTTCTCGTCGATGTCCTTGTCGGCCACGCCTTTCGACTTCAGGAATGCGCGGAGGATCTTGTTCGTCGTCCGCGGATACACGTAGTCGGTGCCGAGCAGCACCCAGCGCCTGGCGCCGCCGCCTTCCTTGCTCATCAGGTATTCGACCGCCGGGATCGCCTGCTGGTTGGGCGCGGCGCCGGTGTAGAAGACGTTCTTCGACAGCTCTTCGCCTTCGTATTGCACCGGGTAGAACAGCACCCCGTTCAGTTCCTCGAAGACCGGCAGCACCGACTTGCGCGACACCGAGGTCCAGCAGCCGAACACCGCGACGACCTTGTCGCGCGCGATCAGCTGCCGCGCCTTTTCGGCGAACAGCGGCCAATTCGACGCCGGGTCGACGACGACGGGCTCGAGCTTCTTGCCCAGCAAGCCGCCCTTCGCATTGATCTCGTCGATCGTCATCAGCGCGACGTCCTTCAGCACCGTTTCGCTGATCGCCATCGTTCCCGACAACGAATGCAGCACGCCAACCTTGATCGTGTCGGCGGCGAATGCCGGTGCGTTGGCCGCCATTCCGGTCGCCGCGAGTGCGGCGGTCAGCGCAAGCCGTTTGAGTACGTTTCGTCGTTTCATCGTATGTCCCCGCATCAAGGAAGTTGGAAAATGTTGCCGCCACCCATCGTGAGGGCCGTCGCCGCATGGCGTGCGGCACGGTCTCCTATGGTGCATTGCACAATCCGTGCCACGCCGACGTCCGTTACGTAACCTGCTGATTGGAATTAGTTTCGTGGTCGTAGAGCGCAACGCGACGCCGACGTCGTGGCGATCGCCCGCACGCCGCCGGGACGCCAAAATGGTGCACCGCACGCGGCGGCGCACCGAAATGGATGCGCCGTTACGACCCAGCGGCGGTGCCCACCATCCCGCGCTCGATGACGAAGCGCACGACAACCTCGAGCCCCTGTCCCGTCTTGAGGTTGGTGAACACGAACGGGCGCTCGCCGCGCATCCTGCGCGTGTCGCGATCCATCACCTCGAGCGACGCGCCGACCATCGGCGCGAGGTCGATCTTGTTGATGACGAGGAGATCGGAGCGCGTGATGCCGGGCCCGCCCTTGCGTGGAATCTTGTCGCCCGCGGCGACGTCGATCACGTAGAGGGTCAGGTCGGACAGCTCGGGAGAAAACGTCGCGGCGAGGTTGTCCCCGCCGCTTTCGACGAACACGATGTCGAGATTGCCGAAGCGCCGGGCGAGCCGGTCGACGGCCTCCAGATTGATCGACGCGTCCTCGCGGATCGCCGTGTGCGGACAGCCGCCGGTTTCGACGCCCAGGATGCGGTCGGGCGACAGCGCCTCGTTGCGCACGAGGAACTGCGCATCCTCCTCGGTGTAGATGTCGTTGGTCACTACAGCGAGTTCGTAACGGTCGCGCAACGCCAGGCAGAGCGCAAGCGTGAGTGCGGTCTTGCCGGAGCCGACGGGGCCGCCGATGCCGACGCGCAGGGGTTGGGAGATCGTCATGGTCGCTGGCTCGTGGGGTTCGTCACCGGTTCGGCGCACGCATCACGGGTTTACCGGCGCACCCATCGCGAGTTCGCGGCCTGGGTCGGGCGAATGCGAAACCCGGGTCGACCCAAGATCATGAGCGAAACAGCCGTGTGTACTGCGTCTCGTGGCGCGCGCACGCGAGCGAAAAGCCGGGTGCAAACGTCGCGATGTCTTCGTCCGCAATCGTGGACGCCGCGGTGACGAGTCCGGGAATCGCGCCGCCCAGCGCAACGAGCATCTGCTGCCCTGCCACCTGCCCGAGCGGCACCAGCTTCATGGCCGCCAGCACCTGGTTTTCGAGCCATGCCCAGAGATAGGCGGCAAGCGCCGCCGCCGCCGGAATGGCGAAGCCGCGCGCGGCAAGCGCGAACGCTGCCGGCAGTGTGATCGGCGCGAGCAGCGGCAGCGCATCGCGTGCCGGCCGGTCGAGCCATTCGAGATCGAGTGCGAGCCGCACCAGCGAGGACCCCATCTGCTCGGTCTCCCCCCGCAGCTCGGCCGTCTCGCGCGACGCGCGGAACCAGGCATTCCATCGCGCGAACGCGGCCCAATCCTCCCCCGCCGCGCGCAGGAGGCGCCAGGCGATGGCCGCTTCGCCGCCGGCAACGACCAGCGTGAGCAGATCGCCGATCCAGGCCTGCGCCGCCGCCGCGGTGCGCACGGTGCCGTCTTCCACCGCCCACTCGAGCCCCTGCGAATAGCTGTAGGCGCCGATCGGCAGCGCGGGGCTCGCGAGTTGCAGCAGGCGCACCAGCGGCAACAGCGCGAGCCCGCCGGCGCCCTGCGGCGCCGGGGCGGACAGCGCCGCCATGTCAGGCGCCACGCGGCCCGCGTGCGATGAAGTCGTGGATGACAGCGGCGTGCTTCGCCTCGCCCGAGTGCGAATGGCGGCCTGCTCCATAGGCACCTGCTTCGGGCTCGAACGGCGCGCGCAGCGCCGTCACCGTCGCGCCCAGTCCGCGCAGCATGCCCGCCAGTACCTCGTCGGCGCCGATGCGCAGCCAGCCCGGGCCCACCTGCACCGGCGTATGGCGGTTGCCGAGGTGGTAGGCCGCGCGCGCGAGCGCAAACGGATCGGCGCAGCGGACCTCGAACAGATCCTCGCCGGCGGCGACGACCCGCACGACGCGGCCGTCATCGGCCTGCAGGAAATCGCCGCCGCGCAGCACCGCGCCCCGTTCGAGAAAAAGGCCGATCTCCTCACCATCGGCCACCGCCGTGCGCTGGCGGCTCTTCTGCCGCTGCTCGAAGGGCAGCACGAGGTCGGCATCGCACGCGGCTTGCAGCGGAATCCGTTTTTGAACAATCAGCATCGCATTCGCATTTTCACATGACCGCGTTCCGCAGAACTTACCCTATCGTAGCTTCTCTTCGATCCAGTCCCAACGCCTGTCCTTGACCATCAAAAAACGGCAGCGCCCGCCGGACAGCTCCTCCCACAGCTCGCCGATCACCCGCTCGACGGCGCTCTCGCCGATCCAGTCGAGCGCAGGCACTTACAACGTCACATCGGCAGCCCGCCAGGCGCGGTCGAATCGCTTCTGCACGGCGGCGGCATCCGCGGCACGCCCTTGCGCCGCCAGCGCGGTGCGCAGCCCGAACAGCGCGCGCCCGCTTTCCGTATGCAGGGCGAGCTCGTCGCGAAGGATCTGCTCGGCCGCAGGAAAGTCACCGGCACGCAGCAGCGCCGCGCCCAGCATCTCGCGCGACGGCAGGTACCAGCCCGGAGGCTCGTCGTAATTGAGCCGGTCCTCCGCCGCGACGGCCTGCCGGAAATACGTGATCGCGGCCGCGTTGTTGCCGGCCATCAGCGCCAGCCGGCCATCGAGATAGGGGCGCGCCACCGCGGCGATCGCGGTGGCGTCATTGTTGCCGAACTCGATCGTCTTCGCCAACGCATTGGCTGCCTCCAGAAATTTCGCCCGCTCGTCTCGCGCGTCGTCGGCGCGCCCCTTGCCGGCCAGGGCGAGCGTGCGCGCGAAATGCCACATCGCCCCGGTCATGGGCGCCTCGAACGGCGGTTCCGGCTGCGCCAGGATCGCGTCCCAATCGTGGAATTTGACCAGCAGCAGTGCCGGCGTGTACAGAAAGCCGTCGACCAACGGCACTTCCTTGTTGCGCGGCAATTGCAACGCGTAGAGCCTGTTCGCCGCGACGAGCGCCACGCGCGAATTGCCGGCGAACGCATTGCTGATCGCGAGGAAGTGCAGGTTGTGCCCGTAATAGCCGATGAGGTAGAAGGTGCCGGTACCGTACTCGGGCAGGCGCTCGTCGGCGCGGACGGAGGCAACGTTGGCGCGCGCCGCTTCGAGATAGTTGCCGGTGCGTATGTAGGTGTGCGCGGGCATGTGCACGAGATGGCCTGCCGACGGCGCCAGCGTTGCCAGCCGTTTGGCCGACGACAGCGCCCTTTCCGGGTGCGGTGACGCCTCGACCGCGTGGATGTAGTAATGATTCGCGCCGGTATGGTCGGGCGCGCGCCCGAGCACCCGTTCGAGCACGGCGACGATTTCGAGCGTGCCCTCGGCGGGCGTGCCGTCCGGCGCCCAGAACTTCCAGGGATTCAAGTCCATCAGGCTCTCGGCGTAGAGGACCGCGGCGTCGTTGTCGTCGGGGTAGCGCCGGACGAGATCCTTCATCGCGTCGTTGTAGGCCGCCTGCAGCGGGCCGGGATCGGCATCCGGGCTGGCACTGTAGCGTTTCGCGAGCGCGTCGATGTACGCGCGTTCCGCCGGCGACGCCTTCGCTTTGAGGGCGATCGCCCGTTGCAGGGCTTCGTACGCGGCCTTGTGCGCGCCGGCGTCCATCGGCTTGTTGATGTTCGGGCCGAGCGACAGCGCTATGCCCCACTGCGCCATCGCGAGATCGGGGTCGAGCTCGAACGCGCGCTCGAATGACTTGATGGCCGCCTCGTGGTTGAACGCGAACACGAGCCGCATGCCCTGGTCGAAATACGCCTGCGCGCCGCGATTGCGGGTGGAGACGCGGTGGTGCAGCGGCCCGAGGCCCGAGTCGAGCGCCACCTTCGCGGCAGCTGCGGGCGGCACGTCGTGAGCCCCTGCGGTCGGAACGACGAGGGCGGCGAGGAGGGCGGACAGGCAGCAGGCAAGCGAACGTATGGTTACCTCCGGAAAGGGTTGCGACCGCGATGCGCCACGATCGGCGCGACCCGTCGCACGAGGGGCCACCTCCGCCCGCTAGAACAGGAAATACCGCTGCGCCAGCGGCAGCACCGTGGCCGGCTCGCACGCGAGCAACAGGCCGTCGGCGCGCACCTCGTAGGTCTCCGGATCGACGTCGATCTTCGGCATCGCGTCGTTCAGCTTCATGTCGCGCTTGCCGATCCTGCGCGTGTTCTTCACGGCGACCAGCGGCTTCGCGAGCCCAAGTTTCGCCACCGCCGGATTTTTCAGCGCCGCCTTGGACACAAACGTCACCGAGGTCGACAGCGCCTTGCCGAACGCGCCGAACATCGGCCGGTAATGCACCGGCTGCGGCGTGGGGATCGACGCATTCGGATCACCCATCGCCGCCGCGGCGATCACGCCGCCTTTCAATATCAGCGCCGGCTTCACGCCGAAGAACGCCGGTTTCCACAACACGAGATCGGCGAATGTGCGAGTCGATGCCGCCCGCGGTCACGATCATCCCTTCGCCGGCGATGATCTCGGTGCCGGCGCCGATCACGATGTCGACCCCCGGCTGGATGTCCGGGTTGCCGGCCTTGCCGAGCTTCGCGATCTTCCCGTTCTTGATCGCGACATCGCACTTGACGATGCCCCACCAGTCGATCACCAGCGCGTTGGTGATCACGGTGTCGGCGCAATCCTTCGCCACGCGCTGGCTCTGGCCCACGCCGTCGCGGATCACCTTGCCGCCGCCGAATTTCACCTCTTCACCGTAGACGGTGAGATCGCGCTCGACCTAGATGATGAGGTCGGTGTCGGCGAGGCGAACGCGGTCGCCGACCGTCGGCCCGAACATTTCCGCATACGCGCGGCGCGTGATCTTCATCGGCCGCCCCGCCTGGTTACCGGCGTGGCTTTCCCCTTCGCCGCGGGTTTGCGTTTCATCGGTGCCTTGCTCGCCGCGGCGATTTTCCGCGGGGAATCGAGCGGCCCCATCACTGCGCCGGTGAAGCCGTAGACGATGCGATCGCCGGCGAGCGCGACCAGGGCGACGGTACGCGTCTGTCCCGGCTCGAAGCGCACCGCGGTCCCGGCCGCGATATCGAGCCGGCAGCCGCGCGCTGCGGCGCGATCGAATGCGAGCGCGGCGTTGGTTTCGGCGAAGTGATAATGCGATCCGACCTGGATCGGGCGGTCACCGGTGTTCGCCACGCGCAGCGCGACGGTCGCGCGGCCCGCGTTGAGTTCGATCTCGCCGTCGCACGGCAGAAGTTCGCCTGGAATCATGGGATCGGATGATGCACGGTGACGAGCTTGGTGCCGTCGGGAAAGGTTGCCTCGACCTGGATTTCCGGGATCATTTCGGGAATGCCGTCCATCACCTGCTCGCGCGAGAGCGGCGTCGCGCCCTGGCTCATCAACTCGGCAACGGTCCTGCCGTCGCGGGCGCCTTCCATGATCGCCGCGCTGATGTAGGCGACGGCTTCGGGGTAGTTGAGCCTGACGCCGCGCGCAAGGCGCCGCTCGGCGACCAGCGCAGCGGTGAAGAGCAGCAGCTTGTCCCGTTCTCGGGGAGCGAGTTCCATCGCGGGATCGCCATCCTTTGAGTGAGTGGCAGCTAGGTATTCCAGATGCGTGGCGGCACCGCGGCCCGGCCGATGAGCGCTGGCCGCACCAGCGCCCACAACGCCGTGAACCACCGCCGCGCGGTCTCCGGCGAATCCCCGCGGCAGCGCGCAACCAGAACCCCGGGCAACCGCGTCACGGCGCCGACGACGACGCCGCCGGTGGAATCGGGCGCGATGCCGCGACATGCGACCAGGAGATCATCGGCGATCACCGGCGCCGCAACCACGAATGTGCCAAACATCGGCGAACCGTACAAGCCCGCCGGTGCTGCGAGCAGCCTGCTGCCTGCCGGCAAGTTCGTGCGCTCGGCCCAAACCAGTGTATCGTCGCGCACCAATTCGATACGTTGCCGGTAGACGCCCTTGTCGAAGCGCTCCCCGTGCGCGGTGCGACCGAGGCAGACAATATCCCAGCCGAGGAACAACGCGTCGCCGGCAAGCTCGATCGTGGTCGAGAGCAGCGCGCGGGCACCATCGAACACGATGGTTTCGTGCGGCAGCCACTCGAGAATGGCACCGGCGCCCACGCGCGCCGCGAACGCCTGCCGCGCGAACGCTCCCGCGGTGCGGTACCACTTCGTCGCGCCGGGCGTCGCGAGCTGGGCATGGGCGCGGGGCAGGACG
>Ga0315278_10005832_pt1 | contig 11168 bp, 17 predicted proteins | sample YL17G06_0_MG_FD_203880 | JGI IMG/M metagenome (GOLD analysis project Ga0315278, IMG submission 203880) | Sediment microbial communities from Yellowstone Lake, YNP, Wyoming, USA - YL17G06_0 | ecosystem: Environmental > Aquatic > Freshwater > Lake > Sediment | place: USA: Wyoming | collected... | reverse complement strand
CGAAACCGCAAAAATTCTGATTGAAACTTTCATGCACGACGAAAGGAAAATAAGGCTGATTGGATTTTCACTTTCAAAATTAGAGGCAAAATGAACCTGGAACGTTATTGGGAAGTTGATTTTTCCCGAGGTGCCGGAATTGTAATGATGATCGCATCAAATTTTGTCACAGACCTGCAGTATTTCAGAAACTACGGGGCACATACGGGCTTTTGGCATGCTTTTGCACTGATAACAGCAGCGATTTTCGTATTTTTAGTTGGGCTCTCGCTGACATTAAGTTACACTAAAGACGGACGATTTTCTAAGTTTCTTAAAAGGGGAGCGTTTATCTTCGGGCTCGGCATGATTATAACGCTGGCATCTTACCTGTTCATACCTCATGATTATATTATATTTGGGGTGCTGCATCTCATAGGACTTTCAATAGTTTTAGCGTATCCGTTTATGAAATTGAAGAATAACTATACGATTCTTTTAGCAGGATTTGTTTGTGTTTTGATAGGCACTTTAATTAAAACCATGACTGCGAATTCAAATCTCTTGTTCTGGCTTGGCTTAACAACCTCAAGCTTTTCATCTGTTGACTTTTTCCCTCTTTTTCCGTGGTTCGGCATTGTGCTGACAGGAATTGTTGCAGGAAGACTGCTGTATCCTTCAGGCAAAAGGCATTTCAAAATCCCGGAAATAAAGTTTTCAAAACCGGTTGAATGGCTTGGAAGACACTCACTTATAATTTACTTCATTCACCAGCCGATACTTCTTGGCTTGATGCTGTTATGGTTCTGATAATAATCTGCCAATGCGTTTCTTAAGTCAATTACTTCAACTCTATCAAGATTCATGTTATTGCGCCAGCAGATGCAGACAGTCGGCCTTTCTTTGCTGAGTTTTCTGTAATGTCCGTGATTATAAAAGTCAGCGCTTCTGAATTCGAACTCAACTTCATATATCTGACCATAGCGGATCATTGTTGCATCAGGATAGCCTGGCGGAAATAATTCAAGTACTTTATCAAAACCGTACTTTGGCTGGAACACCGGCTTCCAGTAATTAAAAAACAATGCGATGACTTGGCCTTCGTTAATCGGCGGCTGGGAAAATGTCAGGCCTTTAGTCCAGAGCATAATCTGGTTTTGGATTTCAAAACACTTTGCTTCAAGCCCGGTTAATTCTGCTTTTTTTTCTAAAATCAGGGCTTCAAGTTCTGCAAGGTCTTTGTGTTTACCCTCTTTTATTTCTGCAAGAATTATCTCCTTATTCTTTAGAATCTCTCCGCGCCTGTAGCCGTCTTCCCGCGCTTTCTGGTATATTCTGTCCCTGCCGTTTTCAAATCTCCTGTTCTTATTGATGGTAGTAATAAGCTGGTGATCTGTGCCCGAATGCATCGCAAGGGAACTTTTTAGGTAATTAAAAGATTTTATATTATTCACAAAACACTGCTACGGAAATTACAGTCGTCCATAAGCCGTTCTTATCGCCTTCTGCTGACTGGGCAATGTTCCGAGTTCGTACTATCTTTCCGGACATCTTGAATTCCTGCTTTAACTCATCCCAGTCCTTATTCGGGTCAAAATCCAGCCCTAACGTGGTTGCAAGCATCTGCGCTGCTATATCTTCAGCATGCTCGCCGGCTTTTTCATCTGTTTCACCGTACTCGTGATGCTCCGAAAGATAACCATGGTTAGTTGCGTCGGAAGGTATTGCTGCACCTATCGCAGTTGCTATCAATCGGTTAGGCTCGTTTGTTGCCATGCGAGCCATGACAACATATACAATCTGCCCTGGATGCATTGATTTCAGGCCCTCTTCCCTTGTAACTATTTTGCAGTTTGGCGGCATAATTGATGAAACTGAAACAAGATTGAATTTCTCAATGCCTGCATCACGGAGCGCAGCCTCAAAACTCTGCAGATAATCCTTGTGTTTACCAACGCCTTTTGTAAAAAACAGTTTTTGGGGAACAAATGCCTGAGTCATCTTAGAAGTTTTTCCTTATTTTTGAAATTATCTTGATTAATTCCTGAGTTACTGCGGTTTTAAGGTCCATCGGGTGCAGCTCTCCGCCAACAAATGCCTTTTCCAAACCAAGATAACTCTCAAATGTCACTTTTCCGCCGAATTTGGCAGGCCTGTCAATTTTCAGTGCCTTGATTCGCGGAAATATTATTAGTTTAGCAATTTGCAGAATAGGATTATCTTCGGCAACTTTTGCAGGGCAGTAAGCATTTTTTATGCAGGTTTCAATTTCCTTGTCGCTGTCAGTGACAGAAATTCCCGAGCCGGGAATTGATTTTGACATTTTACTTCCAGGCCCTTTCAGCGAAGTTATCAGTGGCGTGTGAACTGCAATGAATTTATGATTTATTACGTCAGCAAGCTCGCGTCCAATCATATGGACCTTTCTCTGCTCCATCCCGCCAAGAGCAACATCGCAGCCCAGAGCTTTGATGTCTGCAGCCTGCATCAAAGGATACCATAATTGCGATATCGTTGCGTTTTCAACATCTCTTGCGATTTCCTGCATGCTTCTAAGCCCGCGGTTTATGGTTACCTTTTGTGCAAGCGCCATCACGTCTGTTGTATATTTATCATCAAACTGAAATTTTGAACCAACTATAACTTTAGCGTGAAGCCCGATGGCACGTATTGTTTTTGTCCAGTTTTCAACTTCCTTTTCAATTTCCTTAACAGAGCCCTTGCGGTTAAGCATCGCATGAACATCTGCCAAAAGGACTTTGACTTCAAAGCCTGCCTTCTCAAAATCAATCAACTTTGTTATTGTTACAAAATGTCCGATGTGCATTGGCCCAGAAGGTTCATATCCGCAGTAAATAACGGGCTTCTTCTTTGTCTTCAGGATGTGCTTTAGCTCGTCTTCAGTAATTATTTCAACTACGTTCTTTTTGATTAATTCGAGTTTAGCGGCCGAATCCATATCCTTTTTAATCAAAATTCTGTATATAAAAGTTATGAAAGTGCGACTGCAGGTTTATCTGGCAAGAACGGGGATATCTCCATCCAGACGGAAGGCTGAAGTCCTGATTAAAGACGGGAAGATACTTGTTAACGGAAAAGTTGCAGAGCTTGGCAGCAAGGTGGATTCGGAGAAGGACAAAGTCACATTGGCTGGGCAGGGCGGGCAGAAGCTCAAAGCCATAGAGAAAAAAATCTACATCATGCTTAACAAGCCCGTAGATTACCTGGTTTCAAAATCAGATGAGCGGGGAAGAAAACTGGCTGCAGATTTGCTAAATCAACCATCAATTAAAGGGGAAAAGCTCTCGGATTTGGAGCTGTGCACAGTGTTTAATGTCGGGCGGCTTGATTACAATTCCGAAGGCCTGCTTCTTTTTACAAATGACGGGGAATTCGCGCTAAGGCTTGCACATCCGCGCTACCACATAAAGAAAACATACATTGCAAAAGTTGAGGGGAAAATTACAGATGAAGCAGTTGAAAAGCTGAAGCGCGGGCTTGATATTAAAATCAGGGACGGGCATGAATTAATTGAATATCACACTCTTCCTGCGGAAGTCCGGGTTTTAGGCAGGGGGAAAGAAAACTTTTCCGTTGTTGTCATCAGAATAAGAGAAGGCAGAAAGAGGCAGGTTCGCCGCATGCTGGATGCAGTTGGATTTCCCGTAATAAGCCTGAAGAGAATTCAGGCGGGAAATCTAAAACTGGGAGATTTGCCAATTGGCAAATGGAGATTTTTAAAAACTGCTGAACTTGAGATGATAAAATGAAACTGATTGTTATATCTGATACGAATCCTGCATCAAAAAACATAGGAAACATACTGCGTGAGCGCAATTTAAGGACAAGATTTTTTGATATAAGGGACAGCGTTCTCGATTTGGATAAATATGCTGGCGATTTCAGAAAGATGAATCCTGAGCTGATAATTGTTGCGTCTTCGCACAAATCAGAAGCAGGAGTTCCGCTGCTTACGTGTCACGCCACGGGCAACTGGACTGATGATGTAAGCCACGGCGGAAAGCCCCGCAGATTATCAATAGCGCCGGCTCTTTATATCAGAATGGGCGTTCTGGAGTTTCAGCGCCTGAAAGCAGGGAACGCGAAGCTTAAGGACTACGAAGTTGGCATGGAAGTGACACACCACAGCCCGACAATGGATTTTCCAGTGGTATTTGTTGAAGTCGGAAGCTCGGAAAAGCAGTGGAATGATTTGAATGCGTGCAAAGCTGCTGCAGACGTAATTGAAAAGATGGTTACTGAAGAGCCGGAGAAAGTAACAACTGCAATCGGCTTTGGCGGGGGGCATTACTGCCCGAACTTTAACAAGAGGCTCGAAGGAATTGCATTCGGGCACATCTGCCCGAAATATGCCGCAGATGCTGTTGATGAGGGAACAATCCTTCAGGCATTCACCAAGACAATTCCGAAACCTGATTTTGCGGTGATTGAATGGAAAGGGCTTTCATCAGGGCAAAGGGAAAAGATAATCGAAGTTCTGGACGAGAATAAAATTTCCATGAAGAAGCTCTGATGACTAGTGCCCTAGTCGTCGTTACGGCAACAGCTTATAAATCGCTCTTAGTCATTAAAAAATATAAATAAAAAAATAAAATAACAAAACAGTTTACCTTCTTTTCTTGCCTGTTGATTTCAGGGCTCCGCCGATTAAAGTTATTGCCGCTAAAATAGCTATTGCGCCGTTGATGTTCATTGCTATTCCTGCTCTCCAGGCAAGCCAAAGTGCTATTAATCCGCCTAGAACCTTAATCCAGCCCCATGTTTGTTCGTCCATTGTTGCAACCTCCTTAACTGTAAATCCCAAGTTTAAGATTAATAAAGCCTAGTTACTATTCTTTGATACAAACGGGTAATGGTATGGAAACCGCTAAAATAAAGGAAGGCCAGGTAAAACTGCTTATTCCAAATCCGAAAAAATATGCCCTGAAAGCAAACTCTCCGGCATTTTATAATCCTGCCATGATTACTAACCGCGATGTATCTGTATTGATTGCAAAGCTGACGAAAAGGGCAAAAGCCCTTGACTTGCTGTCTGCTACAGGAGTGCGCGCATTGAGGCTGGCAAAGGAAGCCGGTGTTAAGGAAGTCTGGGCAAATGACGCCAAGAAGTCTGCTTTTGAGCTGATTGAGAAGAACATAAAACTCAACAAGTTAAAGATTCGTGCATCAAACATGTATGCGGACAAGCTTCTATCCAAATCTCATGACTTTGATTACATTGATGTTGACCCATTTGGAACGCCTGCTCCGTTTGTTGAAGATTCGATAAAGAAGCTGTCTTCTGATGGAATCTTAGCAGTTACAGCTACAGATACAGCAGTTCTCTGCGGCTCAGCGCCATTCAAATGCTGTATCGAGCGCTACGGCGGGAAACCTATCCGAAATCACCTGATGCATGAAGTCGGATTAAGGATTCTGATGGCTTATGTTATTAAAACAGGGCAGAAGTACAAAGTAAATCTTGCGCCGATATTTTCAAATTCAACCAGGCACTATATGCGAATTTATTTCAGACGAACTAAACTGAACGAGGGGAAATGGATTGGATTATGGAACGGTTCGGGCCCTATGTGGTTGGGAGACCTTTGGGACGAGAAACTTGCCAACGACATGCACCTTGCCGCTGTCAAAAACAAAGAGATATCATCGCCGGCACGAGATTTGCTTTTTACAATAAAAGAAGAATCAAAGATTCACGAAATAGGATTTACAGATATAGCATCATTTCACCCGAAAACATTTCCGAAAATAAATGATGTAATCGCAAAGCTTCATGCGAAAGGCTTCAATGCCGCAAGAACTCACTTTAATCCGACAGGAATAAGAACAAATGCTCCGGATAATATTATTAAAAAATTAGTCACTTGAAGCTGACTCTTTTTGCAAACTTGTAAAACCTGAATGTTGCGTACATTACAGCTATTACAAAAAGCGTGAAAATAATTTCTATTACTATGTGCGGGATGTCATTAGCTGCGCCATGGGCTGCAGCTTCCTCAACAAACTTATAGACTGCCAGCAGTATAAGTGCAGCAATAAATGAAAAAAATATTTGCGAGAAATCTCCTTCGCTTAATTTCTTGCGGGCTCTTCCAAGCGTCAGCACAGCAAAAATCAGCCCCGTAAACATTATGACATAATCTATTGCTGAAAATATGTAGCTTATATCCGCAGCCATAGAGATTAATCTAATTTATGGTATTTAAATTTAATCAAAAGATAAACTAAGCTTATCGTCCTCTTGCTGCAGCCTTGTCCACAAGTTCCTTTTCCTTTGTTTCAAGCTCTTTTGCAAGTCCAAGTCTTTCGATAATTTCCTTGTACCTGTTTCGGATTGTTACTTCTGTTACTCCGACAACATCAGCAATTTCTCTTTGCGTTCGTTTTTCGCCAGTCATTAATGATGCAACGTACAGGGATGCTGCTGCCAATCCTATTGGCCCTCTTCCAGAGGTTAATTCAATCTCCTGTGCTTTTTTCAAAATTTCAACGGCACGGGTCTGGGTTGAAGAGTTAAAGCCTAGCTTGTTTGCAAATTTCGGTATGTATTCCGCAGGTCCTGATGGCAGTAGTCGCACACCTAAACTGCGCGCAATAAACCTGTAAGTCTTTCCGACTTCGCGCTTGTTCGCATTTGTCAGCTTGCAGATTTCGTTTAAGCTTCTTGGTAAGTTAAATCGTCTTGATGCTATGTAAATTGCGCCTACAACGACAGATTCCATGCTTCTGCCACGGACCAAAGCTTTTCTTACAGCCAGATTGTATAATCTTGCTGCTTCTTCTTCAATCGATGGAGGAATATTCAGTATTGATGCGACTCTCTTCATTTCGACTAAAGCGTACTTTAAGTTTCGTTCCAGAGAAGTTGAAGAGCGGTTGTGCCACTGCCTTAGGCGCATAAACTTTCGTCTTTGTCCGCCAGGCAAATTATACAGTTCGGATTGGGTTCCAATCTGGGTTCCCGTGCCCATATCTGCCCTTGTGAATGTTGCGGGAGCACCTGCACGTCTGCGGTCCTCGCCGTCTTCGGAAAACTCGCGCCACTCGGGGCTCGTATCAACAAGGTTTTCATCAAGAACCAAACCACAGCTTTTGCATACAATTTCGCCGCGCTTTTCATCAACACTCATATTTATAGAATTACATTCCGGACATCTTTTTACGAACTCACCCATTATTTCAACTCCGTTTGTCCGTTGTTACTCAGCGGACTTAACGCAATTATATTAAACAAGACGACGATTTCTTTAAAAACCTTGTTACATTTATTGTATATATAGTTATTTTATTGCATTAACGCTGCAGTGCGATTATCAAAATCAGATTTTCGCAAGCTATATATAGTTTTCAGAAGTTTTTTTGAAAAAATAAGTATAAAACGATTGCGAAAACCTGCAGATTTATTAATTGGCGATAATGAGTTCTTCAATCTTAGCTTTTTCCGCGGCTCGGCTGAAGGCCTTCAGCCTCTCGCAAACGTTTTCGACTATATCCACCACTTCTTTCGCCAGCGGACCTGTTGCATTGGCTGCCAACTTAATGCAATCTTCGATGTTGTACGCCATAATCAATCTTGTTAACTGCAGATTACCAGAATCTCTTTTGGAAATATCGTATATTGCCAAGGAATCAAATTTATGGTTTGATTTCGCACCATAAAACATAACGTTTTCGCTTTCAGTATCTATAGTATTAGCAACTTTGGAAACAATATAATTTTTGGATTCTAGATAGCCATCGAAATTAATGAGCGGGCAGATGCTTGCGCAATCATCAACAGCTGCAGGGATGCCAACGCATCTGAAAGAAGCAATGTGTTCATAAAACTCTGCTGGCGCACCTTCCGGCACTTGCAAACAAAGTTGTTGTCTCATCTCTGAAGCTAAAAACATTAGAGATAAAAATCATTCGTTTATTTCTTAATCAAAACAGCGTTTACTATTCCGTGCCTTGATGGCTTTGATGTAACTCTGGCAAGCCCGTCTTCGGTTTCGATTAAAGCGCCTTTTGTTATGACATTCATGCGAACGAAGTGCCTGTTTGCAGGGTTTTCCTTGACTGTGAGGATTTTAGATTTCTTGAACTTGCCTTTTTCAATCATTAAATTGGCGTGGCTTGCTGTAAGAATTTGGGTTATTTCAGAGCCGCCTCTCAGGCGTTTCTTTCTCGTAGTCGTTTTAGCAGAAACTTTTGTGTTAGTCGGATCGGTACCGATTTCGTAAGCCCTTTTCTTCTTGTCAGGCCAGTATCTTCCGCCGGATGCTTTCCTTCCCTGTCTTGATGATTTCCAGATTGACATATGTTGAACTCAATTAGTCCATTTTTAAAACTTACTTAACGACGACGGACTAGGGAAATCTCTTGTTTCTGGGCTTCGCAATTAATTTCTGCAGCATGATAGTTTGCTTTCCCCCAATCAATGGATTTTGCTCTCGTCGTCGTAGTTGGGCCGTTTGTTCCAGTTTCGCAAAGCTTTAAAAAACAGCATCAGTAGTCAAAAACATATGGATCCCGAAAGACCACTTGATGCGCTTAACGCGGCAAGAAACAAACGAGTCTTGGTAGAACTAAAAAGCAAAAGGCAGATAGTCGGGCTTCTGAAGGCATTTGACATCCACATAAATGTTGTCCTGGATGATGCCGAGGAACGCGATGAAAACGGCCAGATGGTTCGCAAGCTCGGAACTGTATTTGTGCGTGGCGACATGATTGTTTTGGTCAGCCCAGCAACATGATTTTTGTATTCGTATGACGATGCAATTAACGACGACGAACTAGGGGAAAGTCTCTTGATTGTGGGAAGCAAAACCTGCTTGATGTGCCGCAAAGCCAAAATACAAATCCCTTTGCCCTCGTAGTCGTCAGTTAGCAAGACTTAAAAACCAAAATTCAAGTGATTAACATATGTCAAAAGGAACACCATCAAAAGGACGAAGAAGTGGAAAGAAAAACCACATTCGATGCCGCAGATGCGGGCATCACGCTTACCATGCACAGCACAAAAAATGTTCGTACTGCGGTTTTCCTGCTGCAAGAATGCGTTCCTATAACTGGCAGAACAAGAAATACGGAAAGAGAATCATAAGATACGGGCCCAACCAAAAGGTAAAGAAAAGAAACTAATTCTGAAATTAAAAATATATTAAAAAAGAAAAATTAAAGAAAACTTTCAAGCTTATCAGACTTGAACGCGAAAATAACCTTCGGATTTTTGCTGTTTTCAGGCAAATCCTGCCCAGCTATTTCCTTAATGTCATTTCTTATTGACTTTGCCGCAGCGCATGCGCCGGAATTAAGCATATGCAAAACATGCCCGTCCAGTATGCTGCCACACTGCTGTTCGCGGATATATATTATCGGAATATTTCTTCCGTATTTTTGCAATACATATGCCGAATTTGCCTGCCTGAGCTCTTCCTCGTTTTTTTGCATTTCCGCAGCTTCGGCAGGACTCATTTTATCCTGCTTTGGCTGGTTGTACAGTTTTTGTGTTTCTATCCAATCATTTCTTGATATTGCCATTTTGTTCTCCTAAGCCTTAACCTCGCTATCTTGTGCGCGAATAGGATCGTAAATAGTTGTCATGCCATTAGTTTCACCTGGCTTGAATCCCAATAATTCCCCTTTGGTTTCGGGATTTATCTTTGCTGTTCCCTGCATGCGCCTGTTCTTGCGTAATTTGGCAGCGCCAGCTGATACTGCGCCAACTATCGCGCCTATCGCACCTGAGGCAGCCAATTCTGCTCGATTAAACATTGTATTATCGAGCGCAGGTTCGCTAGAAACCTTTTCAATATTTCTGCCGACATACAAAGGCTCATCTGCGCCTGTCCATGAGGTTCGATAACCGACTCTGTATATATCCGCATTTATATTCACATCCGAGCCCAGTTTGCCGTGAAGATTTTCAAAATCTTTATTGTCCATAAGCCAAAACGTTATCATTTTATCGCCATCGTCAGTTGACAGATGCACTTCTGCTATGTCGTCTTCTGTTCCCAAAATACCATCAGGTCCGGGGCTTCTGCCCAAATCATGAAAATAGCCATGTAAATGCGCGGGAACATGGTCTGGCACGGATTGTGCAGCAGCTACTGCATGCTCCAGGCCGTAAGCAAGGGATATTGCTATCGGCGTTAATGCAACTGCAGCCCTTACAAGAACAGGGCGCTTGCAGTAAATATCAAAGGCTTTCCGATTAGCATAATCAACGCCTTTTCTTACCTTGTTTTTGATATCAGCGAATTTCATTTTGTTCTCCTACGCTTTAATTTCCCCTTTTTTGCCGCGAATAGGGTCGTGAACCAGTGTCCTATCCGAGATTAATTTCCCGGGCATAAAACCTGAAATCTTTTCGGTTTCGGTTGCCGGCAATTTTGTTTCGCTGCAAACATGCTCCAGCGACTTTTTATTCGTCTGCGCAGGCGAATGTGTTATTTTGTAAAAGGCATATGCTCCATGTGCTATGCCTGCAACGCCAATTAAAGTGCCTGCGCTGTTAAATGACGGAATATTCGTTAAAGTGGCAGTAACCCCGCACGTAATAAGGCCGCCAAGTTCGGCAAACAAATACTTAGCATGTGGGCTCATATTGTACATATATCTTAAATTTTCGAATGTCATTTTATCCTCCATTACTTTTTTTGTATACTTTGCATAGATATTACTTTATTATCAGTAAGATCTTCAAGAGCTCTTACACGATTCCCGTTTGAAACTTCCTGCAATGTTCTCAGGTAATGGACATCAAATTTCGGAAGCGTCCTGACTACAGGTGTTTCCGGCTTTTTGTTATATTTATTTTCGTATTGTTCCATTTTTTACCTAAGCCGCAATCACCTTTAATTTCAGTTTTTCAGCTATCTCCTTGTATCTGTTCCGGATAGTTACCTCTGTGACTTCTGTCGCATCTGCAACCATCTTCTGGGTAACATGCTGTCCAGTCATCTGGGCTGCAATGTAAATAGCAGCAGCCGCCAATCCTATTGGACCTTTGCCATTGTCCAGGTTTTCCTTTTCAACTTTCTTCAGGACATCAACTGCTTTTGCCTGCGTTTCAGGCTTTAAGCCTATTGAAGAGCCAAATCTCGGGACATAATCAATAGCAGATGTAGGGCCGAATCTGACTCCTAATCTGCGGGAAACATGCTTGAAAGCCTTGCCAAAGT